>Ga0315309_1001897_pt1 | contig 12435 bp, 10 predicted proteins | sample TDP4_MG_FD_203080 | JGI IMG/M metagenome (GOLD analysis project Ga0315309, IMG submission 203080) | Freshwater sediment microbial communities from Lake Towuti, South Sulawesi, Indonesia - TDP4 | ecosystem: Environmental > Aquatic > Freshwater > Lake > Sediment | place: Indonesia: South Sulawesi...
ACCAGCCTTTCTCGAACATTTTCCCCTCACCCTTACCCTCTCCCTCAAGGGGAGAGGGACATAAAGGAGATAGAAACAGGAAAAACTGTCTTGTTCCTCCCCCTTGATGGGGGAGGATAAAGGTGAGGGTGGATATCCCCTCACTCTTACCCTCTCCCTCAAGGGGAGAGGGATATTGATTTTTTAAGAGAAGAGAAATATTATTAGGTATGAAAGCGCCATACTCAATAGACCAACGAGAATGCCAACTTTAAACCATTGGAAGAAATTAATTTTTATGTTATGTTTTTTCTCCAGAATGCCTAAGGCAACAATGTTTGCAGTCGAGCCTATCATCGTGATATTTCCTCCGAAGCATGCACCAAATAGTATCGACCACCATATAAGTTTTACATTAGAACCGAACATATGTAGACTTTTAACTATGGGGACATAAGAAGCTACAACAACAACATTATCCAGAACACTGGACAATAATCCACTAGAAAATAGAATTGACCCCAATAGAATCTTGGGATTGTTTCCTATAATATTCATAATTTTTTTTGCCAAAAGGTCAGCTACACCAGATACCTGGATAACCCCTGCCTGAGCAAATAGGAACATAAAAAATAGTAATGAATTCCATTCCACTTCGTGTTCTACATAGTATCTCGCTTTATCGTGTCTATATATCATCACTATCCCCGCAGAAATTATCGGTAACATTATCAGCATAGAATTCTCTTCTAATTGAAAAAGAATTTCCAGCCTTTTATGTAATGCAATAAATAGCACAGTAATACCAAATATTAACATACTAATTCTTGTGCGAAAATCTGCAGGAATAGAAATAAGATGTAAAAAAGCTTCATTCTCTTGATGAGGTTTAAGCTTTAGAGAAATTTCTTTTATATAACTTTTGTATAAAAAAGACAAAACGAGGATGGTGAAGGCTAACACAATAACTGCCACAGGTAGAGCAAAAACCAAAAAATCTTCAAAAGAGAGTTTACCACGGGCAGCAATTAAAACTCCAATGGGATTGCCCAATACCGTAGATGCTGAGCCTATGTTCGTTGCTAGGACTGAAGAAATGACCATCGGAACAGGATTTAGTTCCAGGAAAGTACAGATTTCAAGAATGACAGCCATCATTATAATCATAGAAGAAACTTCGTCCATCAACCCGGATAATAATGCTGAAATTACCATCAAAAGAATAAACAACTTCTTCCCATTAAGATTTTTTACTCTTAATAACACGGTTATTAACCAATGGAAAAAACCAGCCTCTTTCATCATCCCCACTACTATCATCATTCCAATAAGAAAGAGAATGACATCTAACGAGGCGAACTTTATAAAATTTTCCAGATTTACCACATGACTCAGAAGAAGAAGGCTACTTCCCAAGAAAACGAAGCTTAACCTAAAATCCCAGAAAAATAGAGTTCCCAGAATTGATATGGAAAATACAGAGATGATAAATGACTGTTTTAGAGGAAAGCCACCAAAATAGCTTAACACTCCTAAAGTTAAGGAAATAAAAACCAACAACAAGATTTTCTTTGCCATATTTGCCTTTTCAATACGATTCGAAATTCTAATTTCTATTCTCGAATTTCGAATCTCTGTTCCGCAGAGCGGAACGGAGAGAGGAGGATTCGAACCTCCGATCCCGAAAATCGGGATAACGGTTTTCGAGACCGCCCCGTTCAACCACTCCGGCATCTCTCCATAAAACCCCTCACCCTGACCCTCTCCCCCAAAGGGAGAGGAGATCAATTGAGAGCCCCTCACCCCCACCCTCTCCCCCGAGGGGAGAGGGTACATAAGCTATTTCCTTTTCCCAGGGAGAGGGAGTGGATTGAGAATTATTTGCCTTTAAAAAATTCGAAATGACTCTTAACTTCTGGATGGGCTTTCAAATAGTAAGTCTCATATGCCCTAAATGGCACAAAGAGTATAATTCCGAGCATAATCCCGATTATCAGCTTCACTATCTCCCAGCGCGTAATCATAAGATAGATAATATAGAGAGCTGTCAGAACCATTATAGAGTGGCTTATCTGAAGAGGCATCGTCCTGGAAGACCAGTTGAAAACAAAAAATCCTCCTGCTCCATAAAATAGAAGGAAGGGGATGGAAATATTCATTAATATTCTCTTGCCGAAAATTAGAGCAAATACTACAAAGAGCTGGATGACAGAAGAGATATTCCCCATAGACCAAAAAATGAAATTGTATTTAAGAAAATGGAGGAATACCAACCCTGACCACGCAGCACATATCCCATTGGCAAAAATTAAGAAAATCTTCACGCCGGTCCCTATAAATTTAAGGGCTCAGAGGGAATCGAACCCTCACCCCAGGGTCCGCAGCCCTGCGCTCTCTCCATTGAGCTATGAGCCCATAATTAGCAGAACTTCGCTCTGCAGCTACAGCTACTTTTACGGGTCCGATGAATCAAACCCCTACTTATCGCGAAGCGGAGCTTCGCTACTCCAAGATTTGAAAAATAGTTTGCGAAGACTTCAGGAATTTTAGCCAAAAAAAACGAGGACGGCACATTCGCTTCCAAGCAAATCATTGTCCGACAAGCGAAGCGAGGAGTTTTGATTTGCGCCCTGCAAAGTCCGAAGTTTTTTGGCGTCAAGAAATTCCTCAGGAATGAGCAAACTATTTTTCAAATATCTTAACGGGTTCGATAAATCGAACCCCTACATTGGCGCGGAGCTATCGCTCCGCTACTCCTTTAACATTTCTTTTATTTTATCTAAAAGGACCTTTTTCGTGAATGGTTTGGGCATAAAATAGCTTGGCCCTTCTGGCTTTAAGGTCTCGTATAACTCTTTATCTTTGACTAAGCCTGAATCGAAAATTACGGGAAGATTAAGAAATTCAGGCTTCTCCCTTAACCTTTTAATACTTTTATAGCCGCTCTGCCCGGGCATAATCACATCACAAATGATTAAGTCTGGTTTCTCTTTTTTGGCTTTTTCTATTAAATCCAGCCCATCTTTAGCCAGGACCACTTGATATTTATCTTTGAGTAAACTTTTCAGGAATTCTCTCACCTCTTCTTCGTCATCAGCTACAACAATCTTTTTCATTTTAGCTGTGGCCTCGCCTTTCTCTTGGGCAAGAGGCGCTCCTTTTGGAGTTTCACCACCCGGAGAAATTGGTCTGGCTTCCTCTCTTTTAAGGGGTATTCCTTCTAAGGCTTCCTTCACCGCTCCTAAAAATTCTTCTCGAGAAAAAGGTTTAGGAAGATACTTTACAATATTCAATTCCTTCATCTGCAGGTCGAACCCGGCTATTGTGACTATAATTATGGGGATATCTTTGGTAGTCTCATCCTTCTGAATTCTCTTTACCATTTCGTAACCGCTCAATCTGGGTAGCACATAATCCATCACAATTAAGTCGGGTCTCTCCGAGCGGGCGAGCTCCAGTCCCGCCTCCCCATCTCTCGCTTCAATAAACTCTACATCGAATCTTCTCAAATGCACCTTCACCAAGAACCTTGCATCAATATCACTATCAACAATAAGCACTTTCTTAGCCATCTCTTTAACCTTTAGAGGGTACTCACTAAAATAATCACAATCACACCTAAAGTAATCACAGCAATCCCTGTTCCACGCCAGAAACCTTTTTTCTTCACGGACACTACTTCCACCCTTCTCTCTAATGTCGCCTCATTGCCAGCTCTGTCTTGAGACCGAATAGTGATTACATTATTTCCCCGGCTCAAATATACCACAACGAAAAAATCTCCATTCTCATTAACGTATACGCGTTTATCATTCACAGTTACTGTGCAACCTTTATCTGTCCTCCCCTTCACCTTAACCAACTCATCTCGAATTTTTTCCCCTTCCTCAGGAGAAAAGGCCTCTAACCCGGGAGGAGTAGTAACAACCCTAAAACTTCTGACTGAAGAATATTCGCTCTCAAAATCATCTTCATAAATATAGGAGACTCTCCAGAAATATTCGCCATCGGGAAGCCTACTCTTCTGGTAGCCTTCGATACTTTCCAATTTCTTATCTTCAACTATATCATTAAATTCAGTGTCAGATGCGACCTGAAGATGGAGATACTTTATCCCCAGTCTCTTCTTTTCAGAGAAATCGAGTGTGGCTAAATCCTCCTCCAGATTAATCTTTTCTTCTATTTTTTCCTTCTCGGATAACGCGGGAGCAGTGGGTGCTTTTGCCAACTCTTCCTTAGCCAGGCTCAGGTCGGGTGGGGGCGGCAGGACGATCGGTTTTTCCGGGGCATAATTCAATTTTGCCTGAGACATAAATCCTTCAGGAATTGTGACTCTCTCCCCCTGGGCTATAAGGTCGACTTTCCCCTTGTAAACAGATACCAGAGTTGTCTTGTCCTCTTTTATCTTTGTCTTGAAGTCGGGTTTGGCAAGCATAGGTGAGATTTGGGGCTCAACTACCGCAGAAGCAGTAAGAACCTTTGCCTCTGAGGCTCTCAACTCTCCGGAAAGTAACTCCACTGTCTCCTCTTTCTTTTCCGGCCTAAGAATAATCAGCGAGTTCTCGCCTAAGCTTACAATTTCGCCCTTTATAAATTCTATACGAGCTTGAGAATCAGCAAAAGTTCTAACTCCATCTTCAGAGAATAGCCTCATATATAGAGTTGCCTTCTCCCATTCCGATTCTCCCCTCTTGCGAGCACGCACATTATTCCTCATATGGATTATATCGGCTATCTCATCCTTCAGTAAGCCAATGGGAACTTTGATTACCATTGCCGGAAGGATGAGGTCGGGATTTTTGACCAGGTCCTTATTATATTTGTAAATTTCTGGCCACCGTGATGGGTCTCGTAAATATATCTCAGCGAACTTATGGAGTGTATCTCCTTTCTTTACAGTCACCTCAACAAGCTTGACCTCTTTTTCCTGAGCCATAGATGATAGGGAGAAAGATAGAATAACTAGAAAAGTAATAATCAAAATGGTCAACCTCTTCCCCATCAACCACATACAATCTCTCCCTTTTCATTCTTTACTAAATTTTTGGGAAGCCAGAAGGAAAATCTGCTTCCTTTTCCCACTTCAGATTCCACCCAAATTTTCCCTAAATGCGTCTCTACTCCATACTTAGCAATTGTTAATCCTAAACCAGACCCCCTCTCTATACTACCAATTCCGACCTGTTGAAATTTGTCGAATACCTTCTCCAAATAGTCTGGAGGAATGCCCCATCCAGTATCAGCCACTGTAATTTGAATCCTGTCCGAGAGGTCCTGTCCGATTATATCAACTCTCCCTTCAGAAGGAGTAAACTTTATAGCGTTGGATACCAGATTCATAATTACCCGCTCCATCAAGTCGCTATCAGCCTTAATTTTGGGAACAGCTTCGAATCCCTGAGTCGATAATTTCACCCCTGATTTAACTGCCTGGGGTTCCATTATCTTGACGACCCTCTCCACTATCTCTTTTGAGTCAAAGTCTGTAAGATTAAGTTTCATTTTACCAGTTTCTAACTTTGCTACATCCAGGATGTTATTTATCATCCCTAGAAGTTTCTGACTGGAAACATCTATTATTTTCAAAAAATCCTTCTGTTCTTCATTTATTTCGCCAGCCGACCCATCGAGCAGGACCTCCACGAACCCACGAATGGAAGTCATCGGGCTTCTGAGGTCATGAGTTATCGAATGGACAAAGTCGTCTTTCATCTTTTCTATCTCTTTCTCCAGAGTAATGTCGTGGAGCACTGTAACCACTCCCAAATTCTTCCCTTTCTCAGTCTTGACGATATTGGTACCTGTCTTTACGAACTTTTTGTAAGGCCCCTGGGAGAGGTCAATTTCCTTCACCACAGTCTTCTCTTTCTCTTCTATTATCTCACGAAGGCTCTGAGCAATCCTCTGGTCGCCAATATAATCCATTAAATTTTTGTCCAGCACCTCTTCCCCGCTAACTTGAAGCATTTCCCGAGCCTGCCTGTTCATAAGCATTATCCTGCCAGAAAAATCTGTCATCACAATTCCATCAGCAATGCTGTAGATGACCGCTTCTGTCTTGGTCTTCTCGGTAATTATCCTGTCAATCTGCAGGTCACTATACTCCTTCAATTTCTGCGTCATAAAATTGAAGGTATCGGCAAGAGTTAAGAGTTCATCGTGAGTCTTCACCACAACCTTATGGGTAAAATCGCCCTCGGCTACTTTCTCTGCACCGACAATTAAGTTGAGGATGGGACGGCTCAATCCCCGGGCAGTAAGAAGCCCCACCAGGGCTGCTCCAAAGATGCTCACAATTATCCAGAGAATGGCGTTCTGCTTCATTTTGATTGCAGAGATATAGGCATCGTCTTTTGCCTGCTGGACAATCATCCCCCAACCTAATCTCTTCACTGGAGCATAAGCCCCAACCATTTCCACTCCCCTCTCGTCAGTGAACTCCTTGCTTCCCAGGGTCTTGCCAGAAAGGACCTCCTGGACAATAGCCAACCGAGTGGCATCCTCAAAGTTCTTCGCCTTCTCTTTCTGAGGATGAGCTATGATTTTACCTTCCTTATTTACAAGGAAAGCAAATCCAGTCCTTCCTATCATCGTATTGTAAATCTTATACCAGAGCTCCTTCAGTGTGACTACAATGTAAATGACCTGTTCTCCAACCATAGGATAAGCTATGTTCAACCTGGGATCGTCCTCTACGTAGTAGAGAGAACTGATATCTGGACTGCCTGCAAGAGCTTTAAGAAATAACTTATCTTGTCTCAAATTAAGTAGCCTTGGCTTCATTTCAAACTTTGGGTTATAGACTTTTATTATCTCCTCTCCTTTATTATCTACAATAGAAATAGTAACGAAATCCTCGCTTGTCTCCAAAAGAGATTTCAGCACAACTCTCTTTTCTGACCAGGACATCTCACCAATCTTCTGAGAAGTAATTATAAATGATAGTTTTCCTCTCAGATTATCTATGTAATCATCAATCTTCTCAGCCAGTGACTGAGCCAGATGGGTGTGGAGCTCTAAAATAGAATCCTGAAGAGCTACCCTATTGATATTAATCATCCTCAGCCCCACAATTGATAGCGGAATGACAGCGAGAACGACCATAATAAAGATAAATTTATGGAATAGTCTAATTTTTATTACCATTTCATTATTAATTATACTTAAAATTTCTCTGAATATCAACCCATCGTAGAAATTTCATTGCTCTCATTCAAATATTCAATTGAAGTAGCGAAGCAAAGCTTCGCAAGTGCGACTGTAGCAGCAAAGCGCAAGCTTTGCCTTCTGTAGGGGTTTGATTTATCAAACCCCGATTGGTAATTTATGGAGGAGAATTATCACCTCACCTTTTATTTCCTTTTTCTCAAGGAGAGTCAATACATTATCAATACTCCCCCTTACGACCTCCTCAAACTTCTTCGTCAATTCCCGGGCGATAACTACATTCACCTCCCCAAAGTTTTCCTTGACGACCTCCAGAGTGGCAAGTACCCTGTTTGGCGATTCATAAAAAATAACCGTCTTTTCGAAATTGAAAAGTTCCTTCAGTCTTTTTGTCAACTTTCCTTTCTTGCGGGGCAAAAAGCCAGTAAAAATGAATCCATCAGTGGGCAGACCTGATACTACGAGTGCAGATATAGCAGCACAGGGACCGGGAATTGACTGGACGGTAATTCCATTCTCTATCGCTTTCTTTATGAGAGGATAGCCAGGGTCGGAAATTCCAGGAGTTCCTGCTTCTGAGACTATAGCGACGTTCTTCCCTCTCTTCAGGGTGGCAATTAGATAATCTGCTTTCCTGTCTCTGCCGTAATAGCTTGTAAGGGGGGTATGAATGCTATAATGGCTTAATAATTTTCTGGTCTTTCTTGTATCTTCAGCTGCAATTAAATCGACTTCCTTAAGAATACGCAGTGCTCTTAAAGTTATATCTTCCAGATTCCCAATGGGAGTAGCCACAGCATAGAGTATACCCATAGTTTTACCTTATTCTGGCAACTGGCGGTAGCCTCCTTTTGTGCTCTGAATTCCTGACAAAATTTTTGACTTTCTCAATATTTTCTATTGAAAAGCCAAGTGTTAATAACTTCTTAGTAGTAAATTTCTTGTCGAACATATAATATAGTATCCTATCCAGCTCGTCATAACTGATGCCCAGTTCTCCTTCGTCGGTCTGGCCTGGCCATAAACCTGCCGAAGGACGCATCTTTATTATCCCCTCAGGAACCCCGAGATATCTCGCCAGTTGCCTCACCTGAGTTTTGTAAAGGTTGCCCAGTGGTTCCAGGTCAACTCCTCCATCTCCATATTTGGTAAAATAGCCCATAATTAATTCCGTCCTATTACTTGTCCCCAGAACCAAAGCCCTCAAGGATAATGCCCAGTCGTAAAGAATGGACATCCTCTCCCGCGCCATCTTGTTTCCCCTCCTCAAATATTCCAATGCTTTAACCCGTGCACCCTCGCCTCCCAGGATAGAGTGGCTACGAATTCTCCTGTAAGAAAATTTCCTGAAATATTCCTCAATCATAGGCTCAATCCTAATCATCTGTGAATTTATCCCCAGCTTTCTGGCAACGAGCCGGGCATGCTTTACGCTCTCCGACTGGTAAAATCTATAAGGCATAATCAAGGCATACACATTACGAGGGTCTTCAAGCGCCTCCACCGCGAGATAAGCGACGACAGTGGAATCGATTCCCCCAGAAAGGCCTAAGACCGCTCGCTGGAATCCACTCTTCTCTATGGTCTTTCTAATAAATTCTACTAAAACTCTCTTTACTCGCTCGCAGTTAATTGCCAGGTCTTCCACTTACAAACCTTCCTTTTCCAGTTCTTTTCTGTCCAGTACCCTCAAAAGAGCTTTAACCACCCCAGGATCGAATCTTTTTCCACTATCTTTCTCCAATTCTCTTCTAGCCTCTTCCTTCGTCAACGCTTTGCGATAGGGTCGATCCGAGGTCATCGCATCGAAAGCATCAGCAACACTAATGATTCGCGCACCGAGCGGAATCCCTTCCCCTCTCAATCCTTCCAGATAACCTTTGCCATTAAAACTTTCATGATGATAGAGAATTAACGGAGCGATTCCATTTAAGAACTTGACAGGAGTGATGATGCTTTCCCCAATTAACGGATGCATTTTGACTATCTCAAATTCTGTCCCCGAGAGTTTACCTTTTTTTGCGAGGATTGATTCCTGAATACCAATCTTTCCAATGTCGTGAATGAGAGCAGCGTATTCAATATTCCGAATTATGCTTTCCGAGAGCTTCATCTCTCGGGCAATCTCTACAGAATATCGGGTTACTCTATCAGAATGGCCTTTAGTATAAGGGTCTTTGGCATCAATGGCTCGAGCGAGAGTCTGAATTGTCCCCAGATAGGTGTCCTGCATATGCCTGTAAAGTTCTGCATTTTCAATAGTCATTGCTGATTGGTCGGCTAAAATGGTTAATAACCTTAAGTCTTTTTCATCAAACTTCTGTCTCGACTCTTTATTGTTTACATTTAAAACCCCGATTACCCTGTTTTGAACTATGAGCGGAACGGAGACAAAAGACTTAGAGGTATATTTTTCATCACTCTCCCTGAAAAAACGTTCATCCTTTTCTATATCTTCACAAAGAATCGGCTCTCCCTCCTCAGCCACTTTCCCGGCAATGCCTTCTCCAATCGGAATACGGGTGTTCTTCACCAGTTCTTCCGGCAGACCTCTTGCTGCTATAATCTCAAGCATGTTTGTCTCCCTGTTTATCAACATTAGAGAGCCTATCTCCGTTCTCAAAAGTCTGGTTGCGTTAGTGACAATCAATTTCGCCAACCGCTCTATTTCTACTATTCCGCTTGTTGCCACACCGAATTCATGAATTCCCAACAGGAAAGATAGGAGGCTTCCCAGGTCTTCTAGATGTTTTTTTATCTTATCTTCTGCCTCCTTTAACTTAACTCGTAACTCCCTTTCTCTCCCATATTTTCTAACTAAATAGATTATGGTAACAGCTAAAAACAGAATTGTTGCCAGTGATAGAGAAAATTCCATCCACGCCACCCGACCTACTGATATAGTGACCGACCAATGGGCGACCACAAAAGTCGCCCCTACGCGTGGTCGGGCACTCTTTAGAGTGCCACTCCCGCGGAAAGGAGTAGCGGAGCGGTAGCTCCGCGTCATTGTGCGAAGCTTTGCTTCGCTACTCCAAACCCCTCAGCAGCCCCCTATACTTATCGGTGACACCGTTAACGGTGCCGTCTTCTTGTCTAATGCCTTCTTACAATATCCTTAATCTTCATAAGCCTGGTAAGATTGCTTCTTTCCAGTTCTTCCAGTTTCATGCTAATATAACTGATAGTTTCCATTATATTGGGAATCAATATGTGTTCTAAAGCATTAACTCTCCGTCTAGTTCGCTCAATTTCATAAGAAAGCATCTCCAACCTTCTCCCCTTTTCCGCGAGTTCAACCATCTTTGGTACGAGTTCCCTGTACCTTTTCAATGCCCTATCGAGCTCCATAGAGGTGGTGAGGAGTCCATAAGAAAAGTAGTCGCCCTCCATCTTAAGCTCATACTTGGGGACTCTGAGATTGAGAAGTAGAACATATGTAACTTCAAGGCTAGTCTCCAAGTGGCTAAACATTAGTGCTTCATCTAAAAACTCTCTGGCCATAGTCGACCTGGCAATAAGGAAGGACCCGTAAGCCTCGGACAATTCCCTCTCAACTGTAAGACGGAGGTTCTTAATTTCCTCTACCAGAGATAAAAAATTACGCATTAGTTCATCCTGTTTATCTTTAAGCAATCTGTGTCCTCGATGGGCAAGGATTAACCTCTTCTTCAACTTCAAAAGCTCCATCCTCGTGGGATTGACAGCAAGCCTCATATTTACTTCCTTTCAACTCTTTCTATATACTTCTGTATCTCTTCTTCCTTCACCCTCTTCAGCTCTTCCCTGGGCAACATTCTGAGAAGCTCCCAGCCAATATCCAAGGTCTTCTCCAAACCCCTTTCCTCGTAACCTCCCTGAGCAACAAACTTTCTCTCATATTCATCAGCAAATTGAGAGAATATCTTATCTGTTTCTGAGAGAGCGGCCTCTCCCAAGATTATCGCCAGCTCCTTTGCCTCCTTGCCCCGCGCATAGGCACTAAATAGCTGAGAAGTTACATCCCCATGGTCTTCCCTTGTTTTTCCTTCCCCAATTCCCTTCTCTTTTAACCTGGAAAGGGAAGGAAGGACATCTATTGGTGGCGAAATGGACTTTCTGTGGAGCTCCCTGGACAAAATTATCTGACCCTCAGTTATATAGCCTGTCAAGTCAGGAATGGGATGGGTCTTGTCATCTTCAGGCATAGTTAATATGGGCATTAAGGTAATCGAACCCTTTTTGCCTTTTATTCTTCCGGCTCTCTCATAAATTGTTGCCAAATCAGTGTACATATAACCAGGATATCCTCTCCGCCCAGGAACCTCCTTTCTGGCAGCCGATACCTCTCTAAGGGCGTCACAATAGTTGGTCATATCGCTCAAGATTACTACCACATGCATATCCCTGCGAAAAGCCAAATATTCGGCAGCAGTCAGAGCTACCCGGGGAGTAGCCAACCTCTCAATAGCCGGGTCGTCAGCAAGATTAATGAACAGCACAGCCCTCTCTATCGCTCCTGTCTTTTTGAAATCTGTAATGAAAAAATTGGCTTCTTCAAAGGTAATCCCCATTGCTCCAAAGACAACGGCAAACTTCTCCTCACGCTCCGCTTCTCCCCCTGGAGAAATAACCTTTGCCTGCCTGGCAATCTGTGCGGCGAGCTCATTGTGTGGAAGCCCCGAGCCTGAGAAGATTGGTAGTTTCTGACCTCTAACCAGCGTATTCATTCCGTCTATCGCCGAAATGCCGGTCTGAATAAATTCTGAGGGATAATTGCGCGCATCCGGGTTGATTGGACTACCATTTATATCTTCTCTACTCTCGGCAAGTATAGCAGGACCTCCATCAATCGGACGACCCAATCCATCAAAAATTCTTCCCAGTATATCCATCGACACAGGGAGCTCTACCCTTCGCTCCAGAAACCTCACCCGGGACTCGGCAAGATTTAGCCCTGTGGTGCCCTCAAAGAGCTGGACGAGAACCTTGCCACCATCCACTTCCAGTACCCTTCCCCTTCTTACCTCCCCGCTGGCAAGGGTAATTTCAGCTATCTCGTCGTACTTAACTCCTACAGTATCTTCAACGAGAATCAAAGGTCCGGCAATGCTGGAAACCGTAAGATACTCTCTTTGCATTAGAACTCCCCAATTCCAAATTACGGGCATAAAGCCCTACACCACAAATCAAAAATCAAAAATCAAAAATTACTCAATATAGAAAAGTTGGTTTGCGAGAAGCACTTAATTTCTTGCGTTACTAAATCTTTGCGAGCGAAACGGTGAAATTTCAATTGTCCGAGCCCCG
>Ga0315309_1001904_pt1 | contig 12406 bp, 12 predicted proteins | sample TDP4_MG_FD_203080 | JGI IMG/M metagenome (GOLD analysis project Ga0315309, IMG submission 203080) | Freshwater sediment microbial communities from Lake Towuti, South Sulawesi, Indonesia - TDP4 | ecosystem: Environmental > Aquatic > Freshwater > Lake > Sediment | place: Indonesia: South Sulawesi...
TCTCGCCTGTTTTCGGGTCGATAACCTCGACGAGCGTGTGGTCCTCAGGCCAATGGACTCCGTTCTTCTCTTCGCATTCAGCTGCGCTTCCAGCCTCGGTCAAGCCGTAGCCTATCCTGACTTCAATCCCCCACCTCTCCTCCAGCTTCTCTCTAACAACATCGGGAAGCGCTTCACCAAGCGCGTACGCTAACCTTAGCGAACTCTTTCTCGGGTCCTTCCCGATCTCTTTCTCATAGACATACGAAAGCTTGAGGATGAATTGAGGAACGCCGAGTATAACGGTGGGCTTGAATACATCTACTACCATAGCCTGCTGCTTGCTAGTTGGGAGCTTCCCGGCAGGGATGACCGTGGCTCCGAGACGTCTCGTTCCTTCATGAAGGCAGATCCCTGCGAAAAACATTCCGTAAGGAGTAACATTGTGAACCACGTCTCGAGCTGTCACTCCGACGACCATCAAGTTTCTCTCTTCCATTGAAGTCTGCACTTCAAGATCATTATCAGAGAATCCGATGATCGAAGGCAGTCCAGATGTGCCTGAAGTGGTATGCCACACCGAAACCCGTGAAGCTATCGGCGCCAAGTAATCCTCTAGGAAATCTTCCTTGCTCGAGAATGGAATCTTCACCAGATCGTCATAAGTCTTGATATCGTTCGGCAGTACCCGGGCTCGTTTGAACTTCTCTCTGTAGAGCCTAGTCTTCTCATACGCGAGCCTCAGTGTACTTCTGAGCCTCTTTTTCTGGATTCTTTCAAGCTCTTCTCTAGTAAGCCTTTCAACGTCCTTTACCATGCAGCATCACGCTTCCTGATAATTACCCCTCGACCTTCTTTAGGAAGACGCCCTCCGGATCGACCTTCTCCCGTAGTACTCTTATCTCGAACTCGGTAGGTGGCGTCGTTTCTTTTGCCCGCGAAACATCAAGCTCAAAGCCTGTGTTCTCTTGAACTTGCTCGGGCGTCACCCCCGGGTGGTATGACGCGAGGTAAGCCCGCTTCGTCTGCTCATCGAATCTCAAGACTCCCAAGGTAGTGATTACTGCAGATGGGCCGCCCCAAGGCAGCCCAGCCCGCTTTCTCCCCTGTGGCCCATCGATCCACCCAGGGCTCGTGATGTAGTCGCAGTGCTCGGGAAACCGCCGCTTCTCATGGGCGGCGATGACTATCGTCCGCTTCGACAGGCATGCGATGTCACCTGAGCCACCGCTGCCCGGAAAACGGACCTTGGGGTGATGGTATTCGCCTATGCATGTCGTGTTTATATTCCCATACATGTCGACTTGTGCTCCGCCGAGAAATCCGACATCGATGAATCCTCGCTGTAGAACGGTGGAAAAAACATCGAAGAGGCCTGTCGCTGTCGAGGCGAATCGCATCGTGCGCGGGTCCCCTACAGACATAGGGAGATGGGCGAGCTTGCAGTCAACCGCCCCAGCCTCGAAGACGATGATGCAGTTTGGGGCGTTCGTATGCTGAGCGAGCATAGCTCCGAGCATCGGCAGACCAGTTCCTGCAAAAACGATTTCCCTGTCCTTAATTTCCCGAGCTGCAGCCACTGCCATGAGTTCCATCAGAGTATACTCTTTCGCGTATTTTTTCTTCATAGTCCTACCTCCGCTTGAGCTTGAGCGCGTATCCGAGCTTCTTGTCGGCCTTGAGCATCCTCAACCTCTTTTCACCGCCAATTTTCTCTAGGTATTCCTCCCAGTCGCTCACGCCGTAAATGTATTCGTTAAGGAATTCTTTGAAGGAGGCATCATCTTCTGCTTTCTTGTGATAGAGGCGTAGGAATTCTGGATCGTAGTCGTAGTATCGGTAGCAAGCGTAGGGGTGTGCGCCGTGGGGAACCTTGACGATGGCATTGACGCGGAAGAATGGGACACAGTTGTGCTCTGGGAACTCGCGTAGCTTCTTCGACTGCACAATCTCCTCACAGGTGACGATGAGTTTTTTCGCAGCCTTTGCTTGCTGCTCGTCTCCGAAGTTCTGCCCGTAAATCCTGACAGTTCCTTGGGCATCGACAATTTGAGCGTGAATAACAGTTACGTCAGGTTGAATTGCGGGGAGCAGAACGATTTTGTCTCCAGTGAAAGGGCATTCTATTATCGCAAACTTCTTGGAAGCGATTTTCCGGTCGCTCTTCCTGAGTTCAGGGCTGAAACCTTCCTTCTTGAGCATGTCTGACCCTAGCATGGTCCGCGTAGGGATGAAGGGGATCCCCATGGCTCCTGCTGCAAACCTCTGGACCATGCCGAAGTTGCTGTAATCCTCCCACTCTATCAGGTCTTTCTCGACCGCGTCTCTGAAGCGAGGACCAATGCGGGCGAAGGCCTCATCTGCCTCGTAGGCGAGTTCAGCTCTGCGGACGCAGCCCGCGCCAATCAGCATATCCCAGTCGCCGCCTGGGGAGTGCCCGTAAACGTGAAGGTTTCGCTTGCGCTCTCGAATCATCTCGTGAACAAATGCCATTGGGTGGCGCTGAATCGTAAAACCCCCAAGCGAGATGTGAGCTCCATTCAGAACGAGTTTGACGGCTTCGCGAAGGGTCATGACTTTATCTTCGAGCTCCGTCGTTGCCATCACTCTTCACTTAAGAATTAAGAAATATGAAAAAGAATGATATAAGAAAGATTGGGTTGGAAACCAAGGGCGCCAGGGAGCCAGGCTCGAAGAGAAGCTTCAAATCTTCGTGATCATTGCCGCACATGATCTCGAGTCCTCAGGCATCTCTTAAGAAATACGAATAGAAATCAAAGATACTCTCGTGGCTATGCGATCAAGGCCGAAATGGATCTGATAATAGCCACTTTCTCTTTTTTCACTTCCGTTTGTTTATACAGCGATGAAGTCTGGAGTTCTAATGTAGTGCCAGACTGCTAAAGCGCTCAAATATACTATTATGGCTGCTAAGAGTAGGGTTTTTCCGCGCCCTTCTCCTTTGCTATATCCATCTTTGAGGATGTAGGCGATGCTCAAAATGAAGCTTGGCATGAAAGGCAAGATATGATACTCCAAGAGAAAGCTGGATGACATAGGAGCTATGAAACCTATAAACCAGAGCGGTAGCACGCGATGCTCTTCACGGGCTCTATAAGTCTTCAGAAAACAAGCGACCACAGCCCAGGCAGAGATGGACCAAGTTAACGGATTAAAAGAGTAGGTTATGGCTAGACCTTTTAGAGTTACGATCTTGATTATTTCTCCAGTCTTCTCATTGAAAAAGAAGATGGTGCGGGTCTCTGGGCCAATAATCCCCGTTAGAAGAAGTTGCCATATTCCTAAGGCACCTTGAGCAGGCCTTCCCGACCGAATGGATTCATAAATGGACATTTGCAGTGTAAGAAACTCAAAGAAGCTATGTCCACTAGAAAAGTAAGTTATATACGCCATGGAGTATGCCAAGAGACCTAAGGGTAGGCTAGCGACAAAGTAACCCAGTTTCATCCATGTTCTATCTAGCAAAAGAAAGGTTATGAAGGCCGGTATTATGAAGGCCGCCTCCCATTTGCAGGCTATTCCAAGGCCCATCACTACTGAAAGCACTGGGAAAAGCTTAGAATTCTCAACTGCATAAACAAATATTAAAACGGACAAGGAAATGAAAAATACGGGGTAAATATCCAATGTCGAGGCTCGAGCTGCAGAAAGAAAAAGCCTCTCCAAACTAAGTATGTAGACGGGTATTAACGCGAAAACCGTTTTGCCAATAAGCTTGATGGAAAGCAGGTAAACCACCAGCAAGGTGGCTAAACCGAAGAATGCATTCATCGTGGTTGGGCTGTGAAATATTAGTTCCGAGATCCCTATGAAAAACTTTGCAAGCGGGGGATGCCAAGAGTTAAACTCGTTTGGTGGGACGCCGTGAATATAGAGCCACCCCGCCAGTGCGTAAAGCTCCGCGTCAAAAACAAGTTTTTCTATACTTAAGGTTTCCCCCTTTGTCTCTGATGAAAGCCTGCTTTGAACATTCACGTACCATGATTCATCTACCTTGTTGGCGAAGAGCGCGTTCTGAACATTATAAATGTACACGCCTAGGATGAATATTAGAATCAGGGTCGTCCTCGACTTTCTTAAGAACAATAATAGCTTATTCATGAAGGGTCCTCGCTTGATATAAGTATCTGCATAACAAATTCTTGAAGGTTACCACGTAAGAACTTGATGGTTAAATGGAAACGTTCATGAAACGAGTCCTCCGGCACCTATTGAGAAACATAAGTAGAGACTACAGATACTCTCCTAGTTGTGCTATCAAGACCGAAATGGATCTGATAATAGCCACTGTTTGGGGCTGTTTATAGCAGAGCTAGTCTTTCGAGATTTTGTCTTCACAATTGGTGATGAAGATGGCTACCAAACTTTTAACTCCTACGTGGATGCCGAGAACAGCATCATGGCCTTCTCGAACCCGAGTTTTTTGTCTTCAAAGCTTGAAAAGGAAGGCTAATAGGCACAGCGGAACCGATATGGCCAATGCAAGCGACAAGGCGGCTACGGCTAGCTTTAGGAATCGCAGGTAATCAAGCTCTAGAATCCTTGACGCGAAATATGTTCCCGAAACGAGTTCGAACGTGAGGATGAGCGGCATAATCGCAATTGCCTCTTCTGGGGGTAGGGCGCTAAGTGTTTGAACGCTTAGCTGTGGGATAGTAGTTAGCGCGGAGAAAACCGCCAATCCAATTGTTGCATTAAGGGCCATGAAGATCGATGCTGTGTGCCTAGAGATCCCCATCAGTTTAGCTACGGCTAGGATTGAAAGGAGGAAGACTGGAAGAGCTATTGCTGAAACTATCGTCTCACTTTCCTCCACGCATCCATTATTGAGCTGGCTGAGAATATGGCCAGTGGAGGTTGAAGCCAAACCGAGTAGTATGGTTCACCCTGAGACTTGGCTAGAAGCCAGAAGAATAGGAATCCGGCTGAGAACCACAGTAGGCTCTTGAACTTCAACCCTTCAAGCTTGGCTTTTCGCCTTCCTAACTGAAGCAGAGAAGCTAAGAAGAACCATGGGAGATACGATGATTCGAATATTGGAAGCGGATAGCTTAGCGAGCCCAAGGCGAACATGGATAGATAAAACAATGCGTGAGGCGTATTCCACGCCCTTAGGGCAGGTTCAAGCCAGTCTAGGGGGGTTAGACATGTGCCCCCAGGACCAACGGTGTACCAGCTAGATGCTTCAAGGAATGCGCTGTAACCTGCGAAGCCTATTAGCTGAGGCGGCCACAAAAGGGGGTTACCTAGAACCAACAGCGCGATGGAGGAGGCTGCTACCAAAGAGATTCTCAGCGTAGCCGGCCTAAAGGGGGTCCTTCCCCCCAGCACGATCAGCGTGAGGGTGCCTAACACTATTGGGCAGGCTGAATATTTGCAAAGCGTAGCCAGACCAAGGGCGAGACCAGAAAGCACGAATATCCTACGAGAACTTGGATTGGCCTTTAATAGCATGTAGATCGACAGAGAGGCGAAGAACAGAGAGGTTACGTCAAGCGAAGCAACAACGAACCGGATAGAAACAGGGTCGAGAGATAGGAGAAACCAAGAAAACATGCCGATGCGTCTATTAACCCTTGAAGCGATCGAGTACGCCAAGACACAAATAAGCGCGGAGAAAAAGCAGCCCTGCGCCCTCAAGGCTCCGATATCAGAAAAGCCAACGGGTCCAAGCAAAAATATGAACAGCGCGGTGATCAGTTCAGACAAGGGAGGGTGCCCAGCAATAACCTTGAAAACAGAGAAGTTCCCAGAAGCCAAGCCCTGGACGTAAAGCTTACCGACGAGAGGATATAAAAACTCGTCAGGAGTCAAGTAAGGAACTGGGCAGAAACTAAAAGCCCATAAGAAACGAATCGACAGAGGAAAAATGAACAAAAGAAGGAAAAAGAAGAAACTCCTTGTAAACCTACTTCTTCTCAAACTTCTAATCCCCGCATGAATCAAAGATTAATTAGGCTGTATTGAAAAAGATTATACCTATCAAGAAGGTAGGCCGTTCAATATAGAGTGGGACTCTCCACGCCTACTCTCAATTGCAATATGATTATCCCAAGAATCCTAAGAAGGTCAACGATTCAATTACGAACAAATGCAACCTGAGATGCAGAAGCTGCAATATTTTGGCGGATCTATGAGCGTTCTCCTCAACTAGCAAAGCAAGAGATGAGGATAAAGGACTACGAACTGTTCTTTGACAGTTTTAGTCTCTGGAATTGAATCAGCTTTACTGGTAGAGGGCCCTTCTTGAGGAAAGATCTAGTTGACACGGCGTTTGCTGCTTGCGAGAGATACAAGAGGCTTTATGCTGTGTCGATTCCAATGAACGGCTATGCTACTGACAAGATTTTTCGTGAGCAGAAACAACTCTTCAGACATAGTGATTGCAATGAAAACAGTACCACTTTTGATATTGAGGTATCCAAGCTGCAAGTCCGCCGCAAAATCGGCAGACCTTTGACGGATACGCCATATATGGCATAGCTTCAATCGAATAACCGGTCATGCAGCCGCAATAAGGACAGATATACGACATTATGAGATCTTCCTCACTACATGTATCCACTAGTCGTAGACATTTAAGTTTTAGTAGACCGAATGCTGAAACATTAATCATGGCTGCTACATGTCAGTTGCGAGAATAGAAGGCTCAATGGATGAAAGGTAACTCGATCGTGGATCTTCCAGATCAGATATATGTGCCACTAGATACTCGGGGGCTTCAACCTATCAAGCTCAAACAATGCTTTCGTTGCTCGAATCAGAATGTCGAGGAACTGCAAATGATAGGGAAGAAGATCGAGGCTGTTCAAGGCAAAGATCAGGAGATTGCGGACTACAATATCATCTGCAAGAAATGCAGCTCAACCTTCACTATTCGACTTAGAAACCTGTATGTGGTCGAGAACGGGAAGAAGAAACGATCGGTCACTTTCGTATCAATCCTCGGCGAGGAAGGACGGGATGAAGGCTGGCTTGGAAGCTTCTGAAATCTAAAAAAGGACACATCTTTACAACATAGCGATAGATGCTCGCAAGGAATTGATTCTATTGGTAACCGAGAAAGAACCGCCAATCGCTCGGAAGACCTACCAGTACATAATAGTCATAGCGGCAATGCTCTTCATGGTTCTGCCATTCGTCAGCAGCTTCAACGAACTTTTAACCGCGATAGTGATGAGGATCCAACTGTATGCCTTCATCCATGATGTTGTAGTTCCGATAGAGGTGAAAATGGTCGCAGCAATACTCCAATATCTCTTCGGAATCCCAACGCTCGTCTCGAGTGAGTACCTCCACATACAGTCTGCAGGTCGCGCACTGACCGTTTACATTGCATGGAACTGTGTCGGATGGCAGTCACTGATCCTCTTCATATTCACATTGCTTACAGGTTTGCAAGGGCCGTTTACGAGAAGAAGCAAAGCCTTGAGCGTAATTTTAGGCGCAGAGGGAATTTTCCTATTGAATCTCTTTAGAATCGTCTTTGTCGTCCTACTCGCCTTCTATGTGGGCTATCTTCCGGCGGTCGTATTCCACGACTACGCCGGAACAATCTTGACCTTACTCTACTTGGTTCTATTCTGGTTCTTCTCCTACAACTATATTCTTGAGCGCGGTTCAACCGCTGAGGCCTCGCAGTGAGGCGCCGTGCCTTTCCAATGCAATGTTTAGAAAAATCCAAGAACGCGAGTGGTTCCAGAATACTTTGAAGGGCTGAATCGTTGAAGAGGACTCTAATAATCAGCACTTTGACACTAGTCCTGATTGTAGTTCTCAGCTCTTGGTACATAGCCTTCAAGCAACCAGAAGTCAGCTATCCGATGGGTTTCAGCACAGTTGAGAAAGCAGCCTTGAAGGCTGAGAGAATCCAAGCTAAAGAATTAGAAGCAGTCACGGAAGCCTTGAAGAAGAACGATGGCAGCAAAATCATCTACGGTGATCGCTTCCTCAGGTGGACAGTCCTTGCCTACACACTCTGGAGAATAGATCAAGGCGATACCTCTATTGTCGACACAATGAAGGATCTGCTACTGATCTACTACAATCGCGCTTGGTATCCCAACGTGAAGAACCGCCCTAAAATGCCATTCGAAAGCCTGATCCAATATCTGAGAGCGGATGGAACTTGGGAAGACTACTGGAACGACTACAAACCAGTTCACGTCGCAGCATTCATCCTAGAATACTACACACTCTCATGCTTCGATAAAGCATGGGGAATGAGAAACTATCAGATACTAAGAAATGTCGCAGACTCCCTCACCAAGATGTGGCTTCCTGAACGCCATCAACCATGCGCATACATAGACGCATATCGAACAGAAGGTGGAATCCAAATCGTCGAAATCAAAGACCTGACCGCTAGCGTAGACAGCGCATTCGAATACGCAGCCCTAATAGCGGCAGCAGAAGTCGCCAGGACCCTAGCAAACGATGCGGAAAGCCAGGGACGCTACACACTCTACGCCAACGATCTCATAGCCCACTTCTATAATCAAACATGGAGCTGGTTCCCGACAACCGTATTCGGAAGCAACACCGAGGAAGCCTACGGGATAGCGCTCCAGTTAGGAATGACGCTTCCATTCATTGATGGAGATGAGAAAGTTGACTGGCTGAAAGAATACCTAGTTGGGAATCTTCGTGAGAGCGAGGACACGTGGCTGATAAAATGGAGGAAAGAAGACAAAACGGCGAGCAGCCGATCGGTCTTCGCAGCGATAGGACTAGCTCCAAAGTACTCTCAGTTGGCATATGACATCCTTGAAGCGTACGCGGAGGCCGGATTATCGAATGATCCGTGGTATCTGACTGAGACCGATGGCTATGAAGGTAAGGACCCCGTTTGGGTAAGCGGAAAATACCTTCTTGCCCACGCTTTCTTTAAGGACAGAACTTCACTCGGTAGAATCCCCTTCTCACCGAAGTTCATTAGGGGAAACCTAACCTTCCAATCATCGTATCCATCCGGGCCATTGAAGCTTCAGAACGTGACAGCAGTCCTTCCCTCTGTCCACAACCCGATTCAAGTCAATGTTAGCAATGAGCCAGCGGAACTGAAACTTGTAATACGAGGTTCGTCAGGACTAAATATCACAATCAATTTTCAAACAGAATATCCGTCCATAGTCTCATGCAGTTCCAACTTCTGGAGATTCTTCGATGACAGATCGATGAAGGCGACAAAGATTACCTTCATTTCGACTGGGGAAGATGAAATAGTCGTCAAATCCCAGTAGCACCGACTAGAATATTCTAGCCTGAATTCTGACTGGGAATTCTCAGCCAAACGTTTTTCGGATGAAGCGCAGGGGCCCAATCGTTAACAGCATCGGTCTCGACCGTTTAGAGACCTCCACGGATATTGCGCGCGCGGGAACAGGCGTTCTTATGCGAGATTTTACCAGATTTCAACTCTCTTCCAGTTGCCGCGCCAGTATCGTTGGGTCAGACGTAAGCTCTAATTATCCGTAAGAACATTAAACATATTTCCGGTGTTTCGAAGGTGGAGAGGGTAAGAGAACGGCTCAAGAGGGCTAGTGATTTATACGACGCTGTTTTTACCGGTTATCAAAGGAAAGTTTTGGACACGTACAGGGTCAGAAACATTCTTAGGCTCTATTTCATGGTCAAAGTCTCAAAGGAACTTGAGACGGCTGAGGCTTTCTTCTACATAAGGGAAGCCGTAAAGCTCTATACCGAAATTTTCAGCAAAGGCAGTAGACTACTTGATGAAGATCCGGTTGGCAACATAATCACGCTGGCCCAATATCTCATGGAAACAAAACAACCAACAAGATAGGAGAGTTGACGCACATATTGTGCGGAAGATTATTTACTCGGCATACATATATGTATAATTCTACCTAAATATGCCTGAGGCCCCTCGGATGGAAAGGAAACAGACCACAAAGAGGACTACGATAATCTTTGACGAGAAGGACCGTCAATATCTGGAGCAGCTCATTAAGGACGGGAAGGAGCCGGGAATAAAACCGTTAATATCAAAGATGTTCGATGTCTATCGAAGCATGGCCATCTACGACTGGAAGTTCCCAGGCGAGTACTACTGCGGGGTCAGCAGAATAGCCTTCTTCAGCCAAGAGAATCTTAACACTCTCGTCGATCTGCTACCGAAAGACAAGTTGCGTGAGACTGGCCGCAAGGTAGGGGATGCGATGAGGGTCTCAATTCAAGCAAGTTTCAATATGGATCCTACAAAAAGGGAAAACTGGCCGGAAGTGTTGAAGAGGCTTAGAGTCTTCGGGTATGGCGATGTGATCTATCGAGACAAATTCATCATAGCCAAGAATCCTTTTATCGGCAATCTTCAGATGCTCCTGGGATTCTTGGAAGGAATGTTAGGGTGCTCCTTAGAACCTAGAATAACAACATCCCCAATGGTGCTTGAAGTCATGGACCGTAGCCGTTAACAACTTAGGTAATCAGCTTTTTGAGTAGTTTGAGTAACTATGCCCGCGTATGCCTTGATATGACCCAACCGAGCCCAGGAAAGAGTGTGGAGGAGGGTGGGCTGGCTCGTATGCTCCTATATGTCTCGATATGACCTGAAGCTTAAATATGTGCCCGAGTGTATAATCTAACCAGGAGGGGAGGCATAAGGTTAAAACCTCCTATCCTATGATATCTAGTAAAAAAGGTAGGGAGACTTGAAAATCGGTAAATTCAGGGTCAGCAGAAAAGCGGTTTCCCCTGTTATCGCTACGCTGCTTATGATCGCCGTTGCGGTTGCAGCATCAGTGATAGTCTACGTCTGGAGTGCTGGCCTACTTGGAACGCTAATGGGCGGAGGAGGAGCGCAGACCAAGGAACAGCTGATACTTGAGGCGTACGATTGGAGTGGCGCTAATCTCGTGCTGTACGTGAGAAACGTGGGTTCCACTGACGTAACACTGGCCGCGATATACGTTGCAGGAGAACAAGAACCGGCCACTAATGTAATAGCGGTAAAGACTGGCGTGCAAGTGACTCTCAGCGGACTAACCGCCACTTACACTTCTGGCACAGCCTACACCATAAAGATGATCACCGTAACTGGTGGAGTCTTCTCGTTTACATGTATCAAGGGAAGCTCAGGCTAAACCCCCATTTCTTTTTTTATCGATATATCTTGGGTTTCACGCAAGATATTCTTTTAGGGCTTCTTCCATAATCTGTTCCTTTGGATCACATTCGTACACAGTTACACCTCTAATGAACTCCTTGGCCTCCTTTCGCATCCCCGAGACGCCAGCTCCAAATATGAAGAATACGACTTTGCCGAATTCCGTCAGCCTATTGAGCATCCCAAGAGCTTGCTCAGAATCCCACATACCTCCATCGGTCATTATGAATGTAGTCTGCCTACCAGCCATCTCAGCTGCCTTTAAGGCTAGAGAAAGTGGCGGTGTAACGTTTGTATATCCAGAGGGCTCGACTCGAACGATCGCGTCCTGTATCCCTTCGTAGTCCTTCGAGAAGAAGACTGTATCGTCGTAGAGGACGTTTGTGCTGAATGGAACGAAGGATACCATATCGTTAAGCTCTTTAGCGGCCTCCACAAGCCCGAAAGCTGCTTCCCTCTCCCGGCCGATGCTCATACTCAATCCTGTTGAGGCTGAACAATCCATTAAGACGGATACGCTCTTCGCCCTCTTCCCAGAGACCAGCTCCCTCCTCTTTATAGCGAAAACGCCGGGAACTAGAATGCCGTAGATCCTATATGTGTCCACGATTGAAAGTTCACTCGGATGGTCCCCTGGATTCCAAATCTCCATGACCGGGTAGTCAGCTGTCCTGAAGGCTCTGAGTATCGGAGAGATCGTTTGGAGCAGATTGTATAGGTACAGTTTCCTCGTTGCTGCTAGTATCTGTCTCTTCTCTGCTTGAGACATACGAGCATGAATCTTGTTGAAGAAGTCTTCAACCCTAGCTGGTGTAGCTCCAGTGTAGAGGAGCGAACGTATCAGTCTATCGCGTTGCTGGAAAGATAGTCCAATTGGGGAAGTTAAATCAGCCGAGGAATCCGCGGCCTCGACGAAGTCCGTCCTAAGGATTCTCGACAATTTCCTTAGACGCATCTCAAGCTCGATCGCTCCACTGAACATCGCCTGATAGGCCTCATGAGTCTTTCCTCCGACCTCAGCTTGCTCATTGCCATATAAATCCAATATCTGACAATAGACTTTACGCAGATCGTCTGTAAGATATCTCAAGGTAAACTCTCTATTCTGAAGATACCTCATATATCTCGTCGGCGTTCTCGATAAGATCTTGCGGTCGATGAGCATATCAGAAAAGAAGTGAACGAGCCTCGCGGGTCTCGGAACCCCCTCGTCTAGAGCTATGTACTCCCATAGGAGTTGTCTCTCAAGACTTCCCGGGATCGAGGCCCTATGCTCAA
>Ga0315309_1001906_pt1 | contig 12401 bp, 7 predicted proteins | sample TDP4_MG_FD_203080 | JGI IMG/M metagenome (GOLD analysis project Ga0315309, IMG submission 203080) | Freshwater sediment microbial communities from Lake Towuti, South Sulawesi, Indonesia - TDP4 | ecosystem: Environmental > Aquatic > Freshwater > Lake > Sediment | place: Indonesia: South Sulawesi...
GATATGGATGGCTTTCAAGTGCTGGAAGCACTCAAGAGAGACGAGGAGCTAAATTCAGTTCCGGTTATAATTATCTCAGTGGTTAATGAAATGCGCAGGAAGAGAGGGATAGAGATGGGAGCGGCTGATTACTTATTGAAACCAATAGATTTTGATTATCTCTTAAATAGAATAAGATATCTCGAAATAGATAAAAGTCCAGCGGATTAGAGTTGGAGCTGTCCCGATGGGCGGGACTAAGAGAAGGCAAAGCTTGCGCTTTGCTGCTACAATGAAGCAAAGCTTACGCTTTGCGGCTACAATGAAGCAAAGCTTACGCTTTGCGGCTACAATGAAGCAAAACTTGCGCTTTGCGGCTACAATAAAGCAAAGCTTACGGTTTGCCGCTACATTTTTTATCTCGCCCTACTTGCCAGGAGTTGAACCCACCTGAAAAAAGACTTGCCAAAATTTAACAAAAATGTAACAATTCTGTAACACCAGTGTAACATGTTTATAGTAAAATAGATAATGGATTGGTGTTTAATAGTGAGCTTTGTTTTGAGGTGTTAGATATGTTTGAGCAGAGGCGATTTCAAATCCAAAGGGTAAGGTGGAAAATAGTATTATTAATATTCTGTTTTTTATTAGCTTTCAATTATGTTGGCTCGGAAATCTCGCCTGCCGAAAAGATGTCTTCTGAAGAATATTTCGAGCAGGGGTTGGCAGAGTATGAATCTGGGAATTACAAATCGGCAATGGAGAATTTCTCTGAGGCTTTATATCTGGACCCCACTAATAAAGGGGCCAAGCAATATCTCGAAAAAGCCGGAAGAAAATTCCTGGAGGAATTAGAGACCAGAAGGGAATCTGAAAGGAGAGAAATTCTAAGGAGAGCCCAGGGCATAATTGCTGAGCGTAATCAGAAAGTGAAAGAGATTTATGAGAGTGGAGTAAAACATTATACCCAGGGTGAACTTCTGAGAGCTGGCATTGAATTCAATGAGGTATTGGAGATAGAACCAGAACATAAAGAGGCAAAGAAGTACCTGGAGTTGATTGGAAAGCGGCTCCAAGATATTGTGAATAAAGGAGAATTTAAGACAGTTAGTGAGTTGTATTATGCGCAAGGGGCAATCTTCTATATTAACGGCGAGTGGGCTAAAGCAATTTCTCAATGGAAGAACGCTCTAAAGCTTGACTCATCAAACAAAGAACTCTCCGAATTTATCAAAATTGCAGAGAAGAGAAGGCACCAAGAGGAAGCACTTGAGAAAGCCGAAGTTCTGTATCGGAATGGTCTGGCGCACTATAATGAAGGGAAGATTAAGGAAGCAATTACAGAGTTGGAAGAAGCCATAAAACTTAATCCCAACCACACGAAAGCTCGAGACTATCTTGCCAGAGCCAGAGAGAAGGTATCTGAAATAAAGGATGAGGAAGAAGCGAAGAGACGTCGAGAAATTATAGAGAAACATTATTTTCGGGGGATAGACTACTATGCTGAGGGAAAATTCAAGAAGGCGATCGAAGAGTGGGACCAGGTGCTCAGGATAGATCCCGAACATAAGGGGGCAAAGGAGTATATAGATAAGGCTAGAGATAAGATTGCCAGTGCAAACTCTCGAAGGGAAAAAGAGAAACTCACAACAAGGAGACCTGAGGAAGAGAAGATAGAAGTCTATTACAAGCAGGGGATAAATTACTATTTAGCGGGGAAATTCAAAGAAGCCATCTCGCAGTGGGAAGAAGTGTTGAAGATGGAACCTGCGCACAAAGGTGCCAGAGAATACATGGCGAAAGCTAAAGAGAGGCTGAAAATATCGGAGGAAGAGATTGGATATTCTCTTTACGAAGAAGAGGTTGAAGAATATGTTAAGGAATTAGAGAAGACCGGTACTATAGACAAAGAGAAAGAAGAGTTAATTGCTATGCATTACCAGGATGGGTTGGTAGCTTACGCTCACGGAGACCTTTCCCAGGCGATGAAAGAGTGGCAGATAGTTCTAAGACTGGATCCCGAACACAAAAAAGCTCGGCGCGCTATTATCAAGTTGCAAGCGGAACTGGAGCGCCGAGGAGGTAAAGAATAACGGAAAAGGATTTTTCTTGACAATATTATTTGAATTATGATAGACTACAAAAAATTTTTCTAGGAGAGTCGCCGCCTGCGAGGAAGGTGGAGTAGCACACTTCAGTGTGCGTGAGAGAGACGCTCCGATGAATCGGAGCTAATCCAAGGAAGGAGGTGGGTTGAGTGGAAGAAAAGTCTAGAGCCTTGCGTTTGTTACGAATAACTTTTAAAGTTTTAGCTTTTATATCTGGCGGAGCGGGTTTTCTGTTTTTCCTTATAATCCTTATAGGTGGAGGCACGCCAGAGACACCGAGAGCAACGAGTATCCTTGCGTTGATATTGGGATTTATCTATCTTATCCTATTTTACACTGTTAGTGAGGTTTTGCAATTATTTTCAGATATTGAAGAGAATACCCGAAGAACGAGGGAACTCTTAGAACGGAAGTAATCTTAGCGCTTGTCTGGCGAAAACTTTCCAGTCCCTGTAGGTGAGGGGGATTACTTTCTTTATATCTTCAAATATCATATAAAAGGCAGGCACAATAAATAGAGTCAGGATTGTAGAAGTTGTCAATCCCCCGATGACAGTAATTGCTAAAGGGGACCAGAGGCTGGAACCCTCGCTTCTATCTAATGCCATGGGAAGTAAGCCAAGAATGGTGGTGAGGGTAGTCATAAGAATTGGCCTCAATCTATCTTCACCTGCTTTAAGCACAGCCTTTAAAGACTTTCTCCTCAGAAGTTCCTCTCCATTCAAAGTAGTTCCAAGAAGAACACCTTCTTCCTTCCTTATAAGATGATTTATGCGGTCGACTAGAATAATTGCGTTATTGACTACTACCCCACCCAATATAATTAGTCCAATGAAAACACCCATGGTGACTGGTTTATGTGTTATGAAGAGGGCTAAAATGGCTCCGATAGCTGCCATAGGAACGGTTACCATAATGATAAGAGGCTGAGAGTAAGATTCAAATAGAGAGGCAAGGACTATAAATACTAAAAGCACCATTACATAGAGAGCAAACTTAAATTCCTTCTCGTTCTGTACCATTTCCTGGTAGTCTCCTCCAAACTCAAAGTAGTAATCCTTGGGTGGTTTTATATGAGCTAAACTCTTCTTAATATTCTCTACAGCAGTCCCCAGGGCAAGTCTTCCTCTGTGGGCACTGACCTGAATCATGCGGCTTTTGTCCTTTCGCCAGATTTCACTTGGCGATAGGGCGAAATTGAAATCTGCTACCTGTTCCAAATAAATCTGGGCTCCCGAAGGAGTATCCAGAGTGAGTTTCTTCAAGTCTTCAAAATCCCTCCTGTGTCTCTCATCCAGTCGGGCGATGGTCTCTACTTGACGGGCTTTATCGTGGAAATAAGTAGCTCTGAGTCCTCTCATCTGGGCATGGGTTATTTCGGCTATGTCCTTAACGCTTAAACCAAAGTAGGCAGCTCTCTGTTTATCTACATTAAATCTCATTTCCGGCCTTCCCGGTTTATATCTCAACTTCACATCTGCCAGCCCGGCCACAGTTCCCATACTCTTTGCCAGTGAGATGGCTAAGTCTCTGAGAATGTCGTAGTCGTAACCATAAACATCGAGGAAGACCTCACTCGCTGATTGTGGTTCTGAGAAATAGATAAAAGTATCGTAGATTTCGCCTATCTTCTTTACCTTGGGACGTAAGGAATCTATGACTTCCTGCACTGTGCGCGCCCTTTCTGATTGAGGCACAAGTGTAACGTAGACTTTGGAGGACCAGCCTTCAACTCTTGCGGTGACAGTTTTAGTTACCGCTTTAATTTCAGGGATAGTGGTGAGCAGGCTTTCTACTTCGGAGACTACCTGGTCGGAAATTTCAAGCTTAGCTCCCGAGGGGAGTTCTACAAAGATAGTGAACTCGCTCTGTTCAGTAGTTCCCATATAATCCTTTTCTAAGAAATTTCTATAGACTAAGAGTGAAAGGAGAAAAAGAAAGATTAAACTCCCAATAGCAATATACCGCTTGCGCAGGGTAAAAGCGACAGTTTTTCTGTATTTTCTATAAAAGTTATGCAACTTTGGAAGCTTCCAGATAAACTTTCTCTTCCGACTTTCCGAAAATGGCAACTCATCTTCCTGGTAATTTTCTTCTTTACTTTTTCTATAGAGAGGAATTCTGGAAGAAAGAAGGGGGACCACAGTGAGGGCAACAAATAGAGAAGCTACCAGAGAGAATGTTACGGTCAAAGCTAATCCGCTGTAGAGTATCTCCACTTGCTTGTTGATGAAAACAATAGGCAGGAACACAACTAATGTAGTGACAGTTCCCGCCACAATCGGTATAATGACTTCCTGGCTGGCTTTAATGCAAAGCTCCTTTTGGCTCGCTTCAGACCCGGTTACTTCTTTACTTGATTGGTTACTTTCCCTCGCCAATCTCTCCTTATGCTTAAAGATATTCTCTAACACCACAATCGAATTATCAACAAGCATGCCGATTCCCAGGGCAAGTCCACTAAGAGTCATGACATTTAAAGTTATCTTCCGAAAGTACATTAAGCTGAAGGCAACCATTACCGAGATAGGAATTACCACAACAATAATAAAGATATGTCTTATATCTTTAAGGAAAAGGAATAGGATTGCCCCTGATAAGAAGGCACCAAGGAGAAGAGAACCCCAGACAGTTTTTATGGATTGTTTTATGAAGATAGCCTGATTGGATACAGTAACAATGTTTACTTCTCCGGGCAGGATAAGGTTAATCTTTTCCAGCTCTTTCTCAATTGCTTCACTTACCCGCACCGTATTGGCTGTGGACTCTTTATGAATATAGAGTGCTGTTACCGGACGGGTGTCCAATCGAGCATAAGCCTCAGGCTCAAGATAGGAATCTTTTACATCAGCAATGTCTTCCAGACGAATTATAGAACCTCCGGGAGTTACGATTATGCCTAACTTCTTTATCTCTTCTATATTTTTGAATTCTCCCATTGTTCTGACTAGGTACCTATATTTTCTTTTATCTATACTTCCTGTCAGGAGGTTGAGGTTACTGAGATTTAGAATTCCGATGACTTTTTTTATTGGCAAGTTGTAAGCTTGCAAGCGAGCCTGGTCAATCTCAACCAAAATTTTACGCTCTCTGCCACCTCGGACCTCTACATTTGCTACACCGGTGATTCTTGCGAGCCGTTCCTTCATTTTTTCTTCTGCTATTTTTCGGAGCATCTCCGGGGTATAGCCAGTTCCTGTGAGAGCAAGAATCATAATTGGGAAATCCGACTCCTCGTAGCGCTCAATTACTGGCTTCTCAATCTCTTCCGGCAATTTGTTTTTTATCTGTCCAACCTTTTCACGGACTTCTAAGGCAGCAAACTTCATATTAGTGCCTGGTTCAAAAGTGAGAGTTACAGTTGAGGACTCTTTTTTGGAAGTGGATATAATGTGTTTTAAGTGCTTGACAGAACTCACCACCTCTTCCACGGGTCTGGTGACCAGAGATTCTATATCTTCAGGGGGCATTCCTCCTCGAACGTCGATTTTAATGGTCACAATTCCGTAGCTTGCATTGGGCATAAGCTCCACTGATAGATGGGTTAATGAGATACCTCCTATTATGATCAATCCTAGAGATACCATCAATATAGCTATGGGCCTTTTTACAGCAAATTCTGATAGTCCCATTGCCTTTCTCCCATTGTAGTGTAGGGCTTTATGCCCGTAATTTGAAAATTGTCCCTGTGAGACTACGCCCATAAAGGGCTACACTACAAATAAACCAAAATTACGGCCATTGTACATTTTTATTGTTAACTACCAGCGATTTACCGGTGTTGGTGTCTAATATCTCGATTTTTCCAAAATCTCTGAAATTGTATCTTCGGAGCACGCTCCTTGCAGTTTCCAGAGAGATGGGTAAGATATCATCCTTCTTAAACTTCTCTTGTCGTCTTTTCTTCAAGTTTGTGAGAGCATTCCGGGTTCCTTTCCAGACAAGGGAAAAGAGGTCACCAGGTGGAGAACCGGTCCATCCGGTTAGAGGGCTACTCATCTCGCTTTTCTTAATTATATTTAAGGTAAACTTGAAAATGCCCCTTTCCAAATCTGGAAGTTTTGGGGTGAACTCACCCTCCACAGCCACCACTCTAAAGTTTTTCTTTAAATGTTTATCTTCCTTAAATTTTTCCTCTATTCTCCGAGAAATCTGTTTAACTAAAAAGTCTGACAGATGAACTTCTTCAATTGAAAATTCCTCACTTTCAGGTCGTTCTTTCTTTTCTTCCTTATTTTTAAGTGCTAAATCTGAAAGAAGAGCTGCAGGGTCAAATCTTGTTTCGAAGAGCATCCTCTTTATGTATTCTCCACGAGAAATATCCCCTACCATAAATCTCTTGATGTCTTCCACATATCTGGTAAGAACTAATTCAAAACCAGAAATCTTAGAATCCCTTGCCACTAAGGTTATGAATTCTAAATTTGCATCTGTAGAAAGGGTAACTCTCGATAGGACCTGCAAGACATTACCCAATTTTTTGAATGATTCCTCTGAAGGTTGCAAGGAGCTATCCAATAAGTTGTCCACAGGCATATAGACACCTAAAGTTTTCCCCACTGTCTTCACCATTACCTCAGTATTGTACTCATCCCTGCACAGCTTTATAATGGAATCAGAAATTTTTGTCTTGGGAAAAGTTGGTTTGCATCCGGAAGAGATGAATATAATAAAAATCAAGAATAGTAATATTTTTTTCATATCCGCCCGACTTTCTGTAGCAGCAAAGCGTAAGCTTTGCCTGTTGTTAGCAGAGCTATCGCTCTGCGGCTACATCCTACATTCATTTTTCTCTTTGTAGCAGCAAAGCGTAAGCTTTGCCTGTTGTTAGCAGAGCTATCGCTCTGCGGCTACATTTAACAGAGCTATCGCTCTGTAGCTACAACTGTTATTGGTTTCCCCTTCTGGTTATTTTTTCCGTATTCAGCAAAGATGGCTTCAATTTCATCGTATTCTAACTCTTCTTTTTCTAAGAGTTCAGAAACGAAGCGCTGCATTATTGTCCATTCTTTTTTCAAAAGAGTTTCCACTTCTTGGTAACATTTCTGGAGTATCTCCTGAGTTTCCCGGTTCAGCTTCTCTTTAAATTCATTAGAAATCTGTGACTCGGGAATGACAGAATAGTCTCCTAAATAGCAATTACTTCCCATACCAAATTTCCAAACCATAGCATGGGCGTAAGCCATTGTTTTCTGGAAATCGTCAGCTACTCCAGTGGTGGTTGTGCCGAACTTTAAGTTCTCAGCAACATATCCACCTAGGCAGACCTTTATATTTGCCAGTGCTTGCTCCCTGCTGGTAGTAAATAGTTCCTCCCTGGGCTGGTGAAGCACAGCTCCTAAAGCCCCTCCCCGGGAAGCAATGGAAGCTTTAAACACATCGTCGGTGGGATGGAGAATGTAGAGGACTATCAGATGCCCGGTTTCGTGGTAGGCTGTCATTTCTCTTTCTCTCTGGCTCAGTTTCCTCTTGTGTTTAATGCCCATATCGATTCTATCAATTGCTTCAGAGAGGTCTTCCCACTCCACGCTCTCCTTCGATTTTCGGGTGGCTATTAAAGCTGCTTCCTTGACTATGTTCTCAATATCTGCTGCGCTCTTGTAGACTGTGTTCCTTGCTAAACGAGAAATATCTATAGAAGGGTCGTGTTTGACTTTTCCTAAATAATGGTAAAAGAGTTCTTCCCTTCCTTCTAGGCCAGGCCTGTCGATATATATTTTTCGGTCGAACCTGCCCGGTCTAAGTAACGCCTTATCTAAGACGCTTTCGGGAGCATTTGTTGCTCCAATGACAATCACATTTTCTTCCTTCTCTTTCAAGCCATCCATTTCCACCAAGAGCTGATTTTGAGTGGTATTGGTTTCTTCTCCTCCGAGGAAGCTAAACGTTCTACCCCGACCAATAGCATCAATTTCATCAATAAAAACTATGCAGGCTCCATAGCCATAAGCGAACTGCCTGGCCTTTTTGAATAGCTTGCGTACTCTGGAAGCCCCCATTCCCACAAATATTTCCACAAATTCACTTGCTGCCATGGAGAGAAAGGGTATGCCCGACTCTTTAGCTATGGCCTTAGCTAAAAGAGTCTTTCCGCATCCTGGGGGACCGACCATCAAAATTCCCCTTACTATTTTACCTCCAATCTTTTTAATGCGTGTCCTGTCCTTGATGAGTTCCACTACTTCCAATGCCTCTTTTTTGGCTTCGTCAATACCTTTTACATCGTCAAATGTAACATCTACATTTTCACTCTTGATAGGAGTTTTCTTCAACTTGAGGAGCGTGCCAGTCTGCATGCTAATAATAACATAGGCAAAGATTAAGGCATTAACTGCACCCATCAATAGAGTAAGAGGTAGCTGGGCGAGAGTCATATGGAGATAGTACGACTCCAATGAGAGTAGCCCTATTATGGCTAAAATGACCAGAGTCACACTGCCAAAAATTATAAGTACTTTCACCCAGTGGTTCATCCAGAACATCTTCATCTTTCTATTCCACATCTTGCTTTCCTCCTTTTTGGTTGAGCACTCTGTAGGGGACGGACTCTGTGCCGTCCCTTCTATTGGGCGACCACCCCGGATACATCGGGATCGCCCCTAAAACGATCTCTCTCGAACTATATTGCATTATTGTAGCAGCAAAGCGTAAGCTTTGCCTTTAGCAGAGCTATCGCTCTGCAGCTACAATTCTTATTAGCAGAGCTATCGCTCTGCGGCTACATTCCTTCGTCACACTGCCCCGTCCCGAAACCGGAACGGGGTCGGGAAAGGACGACCAACCTAACAAATGGGCGACCACAAGGGTCGCCCCTACGCGTGGTCGGGCACCGTTTATGGTGCCATCTTTCTTCTTTCAAAAAGTTTTTCACCGATTAAGTAGAAATAAGGTATAATTAATAGAGTAAGGAAAGTGGCTGATGAAAGTCCTCCTATCACTGTTATTGCCAGAGGGGCACTCAACTCGGCTCCTTCGCCAAAGCCCAAAGCCAGAGGGAGCAGTCCCAAGACAGTTGTCAGAGTGGTCATTAAGATTGGTCTAAGCCTTGTCGTGCCCGCCCTTCTAACTGCTTCCTCAACCTCGATTCCTTCTCTTCTAACTGTGTTGATATAGTCAATTAGAACGATGGCGTTATTGACCACAATTCCGCCCAACATAATAACTCCCATCAATACTATGGCATTTAATGAGGAGTGTGTTACAAATAGAGCTAAAGCCACCCCAATTAAAGAGAAAGGAAGTGTAAACATAATTATGAAAGGTTGCCACAGTGATTCGAACTGTGCAGCCATAATCATATAGACGAGAATTATGGCAAGTATCAAGGCAAATCTTAAGCTTTTAAAGGACTCCCTCATCTTTTGTGTTTCCCCGCTCAAGATTACCGAGTAGTCAGAAATATTTTGATGCTTTCTCAATTTATCCTTAATGTTCATTATTACATCATTTAGACTTCTTTTAAAAATATTGGCTGTGATTAGGACAGCCCTTTGCTGGTCAAACCGTTTTATTTCGCTTGGACCCTTTCCAGTAGTGAGAGCAGCAACTTCTGCCAGAGGAATCTCTATGTCCATATTTGAATGGACTGTCAAAGCCCTTAGTTTTGATACATCTGCCCTGTCTTCCGGTCTAAGTCTCACTGTGACATCTATTTCTCGGCCTTCTTCTTTGAATTTAGTTGATACATAGCCTCTGATAGCAATAAGCGCGGTTCGGGCTATATCGGTTACAGAGAGGTTATAAACAGCGGCTCTATCCTTATCCACATGAACTTTTGTCTCTGGGGAAGGCAGTGCCAGGCTACTCCTCACTCCGTAGATTCCTGGAATAGATTCGATTTCTTGAGCTACCTCCTCAGATATTTTCTTGAGCACATCTAGTCTCGGTCCCTTTATTTCCAGTACTACTGGGGCAGCAACTTCCAGGGTAGACTTGATGGCGCTCTCCTCCAGAATATATTCAATCTCAGCCATGGCAGCCATCTTCTCGTCTCTGAGCATTGATTTTAAATCCTGGATGACTTCAGCACTCGAACGAGCCTTCATTTTCCATTTCCAAGATTTTAGTTGCTGAAATAACTCAGTGCCCGAACTGGCCTTCCGAGTTTTCGATTTTGAACTATCTTTTGTAGTTTTTGGCAATTTCCCCCTCCAGAGTTTTACTACCAGCTGGGCCTGATGAGAACCCAGCATTTCCAGTACATTTTCTGAAGAGGAGCCGACAGTGGCTGTAATATCTCTAACTTCTGGAATCTCCCGCAGTAATTCTTCTATCTTTTTTGTCACCGAATCGGTAGCCTGTAACGCCGCGCCGGTTGGCATATTTACCTTTATGATGAATTCACCCTGGTCTATTTTGGGCATAAATTCTCTACTGGTAGTGAAGAGAAAGAGGAGACTAAGAGCAAATAGAAACAGGACAACCATTGTGGTAAGAAATCTGTGCGCTAAGCAACTGGAAAGCAATTTGGAATAGACATCCATAATTTTGGTCTTCCTTAAGGGACCGAGAAAAAGGGGACTGTCCCCTTTTCCTTTTTGGGGACTGTCCCCTTTTTCTTTTTGGGGACTCTCCCCTTTGTTAAAAAGTAGCCTGTCCCCTTTTTTGCTGTCCCCTTTTTTGCCTGAGGCAAGGAGAGGCACCAAAGTTACAGCTACCCAGAGAGATGCTATCAAAGAGAAGGTTATAGTAAAGAGCAAATCCTTGAAGAGCTGTCCTGCTATTCCCACAACAAACAACATAGGTAGGAAAACTGCTATGGTAGTTAGTGTTGAGCCGGTGATAGCTTCATTTACTTCTTCCGCACCTTTAACCGCAGCTTCTTTTTGGTGGAGCCCTGCTTGGTGGTGGCGGAATATGTTCTCGATTACAACAATGGCGTTATCCACTAACATTCCCACTCCCAAAGCCAGTCCTCCTAAAGACATCGTGTTAATGGAGATTCCCTTGAAATACATTAAACTGAAAGTAGCCATAATGGAGATGGGAATAGATATACAGATAATTGCGGAAACCTTTAGACTCCTTAGAAATAGGTAAAGGACTAAGAAGGCCAATACACCTCCTTGGATGGCGGCATCGGTGACTCCCTTAATAGATTTCTCAATGAAAATCGACTCGTCGTATATAACATCCAGATTAATTCCTCTGGGCAATGAAAGTTTTAGGTCTTCTAAAGTCATGCGAATCCTTTTTGTGGTTTGAATAGTATTGGCTTCGGCTTGCTTCTGGATAGCTAAAGAAATATTATCCCTCCCATTGTGACGGGAGAAACTAGTATCCTCCTTGAACGTATCTTTCACAGTGGCCAAATCTGAAAGGAGGATGAGGCGCTTATCTTCGTTGGGCTTGGACTCTTCCTCTTCCTGGCTTAATTGTTGAGGTTGCTTTGCTGAATTGAGGATATCCACTTCCACTACTGTATCCTTTATCTCAGGCACGGTTTTAAATTCACCCATAGTTCTGATGAGATACTCGTAAAGTTTGCCTTTGGTTGTCCCTGCGGGATAATTTAGATTTGAGTTCTTTAAAGCTTCCACAAGGGATAGAATGGATACTTTAGAAGCCTGTAGTCTTCCCTGGTCAACCTCAACCAGTATTTCCCTCTCTTTCCCTCCACTTATTATTGCCGAGGCTACTCCTGTAACTTTCTCGATTCTGTCTTTAATTCGTCGGGTGATTTTTAAGAGTTCCTGAGGCGTTTCGTTACCGGTGATGCTCAAAATCATAATCGGTCGGGAGAAGGGATTGACAGGCATTATCGTGGGGTCTTCTGCTTCTAAGGGCAGTATTTCCTTTACAGGGTCTATTTTTTCTCTTAACTCCAGATGGGCGAATCCCATATTCGTTCCCCAGTCGAATTCAGCAGTAACCATGGATACGCCTTCCCGGGAAATCGATTTTATCCTCTCCAAGTTTTTAACTGTTCCAATGGCTTCCTCAATCGGTTTGGTGATTAGGGTTTCAATCTCTTCAGGAGCTGCATTTCCATAGAGGGTGACTATAGTCATTTGAGGATAGGCTATAGCAGGAAATAGTTCCTGGGGTAGCCTTTTCCAGGAAATAAAACCGAAAAGTGTCACCGCCAAAAAAATCATTGTTGTGGTTACTGGTCTACGAATAGAAAATCTCGGTAAGCTCATTTATTCTTCACCTTCTTCACTAACCATAGGTACTTCTTGTTCGGTTTTACCGTATTCTTTTACTTCGATTATTTTTACTTTTTTACCCTCGGTTAAACTCTCAGGCTTTTCCACAACTACCAGTTCGCCCTCGTCTAAACCACTGGCAATCTGAGCATAATCCGAAGAGAGA
>Ga0315309_1001908_pt1 | contig 12394 bp, 15 predicted proteins | sample TDP4_MG_FD_203080 | JGI IMG/M metagenome (GOLD analysis project Ga0315309, IMG submission 203080) | Freshwater sediment microbial communities from Lake Towuti, South Sulawesi, Indonesia - TDP4 | ecosystem: Environmental > Aquatic > Freshwater > Lake > Sediment | place: Indonesia: South Sulawesi...
CATCATACAAGCCCGTAACGAAGTCATAGGCCTTATCGATACTTTCCGTAATCATTGTTCTGGGATGAGGTAATCCATAGCTCACGGCTTGCATTGTAAAATGCTCTTTGGAGTGGTTGAAAAGGTTTTCAACCGGATTTATGACAAGCGTCCCTTTTTCACTATAACGCTTCAATATCATGTATCGGTGGATGAATTCATAGGCCGAACCATTGTAGAGAACTGGAGATATTACATGCACAATGTCAACTTTCTCCATATGCTCAGGGAGAGCAACATCCCAAGGATGCTGAAGTACGGCCTTATGACCTCTACTATTGGCCTCTTCCATCAGCAAAGCATTTTCTTGAAAGTTTGGCCTGTCTGTAAAGAAGTTGATTTTCATAAATCAAAGGAGATGTGCTTAGATATTTAAGGATATTTTCAACAATAAATACAGGTTTAGCGTTGTCCCCCGAATTTAAGGATACAGGGAAAAGTTTTTCAAATATCTAGCTAAAAGTCTTAAAAAGAAGAAAACTTTACAGAAAAGATTCAGAGTGATTTCGTGTTATTCCACAAACCGAAGATTCTTTCTTATTCTCTTTCCCTTTTTTCCATAATTACTGTTCGAATCTTGCTCCGAGCTTTCTTATTGCTTCAGAAAGTTCTATCACTTCAAGAGGGCATTCTTTCCAATCGTGTTTCCAGCAAACGATTAAATCACAACCTTCTACAGGATGTTTATGCCTGTTGAAATCGTTACTGAAGTATTCAAATTCTATACGAACTCTTTGCCATCTGTCACCTTTTTTGTCTATTTGGCGTTTTGCTTCACAATCTGGAAACGATGTGCCTATAGCTTCTACAGTAAAGCCTATATCCCTTGCAACAAGCGCAAAAACGTAAACCACGCCTTGCTCATTTAATGGCGCATGCCTTAGACCTCTAAAATCAATTGGAGTTCCATATTCCTGTGGTAGTGATCTCCGTGTTTCTGGTCGTTTGACAATCTTTCTAATAATTGGGTATTCTGCGCCTTTTTGCTTAGTATCTTCTAGCATTTTTTGGATTTTTTCTCCATCATCGAAGGAAATGCGGGTGGGAGAGCCTCTAACAAGTCCTTTCCATTGGACAGGATTTGAAAGTTTGGGTATTACTTCATCTTTGGGAACACTGTGCAACAAGTCAAGAGTAATTATAGGGTCTACTTCTAACAAACATGGAAAAGAGTCATGTTTCCATATTTTCTTTGCTTTGCCTATATCTCTGTAGGCTTGAGATGTGACCTTGAAAATTCCACAAAATCTTGACAATTTAGTGAGATAGCCAACTAAAAAATCTCCAGATCTTATTCTTTCAACGACAGACCATCTTGAAGCTCTAAAACCTGTTACCTTGAAACCATATTGACGTGCTTCTTCCCATGTTTCAGGGGTGAACAAATCAAGCCAATAATCTACCATAAGATAATGTATATTTCCATTATGTTAAAAACATTTTTAGTTTGAAAACTTCTGATGTTCATACTCTATTAACTACAAAACTGCAATTCTCGGTTTCCATGTTTCCCGTTAATGCTTAAGAAACTTCAAATAGAAGACTCCGTTCATTGATTAGGGTTTTAGTAGTCTGATTCTTGCCTGTTTTTATTCTGGGGTATTTCAGCTTTGTTTTCCAGTTTTCGTCTCTGTGACTTCTAGGCTTATGTCGATGGCTTTTACAGAATGGGTTGGTGAACCTAAGGAAACAATGTCGGGTTCAAGTTTGGCATATTCAAGTATGTTATCTTCATTTACGTACTACCTTGTCATCTTTAGTGAGCCCAGAAGGTTAATTTCAACAAGATTTCGGTCAGCTAATATGCTAAAGTTACCATTCCACCACGGCCATGATAAATCATCAAAAATAGACTAAGAATATCTCTTCCAATAAGGCTAACAATACCGAAAGGTCTTAAATCAGCGCCAAGTACAGCACTAACATCGATAACAAGGGCTGGAAGCACAAACCTTATTGGAAATAAATTTTGTTGAACAGGTCCAGCAGTTGTTAGTATCATTGCGACTCCAACGGGGCTTATCTGGAGGCTGGAGATAACAGACAAATCCACTACGCTGGCCGAGGCTCCAGTGTCAATAAGCGCATTCCCAATAATAGGTTTCGGTGTTGGCATTCCTTTTTTGGTTAACTCGTCCACAAGTATTTGAGGAAGGGAAATTTCGATATTCGGCAAAATCGCTCCTGCAGTTCTGAGAATGTCTGAAGACGACCGAACTTCATACACTGGCATGAATAATCCCTAGCATAAGTGCGGGAAATGTTTCAATCCGTTCTTCCTCGCTTATCTTCTTGATGAAAAAGGGCTGGTTCCCATATCTCTTTACTCCTTCCTTATACGCATCTCCAAAGGTATCGAAGACATCGATAAGTTCTTCCTCTTTGATGAGGGCAAATTTATCCTTGTATTTCTTTAGCCACTCCGCCTTCTTGGATTCGAAAAACTTCAGTTCCTTTTCTAGTAGGATTTTGCTCGGCTTCTCCATGGCCGACCCTCTTCTTGATTAATAAGCAAGCCATTATTTAAAGAATCTATTCCATTATCCTTTGGCAATTGGAGAGTGGGTCAGATCTCTTCAGCTCTTTCTCAGCCTTACTTCTTTTGTCTTCGATCTCTTCGGGGCTTTTGCCCCAATAGACTTCTATTGTGCCTGGGTCAAGCTCTAAGGCTTTAAGTTCCACCACGATTTCTCTGTTGCAGGGCGGGCATTTAGAAAGCAATGTTTCACTGACTCCAAAGTGATGTTCTTGAATAAACGTAAACAGCTCTTCCCTTCTACTTTCAGTCATTTCTCACACCACGACAAGGCAGTTTCTTCTTAACAACTGAACGTGCTCTTTCCATAGCTTCTTCGGCTGCGTTTGCAGCCATCATGTGATTATCCTTGATCAAAACGTTCAATGCGGTTCTTTCCGCTGTCAAAATAGCACATCCATCGCCTTCCACCTCTGCGGTAAAGGATATGCAACAGAATCCTGTGAACGTATTCTTAAATATGTATTTGAGGAACTGGGAGCGCATCGTGTTGAGTCAGTATCCATCCAGATAACATCCCTGCTTGGAAATTACTTGAGAGACTATCTATGCGACGTGAAGCACATCACAAAAAAAGCGGGTTTATCAAGAAAACACCAGATGGCAAGCCTATTTGGTGGGATAGTTACGTTTATGCAACGCTTAGAGAAGAATGGATAGAAAAAACGTAAGTTCAAACGAATAACGCATCAGTGTAGGTTCTCATACGGTGATGGATATTATAGAACTACAATTCCTGGCGTCCATATTTCTCTAGTTTTATGTGTGTTTCTTGTAGAGATGGAGCAGAAGAAGGAGTTAGAATTAGAACGAGAGAGAGAAACAGAGAAAAAGGCTAAAATTTAACCCCTATCTTGGCTTTCTACATTCTGAACAATTTGGAAAGCCTTCTCTTGTATGCGATTTCATGGAGCTCTACCGCTATTTGGCTGATGACTTTCTGATCCAGTTCTGTAAAACGCTTAGGAGAAAGGACTTTGTGGTGAAACATGAAAGCTTCTCTAAGAAACGTGAAGGTAAAAGAGAGTATCTGAACGGTTCCATGACTAAGGATTTGTTGAGCGGCTTCAACGCCTATTTTGAACGTAGGGTTGAGGCTCCGAGGATCAGGCACGGTAACCGTCAGACCCTTGAAACCTTGATCAGTGAAGAGGCTCTCCTATTCGCTAAGTATCTTCGTGATGAAAGAAAAACATGGATTCCTAGAATTCCTTATCTTTAGTTTTACCTTTTAATGTATATACTTCGATATACATACGTCGAATTCTTTTTTAACTGGAATATACCTATTTTGATTCGGCAATGCGCGCGCGGCAGGGAGGCTGTCCTCATCGAGGGTGATCTCGGCCCCCTGAAGGACATCTCCTTCTTCGAGGCGCGCGCGGAGGAGCAGTATGGAGCCCATGCGTAGGAGCAGAGAAACATGAAACGCAGAATATTTGTGTTATTGATTTTGATTCTCTCTATCAGCTTGTCAGTGACGATTTTATATCGTGAAATAAAAAATCGAGATGACTTTGTATCTAAACTTGACAGGCTCATACCACAGCTAATGGAAAGGTATCGTGTGCCAGGCACAGCAGTATCGCTGGTACGTAATGGTGAGGTAGTTTGGTCGGAAGGATACGGACTGGCTGATCGTGATCGGGGCGTACCTGTTACCGCCGATACCGTGTTTCAAGTGGCCTCGATCTCGAAAGCCGTTACCTCCTGGGGTGTGATGCGGCTGGTGGAAAGTGGCCAGCTCGAACTGGATACACCTGTCGAGCAATACTTGACACGCTGGCATCTGCCTCCCTCCAACTATAACGCTTCAGGTGTGACGATCCGCCGCCTGCTCAGCCATAGTGCTGGGCTCTCGGTGGAGGGGTATCCAGGCCTACGCCCTGATATACAACTTCCCTCTCTTGAGGAGTCGCTCTCGGGTAATAATGGCGGAGCCGGGGAAGTTCGCATCATTATGGAACCGGGCGCGCAATTCAGCTATTCTGGTGGCGGTTTCACCCTGCTCCAATTGATCATCGAGGAGGTCACAGGCGAGACCTTTTCTGCCTACATGCAGCACGAAGTATTGGATCCATTGGGGATGGTTCACAGCAGCTTCGAATGGCGAGATGACTTGCGTCCGGCGACGGCCGTGGCATACAGCGAAAATGGGACACCATTACCGAACTATCTATTCACCGAACAGGCGGCGGCAGGTCTGTACACCACCGCCTCAGATCTAGCGCGCTTTGTGGCTGCTGAAATGCCAGGCCACAACGGGGAGCCGGCTGGGCGAGGAGTGCTGTCTCAGGACACACTCGCCCTGATGTTTACTCCCACCATTGAGATCCAGGCAAATTTATTATTTAAAAATGCACAGGGCTTAGGACAAGAGATACAAACATTACCGGATGGGAGTAGGCTGATTCAACATGGAGGGTCAAACCGTGGTTGGAACGCATTCATTATGGCGAATCCGGGACAGGCCCTGGGAATCGTAATCATCACCAATAGCGACAATGGAAGGTCTCTCTGTCTTGATGTGTTGACAGAGTTAGTTATTCCAATTTACATCGAAATGATAATTCGAATTCTCATCCTCATCCTAACATTGGGAATCGCGATATGTGCTATATTTTTCATCAAGGGCTTGATCTCTTCCCGAAAACTCTCGCATAGGAGCTAGGAGGTGCGAGAAACGAGGAGCTGTTCAGATGCTGGAGAGTATCTTCTTCAAATCGCGCGCGCGCCATGAACAAACAACCACACAAAACACATTTGGATCAAAATAGAGGGGCTAGAACGATCATGCACACACATTAGCCACTCAACTAAACCATACCTCACCGTCCCCTGTCCTTTTTCGAATAGCCCATTGTGGTTACCTTCATGTTCATTCATCTTTTCGCCGTTTCATCTTTTCGATTGCGCGTGCGTGTTGTGTGTAGAGGGAGTATGCATTTGAGTAGCGAAAAAGGAACGGGAAAGAGACGAACCACCAAAACGAACTGATTACTCCACAAAGCATTAAATACCTCAAATTCAGGAGACTTTGTTCATGGTATACCAACCGCGGACAAGGGCACCGAGAGACTTTCGCCGACGTGGTGAAATGCCTAGAAAGGAAAAGGCTAAAGCCAAAGCTACCGGAAAGAAACAACGATCTGGTCGACGCTCCGTATCGGAGGAGAAGCATGTTCCGACTTCAGAAGAGGTTGTGGACAGAACTCTCAACAGCCTACGTATCGTGGGAAACCAGAGATTTGCCCTTCCGCCGTTTTATGTGCACTTCGACCGTTGGCTAGCTAACTTAGGGGACATTCTATCCGAGTTTGAGTCTAGTCCCAACATAAGCGTAGATGACCAATTCACAAAGGAGCGTTCACAAGTACTGTCGAATATTAGACTTCGCCTTGAAGAAACACGGCGCAAGGAGGTTTCTCGTGATGAGGCTATCAAAAATCTCTCGGACAACAGAGCTCTTCTTGAACGAATTGAAGAAGAACATACTACTAGAATGAAGGAGATTGAGGGGCGGAAAGATCGTGAGATCAATCGTCTGTCTCGCAATGTTGACAGTCTCAGAGAAGAACTAGATCGCATAGCTCGAATTAAAACGGGCATTTTCAGAGTCTCGAAGAAGGCTAGGGAGCAAAAAGAGGCAGAAGCAACTCGGAGACTGAACCTTGCACAAAGGGAACTCACATTAGCCGTGCAACATTTCACTACTGAACAAGAGCGGTTGCGAGACGAATATGAGAGAACGAAGCAGCTGGTAATCAAGCAGATACAAGATCTCCAGAAAGAGATTGAGAACCAAGAGTGTGATCGCTCTCTCGAAGACAGACGAGCTGCATGCGAATCTCTTGCCAATGCAGTGAATGCACTTCTCCAGAGAAAAAATCAGGAAGCTGCTGAAAAGGAGAAAGAAGATGACTAAGTTAGCCGAAATCTAGGCTTGTCTAGGTGTTGTGTAATACGGAGAAACTGGGAGAGAAAGAAAGAAGGCGATTGGGAATTACAATTCTTGATGAAGATTACATCCTATAGTAAAGGATAAGAACCCGAGCCTAGTATCCTAATAGCCAACATACGCCATTGCCAAAAGGTATATGCATGAAGCAGACGAACAGATTGACGGTTGCATTCCAGGGTGAACTTGGAGCATACAGCGAGAGCGCCGTATACAGTTTCTTCGGTCCTGAAGCCCAGCCGAAGCCATGCAAGAATTTCTCCGACGTGTTCAGAAGTGTTGATGATGGAGAGACCGAGTATGGCGTCGTCCCCATTGAAAATTCGATCGAGGGAAGCGTCAACCAAGTATACGACCTATTCATGCAACACGAACTGAAGGTATGTGGCGAGATAGTTCTTAAGATAGTCCACTGCCTGATAGCCAGTCCAGAAACCCAACTAAGCTCCGTCAAAGTTGTCTATTCGCACCCTCAAGCCTTGGCACAATGTAGGAACTTCCTAGAACAATTGGGTTGCGAGCTGATCTCCACCTATGATACGGCTGGAAGTGTAAAGATGGTCAAAGATAAAGGAATGGCTGAAGCGGCGGCGATCGCTGGAGACAGGGCAGCAGAGATTTATGGGATGAGGATCCTGGCCAAGGACGTAGCGGACAATCCGAACAATTACACTCGGTTCTTTGTCTTGTCCAAAACTGAGCCGACTCCCTCTGGTGATGACAAGACCTCAATAATCTTCTCTACAAGGCACGTCCCAGGAGCACTCTACCAAGCCCTAGGTGAATTCGCCGTTAGAGGAATAAACCTGACTAAGATTGAGTCAAGACCGACCAAGCAGAGGCCGTGGGAGTACAACTTCTACCTCGACTTCGAAGGACATCGAAGCGAGAAAAGATGCGCCGAAGCTCTGGAAGAGCTAAGAAACAGGTCGGTTTTCGTCAAGATTTTGGGGTCATATCCAAAGGCGCCAGAAATATCTAATGCTATCTGAATAGTGCTTTGTATGTCCACTCGTCCCAACGGGACGATCACAGAACCAACCGTCATTCCTTAATCTTGACAATCTTGGGAAATCTTCCCGCTGAGCCTACTTGGTTTTCTCGAAGTATAAGCGTACCTCTGACTCCTCGTATCTCAGTAGATTTCATCAGCCCTCGCTGAATCGAAGTCCGAACGTCATTGCCCCGAACAGAGTTACAGATTGCCGTAGCAGCCGCATCAGCTAAGGAGGCTTCGTCAGCGATTACTGTCACTGAGTCGGCTTCTCCGAAGCTGATGGCGTGACCTGTCTTGCTGGAACTGGTCGCTATCCCTATGGGACAATCTTCCTTTGTCACGTAGAAACCAATTCTGCCTGAAATGTCTAGGTTGCTTGACACTATATTCACAGAGATTGGGCGCTCTGTTATGGCAGCTATCTCTCCCCCATTCTCTATGACCGCAGTTTTGGCACCATATTTGAGCATGGATTCAAGTCCCAGATCTGCAAGGGCTCCTGCCACAGAAGCCATCGGACCTACACCAGCGATTCCAGAGGATTGTGCCATTTTCCTAACGATTCTGGGAGCATCTCCGGCTATTCTGACCGGTTCCAGTGCAAACTGGAAGTCTGGGTGTCCCCGTATATAATCCAGCAGATCCTCTCTGTGGCGTCTTATATCGCTGACGCATCCGATCATCGCCTTCTCGCCATCGCTTCTTAGGTGTATCCGCGATTCTTCAATTGCCACGCCGTACTCGAAGAGATCATTCTTCACGTGCAAATTCTCTCCAAGGCCTAATCATTCAGTCATCCGGGTACCGTGATGACTTTCACGGGGCAGGCGTCGACGCAGACTCTACAGGCAACGCACCTTTCTTCGTCAAACTCTATAGTCCAATCGGGTTTGAACCTCAATGCCTTCGTGGGGCAAGGGGAGACGCATGCGCCGCACGATGTACATCTATTCATGTCTATCTGGAGAGTTCTGGCAAGTATATTCGTCTTGACGCCCGCTTTCTCGAACATCCTAATGGCATCGTCAAGCTGTTTTCCACTTACGGGGATCGAAACAACTAGTTCGCCTTTCTGGGCGTTCACTTTTGCCTCGAGGATATTGATCGGGATGCCTGTTCTCAGTATGATTTCGGCCAGGATTGGTTTTTCAACCACTTCTGGTGAATAGATAAGTTTCATTCTCACTTCGCGATTCCCCCAACCACCTTTCTGGATATGTCGTCTGTTGTTAGGATTCCGACGATCTGATTGGTTTCATTGACAACTGGGACACCTGATATGTTGTGCTGGCTCATCCTCCTCGCAACAACATCGATCGATTCATCTGCTCTAGCTGTAATTACCCTCCTCGTCATAATCTCATTCAACCATTTTTTCTCTTGAGCTATTGCGTTAGCCAGGTCCCATGAGGTAACTATCCCTATCAGCTTAGATTCTCTATCCACTATCGGCAAGTGATCGATCCTTCTCTCAATGAGCTTTCTGGCAGCCGCCCCGATCTCCTCGTTCGGGCTTGCCGTGAACACCTCTTTCTTCATCACGTCTAGAACCGTCAATTCTCTCTTTCTGAGTTCTAGGGGCTTGAACTCCGTATGTCTTGGCAGAGGCTCTACAGGTTTCGTTAGGAAGAATGTTTCCTCCGTTATCCACTTCTTGAGGACTTCAGCAATCTCTATCGCCATCTGATAGCTTGATAGAGAAGACGAAGGAACATCCTTCTCGTTAATTACGACTTTTCCAGATCTCAACTCTTTATACGATACGCGTCTAACGACTGGCCTCCGGTCAGGTCTGACTGGCACGCCATAGTCGCGGATGTTCACAAGAATCTCCTCATCTCTTAGGCATGCTGTGGCCGCAACCCTATCATTGATTATCGGTATGGAGATGCCGACGCCGACGTACAGCGTTACTCCATATTTGTGGAATGTTGCTCCCCTTAGGTATCTGTCATTCATTTTCTTCAGATCTCCTCGAACCATAAGGGTTCCAAAGCCAGTCTGGGGGCTATGCTGGGTTCCCTCGCCTACAATGTAGCCTATCCCTCCTCCGAGGAATATCCTCGTTCCGAGTCCGATCGTCTCATAGTTTCCGTCCTTACATAACGGGTTGAGCTGACCTGCTCCGGAGAACGTCACATTTCCATAATGCGGTAGGAGTGTTCCCATATAGGTATAGAGAACTCTATCCGTACTGTTGGTAGCCGCATCGTACGTCTGGTAACAGTTCCTCGGGTTCAAGAGGACAGCTTGATTCAAGTCGTCAATGGTGACGGTCGTCTCGATGTGCCTCCTTGGATAGCAATCCGTTCCATAGGATTCAGCCCGTAGCTCAATCTTCTTGCCTGAGACGAGGTCTTCTATCACGTGTCCTCCGCCATAATCGAATCCCCTTGTCTCGCTTAGAGATGTGGCTCCTAAGTAGCCATCAACAGCAGCAAGCCCCTTATAGAGCGGAACATCGTTCAACCAGCACTTCGTCATCTTTATAGGCGGATCGGCGTGACCGAAGTTTAAGAAGGCGCCCGAGCTGCACATGGCGCCGAATGTTCCAGAAGTTACCACATCGACCTCTTTGGCCGCAACCTCGATGCCGCTGCTCTCAGCTAATCTTATCATTTCTTCGGCTGTCGTAACAACAATGTCGCCACGTTTTATCTTGTCATTTATCTCCTCTATTGTTCGAATCACTTCGCCTTCGGATTTACTCGACATTTCACTTCCTTCTGATATCAAATATTGCATATTTTCCGGGCAAAAATATATAAAACATTAAATATTTAAGACTTGCGCTAACAGCGAAAGATATATAACTCTTCATCTAGTCTCAAGCGATATCAGTTCCAGAGACGCTTAAGACCAGGGAAGACTTTTCAAACCTGATTCTTGAGCCTATCAAAGCCAGCCGAGATCACGAACAATACCGGGATTTGGAACGTATAAATCTGATACCGGGTGAGGGTCTGAAATCTCCATAGGGAAATCTATATGAAAAGACAACCGCAAATCTTAATTCCACCATCAACTCCAGCCTAGTTTTTAGGTGGCTTCCATGGAGTGTAGAGGCTTTGTAGACGTAACCTCGCCCTTAGGAAGGCTTGACAAGAGGTGCTATGGGCAGTTCATAGAGCATTTAGGTGAGTGCATCTATGGCGGCGTCTGGGTGAGTGAGAGCTCAAAGATACCCAATGTGAGAGGCTTCCGCACAGACGTGTTGGAGGCTGTTAGGGATCTGAAGCCTCTAATCATGAGATGGCCTGGAGGGAACTTCGCTTCGGGATACAATTGGATTGACGGTGTTGGACCTAGAAGCGAACGGCCTAGGCGCTTTGACCTTGCTTGGGGAGCCGAGGAATCCAACGAGTTTGGAACGGACGAGTTCCTAGACTGGTGTAGACTTGTTGGCACGGAGCCCTTCATAGTCGTCAACATGGGGAACGGAAGCTTGATGGAGGCTGCTGGCTGGGTAGAGTACTGCAACTCAGTCGGAGGAACTTACTACGCCTCGCTTAGGCGCACATACGGTCAGTCCCGGCCTTATGGAGTTGGGCTTTGGGGACTCGGAAACGAGCTTTACGGAAGGTGGCAGGTCGGGTTCTGTGTGGACGGAGAGGAATGCGCTAGGAGAACAATCGAGTTCGCAAATGAGATGCGTAAGGTTGACCCTAACCTCAAGCTTGTCGCTGTCGGCTGCGAAGACCCCGAGTGGAACCTCGAAATGATTAAGGGAGCAGGAGAATACTTCGACTACCTGTCGGTCCACATCTATATCCACGGCGGAAAGCCATACAGGGAGCTGGCTGCAGTTCCCGTGGATGTGGAGCGAAGGCTCAGAAATGTCTACGGCCTTGTTGAGTCTGCTAGGCGTAGATACGGCGTCAAGAAGGAACTCAAGCTCGCGTTTGACGAGTGGAACGTCTGGTATCCTCAAGCCAAAGCTCCTCTTCACGAGCAGGTCACAGGTGTAGGCGATGCGGTCTTCACCGGATCGGTTCTGAATGCGTTACACAGACTCTGTCGGATGGTGCCGATAGGCGGTTTCGCCCAGACGGTAAATGTTCTACCTCTGATCATTGCAGCACCTGATGGAAGGATGGTTTTGACGCCGCAGTACTTGGTCTTCAAAATGTACGGAACGAACACTGGGAGCTTAGCGCTTAATCCGGTTACAGACTCGCCTTCGTACTTCTCCCAAGAACTCGGTGAGTACGTTCCTTTCATAGATCTTTCTGCTACATCGACAGACGACGGAGAGACTCTGTACCTGCACGCCGTAAATAGGCATGAGAGTGAACCGTCGGAGCTCACTGTCTCTTTTAGGGGGTTTAGGCCTGAAAAAGCGTCGCAGGAATACGTTGCAGGCAGATCCACAGAGGACCGGAACACGCTGGATGAACCTGACAATGTCACGATACAAAAGACTCAAGCCAGAATCGAAAAGGGGCAAGTCTACGCCACGTTAGAGCCACACTCTGTAAACGTTATAGCGCTGAAGCAACGCTAGTGAATGGATAAGCAATAGCAGAAGTCCATGGTCTTTCAAGAATCAAGTGTGGCCCAAACAAGAAAGGAGACCGAATTTGAAGTCTCAAACATCCTCTTTTTTGAAAGAGCAGGCTTTAAGACGCAGTCAAACTCTATCTTTTCGATGCCTTTCCCGTTGAAGACTGAGTCTCGCCTAGAATACTCCATGTTCGTCCCTCAATATGAATTGCCTTTGAAATCTCATGTTTTTCGTGAACCCGTTGGACCGAACATACGTGCTTTTTGATCATGATGTTGACGAATCCTCGGATAGGTTGACCCGAAGGAGACTGTTGAGAGCTTCTTTTATGAAAATCTCTGAACTTAAGTGGACTTACTC
>Ga0315309_1001909_pt1 | contig 12393 bp, 16 predicted proteins | sample TDP4_MG_FD_203080 | JGI IMG/M metagenome (GOLD analysis project Ga0315309, IMG submission 203080) | Freshwater sediment microbial communities from Lake Towuti, South Sulawesi, Indonesia - TDP4 | ecosystem: Environmental > Aquatic > Freshwater > Lake > Sediment | place: Indonesia: South Sulawesi...
GACAGTTCCTGAAGTCATTTGGCAACAAAATCGACAAGAACAAGTTGTTTGTCATAAACTTAGACGGTTTGGGTGTTGGAGACACTTTTTCCGTTCTCAAAGGTCAAGGAATAATTTTCCGAAAAAAAGCGGATCCAAATCTGGTCAATTTGTTAAGGGACGCCTGCAATGAGAAAGGCGCACAATGGAAATACTATTGGGAAACCTTAATAACAGGCAGCAGCGGAGATCACGCTGAATGGCTCGAAAAGGGTTTCAAGGCAATTACAGTAATAAGAGAAAACTACAAACCCCCAACACTTCCGGCGAGAGTCGCTGCTCGATTGCTTTTTATCCCTTACCAAACACAATTCGAAGCCGGACACATTCATACAATAGGCGACACTTTGAACATTATTGAAACCGAGAAACTAGAAAAGAGTGTTGAAATCGTCCAAGAAATGATAAACAGAATCAAACAGCAGCTCTGAATTGCGCACGCGAATTAGTATCCTTTTTGACCTAAAATCCTTTCATAAAAATGAAATTTAGATTGCGTTCAAGCTTTCCATGCATTTTTCTGTCATCAGGCTTAATGTCCGAGTAGCCAAACATTGGAAGAAGCCTGCGAATTCGTGAAGAGCGGCTTCGAATTCGTCACAGAGATGGATGGAGCCAAAATCTTCAGGAAGCGCAAGTAAAAAACTATAACTATTATGCCAAAACCTATACGAAAAGGTTTTTAGTTTCGTCTCTACAACTGAAACAAGCTAAACTGTATTGATCGATGTGAAAGAGGTGAAGATGAAAGAATGTCAGTGTTTGCAGCTCCTGGAGCATACGACCGCGCCATAACCGTGTTCTCACCCGACGGGCGATTGTTTCAGGTTGAATACGCCCTTGAAACGGTTAATCGTGGAGCAACAATATTGGGTGTAATGTGCTCTGAAGGTGTTGTGCTCGGGGCTGAAGAGAAAATTGAATCCAAGCTGCAGGACGAGAACTTCATGTGGAAATTGTTTGAGATTGACGACCATCTGGGTGCAGTGGTTGTTGGTTTAGGCTCAGATGCCCGTATTCTCATAGATCAGGCCAGAGTCTATGCTCAAAGCAACAGACTGATGTATGACGAGCTCATCGATGTTGAGGTTGTTGCCAAACGAGTCGGCGACATCAAGCAACTATACACACAGCACGCAGGGGTAAGGCCGTTCGGTGTGTCAATAATATTCGGTGGAGTAGACAAAACAGGCAACCGACTGTTCGTCACAGACCCAAGCGGTTCAATCCGGGGATGGAAAGCCGTAGCAATAGGCATTGGCAGAGAAACAGTTGAAGGCATCCTAAAAACAGACTACACCGACCAACTCGACCTAGAGGCAGCAACTAAACTGGCAGTGAAAACTCTGGTAAAGGCTCAGGAAACTAGAGGCGAGCAACCAAGAGTCAAAATCGCAGTTATACCCGCAGCTACGAAGAAAATGAGAATGTTGACAGACGAAGAAATCCAAACCTACCAAAAAGGCATCGAGGGCAGCTAGCTCAATGAGTCAGCAGCGCTACACAACTGTCCGCCTGACACATGAGGGCGAACATTTCGAGATCTTGGTCAAACCGGACCCAGCCTTAGATTACAGACTCGGCAAAGGCAAGCCCCTGTCTGAGGTGTTGGTCACCGACACAATCTTCACCGACGCCAACAAAGGCACAAAACCCTCTGAAGACAAGCTGAAGAAGGCGTTTGGCACAACCGACGTGCTCAAAATAGCCGAAACCATTCTTCGCAGGGGCATGCTCCAGTTAACCACGGATCAGCGTAGGCACATGACTGAAGAGAAGAGGAGGCAGATCGTGGCTTTCATATCCCGTCACTGTGTTGATCCCAGAACAAATATGCCGCATCCACCTATGCGAATTGAACAGGCAATGGGGCAGGTTCACTATTCTATTGATCCATTCAAGGAAACTGAGGAACAAGCTAAAGACATAATAAAACTTCTCCGTCCAATTCTGCCACTTAAAATGGAGCAGGTTTCGGTCAGTGTGCGGATACCGGCTGAGTATGCAAGCAAAGCCTATGGGTCTGTCAAGGGATTTGGCACAATAAAGCGTGAAGAATGGCGCGCAGACGGTTCATGGGCAGCGGTCGTAGAAATGCCTGCGGGCTTGTACGGACCGTTTCTCGAAAAACTTGGTGAACTCACTAAGGGTGCTGCTGAAGCAAAGTTAGGTTAGGTTAAGAACAGGAAGAGTCATTTGATTAGAGGAGGCGAGAGATTTGCCGATTTTCTGTGAAAGAAGACAACTTGTTACGCCGGGCGATTTGCTGGCTGAAAACGATTACATACACGGAGAGAACACGTACAGGGAAAACGGAAAGATCTACGCAACAAGAGTGGGGCTGTTCTACAACGAGGACAAGCGGGTCTACGTCGTGGCTCTGAAGTCGTTCTATCTGCCCATGGTTGGAGACACTGTTATCGGTAGAGTGCTTGAAGTAACTTTGGGCGGGTGGGTCGTTGACATAAGGGCGCCCTACGTTGCCATGCTTAGAGCGTCGGACGCTCTTGAACGACCTTTCAGAGCGCAGAAGGATGACTTACCCTCGTTATTTGACGTGGGTGACATGCTGATAGCTAAAGTAGTGGCTTACGACCGAACCCGCGACCCGTTGCTGACAGTGCTTGATCGAGGACTTGGAAAGGTTGCGCGAGGCCAAATAATTGAAATCACTCCAACAAAGATTCCCAGAGTCATTGGCAAGCAGGGCTCAATGATAAACATGATCAAAGAAGAAACCGGATGCCACATCGTCATAGGCCAAAACGGTCGGATTGCGGTTAGTGGCAAGTCGCCTGAGGACGAAAGCTTAGCTATTATGGCGATTCGCAAGGTCGAAGAAGAGGCCCACACTACGGGGCTCACCGACAGGGTTACTGAAATGTTGAGAGAGAAAGGTGAAAAAACCAAGAAGGAGGTTAAGGAAGATGTCTCAAAAGAAAGCTGAAAAATTGATAGATGAGAAAGACGTTCGTATCGACGGTCGCAAGCTGGAGGAGATGCGACCGATAAAAATCGAGGTCGGCATATTGGGCAACGCGGACGGCTCAGCCTACATTGAGCAGGGAAAGAACAAGATCCTTGCCGCGGTTTACGGTCCTAGAGAGATTCATCCCAAACATCAGGCTCTGCCTGATCGGGCTGCGCTGAGGTGTCGGTATCACATGGCGCCGTTTTCGGTTCAGGAAAGGAAGTCGCCTGCGCCTTCAAGGAGGGAGCAGGAACTCTCTAAGGTAATTCGAGAAGCTTTGGAGCCCTCTATATTCACTGAGTATTATCCGCGCACAGCCATCGACCTCTTCATTGAAGTCTTGCAGGCCGATGGAGGCACAAGATGTGCTGGCATCAATGTGGCGTCTCTAGCTCTGGCTGACGCTGGTATACCGATGCGAGATCTAGTGAGTGCGTGTGCCGCGGGTAAGGTTGAGGGACGCATCGTTTTGGACCTGAACGACATGGAGGACAAGGGCGGCGAGGCTGACATGCCCTTGGCGTACATGCCTAACCACGATGCGATCACGCTGCTGCAGATGGACGGCATGCTCACAGGTGAGGAGTTCGAGCAGGTCGTCAATCTGGCGCTTGAGGGATGCAGGCAGATAAACCAGGTGCAGAAAGAAGCGTTGAGGAGCAAGTATGTGGCTGTCAAGGAGCAAGGCGAAAAAGAAGAAGAGGCTGAAGCCAAGGGTGAAGAGGAGGGTGAGGAATAATGGCATCTGTGATGGCTTCAAAGGTTAGGCAGAAGAGAATAGCGCAGTTGATTGCGCGTGGAAAACGCTTAGACGGACGTGAACCGTATGATTACCGTGAAGTTCAGGTTGAGTCTGGGCTCATCGAGCGAGCCGAGGGTTCGGCTAGGGTTCGATTGGGGAAAAGTGAAGTTCTGGTTGGAACCAAAATAGAGGTTGGCGAACCATTTCCGGACACGCCAAACGAGGGTGTATTGACCGTTAACGCTGAGCTTGTGCCGCTGGCCTCGCCATCGTTTGAACCGGGACCACCCGACGAGAACTCCGTTGAGCTGGCCAGAGTGGTTGATAGAGGCATAAGGGAATCTAAGGCAATTGCGCTTGAAGACTTGGTAGTGGAGCCCGGCAAGAAGGTATTCGTTGTGTTTGTTGACGTCTATGTTCTCAACCACGATGGCAACCTAATCGACGCTTCGGCGCTTGCGGCTTTTGGGGCTTTGATGAACACAAAGATGTCTAACTACGAGATCAAAGAGGGCGAAGTCAAAATCAAGCCTGGCTACAAGCCGCTGCCCATGCGTAACTATCCAGTGGCGGTCACTTTTGCCAAGTTCAATGACAAGTTGGTTGTTGATCCTGGACTGGAAGAAGAGCAGGTTATGGATGCTAGGCTGACGATGACAATTGAGAAAGACGGCAAAGTCTGTGCCGTTCAGAAGGGTGGAGACGGCTATTTCACAGCTCAGCAGATCTTTGAAGCGGGCAAGATTGCAAGAGAAAAAGCGGTTGAACTTCGAAAATTAGTCGTGAAGGAGTAAAAGATGGGCAAGACGCGAACCAAGAAGATTGGTCCGACCCGTGGGCTGGAGGCACGGTATGGCGCAACCGTGCGTAAACGCTACATAGCAGTAGTGACCGAACTGAAAAAGGCGCACAAATGCCCGCAATGCGGTTCTGCGTCGGTTCGACGCCAAAGCGTAGGCCTTTGGAAATGCCGAAAATGCGGCGTGGTCTTCACCGGTGGAGCCTACACGCCAACAACGAAGCTGGGAGCTTTGGCTAGACGAGCCGCAAAGGGCTTACCGCCTGAAGCTGTTGCCGTGGAAGAGGAAAGCGAATAAGTCGCTTTCTCTTGATTTCTTGATATGGAGAGGCTCAGGTCAAAACAACATATTTAAATATTTTAATCTGAATTTTCTCCTTTACGAGAGACCCTACGTTGAAATCTTCATCTCAAACCAGAAGCCAGAGACTTGCACGTCTAATTGAGTCTGGAAGATGTCCGCCTTCAGATGCGCCTGAATATGCTGATGAACTGAAACGAATTGCTGAAAAGACAGTGGACGTCCAAGCCATTAAGAAACAGAGCAGAGTCTTCAGAGCGTTGGCTGATGAGACCAGGCTTAGGATTCTGAAGCTTCTTGAAGTAAGAGAGATGTGTGTGTGCGAGGTTATGGTTGCCATTGATTTGACTCAGCCAACAGCTTCCCATCACTTGCGAATACTGGAAGACGCAGGTCTGGTCGATGGGAGAAAAAAGGGAAAGTGGGTTTTTTACGGCATAACTAATCGCACACTGGTTCAAGGCATACACAAATTGAGCCTACCGTAAGAGGGACGAGTTTTGGCTTGTGGACCCAAACCTGTGAGAAAGGAAAGCCTAGGAATATTCGAAAAATACTTGACGCTGTGGATAGCGATTTGCATTGTTGTGGGCTTGCTTGTCGGAAGCTATGTGCCTCAGTTTGGCCGGCTTATGGACTCGCTTAAGTTCAGGCAGCTGTCGATTCCTATTGGCATCTTGCTGTTCTTCATGATGTATCCCACGGTTGTCGGAATACGGTTTAGTGACGTAAAGCAGGCGGCTAGAAGACCGAAGCCGTTGTTGGTCACGTTAATTGCCAATTGGATTGTTGCGCCGCCGTTGATGACTCTTCTGGCGAATTTGATGTTGACAGATCCGTTACAGAAGGCTGGAATTATACTGCTTGGGTTGTCCCCGTGCACAGCCATGGTTATGTGGTGGATGTTCCTTGCCAAAGGAGATCTGGCACAGGGGCTGATCAACACGGCCATCAATGCCTTGCTGATGTTGCTTCTTTATGCTCCGCTTGCCGCTTTGTACTTGGGCGTGAGCAGCCTACCCGTGCCTTGGGACCTGATTGCTGTTAGTGTGTTGGTTTTCATTGCATTGCCAGTGGCTTCAGGTGCCATATCTAGAAGGGTAATAATCCAAAGAAAGGGTGAGGAATGGTTCACCAGCAGATACATCCCCTTAGTTGGTAAAATATCTATAGTTGCCTTGTTAACAACCTTGATTGTGATGTTTTCGCTTGAGGGTGAGGTCATTCTCAGTAATCCTTTGTTGGTAGGTTTCCTTGCGGCTCCTAACCTGTTGCATTATGCTATAATGATTTCTTGGACCTATCCGCTCGGATATTTCGCTGGGTGGGCGTATGAGACAGCCATTGACACAACCCTCATAGGAAGCAGCAGCCACTTCGAAGTCGCAATTGCTGTAGCCACAACATTATATGGCATTGGTTCAGCCGCAGCGTTGGCAACGGTCATAGGACCACTCATGGAGGTGCCCTTGATGTTGTCCGTTGTGAGAATGGGTCTATACACACGTCATCACTTTCCAAGAAACAAATCAAAAATCGCACCTGCGTCCGCTGTCCAATTGCAGGCTTAGAGCCAGTCTCAACCTAGCGACCGGCATTCTTGACTCCTGCAGACGTCTCAAGGTTAAGAGCAAGTTAATACGAATTTAATTCATGGCTGCTAGTAAGATTCTGCTGACGACGTCTCGCAATCCAACTCCTAGAATCCGGACATTCTGTAATGAGCTTTCGCGAATTATGCCAAACCTTGTGCGTGTTAATAGGGGCAAAATGAGCACAGATGAAATCGCAGAGAAAGCACTCGATTACAAAGCAAACAGAGCCGTGATAGTGGACCGTTGGCACGGCGGACCAGGCGACATTAAGCTCTTTAAGATCGAAGAATCAGGTTTGGTTTCACTTCCACCCATAATGCATGTCGCTGGGATGAAGCTGCAGAGAGAGTTCAGATCCATAAAGGTCAAGCACGTGTCTTCTATATCTGTCGAATCTTCAAGGACCCGAGAGGAGTTGAATAAGGTCGCTGACGTACTGTCAAGTTTCTTCGGCATGCCAATCAAGTCAGTTGAACAACTATTAGAGGAATCTGAGACCATTATGTATTTGCTCCAAGATGACATTGGCAGAGTTGTGATAACTTTTATGTCTGAGCCCAATCGTGTTGAAATCGGTCCAAGAATCGTCGTATCAAGTTTGGAGTGGCAGGTTCCGTAGATGCGGGCAACAGCAACCGTGCGATTAAAGTTCCCGAAAGAAGAGCAACTGTCGGCCATATTCAAGGCGTTGGAGCCTGAAACTCGCTCAGCCTCCACAAGCCGCTCGAGTGTGACCGTTGAGAGGGATGGTGACACTTTGACATTGATCTTCAAGGCTTCAGACACATCTGCCCTTCGTGCTGCCTTAAACTCGTATCTGCATTGGATACGCCTGACAAGAGATGTTCTAGAGTCGATTGAAACTTCATGATGCTTTATGCTAGCGAAGACCCAGAATAGTCGTTAATGATGTAGACCAGTTTCTGAGCGAACATCACAGGCTCAGGCTGAAGTCATATGGCTCTGTTGCCGGAGGCCTGTCCTATAACTTCTAGTTTAAGTAGGGTGTCAGCGAAGATTGCTAGGGCTTGAATTAGAACCGCACCCCATTTAGCATGAAGTAATCTATCCATTCTGCGAATAATAAATGTAAAACCTTTCTCAACAGAATGGTCAGAGAGGCCTAGTCCAGCTTCAACAAGTGTGTTTAAAACCATGGCAGTTTGGAATATACCGCCTCGGCGTGTTTTTTCCGATCCCTGCCATCCCCCATTATGCAGTTGCTGCTCTCTCAACTTTTGAACGGCTCTTGACACATATTCTTGAGCGTTTCTTTTCATCGAGAGTTCAGAGGAAGGATCATTTAGGATATGTAAAGCGGTTCTAATGTAGGCCAATCGACTCCAACCGCTCACTTCTTCTTTTGGTCCTCTCCCCAAACTGTAGTTCAAATAGTTGCGAATGCTTCCAAGATAAGTCGGGTTTTCTCCTGTGCGCTTTAAAAGGTCGCAGATAGCCAACGTAATCCACACTTCGCTTTCAGCTTTCTGGGGTAGTTCGTGTTTAGGGCGCCAATGCCAGCCGCCGTCTTCTAACCGTTGTCGTTTTATCCATCCAATGGTGTCTCTTACTATTGTGGATTGTTTGTCTTCTCCCAAAATAAGCAGTGCATCCACGGAGAAAACTGCTGAGTTCACCAATTCCCTGATTTTCCCACAGCTTTCTAGTATGTGACTCTTGATCAGTTGCGGAAAAGACTCTGGACAATGTTGCGATTCTAAAACTGGAAATGCGAGGTAAAGATCCGTTAAAGGAATCTTGTCAACATTTTTCGTCAAAAGACTGGCGAGAGTTTCTATTATAGGGAATTCCTTCAGCTTTTCTTTCAATCACGATCGCCCTTTCATGTGCTAAGTTCAGAATTCTACTATAGAATCTCTAAGAGTTTTTCTCCTTTCTCAACAATGGTTTTGCAGGAAGCGTACATCATCAACGGACACGCTTACCAAACAGACTCTGACCTTAAAAAGAAAAAAAGTCAAATTGGGCCGTTCTGGAGGAAGCTTGATCTCTCTTCACTATCGTGATTCATCGGTGACTCTGCCCTGAGCGGGTTAAAATCATATATGACGGAAATAGATTAGGTAGCAATAAGTGGGCGATTAATCATGTCCGTAGAAGACATCAAGTCACTTGAGCGCCGTTTTTTTGAGGAGTTGAACAAGGGGAAGGCGGCCGGTATGGCTGTATTAAACGAGTTAGTGGCCAATGACATTGTCTTTCACAGTGGCAGAGGCGAGGACATACGCGGCCTCAAGGACTTCAAACAATACTACAGCGGGATCTACAGTGCGTTTCCCGACGTTCATTTCACCATTGATGATATGGTCGTCGAAGGAGACAAGGCAGTGATTCGCTGGACAGTGACTTGCACACACAAAGGAGAATATAGGGGTATCCCTCCTACGAATAAGAAGGTGACCAAGTGGGCGATCCAGATCGACCGCATTGCAGGCGACAAGTACATGGAAATTTGGGAAAGGTTTGATACTTTGAGTTGGATGAAGCAACTCGGCGTTGTACCCACGCCCGAGCAAGGTCAAAGATAGCCTCCACTTGTCGATCAAGGCTTGAACACAAGTTCGTATTACGGTTTAGCTTCATCTCCATTTTGAGCGCGTCCCAAATCTGGGATTTCCAAGAGTTTTCTCCTTTCGATGTAATCGCATAATGCCTAGGTAGACTCGTTTTACATAACCATTTGAAAGTAGGTAGTGCTAGAACTGTTGAACCGGTCTCTTGGATGAGCGGGGATGCTAATCTTTGTTTTGCCGGCGTCTCCTGGCGTCTTCGATAAATGCTTGAACGAGTTTCGAAAGATTGTCCACTGCCCTTATCAGTTCTGCTCTTGTTTGGACTGATTCATTTTGAATTGCTTTGACCGCTCCCGAAAGATTTCGTGATATCGCATCATATTTAGTCGACATTGCTGCAAAGTTTTTGTTTATGTCTATGCGCATCGCTTTTGCCTCGTCTTTTAAGCTTTGAAAGCCTTGTTTGTTTTCTGCTCTTGAAAGGTTGATGTAGCTTTGTCCTGTGCCGAAGCCTTCAGCCATTTCTTCTGCCAGTTCTCCGTATTTTATTGTGAAGAACTTGAACTCACCGGTGGGTTTCGTGTATTTTGTTTCTATATGTTCAACGGTTATGGGTGGCTCATTGATTCGTATTGTTTCAATGAATTTCTGAATGGTATTTCTTGGTGCTTCGGCGATTATTTTTACGGTTCCTTCTGGCATGTTCTGTGCGTATCCCTGAATTCTTAGTTTCATTGCTGCCCGTTTTACAGCGTAGCGATAGCCTACTGCTTGCACGTCTCCGTGAACGGTTATCTCGGCTCTCTGAAGTTGATTCATTCGGTTTTCACTTTGCTTGTCTTGTGCGGGTTTACAGTAGGTATTCGTCTGTGACAATATAAAACCATAGTTTCAGCTTTATCCTTCTGCGAACGCAACCTCGCCGACCCCATAAGCAAGTACGGCTCAAAACTCAAAACCCATGACGTAATAGAACTGCTAAACCAGTCGTTGGGATGAATAAGACACCTTGTTTCAAGCTCAAGCGTAACCTCAGCACGCTTAATCATCTTCAAAACCTTGGCGTCTAGGACCTCAGCTGAGTTAACATTGATCACGTCGCGTACATCGTCGGCGCTTACGCTTGCCACCGCTGACTCTGACCCCCAAAAAGAGAAAAGGGAAAGAAGACAGATTTAACCTATTTTGGCTGAAAGAACCTTGTTGGAGAAACCGTGTTGAATTAGCTTTACTGCATTATTTGGAGACACATTAGTCGGCAATAACATGCTGCAGATAGCGCGCGCTATGGAGAGACTACGAAGATAGATTGTTGGGTAGACGTTGATCTGTTGCAGGGAAGAGTAGCCGAAAACGTTTTCACCAGACATTACTTTAAGCCCAAGCTTCAAAGGAACTTAGCAAGAACAGTTATGGTCGTTGAGAGACTTGGTAAAGAAAGGTAAGTCTCCATACTTTTTTGGGGACCGCAAGTCTTTTTTGTTGCTCAAAATACAACAGCTTCGGTGGGTCATTTTGGGTTCTGATACTACCGAAACTCCTCCTCCCGAGGCTGCGCCTAAACCTCTTGAAGTTGTGCCAAAACCTAAGAGGTCTTGGTTGAAGATTGCTTTGGTTGTTATCGTTGTAGTTGTTGTGTTGGGGGCTGTCTTTGCATATTGGTGGTTTTCGAAGCCTCCTTCAAAACCTTCAATACCGTGGTTGTTCAAAGGAGCCTATGGAACATATGAAGGAAGCACAACTGTAAATTTGGTGACCATAAATGCAGCACTTCGACTTGAGGTAGTAGATTTTAATGCCACTCATGGAAAACTTCTTACATATCTGAGAATGACGAATCCTCTCGTCCAGCCATATGAATACCAAACTACAACTTGGTCTGAAATATATAGTGAGTCATATGAAACACCAGGTGCCACTTTTCTCTCGAAACATGAAGACCGCATGTACTTTGAGGGTTTTGGGACGAGATATTGTACAGTTGTGAAATATGCTTATCATGTTTCGGAGACAAATGCGAATATGACCATGTATATTGACAAGGAAATGAATTGGCCTTTAAGAATACAATATGACTATACGCAACCAATGGTTTGTAGCTTTGATTTAAGGCTCGTGGAAACAAACATACCGGGACTAGCGCGGGAGCGCGCTATTGCTTTTGAGTTTCAACGTAAAGGTATCGCAAGTTTCATGGTTGACGGCGTTGAATACTATTTTTGGGCAGCTGTAGTTAATTCGAGTCCGTATGGAACAGGAAACATGGTAGTTGTCTACAAGAACATATCTGCTAATGCATACAACTGTTCTGTCTACGTTGCCTCTGAAAATCTGTTGTTAGGCGAGAAGTATGGTCGGCTTACTTCGCTGGTGTATCCAGCCTGTGCCCCGGGAAATTACACGTTTGAGGGCGTCCACTCAGCCTCGATAACAATTGAAGAAACGACCACAAGTCTCAAAGCAACTGTTTCAGATCCTATCTCTTTGTCCATCACGTTTACCCCCTATGGCGGCAACTCGACGTTTATTGAAGACCCTGGTGACAGTCCTCATGTTTACGACTATGACGGAGACGGATTCTCGTCTTATTCGACACGGAGAGAATGCAGTGCAAGTGGCGTTTTTAATGCCCATCAGCTTGGATCCACCAATCTCAATTGGGGAAGCTTCGACATAGTAGATCATGAATGGTACGATTTGGCAGTGCTGCCAGAATCTCCAACAGCTCTATTGTTGCCGCCGTTTCTAGTTTTCACCTTTATTGCAGTTGCACTGACAAAGAAGAACGACCAATACTAATAACGAAAACTGCCTGAATCCTCTTTTTTATTGGGTAGGCATTAGCTCTTAAACAGACAGTCAAAGAACTAGCGCGCGCTACTTGGAGTTCAATTCAATGTTTCTAAGAGTTTTTCTCCTTTTTCAGTGATTTTGTAGATGCCTCTGCTGACTCGTTCTACGTAGCTGTTTGGAAGAAGATAGCGGTAGAACTGTTTTCTGACTGTGTTTGATGTTGCGAAGCGCAGGCATGTTGCAACCGCTTTTTTCTCAATATCCGTATAGTGCACATGACCCTTCTTGACCAGTTCAAGAATGGTTCTGCGGAGAACCTCTCTTTCCATGCCTTTCATGAGAGCGTCTCTCTGTTCGAGCCACAGTCTGAGACAAATATAAAGGTTCTTGAGGTCTGAAGAAGGTATAAATATTACATCTATGTTATACATTTACGGTGAACGCAGATGCCTGTCAAGACAACGATAACGTTGAGAGATGAGGTCTACGAGTACTTGATCAAAAAGTTTGGAAGGCGAAAAATCTCCCAGGCAGTGAATCAGGTGCTCATGAAACAGCTTTTTAAACCCACTAAAAGCATGTTCGGTGTTGACCCTTGGCTTACAACGCATGGTCTTAG
>Ga0315309_1001910_pt1 | contig 12391 bp, 13 predicted proteins | sample TDP4_MG_FD_203080 | JGI IMG/M metagenome (GOLD analysis project Ga0315309, IMG submission 203080) | Freshwater sediment microbial communities from Lake Towuti, South Sulawesi, Indonesia - TDP4 | ecosystem: Environmental > Aquatic > Freshwater > Lake > Sediment | place: Indonesia: South Sulawesi...
AGGCTTGCTGGATTCGCTTTTCAAATTCTTTCGTCCACTCCTTTCTCATAACTTCAATGTCTCTTGAAGGTTTCTTACCCTCAAAAACTTCTTTATCTACGCCCGCCAGCTTCGACAATTTAGGCACTGGAATAATTTTGATAGCATCACCCTCGCGAATAACTAACAACTTTTCACCTTCCATTATTTTTAACTCCCTTCTCAGCCTTGATGGAATAGTTACCTGGCCTTTTGAGGTGACTGTGGTAGTTTCGACCAAATTCGATTTCACCTTACAAAATATAAAACGCCTTACATTAATAAATATGTCGGAAAAAAGGCGCAATAACAGAAAACCAAACAATAACACACCTTCTACATAATAGACAACAACACAAAACACCAACACAAAACAAAAACTCAACCTAAAGCTTGCGAGCACAGATGTTGTAGCATAGCACCACTTTTCACTGCTTAAATTTTTCCGTGCACTTTTTCCGTGATTAGGTTTATGCTTTTGGCGTATTCCATGAAGGCTAACCGCAGGGTTTCGCTCTCCGACTGGCCTAGTTTCTGGGCTATTTTATCGAGGATCTCCTTCTGTCCCTTGCTCAACCAAACCTTAACAATGTATCTCGGCAATTAGGCACTTTCCAAGGTGCTTTAGACGGTACAGTTCGTTTTTTCAATTTCTTTCTATATTAATCTGGTGTTAGTTGTGTAAGGTGGGTTTGACTCTGCCTTGGGATGAAGCAGAAAAGTATATTCGCAGTGGGCATCGCAATCCTGAAGAGTTTAAGCCAGAAAGCCTGCGCACCATCACACTTTCTGAAGAGGAAGGCATCAAAGCCGTAGTGGGCAAGCCTAAGGGCAAAGACACTATGGAAGTGCAGAGCTACCTTTTCGACAAAGGCAAAGGCTGGACTCTTGAGAAGGCTAAGGCTTGGTTTGAGCAGCATCGTGAAAGCTTAAGAGTTAGAGAACATGTTTCCGCAATTTTGCCTCTCAAGGTTTTGGAGAAGATTGTTGACGAGCCCTTACGCATCAAAGGCATCGCCTTAACTGCGGGCATGAGCCGCAACTTCAACGTTTACACGCTTGAGGAACTGCAGGCTTTCACCGGCAAGCTTGTTTCCGCTCCGGTTTATGTTGAGCACGTTGCTGTGCCTAACGCTGTTGGAAAAGTCGCGAAGGCGGAGTGGGATGGGCGGAACCTCTGGTATGAAGCTGAAATCTACGATGATGCGGTTGCTGAAAAGATTCGTAAAGGCTTAATCCAGCACGTAAGCGTAGGCGCAGATTACGAAGTGCTTGATGTTCTTGACGGTCAGGTTCCTCACGGCTTGCATAACGCTGAGCTAAGCCTTGTGGCGGTTGCTGGCATACCGCAAACAAACATCCAAATATTAGAAAAGCTTCACGCTAAAGAGCAGGCAGCTGAGCCTCAAGAGTTCATTTTCCATATACTGCGTGATTACAAAGCGTTTCTGCCTGAGCATTTCCGCACAGTTTGGATTGATCAAACAGCAGGCATCCAGGGCATTCATGGGCTTTTACGCGAAACACCGGGAGAGCCCCAGCCTTACGCTTTACTGTTTTTCAAACAGCAAGGGTGGACCCCAGAAAGAGTGGATGAGTGGCTACGAGCCCACACGCAGTACACTCAATCTCCAACAGGCGTTTCTGCACCACAGCAGACGCCGTTGAAAGAGCGTGAAAACATGAGTGAGCAAAATAAAGGACTGAAACCAAAACAACTGCAAGAGCGAGTCTGGACAAGGCGGTATATTTCGCAACTGCCTGACTCTGCTTTCGCGTTTGTCTACAAAGACAATGACAGAGTTGTACGGAAGTTTCCACATCACGATGCAAACGGCCGTTTGGACCCTGCACATGTCAGGAATGCTAACGCAAGAATACCTCAAAGCGATTTGACCGCTGGGCAGAAGGAGCAGGCTATGCGACACATGGCGAAACATAAGGAACAGATGGGCATTGGCATGTCTGCCGAAGAGGCTAAGCTTGTCGAGCAGGATAAGGAAGGCGGAGAAATCGAGTTTGGAGTTGCTGAAGAGCCTATGATGGATGAGCTTATCGCGAGCGTTGAAGACGTTGTGGAGCAGATAAGCGACGCAATTGAGGCTTTAACGGACCGCATTGCCAAGCTTGAGCAACCGCAAGAGCCCGAAGGAGAAGGCAACGTTGCTGAAAGCCTTCTGAAAAAGTCATCTGAACCTAAAATCCCGGTGAGCCAAGTTGTCGAAAAGCTCCAGGGCATTATTCCACCCGATTTTATTCTGCGCGCTTGGCCTGCTGGAAGCGGCGGTTACAGGCTTGTGCAAGAGTTGAAACGTGTCATTCGGGAGCTTGAGAAAAATGAGTGAAGAGGAAATTCATAGAGTGTTGGCGCGTTACAGCCCACCCTTGACGGTCGACCAGGTAAGCCAAATTGCGGCAGAAATTGCGAAGTTGATTCCTTTAAAGTCACCTGTCGTGACCCGTGCCTCTGAGACGAATCAGAGCGCGAAAAACAGAAGCCAAAAAGGGAAGATGAATGACTGATATTTTTCCAGCTATTGCTTTAGGCGACGCTCTCGACGAATCACAAGCAAATATCATTCCAGTGAAGTGCGGAGCAGCGGTAACTAAAGGGCAGGTTGTAAAACCCCAAACCCACACTTCCGGCGAAATATGCAGCGTTCAACCAGCAACGGCAGATTGCCTCGACTCCATAGGAGTTGCTTTAAAAAACGGAGCTGCAGGCGACGTGATTCCAGTGCTAACTCGGGGAATAGCGAAGGTTACAGCGGCAGCAGCCATAACAATGGGCACAAGAGTAACATGCGCTGCCAACGGGCAAATAACCGCTTATCCAGGCACTCCAGCAGCAGGCGACGACCGCAAAGTCGTAGGCATAGCGTTGCAAACCTTTGCTGCAGCCGACGAAGGCTTAATCGAGGTGTTCTAAAATGGTTAATCAACTGCAAGAATCAGTTTTGAGGGATCCCGAGCTTGGAAAGCAAGTTTGGGAGCAATATCTGCAGAGAGCAAGCGTCAACCCAATCTACAAGAAGCTAATCTATGAAGGACTTTACAGAGACGTCGCAGGAGCCCTAGGAGCAGTTCAAGATGTCGTCTGGGCCGCAGCTCAGCCAAAGACCATCGGGCGCGAACTTGTCAAAGTCCTATCAACAAAAAACGCCCTTGAAAGATTTCCGAAAGAAATCAGAGCTTACGCATGGATCGGCGGGGAGGCACCGCCACCTGGAATAGGCGGCAGAGTTGAAACGCAAGATGTTAAGCCTGACTTGGAGATAAGCAGCAAAAAGAAATGGAGCGAAAGCTTCGTAGAAGATGCAGCATGGGATGTGTTGCGTTGGCAGATTGAAAGCATCGGCAAAGCCATAGCAAGGCTTGAAACAGAAAAGATCATGGCAGCCTATAACGCCATAGCAAGTGCGGATTTAGCCACTGGAGCAGAAATAACGATAACAGATGGCGCACCAACATGGGCACAAGTGTGCGACCTCATAAGCGCCGTTGACCGTGAAGATTTCACACCCGCGGTTATCGCCATGAATCCACATGAGTTCGGCGGGCTCATGAAACTGGACCAGTTCGTTAATAGCCTCTATGCAGACCCACAGAAGACACTGCGCAAAGGTGTCTTCTACCACACTAAGCTTGACATAACGTTCGTGAGCAGCAGCCTCGTAACAAAAGCGCTTTGCGTCGACATCAACGCTGCAACAGCCTTTCTTGTCCGTAGAGACTTATCCACAAAGCCCTACGAGGATCCGAGCAGAAACATGTACGGCGTCATGGGAACCGAGAGAGTCGGTATAGGCGTCTTACGCACTAAAGCTGTGGCTCGTGGAACCAACTGAAAGGTAATAAAAGTGACTATCAAAGTTGGCTACGCCGAGGGCAAATGCCCAGTCTGCAGCAAAATCATCAAGAGACCAAGGCCCATAGACACTGCAACCTGCGATTGCTGGCGTATCTGCCCAATCTGCGGAGCTGAGATGACGCCTTACACGCCTGACCTAACGCTTAGCACTTATGGCAGCGACGGCAAAAGAGACCTTAAAATACTGATGGTTTGCACCAACTGTAAATCCCCATTTTTTAGCGCTCAAGAACCCGTTGAGGTTGAATTGGCATGAAGAACTCTAAAAGAAAGTTTGAACAGCAGCTTTCATATTCAAAGGTTGTTTTAAGGTCACTTGTCAAGAGGGGACCCCTTTCAAGGTCTAAACTCGAGAAGATATTTTTTGCCAGCTCCGGGACTCATAGCAAGTTTGAGGGCACGTTCTCGTTTCTGAAGCGGAATGGATACGTTGAGAAAGCAAGCGAGAAGCATCGTGCTCCCTACTTCATAACCGAGAGAGGAAAAAGGCTTTTGGAGGGAATAGAATGAGCAATGTTTTAAAGCGTTTAATAGAGGCTTTCACCCGGCGGACAAGAACCGGCTATGCCTATCCCCAGGGCGAAGTTATTTTTGAAACTCCAGAAATCACGCTCTCGGACGTTATCCAGCTTTACGAAAAGGACCCAGCCTGCAAAGCAAGCGTTGATCTGCTTGCTTCTGCAACCGTCGGCATGGGCTTCTACACAACCGTTGACCAAGAGTACGCTAAAGCTGAAAAAGCCAAAGAAACGGTTGACCAGTTCGGTGAAGACGTCAATCTGGACGCTTTATTGAATGATATGGCACGGGTGCTCATCGCCTGCGGAAACGATTTCTGGCTCAAAATTACGCCTAACAAGTTAGAGAAATTGCAGAGGGTTCCCATAGACTGCGTGGAAGAAATAGAACGCAGCTGCGTGGACAAAGAAAACCTTAAGATTCCATGCAACGTTGAAAACTATAAGCTTTCACAGGATTATGGCGGAGAAACGCTCAAGCCAGAAGCGTTGGTTCACTGGCGAATAAACTGCGTTGGCAAATCAGCCTTTGGAACAGGTATACTACAAGTCTTGTTGCAGACGCTTACGCTGAAAGGCAACACGAGACCAAGCTACGCGTGGATGAAAGCCAAAATAGAAAAGATCATGCCGAAGATTTTTGAGAAGTATGCTGGTCCAGACGTTTTGGCTATACTTGAAAACGCCAAAGAAGAGACAATTCAGAAGTTTCAGCAGGCGATTAAAACCCGCCCGGAAGAAGGTGCATGGTTGTTCTACGGCGGCAAAGGCGCAAAAGGAGAGATTTTCCCTGTTACAATTGACCCAAGGGCACGTTTTGAATATTACATCGACCACATCATAAACCAGTTTTATTTAGGTTGTGAGACGTCTCTTCCACGTCTTTTTAGTACGCCTGGGTTTACTGAGGCTTCTGCGAATGCGGCTCTGGATCTGCAAAATATGCTTATCAAACCTATTCAACGTTATATTAAGCGGCAAGTAGAACGTGATATTTTTGCGCCTGTTCTCCGGCAAGCCGGGCATGGTCCTGTGGCATCTGGCGTTCGTTTGAATTGGGGTAGCCCCGAAGTCCCTGAGATAGTTTTAGCAGACATCATAAAAGCTGCAGAATTAGGCTTGATTCGTCCTGAAGAGTTTCGGAAGAATGCGGTTAAGTTCGGATGGGAACTTTGGGAAAAAGAAGAGCCCAGTGCTTCCCAGGAGGCTAAACATTGAGTTTCTACATGTTCTCCTTTCTCCCTTTCAGTTTGCCTTCTGGGAGACGGATTCTCTCATGCTCATTCATTGTGAGAGGAGGTGAAAAGGCGAGATGAAAGAAGTTAGTTTTATGAGCCGTCTGACGCTTGGCATTCTTGTGGCATTGATACTCTTTGGCGTATCCTTTACGTTTACCACGGGCATGACAACGGCTGTCAACGGCATTGCCGCATACTACGGAGCACAAACACCGCCTTTCCCGCAGCCGTTCTGGGAATTAATGCTTAGCTTCGCAGTTGCCTTCATACCGATTAGCATTGTTGTCTGGGACCATCAGAAAGCGTCAGAATCCGAAAGCAGCCCAAAGTAAGAAACAGTTTAGATTGGTATTTCCCATTTCCCAATTTTTTTGTTTAAGGTCACGGTGAGAGTGAAAGAATGACTGAAGTACCATATGGACAGTATGCGGAAGCCTACAAGGCTATTCACAGTGCCCTAATGGACCTTATGGCTCCGGCTCCAGGCAAGAAGATCACTAAGCTTGCCTTTACCTGGTATGCCGATGGCACTTTGGAAACTTTGAAGGTGTATGATGAGGCTCAGTTGCTTTTCACTCTCACTTTTACATGGAACGCGGATGGCACTTTAAGTGAGGTGGCTCGAACATAGCCAGCATGCCTGACTATGCGAGAAACCGAAAATAAAAATCGGAAAAATATGAAGAATAGGAGGAATGAAAAATGGAAGTAATCTTGAAAAATGCCGACTGGGAACTTAGAAAAGAGGGCGACAAGCTGTATCTTGCAAGCGCAGACGGAACAACTGAAATCGAAATATCAAAAGCGAAACTCCTAAGCCTAAATGCTATAATATCGGAGGCTGGAAGTCGTGTCTAAACCAGCAATAGATTTCGGAAAAGGAGAAGATACAGTGCATATTATGAAAGGTAACGCAATCGTCATTAAAGATGAGGGTAAACGTGAAACTAAATGGCGAATAGACAAGTTTAACGACCCAACAAACGAAATCGCTAAATTCTTGCAGTCTGGCGGAAGCATTGAAGATGCAATAGTCAAATTCGGGAATTACATCGGCTTCAGCGAGTTTGAAGGAAACGTAATGCTGAACGAAGGCATCCAAGCCTTTGAGGAGTTGCTTGCGGGCATATCCACACCAACTCTATGGAATAATGCGAACGCGCGAGTAGGCGTGGGCGATTCAAACGCAGCAGAAGACCCAACACACACAGGTTTGCAGGCAGCAGTAAACAAGTTCTGGAGGATTATGGACTCTGGTTATCCACGTCGTTCAGCGCAAGAAGTTACTTGGCGTGGAACTTTCGGCGGAACAGAAGCCAACTATTCATGGCAGGAGTTTACCGTTGTAAATGCAGCTAACGATGCAGGACAAAACCTGAACCGTAAAATCTCGAATCAAGGAACAAAAACGAGCGGTCAAACGTGGGTTCTCAGCGTTAAGATAACGTGGTCTTAATCCAAACGCTTTTTTTTGGGTGGTTAATCAATGCCGACAGAAGATTTCACGACTTACACGGAAGTTGACCCAAACAGCCACATTACTGTTACGGCAAGTAAGTGTGAAACACTCAACATTGCCAGAAATGAAGATGCTTACGTTTACAAAGACCGAGGAGCAGGTCATTTTAGTGATTTCGAGTTTCTTTTTACAGTAAGAACAAAAACAGGTGGTCATGCAAGCTCAATTGTTTATGTTGCTGTTGTTGGGAATAGTGTTGATGATTGGAATGGTTTAACTGCTGGAATCGGCGTTAAAATTCAAGGAGACCCTAACCCGCCTTATACTATATGCCTTTTGGGCAGAAACACTACTGAAACTGGTTACGGTTGTCCTGATAATACAGTTCGTTACTGCACACTTAATAGAACTGGAGCAACCGTAAAATTATATATTTATAGCGATGCCGCAAGGACCAATCTATTAACAACATTGCAAATAACATTAAATTCGGCAGATAATGTGAGTTATCGTTATGTCTATGGTATGCAAAGCGGTAATGACGGGTATAGTTATGCTTTTACGGGAGTGTACATTCAAGACCTTGATTTGCAGGATGTCGGTATTGGTTTTGATGCCGTTGGTTCGGGAAACAACGGAAGCGGCGCTACTAGTATCACTTGGACTCATGTGGTAGGCTCCGGCTCCGACAGGCTCATGTTAATTGGAGTTTCAATTAGAACAACCACGGTTAGTGTTTCAAGCATAACGGTTGGTAGTCAAAATGCGACTTTTATAAGGGCAGACAACAATGGAACGAATATAAGGGCTGAATTATGGTATTTGCTTAATCCTACTGCTGGAAGCCAAACAGTAACCGTAAACCTTTCAGGCACATCAAAGGCTGCTGGCGGCAGTTGCACGTATACGGGAGTGAATCAAACAAGCCCTTTCGACACAAACAACGCTAACACTGGAACTTCAACAACTCCTAACTGCAGCATAACCTTAGCGGGAACCAACGAGTGGACTTTTCACAATATTGCGTGGCAAGGAATCGCCACTGTTTCTTCACATGATTCTGGACAAACTGACCGTTGGAATCAAGCAACTACGGGCGGTGCAGCGGCAACTAAAAACACAAGTCACGGAGACGACAAAAAAGAACCTACGTCTGGAAGCAAGTCATATCAGGTAACCGTGAGCGCATCATCCATTTGGGTTTTTCAGGTTGTTGCGTTCAAGCCTGCGGAGGCTGTGACTTACATTAATGTTCCTGACAGTGGAAGTGGCTCTGACGCAATTGCCATTCAAACCCAGATTTTCATAACTCAATCGTCAGTCGGAAGCGAAGCAGTAGGCATAGAATCTCAATTGGCGGTTTCCGACGCTGGTTTAGGCACGGATGCAATTGTGGCTGCTCAACCTAAGGACATTTCAGACGTGGGACAAGGAAGCGAGGCAATAAGTATTGAAGGACAAATTCCTATACAAGATAGTGGAGCGGGTGCTGACCAAATTAATATTCAATCGCAAGTTCCCATACAGGAGACTGGCTCGAGTTCAGATGCTGTTTCCGTTGACACGGGAGTAACACAAGTTAACGTTCCAGACAACGGTTCGGGTTCTGAAGCGATTAGCATTGAAGCGACAATTCCAGTCTCTGAGACCGCTTCAGGAGTTGACCAGATCGGCATTGAAGCACGGGTTCTAATAACCGAAGCGGGTCAAGGTTCAGATATTACAGAAGTCAAAGCGGAAATTGCGGCAACAGAAACGAGTCAAAGTGTGGATACGGTTGATGTTAAGGCAGAAACAGAAATTTCAGATGCGAGTGTCGGAACGGAGCAAGTCGCAATACAATCCTTCATTATAATAAGCGAAACAGGACAAGGTGTTGATGGTGTCCAGCTCAAAATAGAATTATTAATACCAGAAACAGGAGCGGGAAGCGACACAATCTTTGTGGATACAGGTTTCACGTATAAAGAAGTTTTGGATGATGCTTTAGGAGCCGACATCATCCAAATTTCAGCGACAATATCGGTGACGGATGTAGGTTCTGGGCAAGACATAATCAAAGCTGCGTGCCTCATTGAAGCTCCGTTGATTATAGTTACAAAAGATGGAAAGATTCTTTTGCGAATTTCAATTCCAACCAAAGCCCAACCTGACTATATGAGTTTAAGTTGACTACGGCTTCAATTACCCTTTTTTTAAGTACTATTTTAATTGCATTGAATTTTAATACATTTTGAAAAGGTACTTGTTTCTAATCCTTTTTAGAAAGATACTGAATTTTCGTGCTTATTTTTCGAGAAGATTGTTTAAGTAAAGCTTCTTTACCGTTTTAACTTAAGAATTTAGGAGCCTTGGTTGTTGGTTGCCGTAACGCCCCAAGAGATTCGCGAAAGAGTGGACCTAACGGAAGCTGATGTTCCAGACGCGACTGTGCTGAGATTTGCCAAAGCCGCCGCGATAACCGTTGGCTTGGAGCTTGAAAAGACTGTGGATTATCAAAATTGCAGCGACCAGGAAGCTGAAGCAATAAGAAACATCGCTGCAGTTTATTGCGCATGCAAAGTTACCGGCGGTTCAGCAAGCGGCTTGAGCTTTCGCGTCGGAGACCTATCCGTTAACGAGTCAAGTGGCACTACGCCAAGTGGCTTAAGTCGAGACAACTTGCAGTTTTTGATAAGTGAGGCGCAGCGTATCATCGAAAAGTTGAAGGCGCCATACGTGGGGCGTGCGTAGCAATAGCCACAGTCCCAGATGCTTATTATCAGTTTGTCATGCATTACGCGCCTTACTTTTATGTTATTCCAACGCTTTTGACTGCAGACGCGCCTAATGGACAAAAGAATGTTACAGTTGCGGACGGCTCAAAGTTTCAGGCTAACTTTCCAGTTGAAATAAAGGACGATGCACATGCGGAATGGAATGAGGTTGACAGCGTCGCCGGCAATGTCGTGACCATGAAAAACAATCTTCAATACACTTACTATGTCAATAAAAACGGCAAAGTTGAAGGGCCTGACCCGAGCTTTATGCGTGGCGCCTTTCCGGCATCCTTCGCCATAGAATTTCTCTATGAAGCTTATTCGGCAACTCAATTCGCAACAAGGCAAACTGAGATTCTGGCGAAAATCATTAGCCTTGCGGATTGGCTGTTAACTCAGCAATGCACGGACCCAGCCAAGAAGGCTTATGGCGGCTTCAAATCCGGCGAGTCAAGCACTCAATATTACGCTGTCGATGCGGGTCGTGTCATCCCAGCTCTCCTTAAAGCCTATACTCTAACCAGCACTGTTGGATATCTTGACGCTGCCAAACTTGCGGGCTACACATTTCTTTACACAATGCAACATGAACCGGCAAACTTGGGGATTCATGACAAGTACTATGGTGGCTTCGCTAACTATGTTTCCTTGGCTGACGCTTGGGACACCGTGATGAGCGTTGAGAATCTCTATTGCCTGATCGGTTTGAAGATGTTGGCTGATACTTATGACACCGCAAATGCTTCACGATATAACGAGATGATGGCTGACGCATCCGACTTTTTGCGGGAAGGTTTTGAGCAGCTCTACTTGTATTATCAGCCGCCGCCTTCTGGTTCAGGCGTTTGGTATAGAGTAGGGCTTAACGATACTGAAGTTTATGATGACCCGGTCAGCTTTGCCTTGCTTGGGCTCTACATATACGAAGGCTGGAGTTTCTCGTGTCAACGAGTTTACAATTTTGTTCAGTCGATCAGGGCCTCTGGGCAATATCCAGCTTACTGGCCGGAGGTCTGCTGGCCAGGCTACCTTGACGTTGTAACACGGTTCCCAGCATGCGCCTATTATGATGCGATCACCACGGGAATCCTGTGGAAGATTCGGAAAGAGCGAGATCCTCCGAGCTTCAAACTGGCTTATGAGATAGTCAAGAAATATTCTGACGAATTTCTTTATTGGGGTCCTCTTTTCACGGATTATAGCCCTATCACGCCTCAGAAGGCTATGGCTAACGTTACCTGGCTGGCTCGAATGTTTCTCAATTATGAGGAACCATCAACGCGGTTTGCGCAGATCCTAAACTCGAAGGGCGAGGCTATTTTACTTTATCCGGTCCGTCAGGCTGTTGAGACTGTGAATTATGGCGAGCCCTTGGACGTTTTGGCGATTGTTTCGCCTGTCAGAGCTGAAGAGGTCCTTCTCGAGGCTGGATATCTGCTTAACGACTATTTGGCTTTCTACACTTTCGTGCCGGTGCGTCATCACGACAAAATCCGGCGCCAAGGCGAGGATTACGAGCTGCAGAGTGTGACGCCCTTCACATATGAAAACCAACGAATTTACTTCAAGTCAATCGCACGGAGGTTGTTGGCGACTTGAGCGAGCTCGAAGATCCTGTGATGACTCTTCTGCGGTTGATTACTACAAGGATTCGTGTGGTCAAAGACAATGGCGGACTTGCAAACGTTCTTGCCACGAAGGAGGCTTATGACCGAGAACTGCTGAAAGAACATGATGGACAGATAACATTAGGCTTGGATAGCAGCATAGACAACAAGCTTGAACTTGCTGGACGTCTAAGGCAACGCAAAATGATGTTCAGGTGCAACGTTTACACAGCTGATAGGGCGGCACCTGGCGCTGATCCTGGTAAGGTTATGCGAGATAAGATTTCTGCGCAGATCAACGCGATTATTCGTGAGAATCGGAATTTGCCCTATCAGACAGTTTACAATTTCTATGGGCTGGGCTATCCGTCTGGAGATCCTCACAAGGCCTTTAGTGCCGGCGCTACAACAGAGTTAGCTCCGGGACATGCAAGTTGGACTGAGCTCACAAACTTGGAATATCAGAAGCTTTGGAGCAGCGATGACAACCGCTATTCTAAAAGTCACAATGTTAATAATGAGTATGCGATGATGCTTTTCCGTTTCAAGCTGGACCCAAGGGAAAACACGGTTAAAAAGATTGTTTTAAGCTTCGAGGGTTATGGCACTGCTTCCGGTGGCAATGGCGTTACAATAAAGGTTTGGAATCATGTTGTCTCCGCATGGCAAGAAGTTCAAACTGGAACCGGCAGTGGAGACGAAACGCTTACCATCACGATCTCTGCAAACTGGCCTAACTTCATCGACTCGAGCGGCTATGTTTGGCTTCTGGCCAGAACCACGAATCCAAGCAATGGCTCTACCCCTGCGGTTTTGTATTGTGATTTTGTTCAGTGCACAATTCAGGTTTATGGAATTTCACATTGTGACATCGTGAGTTACAGAAATATTGACGTCACCGAGGTTAAGCCGTACCTTTTC
>Ga0315309_1001911_pt1 | contig 12385 bp, 13 predicted proteins | sample TDP4_MG_FD_203080 | JGI IMG/M metagenome (GOLD analysis project Ga0315309, IMG submission 203080) | Freshwater sediment microbial communities from Lake Towuti, South Sulawesi, Indonesia - TDP4 | ecosystem: Environmental > Aquatic > Freshwater > Lake > Sediment | place: Indonesia: South Sulawesi...
GTTACTAAGAAGGAGTTGGACTTTCTGCTTGACGATTACTATGAGACTAGGGGGTGGACAAGTGAGGGGGTTCCAACCCAGGAGAAGTTGAAGGAACTTGGACTCGACGCATACTCAAACGTGGTTGAGAAGAAGGGTAAGGAAGAGAAAGTGAAGGTGAAGATTAGGTCAAGAGGTAAAAAGGAGGGATCCACAGATGCCTGAGCATGAATTTGTGGCCGCAGATCCTGATAAATGTGTTGGCTGCGGGGTCTGTGAGTATGTCTGTTCTATGCAGAAGAAACACCCGTTTAACCCACTTTACTCGAGGATCAGATTTGTTCGAGTATATCCTATAGTCAACTTGGGCATGACGTGCAGACTTTGTGAAGATGCCCCTTGCGTGATCGCTTGCCCACGCAAGGCGTTGGAGCAGTCAAAGGAGAACGGTGTTATCTTGGTTGACAAGGATAAATGCGACGGCTGTGGCTGGTGCATTGAAGCATGTGAGTTCGGCGCAATCACACTGGACCCGGATGATAAGGTTGCCATCGTTTGCGACTTATGTAAGGGCGAGCCGAAGCCTAAGTGTGTTGAATGGTGCCCTGAAGAGGCTTTGGAACTCACAACAAGAGATCGCCTCGCCAAGAAGGCTCGCGTATCTGCTGTGAGAAAGCTGTTGCTCGAAACTATTGAATAGCTAGCGTTGCCTCTTTATTCCCTCAGCCGTCTTTCTTATAAGCTCCTTTATTTTTTCTCGCTCGCCATGGACTAGCAAGTACCCGTCTTCTTGCGTTTTGGACGAAAGTCCTAAACTCTTTGCTGTTCTTTCAACAGTATCCTTTTTTACGCTATCTGTAATTTGGATCCTGACCCAATGTTCGCCTCGTGGAATACCTGGAACGAACTTTGAAATGATCATGGGCTTTGGTTCAATAGCCTTTCTTCTTGCCTCGGCTAGATCTTCGAGCCAGTGCTCAGCAAACTGTTTGCCGATTTTGTCCTCAGCAACATAGAGAAGGTGCGCCTCAACGTTTTCTAAGTAGATCTCGATCCTCGAAACGATTTCTACATGACTTGGATCTGCCCTGAATACGCTGATCAAGGTCTTCGCTGATTTTAGGTCCTTCATGACATTGCTAGGAATTTTTTCGCCCTTCTGCTGTATTATCCCAGCGAGGCTTGCTAGGGCTTTCCATAGTTCTTCGTAGTTCTCTAACATTTTCTCCATTTCTATAATGAGATGACCAAGAATATCTTTGTTTACTGCGTTCTGGGCTCAGGGTCTATTTTTTATGGAGGAGAGGATAGGCGTATAAGCCTGCTCCACAAAATATTTTTTGATTTCTAAAGTCTTCTGAAAATGATTCTTTTCATGAAGGAGGAGTGGAAACGAAAGATCTCACAGGAATCTACAGGAAACTACAGGAATCCACAGGAATCCACAGGAATCCACAGGAATTTACAGGAAACCAGAGGAAATGTCGGAAAGGGTTGAGTTCCATGCGAGGCTGGCCACACGAGGGCGAGTTTACATTCCGAAGATTATGGTTGAGCGGTGGATGCTCTGGAGAGAGACACTCATCATGAAAGCTGTTTCAAGAGATCTCTAGGTTTCTTAGGACGTTGTCTGACTTTACTCTGAGCTTGTCGAGCGCCAGTTCGTTTGGATTTATCCCCATCGCCAGACCAAGTAACTGGGGATAATGTAATACTGGTATGCCGTAAGATTCTGAGAACACCTTCTCGATCCTCAGTTGATTTGCATCGTAAGCGACGTGACAAAATGGGCATATGGTAACCATCGCGTCGACGGCTGCCTCTTTGATATGCTTTAGCTTGTTTCTCGCAAGCTGCAATGAGACGTGTTCGTCTATTCCTACAACTGGAAGCCCACAGCACTCTTTCTTGTCAAGGTAGTTGACTGTTCTTGCGCCAGTTATCTCGATTAGGCGGTTTAGAAATGTAGGGTTCTCCGGGTCTTCAAATTCTAGATATTTCTGCGGCCTCAGAATGTGGCAACCGTAGTGTTCAGCCACTTTGAGACCCCTGAAGGGTTTCTCTACGAGTCCTTCCAGCTTTTCATAGCCTATGTCTTCAATGAGAACCTTAGCGAAGTGTTTTACCTCTATCTTGCCCTTGAACTCCATGCCAACTTCCTTTAGGTATCCGTTCACCCTTTCCCTGAGGGCTCGATCCTGCTTCAGCTTCTTGTTCACCTTTGTTAAGGCACCTGTGCATCCAGGACACAGAGTCATGATGTTGAGTCCCATGGCCTCCGCGATGCATAGGTCCCTCGCAGCCAAGGCAAGCATCATCTCATGATTTAGATCGTCAAAGGGCAGCCCGCAGCAGTTCGCGTCTGACATTTCTTTCAGGTCTATTCCTAGCTCTTTTGCCACCCTTCGAGCTGAGACCTCGTAGCCCACCTCTCTGTAAGGTATCAGACAGCCCAGAAACATCGCATATCCATTTTCACTCATCTTTTCTCTCTCCCTTGATGAGGCTGTTGAAACCAGTCATCTCTGCAAGCCTTTTCATGTCATCTGTCTTGGTCTTTGGCAAGACTGGAAGCCCAAGACCCTTCCTCTCTGCGATGCGAAGCTCGGAGACTTTGTAGGCTGAACCTGTTTCTAGAATGTTTGAGCCCAGTTCCTTGAAGAGTGCTGGGACGTAGCCTTCCTTTACGGCCAGGTTTTTGAGAACTCTAAGGACGCTTTGGACCTCAACGTCTTGGGGACATCTGTCTACGCAGGTGAAGCATGCAGCGCAGAGCCAGAGTGTCTTGCTCGGCAACATCCTTTCACGCAGCCCCAATTGGACCATGCGTATTATCTGATTTGGCCGGTAGGAGTCTGTGATGCGCGCAATAGGACAACTGGAGGTGCATGTTCCGCACTGGAAACAGGTCTTCAGAGTCTCTCCACCAGGCATCTTTAAGACTTCATACTTGAATGACTGGTTGACTTTGAGAGGCCGATGCATTTCTTCCTTTGCATTCTCTTTAGAGGAAACAGTCTCCAATCTCCTCACTCCTATTATTTTTGGATGGCGAACGTGTTGTCGCTTTATTTTTTCAGAGGCACCTTATATGTTTTAACACTGTTAAACTTAATAGTTTTGGATCTCAGAAAACTTACATGAACTTTTCAAGGCCCACTTGTTCTTTCGAGGCAGCCTCAACTTTCTTTCTTACATGGCTCTCCTCCTTCTCGAATATTAGTATTTTCCCATAGACACCATCGTATCCTGGAATGACTTTGACTCTTCCTTCCCTTACCCTAAGAATAGCTTCCGCTAGCCTTGGATTGGTGACTTCGCTTAGCTCCTGCTTCTTGGCGTCAAGGAGGACGGAGAACTCGCTTCCAAATCTTGAGACTAACGAATTGAATGCGTCCCAGACTTTTGAAGTCGAGAGGCTCTCAACTCCTAGAGCAGCGGACAAGACTTCATGCAATGGGAGCAGGTGTACATAGCCTATTGTGCCTTCTGGATGAAAATCTGCTGGCCGATCAGCAAGCTCTTCAACCCTCTGTTCCACACCTTCCGTAAGCCTCCTCTTGCACACCGGACAGATGTTGCCTAGACTTATGGCCTCTTTCGGCGACATCGAAACGTTGCACCCTCTGTGCCCAGTCCAGTGGTACTTGCCGTACGCCGGATTCACCTCGATTGTCTGTCTGAAGCGGTCAGTGTCCTTTACTCTGATTGCTTCAACTATCTCGTTGTATGTGAACTTCGATAATTCAAAAACATTCGACTCTCTCCCTATTCTCCAGGGCCAAGGACTATGGGCATCGCTGTTCGAGACCAAGGCGTATCTATCCAATGCGCTCAGTCTCCAGTTCATCGGCGGGTCTGAGGACAGCCCTGTTTCGAGGGCGAAGATGTGCTTCGTCATGTCCTCGTAGCAGTCCTCGACTCTATCAAAGCCGCTGAAGCTTCCGAAAAGAGAGAACCAGGGGGTCCAGACATGCGCTGGAAAAATAACATTATTGTCTGAAATGCTGATAACCTCTTCAGTCAATTCTGACGCTGACATGTTGAGTATGGGTCGCCCATCGGCCGTCAGATCTCCATGGTTTGAGAGGCGATCGCTGATCTGCTCAGCGGTCTCCAAACTTGGGGTCAGGATCACGTGATGAATCTTCTTGACTTTGCCCTCAAACTCAAAGATCGTGCACACTTCGCCGGTTACCATAAAATAGATGGGTGAAGCAGGGTTGGACAACGGCCTGTACAAGTTCTTGTCCTCGACCTCGACTAGAGACGACTTGAGTTCGCTCATCCACTCTGGATGGGTAAAATCGCCGGTTCCTAATAGGTTCAAGCCCTTGATTTGGGCAAAGTGGGTCAGTTCACCTACATTCATCTTCAGGCTCGTCGCACGACTGTATTTGCTGTGAATGTGAAGATCAGCGATGACTCTCATACTTTTCACGTAGATTGTTATATTTTTGGGGCTTATTTCAGTTTCCTGAAGAACAGTAGTCCGTCTTTTTCGCAGATATGTTCGAAGCCAGCTTCTCACCCGATCTCTTAAAAATAAATAAGAAAGTTGGGAGTGGAGTTTAACAGGTGATGTCTCCACTTAGAGTAGAGTTCAAACCCCACCCTGCACCTTGAATAGACCGAAAATGCCTTGTGTCAAGTTATTTTGACAGCTCTTCTTCAACTTCTTTTCTGCCTTTCTCTAGCTCTTCAACTTGTTCTTTATCCTCTTTCAGTAGTAATGCTTGAAATTCTCCAACATGTGTTTTTTCTTCTTTAGCTACATCCAGTAGAATCGCTATAATGTTCTTATTCTCGGTTGTGGCCGCCAATTGTTCATATAGGTTTATTGCATCCATCTCGGCTATTATTGCCGCTCTTAATACTTCTCGGTCAAGAAGCTTCTTCTCAACATTCTCAAGTTTTATAGGAATTTCTGACATCATTCTGTTCACACGTCTTTTCTAAATATTCTCTATCATTTTATTAAACAAATTGAGTATGAAACCTTTAAGCATCATGCTCTTCCTATAAAAAAGAGGGAATTGCGGGAGATATCGATCATGGTTTCAAGCAACTCACCGATAATGGCTCTGATAATGGTTTTGGCTTATTTTGTTTGAAAAATTGCTGAGAGACAATAAACCAACCCAAGACGCATCTACAGACCGAAACTTTTGTAAGCCACGAATACATGTGTCTAATTCTTACTCGTGGGGTGTAGTGTTTGAAGATCGCTGTGGTTCTCTTCGATATGGACAGCACATTACTTGAGGTTGGTAGGTTCATAGACTTCGCGAGTATAAGGAAGACGATCTCGAGAGTCTATCTGAAACACGGCATACCGATAGAGGTCATAGCTGACTACCAGTCTCCCGCCACGCTATACGCTAAAATGTATGAGCGGGGGAGGAGTTATCTTTCTGAGAAGGAAATGGCGGAGATGCAGAAAGAAGTCAATGCAGAAGTCATCGAGTTTGAACTTAAAGCCGTAGACGATGCGCAAGTTATACCAGGTAGCGTCGAAACTCTGAAGTGGCTAAAGCATAAAGGGAAGAAGATAGGGCTTGTCACAGTCAACAGTGAGGCCGCGGCTTTAAAGTTCACAGAGAAAACAGGCATCAGAAACTTCATCGATGCTTTCTGTTGCCGCGACTCGCCTGGAAGACCGAAACCATACCCTGACCACGTTCTTGCCTGTCTGGAAGAACTGGATTGCAGATCCGAAGAGGCGATTCTCGTTGGGGACCACATCGACGACATGCTGGCTGCAAAAGCCGCAGGCGTCTATGCCGTGTGCATTCCAAACTACCGCTCACACATCTATACAGAAGAAGAGCTCAAAGCAGCAGGGGCAAATGAGATAATCGACAATATCAATAAGCTTCCAGAAATCATCCTAAAGCTTGAGTGTGAGTAACGGAAATTTTAGACACCAAAATTCATAGATCTAGATCGATATGCACGCCTACTGTCGCACCCTTCACTTTGTGTGAGGGTTTGTCTTTTTTGCTATTTTTTCAAGTTCGTCTGCTTTTGACCGGGATATGATACCTCTGTCTTTCAGGTCGGCTATACATTTTTCCGCATACTGACACCAGCTCACGCATGATGGTGTAGCCTCACGATGCAACATACGCCCGCATTCTGGGCATCTTGTCTCTGTTTCATCGCTGAAGAACTCCACCTCGCCACCACAAGAGGGGCAGGTTCTTAGTATTATCTGGACAGGCTTGACAAGATCTCTAATGCCTGGACAGTGTTTAAAGCCCAAACTACTTCTCACCACTTGCACGCCAATACTTCAATCGATGACTGGGACTCCATTTCAATATTCTTGTCTCCTGCAAATATCTTTGGGGATAAGTTCAGAATCGCTTCATGCGTCATCTCGAGGCGTCGGCGTAAACCTTACTCTTTAAGAGTGCATGTAGAACGAGGGCGATTATAATGATCACTCCACCGGCCAACGTGTTTGTGGTCGGTTGTTCACCGATAAAAAGCCAAACCCAAAGGGGTGCAAGAACGATCTCAAGTAATGTTAAGAGGCCCGTCTGAGCAGGCGACAAATTGCGCGATCCAGTTACAAACAAACAGAGACCAAGTCCCAATTGAACTGCGCCTAGACCAGCCAGAATACCGAGGTCACGTGCAGTGATTGTGAAAGTATTCACCATCGGAATAGCTATTGAAGCCGACAAGAGACCACCAAGAAACGCAGCTGGGATCAGGTCTCTTTCACGAGTTGCCCTGACAACAACGATGTTGCCCGCAAACGCTATGGCTGTGACCAACCCGAATAAATCACCTAGAAATTCACCTGTAGCCAGAGAACCTGAAACCATAATGACCACACCAACAATCGTAATAATAATTGCCAGCCATGTTTCAGCCCTCACACGTTCATGAAGCATAAGCCAACCAAATAATGCGGCAATTAAAGGTGAGATCCCCTGGAGAACGAGTGTATTTGCCACCGAAGTGTGCGTGATAGAAAGCACATAGAAAGTCGAAGCTATCGCAAGAAAAGCACCTGCCACTAGGCCAAGAATCCCTATATTCTTAAAAGTTTGAAAAGCGCGCCTACGATCCCGTATTATCAGGAAACTCAGAATCGTCAACCCCATGAACGTGGCTCTCCAGAAGACTATCCCCCAAGGGGAAACATTGACGATTCTTATGCCAAGGCCGCCAATGCTCCAAACGACGGCCGCGGCTGCAGTCATTAGAATTGAACGGCTATAACTAGAATTCAACAACCTCCTTGTAACTCCAATGCAAAATAGTTGCTTCCGAACTCTAACAAGCATCCTACTTTTAACTCTTTCTAATCATCCAAACGCTGTTCTCAATCGACATCGGCGTTAACTCCATCGGGTTACAGCAACTATTTATCCTCACGATCCTAAAATAAATCGAAACTTCATGGAAAGCGTCGTCAAGAAGCTGCAGAAAGTCGGGCTTACAGAGTATGAAGCCAAGGTGTATCTGAGCTTACTGAGCGACCACTTGAACAGTGCAACAAAGATTTCAGAGAAGTCTGGAGTTCCGAGAACAAGGGTTTATTCAGTTTTGGAGTCGTTGGAGAACAAGGGATGGATACGGATCTACTCTGGAATACCGCTTCTGTTCAAAGCTGTTGACCCTCGCGAAGTCTTCGAAAAGATCCAGAAGGACTACAACGACTTTCTGGGATCAATTCAGACGACGCTAGATAAGGAGGTGAAGGAAATGAAGGAAAAATTCATGATACTGAAATTCGATATTGGGCTCGAAGGTCTAAAGGAGGAGATGAAGAAAGCAAAGACCATATGGATAAACAACGCAACATCAGATTTCCTCAAAAAGGTGAAGGACACATTTAGCAAGGACGCAGAGGTGAGGGCCCTCCTCTTCCCAGGCGAAAAGAAAATAGACGACAAAAATGTGCAGTTCAGAGAGGCCGGAGTGAAGATTGTTTGCATGGTCAGAGACAAAGAGGTGCCATCGATGTCGATCACACTCGATGAGGAAAGAACATTTACCGTATTTGAAGATCCAGTGAAACACCAGTATGTCGTAGACGAGATGTTGTACGATGAGTGTGCCAAATGCTTCCTAGAGTGGAACAACCTAGGCTGGAACGCGGCAAAAGAGGCGTGAGGTGAGACAAAATGCCAATCGTGGAAGGAAGATACGAAACTAGACTCTCAACCACCTTTAGCACCGTGAACGAGGGGATAGAAGAGGTCAAGAGGATGATTCAGAAATCGAGGGCAATAAGGATCAACAGCATCCCCATGAAACTGCTGGAGGAAATAGAACCGCTGTTGGTAGACAAGGATCTAAAGATAATATTACCTCTCGGCGAGAAACCCACGGAGAATCTGAAAAGGCTAGGTGAGATTGCGACGACGAAGGCAAGGATATACGTCGACTTTAAGGGTACCGAGGCAAACACTGGTTCTCTCATCTTTTCGACTGTTGTTTTCAACATCATATGGCTGGGTGACGAGATATTTGACGTCTCAACGATGGAATACGGTACGTGTGTTAAATGCCTCAGGAAGACGTTTGACATGGGTTGGAGATATTCACAGAAATGGTAACTTTGAACCAGCATCTTTAGAGATTGCGCGGGCGCCTCCACTATTTATTTTTCTCGGACAATCTCCTCGAAAAATATTTGCGGAATAATCTCTCCCAATCAATCTTAATAGTCATATATACGCTCGCGATAATGAAGAAGACCGTTGCCACTATGCTCCAAACGCCTCCCCCTCCCAGCAGACTGCCCATCCAACCAATCGAATAGTGCCCGCCAAAACTAACAACAAGAGTTAACAAGATTTTGCCGAGCAGGCATGAAATAAAAAACTTCAAAACATTATAACCCATCATTCCAAGAGGAATATACAAGGCATCGTCTGGCGAAGGAGTTGCAGCAAACAAGAAAATGGCTATCACGCCATATTTTTCCGTGATCAATCTTGCAAATTCCAAATCCTTACGCTCCTTCTCATCCAGCAACTTTCGGCTTCCTCGACCGATGTAGTACACAATTACCTTACCAAAAGTAGCACCCAACGCACTACTCACGCCTATTAGTATTGGGTCCACAGAAGGAGACGCACTCAGCCAAAAAATCATTAACAAATAGGGAATCGGTGCAAAAAGAATCAGGTTGGAAAGAAGGCTCAGGAAGAAAGAACCAAAATAACCATACGTCCGCGCGAGATCGTACAACCACATAGTCAATTCTTCAAGCGACAAATGAAAACCCACAGCTCCTTGTCTCGAATTTCGCTATATGGCTGAAGAGAAGCCTTGGCGTCAACTACTCTCCAAACATCTTTCCCTTTCCGATGTAGTTCATCAGAATCGGTGTCAGGTCGATTCCTCGAATTCTCCCCAAGCCGCCCATGGCACAGTCTACTTCGGAGTACCTCTGTACCGAGTCTGCTCTCACTCCAGGACCCATTACTGCCAAAGGAACGGGATCACCCATATGCTCCCTTACACTGACGGGAGTAGTGTGGTCCGCCGTGACAGCAATTATAAGCTCATCCCTATCTGTATTTTTCAGAATGTACCCAACAAGGGCATCAATTTCTTCTATCATCCTGATTTTTTGCTTGACATCCCCATCGTGGCTTGCGTTGTCTGCACCCTTGACATGCACAAAGACAAAATCGTATTTCAACAAACCCTCAACCACGGCCTTCGCCTTTGCAATGGTATCTGTCTCAAAAGTCCCTGTAGCGCCAGGAACGTCTATCAAATCCATACCAGCGGCTTTACATACTCCCCTATATAGTGCACCAGCAGCAACGCAGAGAGCTTTTATCCGATATCTATCCGTTATCGGCTCAAGTTTTGGCAAGTTGCTTGCTCCCCTAAGAAGCACAATATTTGCTGGCAAAAGGCCTTCAGCCCTTCTTTTCGCGTTTATAGGGTGCGACTCCAGAATCTCATGAAACTTCTCAGTCAGCGTGTTCAAGATCCTTGCTGTCCTCTCTGCCTCTTGAGATTTTTCCAACGGCATAATCTTTTGGACAGCAACATTCTCCACGTGAGGGTCAGAGTCTGATACCATTTTTGAAAGACCGGGCCCCCTCAGGATTAGAGTTCCTCTGTGTTCAATTGAGTGTTTAAATATGATTTTGATCTCTGGAAAAGACTCAAGTCTAGTGCCATCCAGAGCCTTCGCCAATTCCCCGTTGCCTTCCTCGACCCTTCCAGCCCTTCTGTCCAACACGAACATGCGTTTGTCAACAGTTGCAAAGTTACCCCTAAGGCACAAGTCACGCTTTTTAATATCCAGCCCACTACCAAGGGCCTCGAAAACGCCTCTGCCCTCGTAAACCTTAAACGGATCGTAACCAAGAAACGCAAGGTGAGCTGTATCGCTTCCGGGGGGAATTCCCGGCGATATCGGGTCCATTATCCCGCATGACCCGAACTTTGCGATCTCATCCAGCGAAGGCGTCTTAGCTTCTTGAAGCGGGGTTAAACCACCTAACTCTTTGATCGGCCTATCAGCCATGCCGTCTCCTACAACCAATACGACCTTCATAACTCACACTCTTCCTTCAGTCAGGGTTTGTAACTGTATGGAGCGCCGAGTTTTTAAATATCTTTAATCGGAAAAGAGCCTAAAAGGTATGAACTTAGCTACTTATGTCTCCATGCGCGCATTTAAACCATTCATCCTTCGAGATAAGTAGCTTCAAGTGTGGATGGAACTCTAATTGTACATATGGCTCGAAATTGCGCGCAGAGTTCTGATTCACAGAAAGCTTAAATCCAAGCAATCCAAAGTGGATAAGATCATCCAAGAACCTTGTGACAGTTTATGAAAAAGCTAACAACAAAACAGATCGCCCTAATCTCAACCTTTGCTGCTATCTTAATAATAGTCTCTAGGCTACCTGGAATTCCTATCCTAGGGGGGGCAGGCAGCATTGAGTTTACCACGATCTTCTATCCATTCATAGGGATCGTAATGGGACCTTGGTTGGGCATGTTGGCTGTGCTCATAGGAAATTTTGTATTGTGGTTGATTCCAACAACGACATTGTTAGGCCTCCTGATGATACCAGCTGGATCTATAGCAGCTTTAGCGAGCGGGTTGCTGAGTAGAAAGGTCGGACGATCCAACTGGAAACTTGCTGCAATCGTTATTGCCGCGCTTAATTTGTCATGGTATCTGACGCCGGTAGGGGTAGAGGCCCCATTCTATCCAGTTCTGCATTGGTTAGCCCTAGCACTTGTTCTTGCTTTTAGGGGGAGAATTGCCGAGTTTACGGAAAGTGCGTCGACGACTAAGATGACGTTTGGAATAGCACTATGCTCCTACATTGCTACGATGGCAGAACATATGACGGGCAACCTAATCTTCATTTCTGCCGTTGGATTAGTCGTGCCACTAGAACAAGTCAGAGATGCCATAAAGGCTCTTGGATTGGTATGGCTGAAATTAGGCATACCAGGCATGCCCCTCACAGGAGAAGGAGGACTGGGAACACTTTTCATGTTAGTACTCCCTGTCTCCGCTGTAGAAAGGTTGGCTATAACCGCCCTTGCTACGTTCATAGGGTTGGCATCGATTCGAATTCTTGGGAGGGCCCGCCTACTAGTCCCGTCCTAGACAGACTTCAAGCAGCATTTTCTTTAGAAATCAACCGATAAATCTTTTGTACGCGATTCCACGCCTCTCTGATCGCTTTTTCTCTACTGTTCTCATACACCTGAACAGTACATATGGGTTCCCCCTTATCCACTATGATGGATGGACTGGTGATGTCAAAGACATCCTTGAGCCTACTCAGATCAGGTATTTTGCTCAAATGCTTTGCAAACGCGATCATCTTAACAGCGTACCCTTTTGGTTCGGGGATTTTTTCTGGGAGTTCGCCGCGGCATGCTCTTATGTGCTCTGAGACCAAATTCAATCCAGTTGTGTATTGTATACACTCTGAGGTTGCCTGAAACCGGGGATTGACCTCTATGAGGTAAAGCTCATCGTTTCTTCCTATGACATAGTCAAATCCGTTTGATCCAATTAGGCCAAGTTTTCTCCCTAAAGCACAAGAAACGTCTTCAATTCTACTGACTATCTTCTCATCTGCCTTCAACGGAACGATGTTGCCGCAGTAGCCAAAAGGCGTGTTTGCACCCAGCCTCTTTATACCTATGAGTTGCTCATTCACGCTGACTACAACGCAGTCTTTTCCATTTCCCAGCACGGATGAACTAGCATCCACTCCTTTGATGTGTTCTTGAACGAAGACCTCTTCATAGCGGCCAGATACTGTCTTGAAGTATTTCTTCGCCTCAGACGGATTCCTAGCCAGTCTCAGGCGGAACCCTCCGCTACCGCTAAGAGGTTTCAGTACAACCGGGAAACCAACTTTCTTGGCAACTTCAACGCATT
>Ga0315309_1001912_pt1 | contig 12381 bp, 24 predicted proteins | sample TDP4_MG_FD_203080 | JGI IMG/M metagenome (GOLD analysis project Ga0315309, IMG submission 203080) | Freshwater sediment microbial communities from Lake Towuti, South Sulawesi, Indonesia - TDP4 | ecosystem: Environmental > Aquatic > Freshwater > Lake > Sediment | place: Indonesia: South Sulawesi...
AATTTCGAAGGAGGGATGGTGATGGGTGATAGGAGTCGGGGACCGCAAAAGGTTAAGGAGATAGTGTGGTTTAAGTGTCCGAGGTGTGGGGCGATCGTTGAGGATTGGGAGCCTAACCTGTCCGGTAGTCGCGAGGCGAGCCTTTATTGTGGTGACTGCGACATACCTATGATTAAGGGAACTAGAAAAGTGGAGGTGTGATGTTTTGGCTGAGGTTTTGAGGCCGCTTGTGGGACCCTACGAAATATTGGATCTTCCGGACAGAGGAAGTGCGCGCTTAAAAATAGTGACGTGGGAACGCGGCACCATGACCATTCATCCGCGGTTTGTTGGGGCTCCGGCTGAGAAGGAAATAGAGGTTTTACGGGTGCATTTGGCTGCTGGGGTGAAGGCGTTGCCGCCTCCATACTATGACATCACGAGTAAGACGTTGATAGCTCAGTTGTTGCCTTTGCTGCTTGAGCGTGGGTTTGAGCGTTACGAGTATGTGGTATCGAAGTTTGGGGTTGCACCGAAGGCTAGGTTCACTCTTGAGCGCGTGCCGCTGTAGAGGGTCCGGGTGGCTCAAATCCCGGCTGTGGCTTTCCAAAATAGATCTGCAACGCTTTGTACACGGTTTGAATGGCGTCTTCTGGGGTTCCTAGCTGACCTGTCACGTAGCCTACTAGCTCTTTGCAGGGTTCGCATACAAGTTGGGTTGTGATCTGCTCCCGAGGTTTTTTATAGCCACAGAGTAAGCACTGTTGATATTGGATGAGTTTCTCAGGCTCGGAAGGTGGTATTATTGGTTCTACGCCTTTGGCTGCCGCCTCCTCCCTCACCCGTGAAATTTGCTCTACACGGTTTTGCACGAAGGTGCGGAAGGTCCCTGTGTCCCATTCTAGGTTGATAGCTGTGCGGAGCCCATCATGGACCTCGTAAGGGGTCGGAAGGTTAAGGGCTAGCTGCACATGGGTTGGCGTCAAGCGCTTAGATCGTATGGCTTCAACCACGTCTTCTGGGAGATCTTGCAACTCCTCAATGAATTGGATCCATCTCCGACTCCAGGGGAAGATTCGCTCGAGCTCTTCGTCGGTGGCGCCCAGGCTTTTGAGCTTTCGGATGCTTTGAGCTATGCTGATGTATTCAAACTGTCCCCTGGCGACGTTCTCGATAATGTTCATAATTAAGCCTAGCTTCTCGTTGGCGTCGATTACTTTCACTTGACTCTCCGTGAAGCCCAGGGTCCTCAGTTGCTCAAGCCGGCTCTTTCCGGCAACCAACTCGTAGGACCCATCTTCTAAGGGTCGGACCACAATGTCTTGAACGACTCCGATCTCCTTAATCGTGCTAGCCATCAATGCGCGTTGTTCCTCGTCGAGGACGCTGCTTACCCTGACCTCTGGAATCCGAATCTTGTCTAAGGCTACGACTTTCAACTCCGGCATCAAATTTCACCTGAAATATTTTGTAGGGCCTACGCCTTAAAAGATTTACTACGAGGATCCTCGGGGCGCGTGGTGAAAATATAATACCCTAGGTTACTGAGTGTAAAAGTTGGGAAATTTGCTTCTGTTCACCCGTAGAACACCATTGGGATAACCTTTATAAGGTAGTTGTGGTGATAATTAGGTGAGGAAAAGGTGAGTGAAATGGACGCTGAGAATTTGCGGGTGCTGGTGAACGACGCGGCCATGCAAAAGGACTGGGTTACCCTCGAAGACGGAAAATGGTTTTTGGAATCGCATGACCTGTACACGGACAAGGTGACACGCAAGGAGGAAACAGTAAACGTGTTGCTTGGCTTAGTTGAGTTTAAGATACGCCGCAACCAGAAGCGGGGATTGCCGACGAGTGACCTAGAAAAAGCACGTGCTGCATTGGAGGGAAAGTGATGGAAAGCAAGAAAATTGGGACATCCGAGTGGATTCGCATTCGAGCTAGTGGCCATAGGCTGTACCTTCCCTTGGCCAGAGATCTCATCAATGCCTTCGGGCTCAAAAAGGGGGATCTCCTTAAAGTGAGGATTGAGGAGGTACAAAGAACAGAGGAGGGTGAGTGATGACGAGGCAAGAACCGCATACTTGCGATGTATGCGGAGAGGTGTTCTATGTGCCGCAAGATCCGTTAAGGACCTTAAAGATAGGCGAAGGTGGAGAGGATGTCATTTGCTACGACTTGTGTCTTGATTGCCATCAAAAGTTGTTAGAGTGGATTCAGAAGATCAGGGGTGAGTGAGTTGGCGGAGTCTAGGTGGGAGCGTTATATGCAGGAGCAGATTCGGCGCATCGCGGAGTCTGGGGTGCCTGGGGATCCGGAGTTTCGGGAGAAGCTGAATGTGTACTTGGGGTTGATTGTGCGTGGCTCGAGTATTAAGGCGGCGAAGCGGGTTATGGACTGGTACATGGAGAGTTGAGCCTATGCATGTCACGATACATCTTGAGAACAGCGAGGGTGCCAACATTAAGATCTTTGACGAGGACGTGAAGAATGAGGAGCAGGCAAGACTGGTGGAGAACATCTACAAAGCAGCCTACGATTTGGACCACTATATCAAGAAGTTTGTGGAGAGCATGGGGGAGGACCCGTAAATGAACAAGCCTAGTTGTCATGGCTGCGCCTACGAGTGGGCTGACACTTGTGATCGGCTTAGGATTCACATGCCAAGCGATAACCCAGCTTGCCAAGACTGCCGTCGGAACCCTAACCGTAAAGTGTTGGCGACCGGAGACCACTATGTTACGCTTGAGCAAGCATTACTTGAGGGAGTGAGGAAAAGCTATGAGTAAGTGTGGGATTTGTCAACGGAACCAGACCAAGTACGGGGTCACCGTGTATGGGCGCTTTATCGGAGTCTGCAGTGTCTGCGCTCGGCGGGTAGCGGAGCTCTATCACCGAGTCTATGAATGGTGAGGGAGGAGAGGCGGCGCACATGCCATTAAGGAAAGCCATTGATCTATATCCCTTCAGGTTCGCCATCCACCACTTTAGAAGAAAATTTCGGTTCCCTTTCTGGCGAGCGTATCCACATGCGTACATCCTTTTGATCCAGATACAAAGCTGGTCCTTCTACTTCATTAAGTGGCGAGGCGGAAGAGGGCGACGGACATGAGGAAGGATTTCAACCGAGAAATTAAGGCTAGAGAGTTCACCGAGTACAAAGTTGCATGGCTTGAATGCCCCAAATGTGGAATGAAGCTAGATTTGTTCCACAGGGAGACAACGCACCGTCAGAAGCCATCCCATCGCCTTGAACCAAAAATTTCGTGAGACCCCTCTTTTTCCTCTTGAGACTGGTCCCTCCCCGCTCCCCACCCTTCCTTTTGGGTGAAGGGTCTAAGATGTGTCCGTATACGGTAAGCGTGTTTTGAGGGGGTGTCTGGAGTAATAATGAATACAGTATATAATAATAATAATAAGCCCGAAAAGGTATATATACCGGATACCCGTATACGGATAGATTTGTGGGGTGAAATCGTGGGCAGAAAGGAGTTCTACGTCAATAAGAGCTATGAGAAGACGGTGAAGCGGTTTCAGGAGCTGGCGGAGAGGGAGGGAAAATCCTTTAGTTACGTGCTCTGTCGACTAATCCAGAAATACGTGATCGAGCATGAGCCCGGCAATCCACAGAGGCCTCTGGTGGACGATAAGGTTGAACTTGGACCCGTCTTCGCCACCTTCCCGGTGGAACGTAGACGGCAAAATGTGGAGTGGCTCGAGACGGTGATCCGGAAGAATCCCGGTGCTCACATGATGGAATTGGTGTCTACCTTTAGCAAAAAATCGGGATTAAGGAGAGAAACCGTTATCGACTACCTGAAAGTGTTGAGGGGGGCAGGGGTGGTAATTGAGCGTTGGGGAAAACTCTACCACAGGGATAACGTGCCAAAATAAGCTCAGAGTGCGGAACCGTAGCGTCTATTGTCTCAGCCTCGGCCAGTGGGTTAGCGAGAAGCTCTGTCGAGTGTGCTTGCGGCGTGCATACTAAGCTGTTTTCAGAGGGGTAATAACAAACCATTCTATGCCAGGGACCTATGGAACGAGAAATATGGGGAGCTCACTTAGTCTCCGGCTTCTTCTCCGGCTTGGGAGGCTTCAGCAGCTTGCGAAGGAGCTTGGCGTCTTCCTCTGATTTGGGTTTTTCCTCAGCCATAGGCTACATCTTCCTGATAATTTCGAGCTGCGTTATTGCGGTGGCCAGAGCCTCTGAGTAGTCGATCTCGAGGAGCCGCTTAAGCAGCGTGCCCTCATCGATGAGGTCGGCTCGATACTCCTCGATGGCCTTCGCCTCCTCCAGCTTTTGGATCCTGGCCTTCTCCTTCTCGGCTGCGACCATGTCGGCCGGGGGCTTCGGTATAGGCCGCTTCAGCTCCTCATAGTCGGCTCGGGTCCTGGCCACGGCTGGATCCACGTCGGCCTCGATGAGCAGCTTGACGAGCTCGTCCTTTTCGACAGCGTAACGTCGATATGCTTGGATCGCGTAGGTGACCTGGTACTTGCGGAGCTCCTTGAGGGCTTTATCCTCGGTGGTCTCCGTGGGAGGCTTCGGCTTCTTGTACTTGTCCACGTAGGCCTTCTCCACGAATAGATCCGCCACCTCCGGGATGATGATGATCTCCATGACGCGGTCGCGGAGCTCCTCCTCGGTGATTAGATCCTTCATGTAGCCATCCCGGTACAGGTCTAAGAGGTCCCTGAGACGCTCCCGGTCCCTGCGCTTCATAGCGTAGATCACATAGTAGTCGATGCGGCGTGGGCCGATGCCGATCTCGGCCAGGTTAGCGCGGAGTACATCCTCGTCGATGAAGCCGTCCACGTAATCCCGGATCCACTCGTCCCGGACCTTGTGCATCTCCTCGACCAGGGACCGGGCCATCTGAATCTCGGCCATGAGGGGCGCGTCTTCCTCGTAGCCCAGTCGCCCATACCACTCGACGAGCTCCTCATCGGTTAGTCGGCCAAGCTCCCAGGCGTATCGGAGGTCCACCCTGGGGATCAGGGTCTTGAGGACCGAGCGCATGATCTCTACGTCGGTCTTTTCGATGCCTGGCCTCGGCGTCGGAGAGTAGTCATGCCACACCAGAAACTTGTCAAGCTCCTCCTCTGAGATGGCGCCTCGATGATAAGCGTCATAGAGGTGATCCGGTGAGGGGAGGATCCAGTGAGCGTCCCAGTAGGCAGTTATCCATTCGTCTGAATAACCGTGTAGTGGCATCACCTTTCCAAAGCGGTCGGGTGTAATGACCTCGCGGACCACGAAGCGTATCAGGTCCGTGGGTCCTGGGAGGGTCGTTCTAAACGCCTCGTTGTAAAACTGGCGTGTCGGCGTGAGGATGCCCACTTCTAGGGGCACGTGGAGAAAAGCGGCTGAGACGGCGGCGAGGCCGGTGGCGCTCATGAGGTTGTGGTAGAGCTCGTTCACCCCGTCTAGCTGGCCTAGTGATCCGGCTTCAGCGATGATGTGTGCGGTCCATATGGCTGCGGCCAAGCCGATGGCGGTGGAAACGATTCCGGTTCCCCATCGTATAGCTTCCTCTCCGGTGATGGGGCTGGACCCAGTTGGTGGCGCGATGAGCTTTTGAACGTACTCCTTATCGATTCTGTCAAAGTAGCCCTTGCTAACCTTGGTGAGGTCTTCCACCCACTCTGGAGAAGAAAGACCGTAAGCGTGTTTTGCCTTCTCTAAGAACGTCTCGCCGCTGAGCTCATCTCGTTTGAAGGCCCCAGCCAAACCGTCGCTGATGATGCAAGCAGGCCAGCCCTCCCACCATACAGGCCTCCTCTCCATAACAAACATTTCAGGGCTGCTCGCAGATTTGACCCCTCCCATGTAGCCCACAAGTGTGTCGAAGGCCCCTAAGAAGGGGGTTGTGAAGGCCTCCCATAACTTGGTAGGCCAATCTATGAAGACGTCGGCGATGCCAGCGAAGGCTCCGTCGAAGGCCGTGATGATGGCCGTCTGTGCATCTCCTACGATGGCTCCGATCTCTCCTTGGAGCCATTTAAACGTGTCGGTGAGCCATCGCAGGGATCCGTCCACCCAACTCCATATTGTTGACTTAAGCCAGTCGATGCCTGCCTGGATCTGTGTCCACAACCAGTCGAAGAAGCCCTTGATGCCTTCGGCGATGGGCCCGACCACGTGCTCCACTTGCTCCCACACCCAGCCGGCTGCTTCGGAGATCATCTTTCCGATGAGGTTTAAGATGTCCCAGAGCCAGCCTAGGAAGCCGCCGACGAAGCGGCCTTGAACCGGATCCCACCAGCCGATGTGGCCTCGCACCCAGGTTACGATCCCATCAATCCATCCCTTCAGCGCGGTGATGGGATCCTTCAGCCAGGGTGGGATTAGATCCCACACAAACTTAGCGGCGTCTGAGGCGGTCCTCTGGACCGAGTCCCATAACGAGTCGAACCAGTCTTGCACGGCGTCTAGGGGCCAGGGCCACCCAGAGTGATGCATGAGGGCCGGTGTATACATCTTAAAGCCTTATGACGGTGGGTTTAGCGGCTCGTCGAGCCTCGATGTCCTTCTTGACGAGGAATGCCTCGGCTTGCTCGCTCCACTGCTTTTCAGGTATGGTGATGAGTCCAGGGGGTAGATCCTTCACGGTGTAGGTGACGTAGATCATGGCTTCGGCTTCACCCTCAGCCGTGGGGACCATGATCTTTGCGCGGCGTACCTTAACCTCTTCAAGCTCCGGCTTTTTCGCTTCGGCCAACTTTGACACCTTTCTGTAAGAATTCTCCGGTCATGCGACTCGCGATCTCCCTGAGAATGTCCCCCGCAGCCTTGTCGTCTCCCTTACAGGCTGCGAGCAGCGCCGCAAAGAAGGCCCGGGATTCCCAAGCTCCGGGAACTTGAGGTAGCTCGGGTTGACTCATCTATCGATCAGCCTCCTCCCTTTTTGAATCGTTCTAGGATTCCCTGAATGAAGTCGGGTCCCATGTAGCCGGCGACAAAGGTCATCACGAAGTTTGGGAAGTTGTAGTCGCTGTGGAGATAGGTGTAGAGGTAGCCGATGATGGCGCCGAGGACGAGGTAGCGGCAAGACTCTAGGCTCGTAAAGTCTTTCCAGCCCTTTGACCACAAGAGGACGTTTGCGAAGCCTCCGAGGAGCCCTAGAACAATGAAGTTCATGACTTGGGGTATCATGTCAAACACTCCATGAGTAGGATGTACGTCGCTGAGAATTTAAGATTTTCACCCAGCGACAGCTAGGGCCCAAGGTTGCCCCTCACTAATAATGAGCTCATCAACCCTGGTGAAGGTGGCGAGGTCGATACGTGTGATCTTGCGGGCGTAGTCAGTGGTGGCGTACAGATAGGCGCCGTCATAGCCGACACATGTGACGCCACTAGCTGCGCCGGTTATGGGACAGGTGAGCTGCGCCACCGTCGCGAAGGGGCTTAGCGAGGTCTTTCCGACGTTGTTCGTGTTCTGTTCATGGCCGGAGTAGATGTTGTCTCCGGCCCTCAATAAGTCATAAAAATACTCCCATGTAGAGGGGTCAGCCACCTCATCCACCTTCGTGAAGGTGGATAAATCTATCTTTGCGAGTTTCTCGTTGTTAACCGGCCAAGTAGTGGTCGCACCGGCGTAGAGGTAGCCGTTAACCACCAGGAGGGGGGCTCCCCACCGATAACGAAAGGTGGGCTGAGTTAGGTTGAGGACACCTACCCTAGTAAAGGTGGTGAGGTCCACCTTAACGATGAGTGTGGGATCCACGCCGCAGAGCGCATATAGATAGTCCCCGGATATGGCTATGTCAAAGATGTTGTTCTCTCCGGTGTTGAGGTCGAGGCTGGCATCCTTCGTGAAGGTGTTGAGATCCACCTTCCAAATCCTTCCAGGGGCCATGTGCATGCCGGCATATAGATAATTTCCGTTGATGGCCATGCCATAGATGTCGTCATTCACCCCTGTCTCTAGGACCAGGCCGGCTAGCCGAGTCATGTTGAGGCGGTTTACTTTCACGACAGTAGCTGGCCAAATGGTGCCGGCGTACAAGAGGTTATTGTGGACGAGCAGCGAGTGAGATCTGCGGAGCACATCCTCGTCGGTGTTGAGGGTTAGCGTCCGGCCCTTAGCGAAGGGTATGGTAGTCACTTCAACGATGATGGCCGGAACAGTCCACAACCCCAGGTAGATGACAGGGGGCTTCCGTTGGGCTAGACGAGAAAAGTGCCGTAGCCCTACCCGAATAGTCAAACTTCTTCGCCTACGATCTCAGCGTGGCAGGTTCCGGCGCTTCCACCACTCGGATACTTAACTTGAATGTCGAAGGCCTTGGATCCATCGCCGATCATCTCCTTGTAGTCCCAGGGAAACCAGTCGGTGAAGGGGACCTTGGCCATGACATAGACTTCGGCGCTGATGTCGGATCCGGCCCACCTCAGCTTGTACAGAACGTCTTGGTCACAGCTCACGATGATCTTGGCCAGTTGAAACTGGAGGCCATTCGTGACCGTCCTCGTGGCCACGGTTTGATAGCTCCCGGTGGTGGTGACGCTTCCCTTCTCTAGGATGCCTCCCTTCGGTCTGGGGATGATCTCGGGTTCTCGGCCAGCCGGGATCTCGATCTCGACCGGCGTAACGTAGGAATGATAGTCGGGGAGGTCGCCCAATTCAACCCAGAACTCCCATCCTTTGCAGCAGCCTGGTGAGGAGCTCGATGACGGGAATCATGCTTGCCACGGTTTTCGGCAACACTGAGACGCGCACGGTGACCACGTGATTGTAGCCGGTTCCTGGAGAGCAGCCCACAAACTTGAGCTGGTAGGGTGTGGTCCACAGCTCGAAAAACTCGGGGAAGCTCACGGCTTCATCGTCGCCGGTGATCCACTCGCCTCGGCTCAACGGCAGAAGCTGCGCTTCTTGATGGAGGAGCCTCACTTGGACCATGCCGTGGCATCCCCGCGCGAACTTGATCTCGATCTTAGTGATCACGCCTTTCGATAGCTTAAGTATCATCGTCTTGGGGCCGGTGGCTAGGGTGTTCGCGGTGATGGTGATGTCCCACGCAAAGATCAATGTTGAGCCTCGTTATGGAACCTTAGCCCAAACAAGCTCATAGCGGTCTGGTTTATCAGCCATGCCTTTAACTGATTTACCGTATATGCGGTTTGTGGTGTTGCCGATGAAAACGGTCTCTTTTATTAGCCCTTCTTGAACATCGCTTATAAATTCTGCGAGCGATATTTCTTTCACCAATCAAGTTCACCTCTTGCCATAGATCACTCGACCGCTTAAGGTTCCCGTCCCACTTGCGGTTGTCTTACGCACTTCAACCTTAACACTCCTGCCCTGAAACTGATTAATAAACCCGACGTAGAGGGGATATGCGTCCAAGGCTAAATTGCCAGTTTCAGGACTGATTGTAATACCATATACGGTTCCTGCACTACCCGCTCGGCTCCCAGTTAACGTTTGCCCGTCAATAGTCAACCTCACTTCAAGAGTTTCACCAGTGGTTGCCACTGAAACGGCAATTGCGTAGACAAACGCATTTAAGGTAGTGTCGAGAATCGTGTACCATTGATTTTGAGTAGGGCTGGCTTGTGATAGCGTTGCGTCGGCTTGATGCTGAAAGGTGAGCTCAGTGCGAATGAGGTCGAGTTTGGCTTCCAGAGTCGTCCCCGTATCCGCGAGGATCGCGTCCACGACGGTTTTTATGGCGTCTAAGAGGTCCTTGGCACTTTCGTTTGCTCCCATCTGTGATCCGGTTCCCCGCACTAGGAACCGTCGAATATCATCTTCCTCATCCATACTTGGCAAGGCTCAAATCACCTCACTTTAAAAGCTCCCAATATCCGGTGATGCACATTTCTAGCACGTCTCCGGTGGTGGTCCCAGTGAACTTTCCGACTAGGCGCTCTCCAGGGATTAGATAGATGGGGTCCTTAAGCCAGTAGAGTGTGGCAGCCAAACAGTTCTTAGATTCAGCCAAGTTATGCTCGTAGCCGTGACCCTCCACGTACACCCTCAGAGACGTGAAGGCGCTAGTCTTATCCTCGAAAGTCACCCTCTGAAAACAGTAGCGTTTACCAATTTTGATGGGGCGCGACTTCAGTTCAACAACTACACCCGTTACGCCTGTTCCAACGATTCGATCCTTATAATCCTCTAATTGTTGGGGCACTTTTTCTCGCCTCCATTCTATGATCGGAATTTAAAAAAAGGGGGGGGATTAGAGTGGTCGAACCTGCTCTAAGACGATCTCGCAAACGGCGGCTGCTATGGCCTGTGTCAGGACTAGCTCAACTTTCTTGTAGGCTGTGGGGTTAAACCAGTCCTCCGGAACATCGGGGCGACCAAAGAAGTGGGGGACCGTGGCATGTGGAGCATGTCCATGTTCCCAAGCCGTGACTTTACGGTCTGTGGTGTCCAGTGTTCCGTCGTGAGCGTAAACTTCTACCTCGGAAAGTAGGCTGGACCATTGGGCTGTCAAGTTGAACATGCGGGGGGTTCCCGGCACCTGTGCATAGGGCGTGCAGAAGGGCTCCTTGTTGAAGATCAATCGGATGGAGTCTCCGTGTCCGAAAAACATGTCGTGCTTGATTTGGCCTACTCCAAGGAGCGCGAGGGCTTCTGCGTCTAGCTGCTGTACCCTTCGGTCGAAGGGGATGAACTTATCGGTGTCACATGTGAGCTTGGCGATGGAGATGATCTCGTTGATGTCGTAGCCCTGCAGCCAAAGACGCATCAGGAGCATGCGGTAGGTGTAGTCCACGGGAAGCTCAACCCTTTTTTCTCCAGTAGCGCTGGTGAAGCTGTCAACCTGTTTCTGCATAAGGAACTTGGTGGGAGCCACGCCGTCCTCAAAGACCTTCGCCACCTCGGTTAGTTTGATGTTGTCTCCGATTGCGAAGCCGTCTGTGGCAGCCGCTCTGATTGCAGCCTTGTTAAACGTCACCTTGAGCTGCGGATTTTTGAATCGGGTTGCTAGGAACGCGAACTGTGGATCCCATAGGTAGCGTCCAAAGAATAGCGATACGTTGTGTCTCTGTACTCCTCCAGGCCATTCACTGGGGAATATGCCTGGCATTTTTCCGGTCTTGTAGAAGTGCAGTGCCTCAAGTTGGCTCATGTTAAGGCTTTCAAGCACGTCGCTGCCGTCTACAACCTCTATCTTGGTCACGATGTCGCTGATGAAGTTTCCCTTGTTTGAGACGGATCCGTTGGTGCACTCAACCTCAAATACGATGGCGCTGATGGGCTCCACTAGGTCCAGGTCCTTCGTGAAGCTTTCCGTGTCCTTACATGTCCGTTGGTACTCTAACACAGCGTCTCTAGTCTTCACCTAGCCGGCCTCCTAAGCCTTGCCCTTCAAGGCTTTTAATCCGCGGAGGTTCTCAAGCATCTTAGCTTCGCGTTCCCCATCCGTAGCTTGTGGCATCGCATCAATCTTGCCCACGTGCGAAGAAAGCATAGGCTGAAAACTGGTGATGAACGAACTGACCTTAGCTTCTCGTTTCGTCACACCCTCAACGAGTCGGCCTTTTCCCAGCTCCGACGAGTACTTGTACCACTCTGCCATAGTTGTTTTCCCCAGAGCAGCAGCCCTCGATTTAGCATCGATCGCCTTCTTGACCTCAGCCGCATACTTGTCTTCCGCGGCGATACCAGCCGCGATAGGGTCCTTAGCGGGCTTTGCGATGCCAACCGCATAGTTGGCTTCACCCACTGACTTGAGCGTGTCGAGTTGTCGTTTCTTCCAGTCTTCCGGCGAAAGAATCCTAGTTACTGTTGCCATGTTTTTTCAAACTCTCCATTCAAATTTAGCGAGTTACCCTATGCCAAGTTTTAAATATAAAGTTAGGAATAGAATTATCCCAAACGGAGCGGTGCATCCATGGCAGCTCGCAACTGGGAAAAACGTGCTTGGCAACCCCGCGAAATGCAGATGCTATCTGAGTGGCTGGCGAAGACCCAGGCCGGGAAGCGGTGGCAAACTCGAGTAAGGCTAGGCTCCCCCCGCCCGGAAGTTCCCAGACCCGACATGTCACCGGAGGAATTAGCTATGATCGGAAGTTGGCGACGTTGGGCCGACGCCATCATACTCGAAAATAGCAAGGTAACAATCATCGAGGCAGCTATTCGACCCGAGCCCGGAGACATATCTAAGCTTCAACTCTACGCTAGGCTATTCCCCCACACCCCAGAGTTTGAAGCCTGGCAAGGCCTACCCATTGAACTCATACTCCTCTACGCCATCGAGGACCCCGCAGTGGTCATGCTTGCTAGAGAAGCAAAAATCCGCGCCATCGAGTACAAACCGACTTGGCTACCCGCATACATGGAAATATTGATGCCACGCGAAAGACGCGCACCTCAAGCGCCACGCGAACTCATGGAGGAAAAGAAAACATGATATATACTATCCCCTCTCCGGAGGAATT
>Ga0315309_1001913_pt1 | contig 12376 bp, 11 predicted proteins | sample TDP4_MG_FD_203080 | JGI IMG/M metagenome (GOLD analysis project Ga0315309, IMG submission 203080) | Freshwater sediment microbial communities from Lake Towuti, South Sulawesi, Indonesia - TDP4 | ecosystem: Environmental > Aquatic > Freshwater > Lake > Sediment | place: Indonesia: South Sulawesi...
AACCATCTACATCTTTGCGTTTACCGGCTAGCAAGTGCCTACATGTGAGTTTATGTTTATGTGTGAGCTCATGCCCGTAGAAAAATGAAGGGGCTTCAGTGCTGTTAAACTCTTTACGGTGAAGGACTTTGAAATATCTGGCGGTACTACTTTCGTGGTTACTCCTGACAAGCATAGTGTCGCCTCAGGTGGAAGGACTAGCTGTCGTCATCAGGATAGATGACGTACAGGATCTGGAGCGAGGCCACCCGTTCGAGAAAGCACAGCGAAGAGTCCTTCAGTACCACATAGAGCAGCGAATACCCGCCTTGGTTGCGATAATCACCTCTAGGTTTGGTACGGATGGAGAGTTGCTGCATATTCTCAAGCGGGGGCTCGATGCCGGAGTTTTCACCGCTGCCATTCATGGTTGGCATCATGCGCCCCTAACAGACATGTCGCCAGAGGAGCTGCTCACGCAGCTTCGGATGGCAAGAGAGAAACTGGAACTATTGCTCGGAGCCGAAGTTAAGGCCTTGGTGCCCCCATTCAGTAGATATGATGGCGCTACTATTGATGCTATGAAGAAGACCAATTTGACAATCATATCGGGCTCGATCTTTGAGAACGACACTCCACGACTCGAGAGCGGAATACTTTACATTCCGGAAACAGTGTCAACTGCCGAAGTGGATACAAAATCGAACAGTTGGATAGCTCATTCGCTTGGCTCTATTATGGCCCAAACTGAGGAATCGTGGAAGCGGTTCGGAGCAGTAACGGTTGTTGTTCATGCGCGGCAATTCCTAGGACCTAGTCAGGTGTGGGATGAGGCAAGGTGGGACTTGTACATACGGATGATAGAGTTGATTCGTTCGAATGGCGGCAAAATCATTAGAGCCGAGGATGCGCGACCGACCGGCACGAAGAACTCAAACCTCACCTGGCTCTTGATTGGCAGTTTCTCGGTTGCGATCCCGATGCTTGTTCTGCTCTCCCGATTCAAGAGCAAAGTTCGGGAAGGACGGCAATCGTGTCACTCCATTTGGCGCTGTGGAGTAACAATGGTCTGAGAACCGGTGACGGTCGTCACTGTCGAGGTGATCATGATAGTTGTTGACGACACCGGTCTCGAAGCAAACTGCTGCCAGATCACTGCTCCGGCTATGGCCAACGCCACAACCAGTATAGCAAGAAGCTTACACGGTCTCTGACAAGGCATGCGGAACCCATAGAAGCCAAGTCTTATCCGTAATAGTAGTCTGAGGGGCCTTCGCCTGAGCAAGGCGTTGGAGACAAGGTTCTGCGCTGATCTATCTGAATAGCTATATCCCAAACTTGGTGTGATCCTATGCGTACGCTTGCTTGAGGGAAATGCTGATGGAGACAAAATCAGATAGCCAACACACTGCGTATTGTCACAAGCTCCGCAGATTGAACTGTACTTCGCTTCGTTTGAAGCAAAAGAAGACCGGATGAGGTTTGTTACATACAGAAATCCTCCACAAAATCCACATCCCTGCAAAGTGGACACGAAGAAGGCAATGATTGTGGCTCTGCTGACCAGAGGCCGATATGGAAATATTGGCATTCCCGATTGGGCAAAACGTTTAGCGACTGACTTGACTATCTTGGGACGTGAGCCAAGCGCTTGGGAGAAATCACTCCTTCTGGAAATACGAGCGGTCATTTGGGATCTTTTCCCTTGATAACGTATGGGTTAAAATCCTGAGAGAGGCTAACCACAGGCTTAACACCGACGCCAGCAAAGGCTTCTTGGTTAGTCTCAGCGTGATGTATGCGCGTAAGAGCGGGGACACGGTCTCCGTTGAAAGGAAAACCAGGTGGGCCCGCCCGTATGCAATTAAATAATTAAGTGAATCCTGCCCATTTCAAGCTTGTATGGACACTTTTGATGTGGGGCAATCCCACTAGTTCAGTGAAGATGTGGCCGAGTTCGAAGGGACCCGCGGAGCCTTTTCCGGCGCGCGTTTTCGTTGCTGAAATCGGTTTCGGAATCAAAATAGATTCATATTTGCGAGGGCTTGAGCTTGCCCGAGAAGAATTTGCGGCGCACAGATCACTATGAAGCCAAGCGACAGAAATGTGCCTTCGATCTCTGAATGTGAATAGATTATTTCAGGGCGGATCCTCACAGCTGCGCGGCCAGACCGATAGCCATGCAGTAACAGTTGTCTCTTGGTGTTTCAAAGGCGGGTTGGTTGAGGCATCTTGTTGATGTTGTAGGTTGGGTCCACCGACGTTTGATCAAGGATGTGCCTACACGAAGGCTGCAAGGTTACGTTGGTAATTTCGCGTTCCGCTGCAAAATCGTCACGAATCCGACGATACCAAGAATGATCAGCCCGACATCTGCCCAAATCTGATACACGAATACTGGTAATACTCCGATCAGCGCCCAGACTAAGGGCATAACCGTAACGATTTTGGGGACCTTCCTATCCGCCCATAGCAGTAACCCAAAGGTAAAGATGGTCACCGGACACGGAAACGTGCCGAAAATCGGATAGGCAGGATAGCCGCGTTCAGTCAAGGATCCTATGATCTGATAGATGAGCATTGAGTAGACCACCATCACGGCCCCAAGAATATTGTACGAGTCTCCCATGAATTTGAAAGATAGAGAAGATCTGATCACGCCGAAGGCCAAGAACAATACACTTCCGACGATAAAGATCAGGCCCATAAAGTACCACAGAGTCTGTCCAAACATCCAAGCGAAAAACACCATATTGGTTACAATTCCAGCCCATAGCCAGAGAAATGCCAAGATGCCAGAGATAGTTCTGTTGGAGTACTTGGTCTTCTTCACAGCAAGAACTAGCGCGATTGCCCCCAACAGGTAGGTAACTATCACCATCGGCCACGTAAGAAGATTAATTGCATAGAAAGCACGACGGGTCGCCTCGACAGCAGACGTTGGGTTCACTCCCCCTATGACAACAATAGGTTGCCATTAGTAGTTATGGCTTTCCATCGTTTAGAGGCAAAGGCTAACCCTTGCCCTCTTTCGACACTCATAAAGCTGGCAAGGATGGTTGCGAAGTCATCTACGAACTCAAGGAGGAATGGGGAATCATTCAAACCATAAGAAGGACTATTGCTTTCGCTCATCGACCCGTAGAGAGTCTCGGAAGTTCTCCGAGCGTTTCAGCTCTTCCTCTAGTATTATGCGATATGAGGGGATTGTTCTAGCCATCCTTGGCTCCTTCCAGTGCCAGTCTTAGTGCGATGTAGGCTTGGAGGAGCGGGAACATGATGCCGGAGGTGTGATGGAGAGGTGCGATGGTTGTTTCGGGATCCATGATCTTCACTCGGTCTAGCTGAGTTGCTTGAGGTTGGATATATGCGATGGAGGGCGTTTCGGAGGGTCGGAGAGAAGGTAAGAAGAAATCTCTGCAACAGTCTCCAAGTACTGACCGGGTTCGCTCTTGCTGCCTTATCTTATGCCTCTCAGCAAGATTCGAGGTTGATGAGGATGAAGCTGCAGCTGTCGCCAATTCAAATACAAACAATAAGTTCCGTAACCGCCTCGCCAAGAGTTCTGGGTACTCTTGTTTGTTGTTGCGAACACACACCGACTTAATGCGTGCGAGTTTCCAGTGTCCTGAAGGATCCTTGGGAACGGATTGGTGGTCATTAGTTGGCTAGTGGCGAAGGCTTTAGAGAGGGGCTTCAGTGGGGGCTCGACTTTAAGGCCAGTGTACCCAATCAGTCTTGAACGGACGATATCTGTAGTCTCAAGCTTGAGGATTTGTCATGTAGAGATACCTATTGATCTGAGCCAGATCAAAGCTATCTTGCGTGGGTGGAACTAAGTAACATCGCTTCCATACTCCCTCTCCTTGGCTGTAAAAGACAGGGTATCTTTCGCATATCTCCTTGATTGATTCGAAAGGGCCTTGAAGGGCCATGTGTTTGCTCCCGCTGATCGTGTACGTGTTGTCTAGGAAATAGAGTAGACCGTTCTTGTCATAGTATACACAGACTGCGTGGGCTCTTGAGTCCCAATCTACCCGGCAGTAGTTGGCGTTGTAATGGGCTCTATGGAGACAGTAAGCTATGAATCTCGCCTGATCACCGCAATTGCCCAATCTCCTCTTGAATGTCTCCAGAGGGCTTTGTAGAAATCTTCTGGCTTCAGGTACACCTGGAGACTGCCAAGCATATCCGATGTTATCCCATGCGTATATGCGTACTAAGCTAGGAGAATTCAACCTATCAACCACTTCATCGAAATCCTTCCATCTACTAGAATTGTAGACATCTGATGTCGATGAATGTCTCCAAATCGTCTCGACGAAGCTTCGAACTTCAAATGTATGTGCTTCCAGCGGATTATCATCATTTGGTTCTTTGTCCACATAGAACCATTCCAATGCTTGAAGCGGTACGCAATGCTTTCTTTTTTCTGGGATCCCTTCACTCAGCATCAGGCTCAGGTTCTTCGGAACTCCGGGGTTCTTCGAGAGGAGTATCGAATGCACAATGTCCTCGATAGATTCGACTACAGTGACATCGGTTCTTGCTAGGGCGGATTGCACTTCAGGAATCTTCCGCAACTCAATGCCCAAATCCGTGTATGCAGCACTGTGTTCCGCCTCCTCAATGTACGAGTTGAGTAGGTTCTTACCATATCGTTCTGAATCACTGAGAAACTTCACCTCTAACTCAGTTAGTTTATGGTCTTGAAAGCAGAGATTATGTTTCTCAGCGTACGAAGCAAACTTTCCATCTTTCAGCGAACGCAACAATGAGAGGTACTTTTCGGTGGCCTCTGTTGCATGCGTCGTCACGACAGGAGCGATCATCGTGGTTGTAGGCGGCGTAGGTCTCAGAGCGAATTGCTGCCAGCCCACCGCACCCAGTAGAGCTGATGCCACGATCAGAACAGCAACAAGCTTCCATTTGCTCTGCGAAGACATGCGATAGTCCAAATACTACTCTCGGATTGGACCAGATAAGTCTAAGCTAGCTGTCTCACTCGGATCTTGTCCCTTGATAACGTATGGGTTGAAATCCTGATAGAGAGCGCGCTACTATCACCCTCGTGCAGAAGGCCTCAAGGAGACATGGTTCGCTGTGAAATGCGTCCGCATCGAAAGTTATAACTTGTGGCGACGCCAATCCTTCTCTGGGGCTCAATGGTAGTCGGTCGAAAGATCACCCTGAAGTACCTTGTGAGAGGCGTCTTCGCACCTCTCATCCAAGAAGGGGCTGGTATCACCCTAGCGCGGGTGACAGTTCTCTTGATGTCTTTAATCTGGTGTCTGATGCGGGCGAACGCACATCTTTCAGAAAGGCCGCTATCGCCTTCATGATCCTTTCATGTTCACCCAGAAGTTCAGCCACAAACCTCCTTTCGCTTGGGATCACTTTCTCCAAGAACGGAAAGAGAACCTTCTCCTCCTTCTCAAAGTGATCGGGAATTGTGTGTTCTAGGAGGTCTGAGATGGCCTTGAGGCTCCCTTGATCTTTCAAGAGTTCCACGCCTCTCGTCTCGATGTCCTGCAGTGTTACAGTCAAGAGTCCGAACTTTTCGAGAACCTCTCGATGCTCCTGCTCCAACCTTTCAAGAACAACCATAGGGATCTTGGAACTCCTCTGTTGAAGCTCTATTAATAACTTGACCTAGGGATTGCCTTGAGCCTGAGTTATCGAATAGCCTCGATTGCACATCAGAAAGTAGACGAGGAAGATCTGGCTCTGAAACAGATGAGCGCAAGTGCACTCCCCCCTTGTCCACAGAGACGGGCATCCCAACGAAGAACACACTGCACAACGCTTAAGCGAGCTCAAGAGTGCTAGGTCTTCGATTGGTGCTTGCATGAAACAAGAGACTTCATCCAAGAGCTTTAGACCTCTTATCAGCGGTCAGTCTTGTATCTCTGAAGTCATCGATGGGATTGCATATCCGAAGGCGGGTATGGAAGAAACGAGTAGGGCGGGGCAAAGAATCGCCACCTATTGGTATTACTGGCCATATGATCTCATTCGAGGCGATGGAAAGGACAACTATAAGCCTGTTTCGATCGTCCAAGATGAAGCTGGCATGGTCATGATGGTTGTGAGCAGAGTGCACTGGGCCAGAATTAGGCACCTGCACGTAACCAGGATGAAGAATGGAGCTCAGGTTTACTTCGCAAAGACTGGGCACACACCTGTGGTGAAGGTTCGACGTCCATCCTCTGACATTGAAGTTGAAAGGATGGGTGACGCATTGGATGCTCTCAGACGAGCTTGGGTCTGGGGCATGTATTCGTTGGCAGATGCTTCAGGTTGGACGGGTACTGGAGACTACGAGTTGATGAAGGAGTTCGGGCCGCCTCAAGGATCGGAGGCTAGGCTTATGCCCTACTTCTAGTGTTCGTACAATAAATTGTTCGAAACCTTTAACTAGGCGGACCTGCTCCTTCTACGTGACAGTGCCATGAACAAAGAGAAAAGCTGGGTTGCATTGCATTATCAACTACCACAAGGCAAGGCCTCTGCGTCGACAGCTCACAAAGAGATATTCGGGTATAAGTGGAAGGAGAAGAAGGAAGTCGGCAAGTCCATCAAAGAATACAGGCGGGAGATAAGAGGAGCCATAAGAGGCGTACCTCACGTCAAAATCGGAAGAGGACTGGTGCTTGTTCCTCCCGAAAATGCACAGAAGGTAGGAAGGCTCCTTCGCCAGAAAGGATGCCGAGTCACAACACTTGGGAGAGCTGCAGGAAGCGAACAACGTTACGTGGCATCAAACGCACTCTTCTTAGGGCAGTGGCAATCATACCTAGCGGGACTGGACACATTCCTAGACCTCGCTGAGAAGGCGGACCCATCCCTGTTGAAGGAGTACGTCAACAAAGCCATAGGCTTGGCTGATCGCTTGATAGTCAACTTGAAAGAAGTTCCTGCACCAGCTGTGCCCGAAGACTTGGAGACACTTACCTACAGGCCAGCCCTCCGGCAGATCTCAACATTGGCGGAGAAGGACCCACAAAGAGCCAAAGAGGAACTCAAGGCACTTCACGAACAGATAAAGGCTCAATCTGAAACCGTTATGAGACAAGGACAAGAAATAATCGCTACGCTGTGAGGCCAGGTACACTCGAATTCGAGCCTGGCCTCCAGTTCGAACCGGCCAACTCAAACACTATCAGATTGTCAGCTATGCACCAAAGGTCGCCGAGAACTGAGGTCCTAGCTAGGTCTTGGGAAAGCAAGATTGTGCAGGGTGGCGGAAAAGTGATCTGCCAAGATTCGGGGCATACGCAAGGCTGAAGAATCCATTGGGATATTGTCCCTTGATAACGCACGGGTTAAACGGCACATCCCTACTCCTAGTAGGCCGAATAGCGCGATGTTTGAGTCAACAGATGGGCCGGATCGTATGCAATTAAATAATTAAGTGAATCCTGCCATTCCGGGGTTATGGGATGTCCCTCCAACCAGTGAACACTAGCGGTCAAGGGTTTTTGTACCCAGATAGGTGGAGGTACCGTAAATACGAATTCCTAGTCCAGTTTGGATTTATTCTGACAGGTCCGAACCCATCAAAAGCAGGACTTCGTAAGAGTTGAACCGAGGTCTTGGCAGTTCATGCGGCGGGCCCGGCGGTAGCTTGACCCTCAATAACGCACTATGCTTGATGTGCAGCTTGACATCCTGTGTCTTTGGCGTAGTCGGGAAGATTCATCCTCAACCCGAACTTCACTCGCCGTCAAGTCACGCTAAAATATCGGGCGGCATCTTACAGTGCACTTGGGCTATGTTATTGTCTTCATCTCTCAAAGAGGGCTGGAACAGAATATCCAAGGATTACCAGCGGAAAATGAGGATCCCGACTTACGATGTCTACTGGGGAGAGTTTGTGGCTCCTGAGAGTCGACTGGGGATATTGGGCAATGTGAAAGAAAAGAAAATTCTTGAAATCGGGTGTGGCGGTGCTCAGAACTCAATCGCTCTCGCGAAGTGGGGAGCTAAAGTCTGCGGAGTCGATTTGTCGAGAAGACAGATCCTCTACGGTAAGGAACTTTCTAAAGGCGATATGGTAGAGGTGGGACTGATTGTTGGTGATATGGAAAGGCTCCCCTTCAAAGACGAAACGTTCGACATAGTTACCACAGCTATTTCCTTGCTATATGCCCCAGATCTCAACGCGACAGTTGCCGAGGTGAACAGGGTTCTCGCGAGAGACGGTTGCTTCACCTTCAGCGCCACTCATCCGATAGCAGATGGTGGAAAGCTCGTCAGGATTCGAGGTAAGAGTGCTGTTGCAGTGAGAGACTACTTCAAGAGGAGAATTCTTCACTGGGTCGATAAGCTTCCGGATGGCTCGAAGGTTAGAATGCATTCATACTATAGGACCTTGCAGGACTACTTCGATGCGTTAGCTGAGAACGGATTTGTTATTGAGCGTTATGTGGAGCTTGAGAGATTGCAGAGAAAGGCCTTGCACGCCCTGGATCTTGATGACCTCAAGAAAAGACAAAGCGCCCGACAGCTGTACCGGTTTATGAGGGAAGCGCCCTACTGGTTCGTCCTGAAAGCACGCAAAGAAGCCTCCTAGTTCAAATGCTACAACGCCTCCGAGGGGACGTGAACCGTTAGCGGCGATTCTTCGGGGTCCACTGGTTGGCCAAGTTCAGCGGTAGCAACGACGTTCACAACTTCCAATCTAGGAGTAACCTCACGCAAATGCTGCACTCTTAGTCCGGACAGTCGGTTAAGGCTTCACCTATTAGATAGACTTTCATGAATACTGCTGAACTGTTCGAGCGCTGACTCAAGGTTCTCAGCAATCTCAGATGCTATGATTTCGGGTGGAGGCAACTTGTCAGAGTCTTCGAGACTCTCATCCTTAAGCCAGAATATGTCGAGGCTGACCTTGTCACGTTGCACTAGTTGATCGTAGGTATATGGTTTGAATCTCTCTGTCTCCTTTCTATTATGTCGGTTCTCGGCATTGTAGCATTTGATGAAGTCTTGGAGATGCTCGAATCTCAGCGGATTCTCTTTGAGAGTGAAGTGTTGGTTGGTTCTCAGATCATATATCCAAAGCTTCGTTGTCCAAGGTTTCTCACTGGCCGGTTTTCTATCAAAGAACAACACGTTGGCTTTGACTCCTTGAGCATAGAAGACACCGGTTGGCAATCGCAGCAAGGTGTGAACGTCGCATTCCGCAAGAAGCTTCCTTCTGACAGTCTCTCCCACCCCACCTTCGAAAAGCACGTTATCAGGCACGACGATTGCCGCTCTCCCATTGATCTTCAGCAGTGTCTTGACATGCTGGAGAAAGTTGAGCTGTTTGTTAGAGGTGGTGGCCCAGAAGTCCTGCCGCTCATAAACCAGACTTTCTCTGTCTGCTTTTCCTTCGCTGTTCACCAAGGTTATGCTGCTCTTCTTGCCGAAGGGCGGATTCGTGAGTACCATATCATAACGGCTTCCCGGATCTGAGATCAAGCTGTCGCCGTCTTCGATGGGGCTTTCTTCGCCTCCGATACCATGGAGGTAAAGATTCATGACACACAGCCGGACGACGCTACCAACAATGTCTTTTCCTCCAAAAGTATTGAACTTGAGGAACCTCTTCTGATCCTTGTCAAGAGGATAGTTCTTGGATAAGTAGTCGTGAGCTGCGAGAAGGAAGCCTCCGGTGCCGCAGGCAGGATCGTAGATGGTCATTCCTGGTTCAGGTCTCATGACTTCTACCATCGCTTTGATTAGGGGTCTGGGGGTGAAGTATTGCCCGGCACCGCTCTTGATGTCCTCAGCGTTCTTCTCCAGTAAGCCCTCGTAGATTGTACCTTTCACGTCGATGTCTATACCTATCCAAGTTTCGTCGTTGATGAGCTCGGTGAGACGCCTCAGTTTCGCTGGATCCTGAATCTTGTTCTGAGCCTTTCTGAAGATGACTCCCAGCATGCCCTTCTCTTTGCCTAGACTCTCCAGAACGTGACGGTAATGTGACTCTAACGCATCTCCGTCCTTCTCAAGGAGACTCTGCCAGTCAAAGTCTTTCGGAATGGTTGATGGCCTATTGAATGGTGGCTTCGTCTGTTCATCAGCCATCTTTAGGAACAGTAGATAAGTCAATTGCTCTACGTAGTCCCCGTAACTGACTCCATCGTCACGTAGAACGTTGCAATAGTTCCACAAGCGCTGTACGATGGTTGATGATTCATTAGCCACCTACATCAACCTCCGCTGCCTAGGATCATTTCTCTTTCTTCTTTTTTTCGCCCTTTGATCCTGTTCCACCTGAATCTTCAATGATTTTATCTGCTCTAGCAAGATGCTCGCTGGTTCATCACCCAGATCCTGCGGAACCAGTTTTCCCACAAAAGCCTGCTTAAGGACGCTCTGTCGCAGCTTCTCTGATTGCCCCACACTGCTCACTACTGTTTTCTCAACCTCATCAGCAATAGAAGAGTGACGTTCAATTTCCTCTACGATTTTGTGTTGTTCATCCAAGGGTGCTATAGGAACTACGAATCTGTTGATGTCATTCAACCCCAGATCTGGAACTCCAATACTTCTTGTGTTGGCTAGCGCTTGACTGAGTACGAAAGGGGATCTCAAAAGCCATACACATATGTCAGTAGCTTGTAGCGAAGGGGAGGGTCTTACTATGCAAAGACTGTATGAAATCTGGAATCTCTTGTCAGGAGCCCTTCTGGCCTTGCCAATCGTTCCAATACGTGAATACAAGACATCTCCAATTTCTGGTTTACACTTCCGAGATAGTCTTTCAAAATCCTCCACGGAGATGTGTTTTGCATTGGCGAAATCTATGTCGTCTTGATTCACAAAGTTCTTGGGAGATATGAAGGGGACTCCATCTTTCTCCACACTTCTGGGCATTTTGTGATCCACATCCATGATCAAAGCGATTTCTCCTAGTCTTGTCCATGTCCATCCTTCTGGTAGTTCTGGGAGGCCGGTCATGTCTACTGGTGGCAGTTCCCTGTATTCTGTTGCGGTGCTTCTTCTCCGCTCTTCTCTGATTTGCTCCAAAAGCTTGAAGGCTGGTTCCAACTCGTCTCGATGAGTACGACGCCACTCCTCTGTCAGCTTTCCATCAAACGCCGATTTCAGGACCGACTGACGATACGACTTCAGTTGAGTCTTAGCCGTCTCCAGAGACTTGACTCCAGCATCGAGCTTCGTGAAAAGCTCCTCAACCTTAGAAACAATACGATGCTGTTCCTCCAGAGGAGGAAATGCAATAGCAAAATCTGAAATCCTTTGATAACTCACTCGTGGATGCTGTACTCCTGACATACCTTGACTTGCGTACCTTACAAAATCGCTACCGAGTAGACGACAGGCCAAGAACTTGCTGTGCAGGAATTGAGTATGCTTAAACACAAGGATATCTGTGGAACATACACCGTCGAAGTCTGCAACCCAGACCTTATTCAGATATGGTCTGAGTTTACCGTAGAGCAGATCCCCCCTGCAAAAGACGGTCTTCGTGCTTCTTGTCTCTGATGACTTGCCAAAGCCCAAGAGTCTTCCAGTATTGCCTTCGATATGCTCTAGGCCTACGAATCTTCTATTGCTTGGCGACTTTGGATCGAATCTTTCATCAGACTTGATTAGGACTTCGCCCAACTTGGCAGAGGTCCAGCCCATAGGCAAGGTCGATAACCCCTCGTTATTACGCATCGGCTAAGAGTCCCTCACACAGCAAGAACTCTGTTCAATTCTTCCAGAACCCTCGACAGTTCCTTCCCAAAGACCAGATTTGCTCTAATAGCACCCCCTTTTAGATTGAAGGGGACATTCTCGAAATCATGAATCTCGATCGTAAGCGAAGTTGCTATGTGGTCCTTTATCATTGTGAGCCATTCGAGCTGTTCGGAGGTGAATTTCTGTCCTGCGAGCCAGTCTTGGAAGCTCTTATTCACGGTCTCCTCAAAAGGCTCAAGTGTTTCGGTCTCTCCTATTGCGAAGCGTATCAAGTTGACTATATTGGTTAGCAGCTTCTGTGGTCCAGCACGTTTGACTTTTGATTTCTCCAGTTGTTCGTAAGCAGTCCAGATGTTGTCTGGGGTTAGGTTGTAGGGTGGCTTTCTTATGACCTCGGCGAGGTTCTTGATCTGTTCGTAGGTGAGATAACGGGTGCCGTAGGGCTTGTTGTAGATGATTTGGAGGGCTGTGAGTTCATCTTTGTTTTTTTCTATGAAGTTCTTGAATCTGTCAATGATGTCCCTAGCGGTCTTCTCTCTTGCTTTGACATCAAAACCTACAAAGGTTGCCTTGTCTCGGCTGATTGTATCAATTATCTGTTCGTCTCTCTGTTTTATCTCGATAAGTTTGTTTCTCAGATTTGCTAGGTCGAATATCGAACATGAAGTCCTCTTCTGTTCTTCTTCAGCTCTTCTTA
>Ga0315309_1001914_pt1 | contig 12368 bp, 12 predicted proteins | sample TDP4_MG_FD_203080 | JGI IMG/M metagenome (GOLD analysis project Ga0315309, IMG submission 203080) | Freshwater sediment microbial communities from Lake Towuti, South Sulawesi, Indonesia - TDP4 | ecosystem: Environmental > Aquatic > Freshwater > Lake > Sediment | place: Indonesia: South Sulawesi...
GTTGCTCCTCGAAATTTTCGCTCTTCATGGTTCGGAGGTTACATATTAATGGCTTCCGAAGTTATCTTCCGGAAAAAACAGAAGATACTTCTGGAAAATCATAGAAACTGGCTAATGGGCGAGCAGCGAATCGCAATTGCCTTGGCAAAAAGCCTGTTCTACTATGGTGTCATATATGCGAATATACTATCAAAGCAAGGAGCTGTCCGTATTGGCTGAGGATAAAGCAAAGGGATGAAGAAATGAGAGGCTTCATGATAGACTTGAAGCAAAAGTTATTTTGTGGGTTTGTATGCTCTGATTTTGTCACTGGCTAAATAACGCAAAAATTTTGCTTTATCAATGATTTCCACATCTACAAACCCAGCATCCTTTATCGTCTGTATATATTTTTCTTCTTCTAGTGCACCGCTTACACACGCTGTATAGGCTTTGATTGATTGTTGAACTTTTCTCGGTAACTTGCCTTCAAGAACGATGTCAGAAATAAACATCCTACCGCCTGGCCTAAGCACTCTATACGCTTCTCTGAATGCCTTATACTTATTTGGCGTCAAGTTTATGACACAGTTGCTGATTATCACGTCCATTGATTCATCTTCAATTGGCAAATTCTCTAAATCACCCAATTTAAACTCTGCATTTTTGACACCTAGTTTATCTGCATTCATTCTGGCTTTTTTGATCATCTCCGGTGTCATGTCAACTCCAATAACCTTGCCTCTGTCACCCACTTTTCTGGCGGCCATAAACACATCCAAACCAGCACCAGATCCCAAATCCAAAACAGTCTCGCCTTCCCTTATGTCAGACAGGGCTACAGGATTTCCGCGACCAGCGAAAGATTCGGTAACAGACTTGGGCATGTCTTTTATCTCATATCCCAACATTTTTGCCAGAGCAGTGCCTCCGCCAACAGAAGGGATATCACAGCAAACTGTATCGCAACAACTTTTGGATGAAGTCGCGACTTTGGCGTAGGTTTCTTTCACAGCTTCTTTAATCTCCTTATCGGTCATCTTACTAACATTTTTTGCCTTTGATCTACTCATTTTTATCACGACTTATATTGGGCATACAATATAAATTGGAGGACAAAATATTTAAGTCTATTGGATATCCAATACATGTTGTGGATTAAATGAAGAGAATTGAAAAATACTGCCTACCAGAATGCTGTGATATGCGTGGTATGCTTTCCTTCATGATACTTTGGTTGTTAACGAAAAAACCTATGCACGGTCAAGAAATAGCTGAGGAAATAGCTAAAAGAAGAGGTATCAAGCCAACTCCCGGGACTATTTATCCTGCTTTAAAGGACTTGAGTAAAAGAGGTTTGGTGAAAGGGGAGAAAGAAGGAAAACTAATTGTTTATAGATTAACTGGCAACGGTATGGAAGGGATAGAAAAAGCTTGTCGATACTTTTGCAAAGCATTTGGAGAGATTTTTAAGGAATATAAAGAAGGCTAAAGAAAGACTTAAGAAGAAAAGCAAATTCGAGGCAGATGCGCGAGATTCCTGTATTTCGTCCGTTACAGTCCGAGCTTTCTGAACACGTAGTACTTGGGGAAATCGAGACTCAATGTGAATAGTGCCGAGAATCCCAAGATGAAGAGGACCTGATATAACGTAAGGGGTGGAATAATGACACTGTACACTGCCAACAGCGCGAATCCGCCTATCGTCGCCACACTAACGATAAGCAATTCCCTGCCAGGCCGCGAGGACCACCAGTGCCTTCTCTCCCTCACAAGGTATACTCTGAACTGGCTTGTGAATACGAGCATCAACATTACGAAACTCTGGAGTGCTCCCAATCCCAGGTGGAAGTAATTCATACCGATGAGAATGGCAATTGCCCCCTCCACAACCAGCAGGAGGCCTATAACAAGGGACGCCAAAGTAATATTCTTCACATTCCACACATTTGGGTTGCTTGTGTGCTTTACGTTGTCAGTTGCAAGTGACATCGTCACGAAATCGTTTGCAAATACAACCAAAACCATGCCTAAGACAGAAACCAAGACTTCATGTAGCCACAAAAAGCCTAAGACGAGCAAACCGACGAACTGTATCACCTTAGTCACTTTGTTTATGACCCATGTAAGCATCCGTTGGTAGATCTGCCTGCTTGTCTTTATCGCATCGATTATCTGCCTTGTTCCTAGTTCGGTCAAGACTATGCTCGCAGAGGCCTTTGCCACATCCGCTGAGTTAGCTACCGCTATACCCACTTCTGCCTGCTTGAGGGCTGGTGAATCGTTAATCCCGTCCCCAGTCATTCCCACCATATGTCCCTGGGATTGTAGAAGTTTCACGATTCTGTACTTGTCCTCAGGATATATCTCAGCAATTCCATCATATTCTTCAAGAATTCTTGCCTGCTCCGTTTCGTTTAATCCCTCAAGATCTGGCATTCGACAAATCTTGCTTCCAATCGACACTTGATGGGCTATCTCCTCAGCTATGGCGATATTATCGCCTGTCAGCATCTTCGGCTTCACACCCAGTGTTTTCAGCTCCTCTATCACACTTCTTGAGTCTGGTCTGGGCGGATCAGCCAATGGCAGGAACCCCACGAGTCGAAGATTGTTCAGGTCGTTACCTTCTGACCGAGCAACTGCTAGCGTTCTATACCCTTTTTGAGATAACTCTTGCACCGTCTTATTCGCTTCAGCCCGAGTTTCTTCGTTCATCCGGCTACACATGGACATTATTATTTGCGGCGCTCCCTTGGCGACTTTGAAACGTTCTCCTTTCCCCTCGATAATTGCCTCCGATCTCTTAATTGCCGGATCAAAAGGGGTAAACGAAATCTGTTTGTATCCGGTAGAATCTACGCCTACTGCCCTAGCATATTCAATCACTGTGAGATCTATCACATCTTTGCTTTCCTCTCTAGACGCCAAACTTCCCATCAAGGCTAGATCCTCTTTCTTAAATCCAGAAAATGGTATGGGATCGGTAACCGACAGCTTGTTCTGCGTTATTGTCCCTGTCTTATCTAGGCGAGTATATCCATTGAAGCCGCGTCTTCAATTGAATCAAGTCTAGTTACTAAGGCTCCCTTCTTGGCAAGTTCTATTGCGCCGACAGCTAGAACCACGGCGAAAACAGCTGGCAATGCAACAGGAACGGCTCCCATGAGGAAGGTTAAGGCAAGGTTCAATATCGATAGGATGTCCGTGTGCACTAGCGTAGCGTCCACCCCAACTAAGACTAGCGCCGCTACACTCACGTACATCATGTATTTGACGACGGCCATCATTATTTGCTCTTGATGCGATGTTGGTTTGGCTATCTTGACTAGTTCGGCAGCCCTTCCAAAGTATGTATTCACTCCTGTGTTGAGCACAACGCACCTAGCTTCCCCCCGCTTCACTATAGAGCTTGAATAAACTATTCCCGATCTATACACACTCACCGGAAGAGATTCGCCCGTCAGAGCTGACTGATCAACGGAGACTTCACTGTCACTCACTATCTTGGCATCCGCAGGTACCAGATCACCAAGTCCAATAGCGATTATATCCCCGGGCACCAATTCTCTCGCATCGCGTATCACCCATTCTCTGTCTCGCAGCACTCTCGCCTTGACTGCTAACCTTTTCTTGAGAAGCTCCAATGCTCTCCGGGAACCACGTGTGTGTAGAAAACCTATCGTAGCATTTATCGTAAGCAGTCCGAAAATTATCATTGCTTCCAGATAATGGCCCAAGATGTATGAGAGTACTATCGCCAATTCTAACAGCCAAGGCATAGGACCCCAGTAACGCGACAAGAAGTCAAGGATAGGATTCTTCTCCTTCTCCACCACTTCATTGCGTCCGAACCTCTCAACCCGTTTTCTGGCTTCGGATTCCGTAAGACCATTTGTTGATGTCTCTAGTAGCCCAATTGCTTCTTCAATGGAGATTTCCCTATATTCAGGCGTGTTTCGGAGTTTCATAGGGGTCTCACGCTCAAACTTCTATTGTTAAACGGGTTTTCCAGCGAAAAGGGTTCATGCCTCCAAGAATCGGAAGAGGTTAATAAATTAGAAGATTCCGCTAGACTCTTAGCCCAAGATGCAAGATCCTGCGAGCGTGAACGCCGTTTACTGAAAGGTATTTAATGGTCGCAGCAAGAATCCTAAACAATGAAGGATACGTGATCACCAGCTACTTTACCGACAGAATCAAACTGGGGGAAGAAATCTGGAAGGAAAGTTAACTTTTTTCTTCGACGAAAATGGCGACGTGCTCGACATTTGTATCGGAAAGCCCAGAAAAGCCATTTCAAAGGAGATAGGCAACGACATCGCAGTTAGAATCGACCCCGAAAGCGGCGAAGTGTTAGGCTTCACTATACTGAATTTTACGAAAAGATTTAAACTGACAAAGAAGCCTGAAAGGGTTGAGCTTCCACTAAAAGCCACGATAACTACAACTTAGAAGTGCCCCCAAACGAGAGAAAAGAAATAGAGAAGTTGATGTATAAAGACCCTTGGCGTCAAAGTTTGGGATTTAGATCTGGCTTTAAATAACCTTCAAAGCTAAGAAGGTTTCATTAGTAACTATTGCCCACTTATGGTTAGATTTGGAGAGGAGATAAAGGCTCGTTTAACATATGTTATCTACTGACGTTGGTAGTCTGCCTTTTGTTGGGGATAAAAAAAGGTTTAATGAAGGGGCAGAATTAGCAGAACAAAACTTGTTTTCGCCTAGAGTAGAAAATGATGCGCTGAAATATTTTGAAGAATCTGTTTATCAAGGCTTTTTGAAAAAATTAGAGTGTGGCGTTGATGTGCCATGTTTTCCTCAATACAGGGGCATGCTCGACCAATTCATTAACCTTTACGAAAAAATATCCTCTTTCGATGAAACCAAATATAAGACAGTTCCATTCTTATCAGATCCAAATCTTCCAATTGTAGCTGAACTAGGTGCATTGGTTAAATACTCTGGAATTATTTCTGAAAAATTTGGTCGCAGCATAGACATGAAAGTTTGCATAACTGGCTACATAACCTCTGGTAGATCGAGGGACACAGCTTACTACGGATTTCTTATGAATTTAATTGACAGGAGTATTTTAAAGACCAAGCACTTAAGAACTAGGATAATTACAATAGACGAACCAGTTTACGATGGCGTGAAGATTGGCATAGAGGATTACGAGAATATACTTCACATGGCAAAATCAAGAAACGTGGAAACTAGTTTACATACACATTGTGAATCCAAAAAAAGTATTTTAGAACTTAAAAACCTCGACATCATAGAAATCCACGCAGATTCTATAGATAAAGAAACTTATGACATAACAAAGAAGGATTTGGAAACTTATGATAAAAAGTTACAGATAGGTATAGGGAAAACAAGCCCTGTAAATGCAGTTGAAACAGTAGATACCATGAAAAGAAGAGGGAGAAAGGCTGTTTCCATATTTGGCATAGAAAACATACCATATTTTTCACTCGAATGCGGCATGAGTGCTTGGGATTATGAGGAAGCTTTAACGAATCTGCGCAATATGAGTAGAGCTACTAGGGAAGTAAACGAGGAATTAAAGATGGTGGTAACAAGTTGAAAGTCGAACTTGTGAGATATACCTCTAACCCTAAACAACTTATCAAAGATGCAGTAAGCATAACGATGATGGTTGAAGCTCACGATAAGATTGTTAAGCGACTGATAAAGGCTGGAGCTGAATCTCCACTGGAGCATGTTGTCTTTACTTTCAAAGTTTCAGAGGTAAGTCGTGCTTTAACTCATCAGCTGGTGCGCCACAGAATAGCAAGTTACACTCACGAATCTCAACGGTACGTCAAGTATGACGGGGGCTTTGGATATGTTATTCCTCCTGCAATACGGCAGAACCGAGAACTACTAGATCTATTTAAAAACCTTATGGCTGAATGTTCACGGGTATTATGACGTTTTTCCGTTCTTAGCCTTTTAGATGCTTTGTATTGCAACCATGGTCCTTAGTTATTCCACCGGTTTCTTGGCTATTTCTTGGATCTTCTTAGCGGCTTCATCTAGGATATTCTTCGCTTCTTCCGCGATTGTTTGAGAGTATTCCTGTCTGAGTCTGTCGTAGAGGTTCAAGACGGCCATGGTGAGATCTCGTGTTGCCCTGTGCAGTTCCTTGGCCTTTTGATGGTGAAATCCGAAGATCATGGGGCCTATGAAGCTTGGTCCGAATCCGAAATGTGCGAAACGTTTACCAAACTCTTCACGGCTTTTGGTGTGCTCTTCTAGGAAATCTTTGCCTGAAGCTGTTAGCGTGTAGCGTTTTAGTCCCTCACCTTCTACAATAGTTTCTTTAACATAGTCCTTATCCTGCAGCCAGGAGAGTAAGGGGTAGATAGAGCCGGGGCTGGGTCTCCAGTGTCCGTTGGTTAGCTCCTCGATTTCGCTCATGATCTCTGAGCCTGACATTGGCTTTTCGTTGAGCATCCTCAGTATTTGGTAGCGGAGGAAGCCTTTCGGAACCATTGCCATGTGCCGCATCCAATGTCCGCGCATATGGTGATGTGGCCTATCAAATGGAAATTCATCTTCACTCATTATTCATCAACTCCAATATCAACTTTAATATCGATATCAATATCAAATCTGATATATAAACTTTCCCCGTTCTACAAGCAATCAGCAGACCGATTGGAACTATTCTGGGCGCTACTTTTTAAATCGCTGTTGCACATATTCCCTTGAAATATCTTCAGGGTGCGTTCTTCCCATGAGTTCGCTGAACAAGTTGAAATTCGCGATGCCTTAAAATATCGCTAAAAACGCTCAAGACCCTGAAAATCCACAATTCTACGGACCCGAATCCCCCTGAATTTGCTCCCAATCAGCAGCATATAACCACAATCGAGCACCAGTTATAATAACTGACAAGACTCGCTTTAGCGCCAGTGGAAAGAAGAATGTAGTTAATTAAAATAGTCGCACTAACCTTTAGTAACGCCTATTGGCACCAATCTCGCTACTTTCGTCGCGATCCCGACTTGATGGCTTACTTCTGCAACTGCATCCACATTTTTATAACTGAAAGTTGATAGAGCTAAGAATGGAAACTTGTTCACATTTTGGACAAAACCGCTTCCAGAATGAAGGGGAAGTCTTCTCTGATTTCATACGCTTTGAATCTATTCTCAGGCTCCATAAACACTCTTTCCAGTTCCTCTCTTGTTGTGCCTGAGTGAATAGTAACCAATCTGTAGATCAACAGACCCATGAACCTCCCATATCTCTCCTTCAGCTTCTCCCTATCTTCTGCTGGCGCGTCCTTGCGCAGGTCGTATATCCATGCCTCGCAGCCAGGCTTCAGGACGCGATAAATCTCGTTCAGCACTCTGATGGGCTTCTTCCAGTGGTGAAAGCTGCCTGTGCTGAGGACAAGGTCAAAGGATGAATCGTCATATGGCATGCTATTTGCATCCTCAACCACAAACCTAACCTTGCTCTCCAGCCCTTCTTTTCGCGAATTCTTACTCGCTATTCTAACCGTATCCTCAGAGACATCGATGCCAATGACCTCAACGTCATCAATTAACCGGGCGATCTCAATAGGCAGGTATCCGGGTCCCGTCCCTACATCGAGTATTCTTCCCTTCGCCAGCTTCCTCGACACTCTTCGGGCTACCTCACTGTAACCATCTCTCAAGAAGGGGCTCTTTTTCGCTATGTAGGCGTAGCCCCGGGTCGATGGGAAAGGTATTCCCTCTAAGACGAATCTCTCAATCTTCTCGAGCAGTCTTCTCATGTTTCCATTTTGAGCAGTAAAGCTCTTAAAAATGCTATTCTCTTCCATCATGTTCATGCACGAAGCGGCAGAGGACGGACAGTCCGGCGGCTAAGTTGGGCAAGCGAGGAACTTGCAAATGAGCACAGAGAATAATCCAGACAAGCTCGATCGAGCTCAATTGCGCCGTGCTCTGGGGCTACGTGAGACCGTGGCGTTAGGGGTTGGTGGCACAATAGGTGGAGGGATTTTCGTTCTTGTGGGCGCGGCTGCAGGACAGGCAGGTCCAGCTGTACTCTTGTCTTTCGCTCTTGCCTTCCTCGCTTCTTTGCTTATTGCACTACCATACGCTGAGTTAGCTTGTCGCTATCCACTTGCAGGCGGCGGCTACGCCTTCACGCGAGCAGTCTTCGGCCGTGATTGGGGATTTCTGATGGGATGGGGTTACTGGGGTGCGTACATCTTCGCAAGTGGATACGTAACTCTTGGCTTCGGAGGATACCTAAATATAATTACAGGAATCCCAGTCGTTGTCGGCGCGCTAGCACTTGTAACAGTAAGCACAGCAATCAATCTGGTTGGTGTTCGTATTTCTGGCAGAGTGCAGACCATTGTAGTATTGCTGGCGATTGGAGCCTTACTGGGCTTTGCACTAACAGGCCTGCCCCATGTACAGCTGAGCAACCTCTCACCTTTCTTTCCTCAAGGAGTCAGCGGCGTAATAGCCGCAGCATTACTCGCTTTTCTCGCGTTCGGCGGTTTCGACATGGTGGCTACCGCGGGCGAAGAAGTTACTAGGCCTGAGCGCAATCTGCCGTTAGCGATTCTTCTTACCTTGGGTTCTGTACTCGGGCTGTATCTGCTTGTAACATGTGTGGCGGTTGGCGTCCTCCCTTGGAATCAGCTTAGCGTGTCACACGCACCGCTATCTAATGCAGCAGCTCGTTTTCTTGGTTCAGTAAATGGCCCCAAGTTGATCGCTTTGGCCGCGGTTTTCACAACAGCAGCAACAGGTAACGCAGTGCTTGTTGTGTCCTCACGGATAGCTTTCGCAATGGCTCGTGATGGTCTCTTACCGGGAGTTCTGTCGCGTGTTCACAAGTCGACTAGTGCACCTTGGATGGCGGTTCTTTTAAACGGGGCTTTGCTTGCACTTGTCGCACTCACAGGATCGGTGGCGTTTGCAGCTGCTGTTGGCGGCTTTCTGTACGTGCTAAACTTCATTTTTCCGTTAGCTGCTTTCGTAGTACTACGACGCCGTAATGGTGGACAGGTAAAGCCATCCTTCCGTACGCCCGTACCACACCTAGTGCTTCCACTAGCCTTCGCCGCCTCCTTAGTTCTCCTAGTCGCGAGCGGAAAGACTGGTATACTGGTCGGTCTAACTTGGCTGACTGTCGGTCTAGTTGTTTACTGGACTGCGCAAATCTTTAGGAAAAGCTTCAAGAATCATGGTAGCAAAGCCGAACTAAATGAATTTAGAGAAATTAGCCCTTAGTCACTCCTATTGGAACCAAACGAGCAACTTTCATTCATAATTCCTCTTTATTTCATCGATCTTTTTTCTCCCTCTCTTAACAGCATGGTTGCGCTTAGAGTTTTATATGCATGCAGTCGCTAAATTTTAAGATGGTTAAGGGTGAATATATTGGCGAAAGTTATCGTTGTTTACGAGTCAAAGTATGGTAACACCAAACTTGCAGCGGAAAAAATCATAGAGGGAATGAAACAAGTCAAAGGAATAGAAACAGTCCTTAGTGAGGTCAAAGAAGTTGACCTTCACCAGGTATCCAGTTATGATGCGATTTTGATTGGTTCCCCGAATCACATTGGTGGACCAACTAGAGGCATCAAGAAGTTTATCGATAAGCTTGGGAAACTCAACTTGGGTGAAAAATGGTTTGCTGTTTTTGACACGTATCTTGGAAAAGACTTCGAAAAAGCAGTGAAGAAAATGGAAGATGGAATAAGAGAGAAGGCTCCCGGAATGAAGAGGATAGTTCCTAGATTGTCAATAAGAGTTCAAGGGATGAAAGGCCCCATCGTGGAAGAAGAGCTCCCTAAATGCAAAGATTTCGGAGAGAAAATAGCGAATAAACTTAAAACATAACCACCTATTTTATCGTACGAATGCTGCGAACACACGGAACCTTAGACGAAATGGGCTACTTGAGCGTTCTGTATAATTTCAAATGTCTAAATAGGTAATAGAGAAAAATGAAGAACAAAAACAATGCTTTCCGCAAGTATGTCTGCCCGATTGCGGTGTTTCTCAAGACCGCCTCGCGCTTGGCGCTGTTGAAGGTTCAGGGAGCCAGCGAGAAATGTACAGATTGTGGCGCATGTGCGAAAGTATGTCCTATGGATATTCGGATTAATGACTATGTCACGAGTGGGACGCGCGTGCTATCAACGGAATGCACCCTTTGCCAAACTTGCATCAACTCATGCCCACAAGGTGCGCTGAAGCTGTCCTTTGGTTTTGATCTGGGAGGAAAGGAGTTGTTGAATGAAAGAAAGAAAGCAGCAAAAACCGCAACTGTCACGAATGGTTGATGCTCAAAGAATAATGAAGAGGGAGCAACGATACTATTTTGTAGGTGCCCGATCCAAGGTAACTTACTGCAGGTAAACAAGAATTGAAATGGAAGGAGTTCGAGTCGAAATATCCTAGAGACTTGTACTCTAGAGTCAGACAGCTCTGCGAAGAAATCCACGATGAAGGTATGCAGAAAGGAGGATTTTCCGCATTCTTCTGTAACTATTGCTACAAGCGACAGGGATGGTATTGTTTCCCGTGCGATAGTGTAGGGAGGCTGTACGAGGAACGTTGGGGAGAATCACTGGACAGAGTAATGTCCAAACGGAGCTGAGTGTATCATTCCCTTCTTCGCGCGTTAGTCGATAGGGTGATACAGGCGAGATGGCCCCGGAGGAAGAGTCGGCTGTTTGGGGAAGTCTTTTGTTTCGTGAGAGACCTACTTATGTGGGTCAAAGGGATTTGGAAACGAAGGCCAAAGCTATCATCCTAGTTCCATTGGTCGTCTTCACTGTTGTGGTAGCGTTCTTCACGTTAGGCTACTTGCTGACGATTGCATTTCAAATACCGCCAAAGCTTAGGTTTCCGCTTCCCATCCGTTTGATTGGTCTGCTCACACTTGTGTTAAGCTTCCTTTTCTTTGGCTGGCTTTTCAGGTATAGGAGGCCTGTAGACATCCTCGTCTCCACATACGTGAGCTTCTCGAAGGTGAAGAGGAGAGTCCGTTTGGAGGAGCGATCACGTAGGACCGAACCTCTTGTGGTGAAAGGCCCATACAGGTATGTTAGGCATCCATTGTACCTCGGTGTTGTGTTGCTAGTTCTCGGCTGGTGGCTGTTACTTGACTACAGCTTTCTGCTCATCTCGATAATCCTTCTCCTACTGTGGTTCAACTTTGTGGTAGCCCCCTTCGAGGAGAAAGAGCTCAGAGCCATCTTCGGCGAGGACTACGAGCGGTACGCAAAGGGGGTCCCTAAGATCATCCCCTTCACCAGACGCCGTGAGAAACGGTCGAAGAACGGAACGGTTACTACGGAGGCGAGTAGATGGGATACAAGCACATAAGCCTCGCCAGGTTCTCTTGGCGACTGATGAAGTTCGCACGGATATGGTATTCGCTCGGTCTTGGACCTATCGTCGGGCGGCTGATACTTCTCTTGACGACTACGGGGCGCAAGTCCGGACTACCCCGTGTGACACCACTCCAGTACGAGGAGATCGACTGCGTGTTTTACGTCGCCTCAGCGCGTGGGCAAGAAGCCGATTGGTTTCGCAATATCCTCGCAAACCCGAACGTCGAGGTTCGGGTTAAGGCCAAGCGCTTTCACGGTGTAGCCGAACCGATCACCGATGTGCCTCGCATTGCAGACTTCTTGGAACTGTGGCTCCGACGCCATCCACGAATGATAAGTGCAATGTTTCGGCTCGCAGGTCTCTCTGCGCGGCCAGACCGCGCCCAACTCGAGCAATATGCCGCAAAGATAGCCTTGGTTGCGATCCGCGCCCGCGAAAATGGATCTCGCCCCGAAAGACAGATGCGCTGGGACGGCTTGTCTTCTTCGACAACCTCTCTTCGAGAGTAGTATCTGGCTCTAGGGAAGGTAGCTGGTCTTAGGAATTTGCGGCTGAGTGCGTGTCGCTAGTCTACCTTGGGCATTTCATATTTTATTCCTTCAGTAGTTGCGCGCCACAGTTAGGGCAATAGTTTGCTCCAAATTCAATTTGAGTCCCGCAATGCGTACAGTAGGAGAATTGCAACTGTTTTGTTAGCCTTTTGTTACACCGATGGGAACCAAACGAGCAACTTTAGTGGCGATTCCTACCTGATGGCTCACTTCCGCAACCGCGTCCACATTTTTATAACTTTCCGGAGCCTATTCTAGCCCTGACCTAGCACGCGTCTTCATCATGAGATCGTAACGGTCTAAGCATTGACATCGTCTAACCGTCATTCTTTTCTTGCCTCAATTACGATCTTTCTATTTCCTTCCAAGTAGATGTCGACTTCATCTCCCACCTTGAGGCCGGTTGCTTTGATAATGTCTTCTGGCAGATAGAGTGCGGGGCGTTTTCCAGCTGCGCTGATCTTCCTTG
>Ga0315309_1001915_pt1 | contig 12355 bp, 10 predicted proteins | sample TDP4_MG_FD_203080 | JGI IMG/M metagenome (GOLD analysis project Ga0315309, IMG submission 203080) | Freshwater sediment microbial communities from Lake Towuti, South Sulawesi, Indonesia - TDP4 | ecosystem: Environmental > Aquatic > Freshwater > Lake > Sediment | place: Indonesia: South Sulawesi...
ACTTTCAGCCGTGTTTTCTGCATTGTCAGAGGCTACAATGAAAAACGTGACAACGGTGTCGCTCTGGTTGGTTATGGTAGCCATCCAGTTTCCGTCTCTGAAGGTCATTGACACAGGCAGCCATGTGTCTATTGTTGTGTTCCAATACCATAAGGTGACGTTTTTAACACCGCTGCTGTATTGAGGCTCGGTCACGGTCACATTGACAGTTATTTCCTCGTTTGCAGCTGGTTTTTCAGGCGACCAAGACGGGTAGTCAATGACAGGCGGATACGGGTCAGCCACCAAGTAAGAGTAAACACCAGAGGGGGCAGCCCAGTTTCCAACTTTGTCAGAAGCGTATACACGGTAATGAACCCACGTGTTAAATGGAAAAGCGGGAACAGTCGCTCTGTACAGTCCCTCTTTAAAAGTCATGGTTTCGTTCTTCCACGTGGTTTCATTGGAATAGCTGAGAATAACGTCTTTCACGCCGCTTACAACGTCTGTGACAGAAGCCAACACGGTTACGGTATCGTTGTAGCTCGGTTTTTCAGGTTGCCTCAAGACGCTGACTATTATCGGAGGAGTCTTTTCAACAACGACTCTTAACGAAAAATTAACAGAGTGTTCCAAGGCGCCGCTTGTTCCGGCAACAGTTATTGTATGTTGACCAGGCGAAGCATTGGTCGCGACCTCAATCGTCAGTGTTGAAGTGGCAAAAAGGTTCGCCTGTGGAGTGACCTCAGAAGGGTCGAGAGTGAGTTTTACGCCCAAGATATCTGGGGTCACTGTCAAAACGACGGTTTTGTCGAAACCGTTCAATGAATCTACGATTATGGTTGATTCGCCAACGCCGCCTTGTTCAACAGTCAACTCGGCTCGAGAAGCAGTGACAGAAAAGTCTGGGGTTGGAGGGGGTGGAGGCGCTGTGATTAGCAATGAAACGTTTGCGCTGTGGGTTAGAGAGCCGCTCTTTCCAGTAACAGTAATGGTGTAGGAGCCAAGCAAAGCATCGGTTGCAACATCCACTGTTAGAATTGAAGTTACGAAGGAATTCGAGGGCGGAGTAATTTTTATTGGGTCCAGAGTGGTGTCTACGCCAGTTATTTTTGCTGAGGTTATCGCTAAATCAACTGGTTTGTTAAAACCTTTCAGTGAAGCTACTATTATGGTTGACTTAGCAGAACCGCCTTGTTGAATCGTCAGCGAAGTTGGGGATGCAGCGATAGCGAAGTCAGGAGTTGGGGGCACTGGAGGAGCGGTGATTTCTAAAACAATGTTCACCTTGTGCTGAAGTGAATCGCTCGTTCCGTTAACAGTTATGTTATAGGAGCCCTGAGTTGCGGTGAAAGCCACATCAATGGTCAGTACAGAAACAGCGGACTTGTTTGGCGGAGGAACAACCTCAAACGGATTAAGAGTAGCGTTTACGCCTGAGATAGGCTGAGATGTGATTGCCAACTTGACGAGGCTGCTGAATCCCTTCGAAGAAGTTATGGTTATTACTGATATGTCAGAGCCTCCTTGTGGAATAACTAACGAAGCTGGAGAAGCCTCTATGGAAAAGTCTTTGAACGGTGGTGGAATAGGAAGCTCGGTGACTTCCAGTTCAATGTTCAGACTGTGTTGAATGGTGTCGTTTGTGCCAGTTACGGTTATGACGTATTCACGTGCTTTAGCATCGGCAGCAACTGCAACTGTGAGCGTAGAAGTGTTGCCCTTCGGCGTAGGAATGACCCATGTGGGGTTAAGAGTGAGGGTTATTTTGGTCGTATCAGGCGTCAATTTGGTCGACAGGTAAACTGGCTGATTGAAACCGTGAAGCGACTGCACTGTTATAGTTGATGTGCCCGAACTGTTTTGGACAATTTCTAATTGTTCTGGGTTAGCAGACATCGTGAAATCTGGAGTTGGGGGAGGAGGCGGAGTTATTCCCCTGATGAGGTCGATAATTTCATCCACTAGTTTGATGAGGTCTTCTGGGTTGTCTACCCATGCGATAATGGACTTCTTGACATCGTTCTCGAGTTTGTTCAGTGCGCCATTGAAGGCTCCGGCTTCAATCTGATGAATGACCGCGTTGACCTTGTTTTCTAGGCATGGGTGCTCCCCTTCTACCTTGCCGCGGAGTTCTTCCAGCTTAGATATTATTTTGCCCTTGTCTTGGCTTGTGGCTGGTAAAACGGCTACGGATGATGAGGTCAATGTTAATATTATGGCTAGTAAGGCAAGATTCAGGATTGGCCTTCTCATTTTCATTATCTCTCTCATTCAATGGTTCTTATCTTAATGGTCAACGTATATTTGATTTTCACTCCAAAATAAATGGCTACGGTATTAGACTCTAGAAGAAATGTTTTTCGTCAGCCATAATGTTACGAATCTTGACATATCGCTTCGCTGTCATTCAGCGGTTAAGATTCTTAAGTGAGAATCAGTCATTGGATAGAAATAATGGTTTCGTGTTTGCTCTAGACCGAAGATGAACGCCATGTCTAAGGACGAAGCGTCTCGATACCACACGTTGCTGCGTGACCCCGCCCGCCGCAAGATAGTTGAAATCTTGGGTGAGCAAGGCAAGATTGGCTTCAAGGATTTGCGCGCAAGCTTGGGGTTAGGTGTGGGAACCGTTTATTATCACTTGGACATGCTTTCAGATTTTCTGGTTCAGGACAAGAGCAGAAAGTACATGCTCAACGACCGTGGACAACTCTTGTACAGGTCGCTTAGGGAAGGGAGTGTTCCAGCCGCCTTGGATGCGGGTGAAGCCTTGAGTCATCGCTTAGGACGTTGGCTCTTTCTGTCTCCAATATTCTTTAGAATGACGCGTCTAGAGGTGTTCTTGCCAGTTTCGGTTGCGATATTGTTTCTGGGTGCTGTTGGTTCAGCCCTTGCCAGAATTGAACCCGTGTTTTTCTTCTACTTTCCCTCAACTCACTCGTTTGAGAGCATTGTTATCATGTTCTTTTTCTATTGGGTTGGACTCTTTCTCTTAGCCGATGTTCTCTGTCACCTTTTGTTCAGAAGAACTGGTGGCGACCTTCAACTATTCGCTGGTTTAGGCTTTTCCTCTCTACCCTTAGCCATATTCCCCTACATTTACATGCTGATTCCAGCAGATGTGTCGCGGTACGTTCTGCTCGTGTTTCAAGTGTGGACTCTGCTTTTGATCTCGTCTGCCCTATCGTTTGGGAAGGGCTTGCGCCTCGACCGCTCAATCCTTTTGAGCCTCGTCACACTATACTTCAACATTGTTTTGTTGATTCTTCTTGGGCGCCTCACGTAGAAGTTCGAGGTTTCTAGAACAGTTCTATGGTAAAGTTCGAGGTTTCTCGAAACGATTTGGTTAAAAGAGCCTTTCTCTAAGTATTTTTCGGTGAAAAACCTTGAAAATGAAGAGAAATTTTCTGGCGGCAACATTTCTGGGGATTCTATTATTGGCTTTGACTTCGCCGATAGTTGCGTTGCCAACTTCAGCGTCCGAAGGTGAAGAACACGATGACTTGAGGCTTGTTCCCGAATACAATTGGTACAAACTCGAAACCGACATTGTTACGGTGGTCTTCCCCCGAGGCGGACAGAAACCCATGTTCGTCTGGTGGTACACAGGAAAGCCAGATCAAATCTATGTTGTCAAGTATCAAGGGCTGATCGAATACTTCGCCTTTGACCATCCCTTGCTACCTCCGAAGCCTGAATACTACAATAGAATGCGCGAAGCCTTGCGGGAAAGATTTGAAGAGATGTACATGAAGCCGGAAGAGGACCGATGGATTGGCATGGGTGACATGCTGAAACTAATGATACTGCACCAAATAATGATGCAAATAAACGCGACATGGCACAGACCCTTCTTCCCCTTTAACGCCGCTACATGGAGTCTAAGCGAAGTTAAAAACATCACAACTGATGGAACAATAATCGGGGTGTCTTTTGCCTTCAAACTCGTCGAAGTGCCCGACTGGATGCCTGGCTTCCAATTCGCTGAGAATAACATAATGATTCGAGTTCGATTCTACAACACCACCGTTCAGGAAACGGACCCAGACACTGGCTATCAATACAAGGTCGATGCTGGTGAGATGAAAATGGACTTTGTGATTAACAAGTGGGTTTGGAACATTGATTCAATCAAGGCACTGATAGATTACTTGAGAGACCACGGAATAGATGTCAATGTCCCAGCGGGCCAGACTCGACTAGCACTTTGGGTCAACTTGGCCTCAATCAACATAACCAAACTTCCGATAGCAGAGGAAGAACCAGAGGAAATCGAGGAGCACTCAACCGCAACCCACATGGAAGTCGAAGACATGCACGAGGACATAAGACCCAACATGACACTCACATCACAAGAGAAGCCCATTGAAATCAGCAGACCCATAATCAAAATAGGATTCGCCAACGAAACAACAACCCTAGACGGATTCTTCCGATTCGTATCCTCAGCCAAAGTGAAAAACTTTCCAAAGTCAGGCAACGCTGGCATGATGCCGGTGAAAGCAGCTTACATAGCGGCTGGCGCCCACATGCGCCTCTTCATAGGCTATCCATACTTTGGCAATGGCTCTCTGGAACATGACCCTAGCATAGGGGTAGACGTTCCAGGAACAGATGCAACGCCTCACTACATGGTTCAAGCACCATCCGGCATCGACAGCATATACCCAACCGTGACAGGAAAATACATGCTCCCATTGTTCACACTGGAGTTGGCAGCAGTCCTCGTAGGCGCAGTGTCGGTCGTTGCAATCCTAATCTACGCCGCCAAGTGGAAAAGAAAGACACCAATAAACGTGGTCGGGGCAAGCTAGAAACCCCGACTCCATCCTCCTTTTATTTATTTTTTCTTGATTACAGACGGTTCAAGTTTTTGAACCATGATGTTCAAAAGTGTTGCATTAAATCAGACGAGTGCTAATGTTTTGGGGCAGGTGAGAACGGAAAAATGGCAGATGAGATTCGAGACACGGGCATCTTTGCAGCCGTGGGCATCCTTGTGGCTGTCCTAATAATTGCAGGCGTCGTGGCTGGAGGCATACGTTTCCCAAGCTTGAGGCTTCCAAGCATGGTCTCTGACAAGGGCACATTAATCATAAAGTTAACTGATGCACCTGTGATGATAACGCATCTCAACGTAACCATAGACAGAGTTGAAGTGCAGAAAGTTGAGGATGACGTAGAAACATGGGTGCTCTTGCCGTTTGTAGACGGGCCAAAAGTGCCTCTCGACTTGTTAACACTCAACGACACAGTCAAAGACCTTTCAGTGAGCAAAATATCTCTAGGAAACTACACAAAAATTAGACTCGGCATTGAAGAGGCAAATGTGACTTACCCCGAGGGTTCGGAAAAAGCATGGGAACCAGTAAACGTTCCATCAGGGCACATCGACATCATTGTACACTTTGAGATTAAGAGCGAAGAAACCACCATAGTGTTGATTGACATGACCGCAGATTGGATAGCCGTCAGCAACAGCGGAAACCTTAGACCCGTGCTGAAAGCCGAAGCAACAGTCATATCAGACGACTAAACTAAATCCCCATTTTTTCTTTTAACCACCCTTCATTATGGTTTCTGTTTCCAAGCCCTAACGGTCTCATACCACAACAAACCCGTGGCAAGCAAACCAAAGACTAGTGCAAACACACTGTAAAAATTGACTTGCCTAAACTGTGTTAAATAAAAAACCAATAAAGTCGTAAACATACTTGCGTACAGTAAGTAACGAGGAAGCAGAAAGGTTCCAAATCTTACAAACTGCTTTAGCACACCTACATTCACAGTTTTCACCAAACGGTATTCTCCATCAGTCTTCTCCACTAAGCCCAACTCAGCTAACTTGTCTAGGTGGTAAACAGCCAGGGCTGGACTGGAAAAACCGAGCGCTCGCTGGGTCTCCCTAGCCCCAACAAGGCCATTCGAAGACCTCAACAAAAACCAATAAACTCGAAGAGTGTTTCCCGTCAAAACACTCGCAACTTTTTCTTCTTCGCCCATGAGTCGTATCCTCGAGCAAATCGACACTGAATAATAGCTAGAGGCACCATTTAACGTTTGATTCTCAACGTGTAAAGAGGGAAAACCCTAAACATTTAATAAACTCATTCATGAAAATACTGAAGGTTTGGAGAAGCACCATAAGGAATGTGATTTTTTGCAGCAACGATGCCCTGCCATAATCGGTGTCGGTAGAACCAGGTTCGGCGAGCACTATGAGAAGGAGCCTGAAAAACTCATCGAAGAGGCTTGGCTCAAGGCATCACAGTCGGCTGGGATTGAACGCAAAAACCTAGACGCTGCATACATCGCTGACTACTTTCTTCAATTGACAAACAAAATCGGAATAGAAGAGGGTTTCCTCTCAGAACTCACAGAGTTGCACGTGCCCATGGAAAAGACACGTTCGTTCAGCTCCGCCCTCCTGAACGCCTGCAACGCCATTCAAGGTGGCAGATACAATGTTGTTCTCGTTGGCGGAGTTGAAAAGATGACCGACCGCTGGGATAAAATCCGAGACGACCTCATGCTTCTCGAAGACCCTTGGAGCTACTACGCAGGATGCACTCCCGAAGCCAATCACGAACTCATGCTCAGGGAGTACATCAAAAAATACGGCATCAAAGGTGGGCGGTTGGAAACACTAAACGTTGCGTTGGCTCAGATAGCCGTCAAAAATCACAAGCAGGCTGTGAAAAACGACTACGCCCAGTATCAGAGAGAAATAAGCGTCGATAAGGTCTTGAACGAACGACACAGAGTACACAAGCCGCTTGGACTGTACGACTTCGCCCCTGTTTCAGACGGCGCCGCAGTCATAATTCTGGCGAACCCGGACATCGCCAAAAAACGCCCCGACACGACTATCTGCGTGGCTGGTTCAGCGTCTGCAACCGACTACGTGACGTTTCCCGCGCGCGAAGAGAGAACGGGCTTCCTCGCAAGCTCAATCGCCATGAAAAGCGCCCTAAAAATGGCTGACATAAGCGCAAGTGACGTTCAAATCGCTGAACTCTACGACCAGTCGACCCTTTTAGAAATGGTTTCTCTGGAGGACTTAGGCTTCTCAAAGAAGGGCAAGGCTTGGCAAGACATCGGCGAAAGCTGCAAAGATTTTCAAGGGCTCTACAGAGTCAACGGAAGAGAACTATTCGTCAACACAGACGGTGGACTCAAAGCCGACGGAAACCCGTTGGGCGCCACTGGTGGAGCTCAAATCTTTGAAGTAGTAACACAACTCAAGGGCAAAGCAGGAGACAGACAGGTGAAGACAGACCGAGACCTACAGTTTGGTTGTGTCTTGGAACTCGAAGGCTTCGGAACCAAAGCCTACGTCCACATACTTCGGAGAGGCGACTAGAATGAGCAGCGAACCCATAGAGAGAAGAGTGTCCTACATCGGAGACCGCCTCAAAGGCAGCAGATGCGGCATCTGCGGCAAAGAATACTTCCGCCCCCGCGACTACTGCGGAACCTGTGGAAGAAAGAGCTTCGGCAAGATGGAGGACGTAGACTTCTTCTACGAGAAAGGCGAACTCGAAGTCTGCACACTAGTCAAAGAGCCAACCAACAAATTCACAAAACTCGGAACCTACGTTTACGGCATAATTTCATTCCACGACGGAAAGGTGCGAGTGCCTGGCAGGTTAACCGACCGCCTTCTAGGTGATCGAGAAATTGAAGTGTCTAGCTTTGAGGGAAGAAAAGTTGTTCCACGATTCAGAAGACGCTACGCAGTAGAGCAGAGTGACATAATTCCCACGATATCCTTAACCTTCACACTCGCCGACGAATACTATCCGCATCAAGAACACCAGATCGTTCAACCCAAAAAAGAGTATGGAACACCAGGAATAGTCGGCTACGGAGTCTACACCCCTAAATTCAGAATCAAAGAAGGAGCAATAGAAAGGTCCGTGCCCTTCATCGACGAAGACTCTATCACCGCCGCTGTAGAAGCCGGAAAAATGGCACTGATCCATTCAGGCGTTGACCCCTTGTTGGTTGCCAAAGTTTACGTGGGCTCAGAGTCTAGTCCCTACGCCGTCAAGCCTATAGCCTCAAAGGTTGCTCAAGTCTTGAAACTAGGCGAAGAAGACAAGACAGAGGGTGTTCAAACGGTTGACGCAGTTGACACAGAGTTCGCGTGCAAGGCAGCTACAAGCATGTTCAAGGATGCTGCTGCACTGGTTTATTATCCGAGTGTTCGCAACCATTATACAATGGTGATTGGCACCGACAATTCTCAAGCCGCTCCAAGAGAAGAGCTTGGAGGCGAACTCGACTTCTTCGTGGGCTACGGCGCTTCCGCCTTCATATTTGGCATGAGCGACGTTATAGCAGAAATTGAGGGCTGGTGCTCCTGCACATCTGACACTCCAGATTTCTGGAGAAGGGATCAGGAGCCCCATCCGAGACACGGAGGAAGGTTCACAGGTGAGCCTGCATACTTTAAACACATTTCGAAGGCTGCCAGAAAACTTATGGACCAGTTACGGCTTCAACCGAGCGACGTGAGTTATTTTGTTTCGCATCAACCCAACTTGAATTTTCCGATTAAGGTGGCGACAGAACTGGGCTTCAAAGAAGACCAGTTTATGCCAGGTCTGCAGGTGGCAAAGTTTGGCAACACTTATTCTGGTTCGTCGCCCATTGGGTTGGCGGCTGTCTTAGACATAGCTAAGCCAAGTGACAGAATATTGATAGTGAGCTACGGGTCGGGTGCAGGAAGCGACGCCTACTCATTGATTGTAACAGACCAGATAGTTGATAAGAGGAGTCGACAGAGATTCACCATCCATCATCAAGCTCAAAGCAAAAACATTGAGTATGTTGACTATGAAACCTACAGAAGACTAAAACTTGGAATGTGACGTGACTGATTTGACAAGCAAAAAGGAACCGCAAGAAGAAGAGAAAAAGGAAGAGGAGGAAGAAAAAGAGGAAGCTGAACACCATCCACTGAGGGCACTGATTTATCCGTTTGAGGTCATAGTGTCTCCATTTAAAGCGTTCAAAGAAATCGCTCAAAACCCAGAGTTTAAAGGCTTTGCTTTAGTCATATTACTAATTATTGCGGTTTCAATTGGTGTACAATATGCCTACGCATCCAAAATACTCGTGAGCGTTTCAGACAGGGAACCAGTCGCACCGACACTAGATGCCTCCCAGGGTTCTTATGTCTATGTGACGACGTTCGGCACCTATACTTTCAAATCAAGTGAGCCATATATTATGAATTATACTTTTATCGATAAAACGCCGTTGACAGAATTCAGTGTTTTCTGGGTCAACACAACAGAAACGCTCACTCCTGTGAACCCTCTTGTATCTACAAATACTAACGATACATTCTACCAAATAACAACAGACTTGAATCAATCTACAACAAAAGTTGGAAATTTAACTTTAACGGCTAAATTTTATTCTGATGTAAAACCTGAATTTTCAGTACTTCTGAACAAAACAGCGGATTGGGACTTAGGTAATTTTACCATCAACTGGTTCATCCGTTCTCCCTTCACTTATTTGGCTAACCGCACAACCACGATAGATTTGGCATCTAAAGCCACTCTTTCACTTCTTCAAACAAACGTAACCAGTGCTGAATTGGGAAGCACGAGCTCCATAAACGACTGGTGGTTTTCGATTTTGAGCGACTGGTCGGATTACGGCAACGCCACCATTTACGGTGGAAACCATACGCTCTTGACGTATTCTAGCACATGGTTAGATGTCGTCTTCGGTGCAAACGACCCTAAAATCGACCTAACGACAGTCGGGCTTACTTATTCCGTTTTCGTCAGCGCATACTTCTTTGGTGACTACCTCCTTTTCAGTGTGATGCAAACAGCCTTAACCCTTTTCTTAAGCTGGATTATCTACGCTAGTGCCTTGTTATTAGTCTCCAGGGTGTTCGACGGGCAAGGGAAGCCTTGGCGTCCATTTTTCATAATCGTAGGTTACGCTTTCTCCTTCGTTATAGTACGTGCAGCAGTGAGCGCAGTGTTGATTTCAACTCTTCCACAAGTAAATTTTCAAGTAGCTATATGGCCTCCTTCACAAGCTGAAGCAACTCTAGCTAGCGAAAAGATGAATGCGACATGGGGTGATACAATGGCGTTTCAGACTGGAACATATTTCAATCTGCTGGTTGAGATTTGGTTCACGATGCTTGGTGCCGTTGCTGTTCATGCTTCTCGTAAAATCACATGGGGGAGGGCTGCTATGTTTTCAGTCATAGCCTACTTTTTGTATTTCTTCCTGAAGCTTTTTATGGGTTTTTGGTAAAACAAAAGCTCCTTGATCAACAGGTGAGAGACTCCTAGAATCTTTCTCGAACAGAGGTTCTATTTTTTAATGCAGGTCATGCTGCCAGATTTGCAGATTAGGCATGTTTTCACGTTTATTGTGGGGTCTGAGCGTTTGCACAGGCTACACATTATTCCTGCTTTTCTAACGGTGATGCAGACTTCGCAGAATTTGATGACTAAGTCTTGTCGCGTGATTTTTCCGTTGGCGAGTTGTTTGGCTATTTTTTTCATCATAAATTGAATTTCTTCTGTTTGGTCGATTTTGAGGGCTGCACCTCTAACGTGACTCGTGTATTTGCTGACCGCTGTTTGGGTGATGCCTAAGAGTTCTGCGACGTCGTTCTGTTTCATGTTGTATGACTGTGTTAACTCTGTGGCGACAAAGGCTCGAATGGACGGGACAACCGATTTTACTGCGACTTCGCAGGGCATGAGCATGTGGGTCACTGTCTGAAGCAATTGTATTGTGTAGAAACCTATTTAAGCATGACGAATGTCATATTATTACATGACGTATGTCATAGGCGAAACACAAATGAACACCTACACTTATGTTCTCTCCTTTCTCCTCTCCCTGCTAGAGGGCAAGTGCGATGGCGAGCCTCTGACATACGCCTAAAAATTGCCTACTTAGGGAATAATGGTTTATGTTAGCTGAGATGGGTTCAAATCAATCGTTGAGCAAGATACGCGAAGTTGAGAGCTTAGCTGACGCCCTTCAAAAGGCTGAGAGCTATTGTAAAGATTGTAAGGCTTCTTCTCCAATGGTCTGTGTTGAACGCTGCGACGTCTGGCGTGTGAAGCATGAAATATTAGAGATAAGGAGAGTTGTGGGCGAGAGCAATCATGTGCAGCAGCTTTTGAACGTTTTGAAGAACAAGAGGCGTTGGAAAACATTAGACGCGCTCTGTGAACACTCACACAGCCTTAAAGAGTTGCAGCGAGACCTACGCGAAAGTGGATTTAACCACAGTCGTCAAACCATAGTTGAGGCTTATCTCAAACCAATGATTAAGGTTGGGCTCGTCAGAGAAGACGGCGTCAAGTTTAAGGTCACGTTTTACGGGAGAAAGATACACGACACATTAACAGGGCGCAATTCTCTGAGTTTGCTGCCCGTCCACTCGTGCTGTTACGAAGAGGTTGTTTTGAAAGAGTTGACTAAGCCCAAAACCTTCAACGAATTAGCAGCGCGTGTGCCTCAAAAGAGCCTTTCAAGAATCTTGATGAGGCTTAGAGCCAGAGGACTGCTAGTCAAGAGTCCGCGCAGAGACTACGTTTTCTATCACAGAGTAAAAGACAGACCCAGAATTAGGTTGTCGCCAACTGAAGAAAGGGTTTTTGACGCGATTCCGCAGGCTGGAATCCCTGTTCGTCAACTCTCCAGACTAGTGGGCATAAACCTTCGCAGAACCTTCAAGTATCTGCGCAGGTTGAGGGAGAAGAAACTTGTCTTTGCGCTTAAAGTACCTAGAACCTACGAGCTCACAGTTCAAGGGCGAGAAATAGTCAATTTATTGAATGATATGGAAAAGCTGGCATTGTCTTCCTTGAACGTACCAGTTCCGATTGCTCATCCTCTTCCTTAGTATTGTTTAATAACGAAAATATTTGTTGAACGTACAGAGACTCGTCTGATCTGAGTTTCAATGTTTAAATAAGGGTTTTATTTTGTAGTGTTGTTTGCTCTAACTAATCAGGTGTCCTATTATGCCAGAGATTCTTGAGGCTAAAGCTGTAGAGAAAACCTATCGTATGGGTAAGGTTCTGGTCTCTGCGCTTCGTGGAATAACGCTCGAAGTTGAAAAGGGTGAGTTTGTTGCAATATTCGGTCCTTCTGGCAGTGGAAAATCAACTCTGTTGCACGTTTTGGGCGGTTTAGACCGACCTGACAATGGCAGCGTCTTCATCGACGGCATAAACCTCTCAACCCTAAACGATGCAAAACTCGCCGAAGTGCGCCTCCACAAGATTGGGTTTGTCTTCCAATTCTTCAACCTACTTCCACGATTAACAGCGCTTAGAAACGTTGAGTTGCCACTCACCTTGGCTGACAT
>Ga0315309_1001916_pt1 | contig 12345 bp, 17 predicted proteins | sample TDP4_MG_FD_203080 | JGI IMG/M metagenome (GOLD analysis project Ga0315309, IMG submission 203080) | Freshwater sediment microbial communities from Lake Towuti, South Sulawesi, Indonesia - TDP4 | ecosystem: Environmental > Aquatic > Freshwater > Lake > Sediment | place: Indonesia: South Sulawesi...
CGCCTCGCCCAAAAGCTCAGCCAAATCGCCCAGGCATGGGGCAACAAGTCCGCAGCTAAATGGCCGGAAGACAAAGGTTTCATACAATACTTAACCATCATGGACATGCACAAACCTTTGGGAGCATGAGGATATGGATAAGGATCAATGGGTTGGAGTGCTGATCCTCCTAGCTTGCATGGTTGTGGCAGTCGGATACCTCACTGGGCTGTTTCTATTCCCAGCCATCCAACTTTGGCTGATAGCTATCCCAGTGGTTATCGCCTTTATGGCTATGCTCAGCATCGGAGCCTGGATCGGCTGGACCATGGCCACAACCCCGCCACCGAAGCCCATCGAGGAAATCGAAGCCGAGGAGAAGAGTGAAGAAACCATGCAGGAGGGCAGCGGGTCCCAAACGTAGTGCTGGTCTATGGGAGACGAGTAAGGTTTAGCATGTCTAATTCCTCCCCCATAAAGTCGGGCCGACCAAGCCTATTAGAGGTTAAGGCCTCTTTGAACAGCCTAGCCTTGGAGCTGTTGAGGGGTAGGTTTCCCAGCGTGGATGTGGAGCCCTACTACAAGGTGGCAGAAGCCTACGTAGATGAAGCCATGAGGCGTAGCAAGGGTTATAGGCGAAACATGGGAGGCAACAGTCCCCTAAAAACCTTGATTTTGCTCTCCATGGACACAGTGGCCTCAGCCTACGTTTTAGTCTCTGGAAAGAGCGACGAGGAAAAGGTGGATAGACTGCTCAAAGACTTTGAAACCATGGTTGGCGACTACCTGGAAAGCGTAGGGCTCCTAACCTATTAAGCGTGGCTAGGATGAGAGGCAGGGAAGAAAAGAAAAAGGAAAAGAAGAGGCTACCTTACTCCTCGATTTCAATTCCCACAAGCCTCCTCGAGGAAATCGAAAAAATCGTGAAGGAGCTTAAGTATTGGCCAACAAAGACCGCCTTCATACGTGAAGCCTGCCTCGAGAAGTTGGAGAGGTATCATAAGGAGCTGGAGGCTCAAGGACGCGTGGAAGAAGCTGAAAGGTCGAAGACAACGTAGTGGAGCCTTTAATCCACTTCGTCGTGCCGTTCACGGCCTTAAAGCTCGCCGGTGTGAAGTTTAGGAAGGCTTTACCCATTTCGCTTCTTGCTCTCTTGCCTGATTTGGACGCCGTGTTTCTTGTGCATAGGTCACTTTCCCACTCGCTTATAGTTGTGCTAAGTGTGACGGCACCATTTCTATTGTTAACCTACAAGTTCAAGCCGAGGCTCTATGGCTATGCTTTGTTGGCATTGATGGCAGTGACATCTCATTTAATCTTGGATGTTTTCGCTGGATACACGCCGACTTTGTGGCCTTTATACAGATATTCCACATGGATTCAAGCTGGGCTGGTGGCTCATATTGGCAGTTCTCCAAGCCTCACCTCAAGCGTGAAATTGATTACGGAGCCGATTACCTTCCAGCCGTTTCAAAGCCTAGACGCACCACTATTCACTGGTGAAGGCTTAATTCTGTCGGCGATATTGCTTATGCCAGTTTTGCTTAAAGCTTCCAGACAAGTTAGACTCAGATTGTTTTGAAGAGGTCTAGAAACTGGACGAAACAGGGGCTGTCACCAACCACTTGAAGGTTATTTAGGAGCATGAGTTAAGCTGATTATCAGCAGGACTCCCCTCCGTTTGACTCTGGGTGGTGGCGGGACGGATTTACCCTCATACTGCTCTAAGTATGGGGGTTTTGTTATTACATCGGCTTTGGATAAGTATATCTATCTGGTGGTTAAGCGTAGGTTTGAGGGGGATGTTAGGGTAAGCTACTCCGTGACCGAGATAGTGAAGTCTATAGATGATATCAGGCATCCTGTGGTGAGGGAGGCTTTAAGGCTTTTAGGATTGAAGAGTCACCTTGAGATAGTTTCCATAGGGGATGTGCCTGCTGAGACGGGGCTAGGCTCCTCAGGAAGCTTCACAGTAGGCCTTTTACATGCCCTCCACGCGTTTAAGGATGAGAATCCTTCGCGTCATAGGCTGGCTGAGGAGGCTTGTCGCTTGGAGACGGAGATTCTTAGGGAGCCTTGTGGCGTACAGGACCCCTACATAGCGGCTTTCGGAGGCTTCATATGCCTTGACATAGCTCAGGACGGTAAGGTCAACGTTTCACCTCTGAGGATGTCTGATAACACTATTCGTGAACTCGAGAACAACCTGCTATTCTTCTACACAGGCATCAAGAGGAGCTCCACTCAAGTTCTTCAAGATCAGGGGAGGTCTATTGAGGCGAATAGGTCTAGGGCTTTGGAGGCTATGCACCGCATTAAGGAGACAGGTTACAGGGTGAAGCACGTCCTAGAAAATGGAGATTTGACTGAGTTTGGTAAGCTTCAGCATGAACATTGGATGGCAAAGAAGAGCACCTCTTCAGAGATTTCAAGCAGCCCAATAGATAAGTGGTATGCAAAAGCCTTTAAGCACGGAGCCATAGGTGGCAAGCTCATGGGCGCTGGCGGCGGAGGCTTCCTCATGTTCTATTGTGAGGATGGCAAGGATAGGGTGAGGAAGGCCATGGCCAGGGAAGGCTTGAGAGAGGTTAGGTTCGGGTTTGAGCGCGAAGGCTCCAAGATAGTTATCAATCTTTAGGTGGTTTTATGCAGAGTAGGAGGTTTATCAACCTTTACCTTCAAGAGCAGGAGTCGATAACTAGGCGCATATCACGGGAAGACATCAATGGGGTTATAGAGCTCCTCTACGAGGCTTGGAGAGATGGAAAACAAGTTTTCCTGGCTGGGAACGGCGGCTCAGCCTCTACAGCCACCCATTTTGCGAGCGACCTAGCCAAGTTCACTTCAGTGGAGGATAGGAAGAGGTTTCGAGCAATAGCCTTAACAGATAACGTGCCTCTGGTCTCGGCTCTTACCAACGACCTGGGCTGGGAGAACGTTTACGTGGAGCAGCTAAAGAACCTGATGGATGAGGGCGACATTTTCGTGGTGATTAGCGTTCATGGGGGCTCCGGAGCTGATAGGACGGGTCCTTGGTCTCAGAACCTTTTGAAGGCGGCTAAGTTCGTGAAGGATAACGGTGGCAAGGTCGTTGGGCTGGCTGGCTTCGACGGAGGCATCCTAAAGCAGATGGCCGACGCATGCATAGTTGTGCCCATAAATTCGACACCTCAGGTGGAGGGCTTTCATGTGGTGTTGACGCACCTCATATGCGCTAGGCTTCGTGAATTGATAGCTGAGTTATAAAATGAGGCGCATTATTTTCTGGATGGATAATAAAAGCGACGATGTTGAACGAGTTCGTTAGAGGCTTAAAAGATTCTTGAGTTCAGTGGAGCTTAGGTATACGATAGTCGAGGTATGTGAGCTTATAGAGCCGGAAGATGGTAAATGAGTAGGGCTGTGTTTTTAGACAGAGACGGTGTCATAAACGAGATTGTCTACTTCCCGGAGCTTGGTGTTTTAGATTCTCCCCTTAACCCCGGACAGTTTAGGTTGTTGCCTGGTGTGGCTGAGGCGATCAGGTTTTTTAATCGTCTGGGTCTTAAGGTTATCATTGCGTCAAACCAGCCTGCCATAGCAAAGGGTAAGATGACGGAAGAAACCTTCGAGAGGGTGAGGTTGAAGATGAGGAGGGAGCTTGAGAAAAGGGGTGCGCATATAGATGCTGAGTATTATTGTTTTCATCATCCCTCAGCGAGGGATACCAAGTATAGGGTTAATTGTGATTGCAGGAAGCCTAAGCCAGGTCTGCTCTTAAGGGCTGCGAAGGACTTTGGGCTTGACCTTTCCAGATGTTATGTGATTGGTGACGGCTTAACGGATATTAAGGCTGGTAAGGCTGTGGACTGCAGGTCCTTCTTGATAGGCTATTTGAAGTGTGATTTATGTAGGCTCATGGAGGATGAGGGCGTCAAACCTGACTTCATTGTTCCCAGCCTACTTCATGGGTCTAAAATAATTGAGAAAGAGGTGAACGAGAGTGGAGATATTCCTTGATACAGCGAGCGTGAAGGAGATCAGGGAGATACTGCCATGGGGCATAATCAGCGGGGTCACAACCAATCAGAAGATCTTCCTCGCCGAGAAAGGCGTCAGTTTCCAAGATAGGGTCCATGAAATCCTGAGCCTTGTGGATGGGCCCCTCAGCGTAGAGCTCACAAAGACTGGCGGCAGCGACGAGGACTTAGTTGAGGAGGCCAGGGAGTACTCAAGCTGGAACCCGAAGAACATTGTTATTAAGGTTCCGATGTTTGGGGACGGTCGGGGACTTCGAATCGTTGACAGGCTTAGGAAAGAGAACATTAAAACGAATATGACATGTATGATGGCGACTAATCAGGTTTTGTTGGCGGCTAAGGTTGGAGCCACCTACGCCAGCATCTTCTTCAATCGTGTGAGGGATTCAGGCGGGGACCCGGTGAGGGTCATACAGGAGTCCAAGCGCATCATGGAGGAGGGCGAATTCCCAACTAGGATCATTGTGGGCAGCATCAGGAAGCCTGAGGACGTGAATGAGGCAGCGGTGGCTGGAGCCCACATCATAACCATACCCTACAAGATACTGATCCAGATGCCCTTCCACCCCAAGACTGAGGACACCATCAAAGAGTTTGACCAAGCCTGGCTGGAGTTCAAGAAGGCTGAAGCATCGACGTGACAGTGGGATGATCGCCATCGTTCTTGCTGGTGGATATGCTAAGAGGCTTTGGCCCTTAACCTTGAATAAGCCTAAGGCTCTGCTACCGATAGCTGGCAAGCCCATGATAGACTATGCTGTTGAGAAGTTGGTTCCATTAAACCCGCCGATAAGCAGGATTATTTTATCAACGAACTTGAGGTTTCAGCCCCAGTTTCGAGAGTGGCTACGGGCTAGGGGATACCCCAACTTAGAGCTTGTGCCGGACAGCTCGTTAAGGGAGGAGGAGAAGATCGGCGCCATAAGGGCTCTTGCCAACATCATGGCGAAAACGGGCGATGAGGATGTCATGGTTCTGGCTGGCGACAACCTCTTCACCGACGATCTCGAAGGCTTTCTCCGATTCTTCGATGAAAAGCATGCCTCAACCATTGCCCTGTACTATGCGAAGAGTGTGGATGAGGCGAGGAGGGGTGCCACCGTGACCATAGATGAGGAAGGAAGAGCTTTGGAGTTTGTTGAAAAACCTACGCATCCAAAAACTACCCTTGTTGGAGCGTGCGTCTACGCTTTTCCAGCAGGGATAGGTAAAAGGCTTAAAGAATATCTGGAGCTGGGGCTGCCAGCTGATGAGCCTGGAAGGTTTATTGAGTGGCTTCATAAGCAGGAGCCTGTTTACGGCTACATGCTCAAGGACTACTTATGGGACATAGGAACCCTTGAATCGTATAGGGCTGCTGACAGGTTCTTTTCAATGCGGAGTAGTTAAAGACCGGCCATAGATGGCGGAATGATTCTTTGAAAGCTGTGGTAACTGGTGGTGCTGGCTTCATAGGTAGCCACCTGGTGGATAGGCTTGTCTCAGACGGGTATTCGGTAACCGTCTTAGATAACATGTCCTGCGGCTTTTTGGAGAACTTGGAGAAGCACAGGAATGATGAGGGGGTGAGGGGTCTTAATGTGGATCTGCGGGATGCTAAGCGTCTCGAAGAGGTGTTTAAGGGGCATGATGTGGTTTTTCACATGGCTGCCCACGCGGACATCAGGAAGAGCTTGATGGATCACAGGGCGGACTTGGAGAACAACGTGGTTGGAACCCTAAACGTGCTTGAAGCCATGTGTAAGAATGAGGTTCAGGACCTTGTGTTTGCTTCCACGTCGGCGCTGTATGGAGAGGCCCAGGTGATACCTACCTCCGAGGGCTATTCTCCTGTCCAAACTTCTCTCTACGGGGCTTCGAAGCTGGCCTGTGAGGCCTACATAGAAGCCTACACTCAGTTCTCGCCCCTGAAGTTCTGGTCGTTTAGGTTCTCCAACGTTGTGGGCGAACGGTGTAGGAGGGGGGTGATCTGGGACTTCGTGCATAAGCTTCGGAGGAACCCCATGGAGCTGGAGATCCTGGGGAATGGAAGGCAGAGCAAGGAGTACCTTTACGTTAAGGACTGCGTGGAGGGGATGATGGTCGGGTATCAGAGGGCCTCGGGCAGCGTGAACATGTTCAACCTTGCCATTGAGGAGCAGACCACAGTGGATAGAGTGGCGGACATAGTGATCGAGGAGATGGGCTTGAAGGACGTGAAAAGAAGGTATACGGGTGGACCGAGGGGATGGATCGGCGACAACCCTGTCGTGATTCTGTCGATAGACCGGATCAAGAAGCTGGGCTGGAAGCCAAAGATTTCTTCTGAAGAAGCGATAAGACGGACTGTGAGATGGACCCTGAACGAGGTTAAGGGATTTGTTTTGCCGTTCACCGCTTTACCTCCTCAAACAGGAGGAACTTGAAACGCTTTTATGGAACTACTAAGATTTATTTGGTTCAATTCGTATTAACGTAGATGGTGAGCGGAGTGGGCGTTGAGCGCATTGTTATAAACCCTGAAGTCTTGTCTGGTAAGCCGGTTATAAAGGGTACTCGCATCCCTGTTTACTTAATCTTGGAGCTTTTGGCTGCTGGGATGAGTATGGATGATGTCTTGAGGGAGTATCCTGAGTTGACTCGGGAGGATATACAAGCGGCCCTTGAGTATGCCTCAAGGGGTACCACTATCTCATGTTGCAAAATCCTTGAGGCATGATTATTGGCGAAAATTCTGGCCGATGAAAACATTCCAAAATCTGTTGTGGGCTGGCTTCGAGGCATTGGGCATGATGTTGTTCATACCTCAGAGGTTGGCTTAAGGGGGGCTCCCAACAGAAATGTCATTGGATGGGCTGAAGTGGAGGGTAGAATTATCCTGAGGCTTGACTTAAATTTCGCATCTCTTTATCATCGGATGGAGGACCTCTTCGGTGTTGTTATTGTCCGTATCTACCCGGCTACGCCCACTAGGATTAAGAATTTTCTTGAAAGGTTCTTTGCCAAGGTCGATTTGAGAGAACATGCTAAGAGCCTCATCATAGCTTCAGAAAAGAGGATAAAAATACTTCGTCCCTAAAGCCAAATGAATGCGCGCTTTCATAGGGTTCTTGTTACTGGCGGCGCGGGCTTCATAGGGAGCCATTTGGTGAAGAGGCTCCTAGATGAGGGTAGGGAGGTTGTTGTGGCCGACGACTTCTCTAGGGGCAGTGTTCGTAACCTTCTTGATTTAGGCGTTCGTATCGAGTGCCCTAAGATTGACCTTAGGGATTATGGGCTTGCTTTGGAGGTTGTTGAGGGTGCTGATGTGGTCTATCACTTGGCGGCTAGGGTTGGTAGCGTCGAGTACCTTCACGGTAGCGAGTTGGCTGAGCTTAGGGCCTTGCAGGGCAATCTGATTATCGATGCTAACGTGTTCAGGGCGTGTGTGGAGGCTGGTGTTAAGAAGCTGGTATATGCTTCGAGCGTTTCTATGTACCCGATAGATGTGCAGCAGAGGCCTGGTGTGGTCCTGTCTGAGGATGATCTAGGCTATTATAATCCTGAGGGTGGATATGGTTGGGCGAAACTTTTAGGCGAGATACAGCTGGGCTGGATGAGGGATATGGACATTGGTATAGCAAGGATATTCACCGCCTATGGGCCCTGCGAACCTCTGGATGAGACAGCCCACGTGGTTCCAGCCCTAATCCGTAAAGCCATAATGTACCCTGAGGAGGATTTTGTTGTTTGGGGCTCTGGGGATCAAACAAGGTCCTTCACGTATGTTTCAGACTGTGTTGAAGCCTTGATTATACTTGAGGAGAAGGCCTCTAACCCTCCTATTGTTGTAAATGTGGGCTCAGACGAAGATGTTCCGATCAGAACGATAGCTGAGAAGATAGTTAAAATGTGCGGAAAAGGCATAGAGATAAAGTACGATCTTGCGAAGCCTGTTGGTCCTGTTAGCCGAACCGCGGACATAAGTAAGGCTAAAGCTTTGCTAGGGTGGCAACCAAGGATAGGTTTGGATGAAGGCTTGAGGCGCACCTACCTGTGGGCGGAAAAGAGGCTGAATACCGGTGTTGGTTCCTGAGGTAAAATGAGCAAAATTAGTGCATACTACTCTGAGTTGCCTTCTAGTTTTGCAGATTTTGTAGACAGGATGGCGCACAAGGCTCGTCCATACGTAGCTTTCACGGCTTTGAATGCTGTTTGGCGGGGTTTAGACAAGGATGCTAGAAGTATCTTAGATGTGGGTTGTGGGAAAGGAGAGCCCATGAGGTTCATTAACAGGAGTAAGGGGTTTTACACGGTTGGTTTAGATATTTTCAAGCGATATTTAAGGGAGTGTAAGAGGCATGGGAGCCACGATGATTATATCCTCTGTGACGTTAGGATGCTACCATTGAGGGAAAGAAGCTTTGATGTGGCTTTATGCATCGAGGTATTGGAGCATCTTGAAAGGGGGCACGGAGAAGGGCTTATTCAATCTATTGAGAAGATGGTACGTAAACAGGTTATTATAACCACGCCTGTTGGTGTGTATAAGCAACTGTATCTTGATAAAAATCCTTATCAAGAGCATAAGTGGATTTGGAGCCCTATTGAGCTTGAGCGGTTTGGCTATAAGGTTAAGGGAGTTGGAATACGCAATATTGGCGGGGAAAAGGGGTTAGTTTCCCGCCTTCCTAAAATTATAAGACCACTTTGTCATATTGTATGGGTTCTGACAGGGCTTTTTACGTATTTCTACCCAATGTTGGCGGGTCATGTGGTATGCGTGAAGAATTTGTGTCAGGTTCATGAATAGAGGATGAAGCGTGCTAATAACAACTTTAAGAATGCAGAGGGATATCCTCGGATTACCGTCCTTATCTGCGCTTTTAATGAAGAGAAGAGCCTTCCCCACGTCTTGCCTAAGATACCTACCTGGGTTGATGAGGTTTTACTTGTGGATGGGCATTCCATGGATAAGACGGTGGAGGTTGCCAGGAGGCTTCGACCAGATATCAGGGTGCTGTATCAGCCTGATAGGGGTAAAGGTGATGCTTTGAGGTATGGGATAAAGCATGCAAGCGGAGACATCGTTGTGACGTTGGATGCTGACGGAGCTACTGATCCAAAAGATATGCCTAAATTCATTGAACCACTTCTTAAGGGATACGATTTCGCTAAAGGATCACGCTTCACGTCAAGCCTCCCCGCTAACAAGGCGTCGCATAGAATCTTTGGGAATTTGCTTATCGCTGCTGTCTTTAATATCGTATATGGTGGTAGGTATACGGATCTTTGCTCTGGTTATAACGCGTTTTGGAAGAGGGCGTTAGAGCGGGTTAACTTTGAGTCTAGTGACTGCTTTGAGGATGAGCCACTCCTTGTCGCTCGGGTTAAAAGGGCGGGATTAAGGATAGCGGAGGTGGGTCATCGTGATCTCGGCAGAATCTATGGTGAGGGCAAGGCGCCCAGCTGGAGACAGGGCCTTAAAGCAATAAAAACCATAGTTAGAGAAAGGATTCTCGGTGCATATAGAACTCCATAGGTTGGGCAAAGAGGAACATGGGCGATTTTAACAGCTCTCAAAAAGTTGTTTTGATCGATCCTCCACCAGAGCGGATCATTGAAAAGCACGACGTACGCGACTATCCTCATCTAGGGCTTGCCTACATCGCTGGATATCTGACAAGCAGAGGCAAGAACTGTAGCTTAATTGACGGAAAATTCCAAAGAATGCATCTGGAAATAATCAAGAGAAAACTAGAGCTACTCAAGCCGAAGATAGTGGGAGTAACGGCTATGACACATGAAATTGCACAGGCTGGCAGGGTTGCGGAAATAGTGAAAGATGTCTCTTCTGAAGTCGTAACTGTAGTAGGGGGCCCGCATGCAACAGCTTTGCCTGTGCAAACACTTATCGATTTTCCAGCCTTCGATATCGCGGTTTATGGGGAAGGAGAGTATACGCTTTTTGAAATCGTTGATGCAATTCAGAAAGAGAAAAGCCTGGAAAACATAAAAGGTATTGCTTATCGAACCGCAATCGGTCTACACCAAAATCCTGCTAGAGAACCGATAAAGGATTTAGATGCACTCCCATTTCCGGCTTGGGACCTCTTGCCAAGAAGTCGCATCTACCCCATAATTACATCCAGAGGTTGTCCATTTAGATGTAAATTTTGCATGAGAGTACTTGGGAATAAAGTAAGGCAAAGAAGTCCAGAAAATGTTATCGATGAGTTGTCATATTTAATTGCGGAGTACCATCCAGAATTCATCCACTTTATGGACGAAACTTTTACGGTGAATAAAAACTACACGAAGAGACTCTTAGATCTGATGATAGAAAATAGGCTACATAGAAGGGTTAAATGGGATGCTCAAACGCGGGCTGACCTCGTGGACTATGATATACTTTCAAAAATGAAGGCTGTCGGATGCGAATGGATCGGTCTAGGAATCGAGTCTGGAAACGAGGAAATACTTAAGAGAAGTGGAAAAAGGTTGAAATTGGATCAGGTCATGACCGCTGTTAAGATGGCGAAAAAAGTAGGTCTAAAAACAGACGGTTTCTTCATATTCGGGCATCCTTTTGAAACGCCACGAACCGTGATGGATACAATTAATTTCGCAACAAAGTTAAATACCACTCAGGTTACGTTTGGGACCATGGTCCCTTATCCAGGAACAGAGATATATGAGATGGCAAGAAAAGAAGAAGGAGGTTACAAACTCCTCTCACAGAGTTGGGAGGACTTCAACAAAAACATCGGAAACTCCTTGGAACTAGTCACACTAACTAGAAAACAGATGGAGATGCTCCAAATAGTCGGATATCTTAAGTTTTATTTATTTAACCTTAGGTTTGTAGATGGAGTTCGATACCTATTAGCTCAGCGGAGACTTGCATTCGCTATTCTCAGAAAGGTTTTGACTCGACCGGCTGAGGTTACGCCGTCCAAAGTTGAATCTTTCCACAAATCTTCTCGTCAAGGAAAACCATAGTTAGAGAAAGAATTTTTGGCTGAAAGGTATTGCTGAAGATGGATAATCTTGTAAGTCTTGTAGGTGTAGAAAGTTTTAGTAGAGAAGGCATTAAAAAGGCTGTTTATCAAGCTATTGACTTAATTGGTCTTAATCCGTCTGGTGTTGAGTCTGTCATTATAAAGCCGAATTTGCGTTGGTATTGGGACTATTCTACTGGGGAAACAACAGATCCGAGGATTGTATCTGCTATTATCGATTACGTGTGTGAGAGATGGAACGTTAGCGCTGATATAAAGATCGTTGAGTCGGATGCTTCTGCGATGCGGACAAAGTATGCGTTTAAAATACTTGGATATGAGAAGCTTGCACGAGAAAAATCTGTTGAATTATTTAACTTGAGTGAAGATGAAGTTTATGAAAAGGAGGTGACTATTGGAAGGAAAAAGTTTATGCTTCATCTACCTTCCATTGTTTTTAACTCCGACCTTTTCATTAACGTTCCCAAGTTAAAGGTTGGCCCGTACGCAGGTGGTCAATGTCTACATATGACCTGTGCTTTAAAGAATCTTTTTGGTTGCATAGCCACGCATGGAAAGGTGAAGTTTCATCCCTACCTTCAGGAAATTATAGTTGCGGTCAACAAGTTAATCAAGCCCCATTTAACAGTTGTTGATGGCGTAGTCGGGCTGGGTAAACATCCCGTGAAACTTGGTTTGGTTATGGCAGGAAAAGATAATTTGGCTGTTGAATCCATAGCTGCGAGAATGATGGGTTATAATCCTTCGAAGATTCCAATAATACAATTAGCATATCAAGAAGGTGTTGGAGATTTCAAAGACGTAAAATTGGTCTGTGACAACATAGATCAAATTAAGAAGCGTTTCCCTAAGAAAAGTCGGCTTTTCTTTGAGCTATCTTGGAAGACACAGTTTTTATTGTTACACCTTTATACGAAGGTATCAAAAGATGCTGTGCCCACGGTTTTGGAGAACGTGTAAAAAATGACGATTAGAACTGGAATAATTGGTCTAGGTAAGGCTGGTATGCTACGCCTTAGGATCTCTCGCGTCATGGATAACGTAGATGTACTGGCGGTTGCCGATTCTTCCAAGAGGCGTTTGCAAGTAGCCAAAAGATTAGGGGTTAAGGAGCTGTATAACAATTATAATGAGCTGCTCCGGTCAGCTGACGTCGATGCGGTTATAATATCACTTCCTAATTTTCTACACAAAGAAAGCATAGTTGCAGCCACGGAAGCCGATAAACATATCTTTATTGAGAAACCTCTTGCAAGGACAAGTGTTGAATGTAAGGAGGTTATGCGCCTAGCGGAAAAGAGAGGTATTAAGCTTATGGCTGGTCACAACTATCGCTTTCTCGGCTGTGTGAAGAAGGTGAAAAGTAT
>Ga0315309_1001917_pt1 | contig 12344 bp, 11 predicted proteins | sample TDP4_MG_FD_203080 | JGI IMG/M metagenome (GOLD analysis project Ga0315309, IMG submission 203080) | Freshwater sediment microbial communities from Lake Towuti, South Sulawesi, Indonesia - TDP4 | ecosystem: Environmental > Aquatic > Freshwater > Lake > Sediment | place: Indonesia: South Sulawesi...
AACTGCATCACCGTCGTATTGAAGCCCTCCAACGAGGCGAAGTCAGCTCTCAAGTCCAGTTTCGGATAAGGCCCTAGAGTAGGTGTCACGGTGTGCTCTCTCGTCGGGATTGGAGTGGGAGGCGTTGCCAGATAGACTGCGAGAGCAATGATCACGATAGCTAGAAGAATAACCGCGACTGCTATTCGAAGCCGAGTGAGAAACTTCACGACTAATCAAGAAGTTTACAGAACCATCACCAATTTAAACATATCAACCGATATCTCTGCTCGTATTTCCGGCAAGTAGGCAGAAACGCCGCCAAGAGGAAAATATACTGAATACATGCAGAACCGCTAAACTAAGGAGATCCGCGATAAGGCTGGATTGAAGGTGCTATCCTGAATTGAGTGAGCGATTTCTGAAGTGGGCTGTCAAACGGCATTACAAGGCTTTGGGCTACAAAGTCTCAATGCGAAGAATAAGACTGGGCAATACTGAAGTCGATGGGGAAGCTATTGGGCCGAATGGTGAGAGGATAGCGATTGAAATCAAAACCCCGAGAGATGATCTGGCAAGAGGAATAGGACAGATAGCTGAAGCGTTAGCATTCGGCTACCATAAGGCAGTCTTAGTCACCACCCTCAAAAACACCAGAACAATCAATGATTCGGTGTTCAAGAGGTTTGGGTTCGGGTTGACCGGCGTCGATTCTCGCGGAAATATCTATGTAGTCGGATAAAGGCACGTTTGAAGCAGCTCGAAGATAGAAGAAGAACCGACCCTAACAGAGGCATGCCTTTCAAGAGCCGAATCGTAAGCGAAGATGAGCTCACCGCTTTTCTGGATGAAGACTGGGACCTAGTCAAAGAACTGACTAACGGCAAAATTGTGATAAGAAGACCTCTAGAAACTGAATAGAGGTTTTCTCTCTTTCTAATCACGTTCTTTTTGACTAATTATTATTTTTGGCTCATTTCGGCTTTGAAAGTATCTTCCCAATGCTTTTTGGCAAACCATTCTTGGTCAAGAGCGTCAAGCAATTTTTTGATATTTTCTGCGGCTATTCTTGGATCGGTAGTTCTAAGAATAAGTGACATCTGGTAGGTCGAGTAGTTAATTGTGTCAACGACTCCAAGTGGTAAGATACTTTCTACAGATTTTTGTGCAATCTTTGTAGGGATAGGTTCACGTGCAGTTATTTCAAATTCAGTCGTCTTCTCGGTTCTATCCTTCACCTTGACGATTAGTTGCACTTGACTTTTTGGTAGTTCAACAGGGATGCTACTTAGTTTGCCTTTTTCAAAAGCTAGCCTCAGCTCGATCATTTTGTCTTCAAGGCCCGATATCTTGCCTGTATGCTCTTCAATTTTGGTCAGAGACTTGACTATTTCAAGTAACTTTGAATAGAACCCAAGCACTCCCAAAACGAAGGATATGAGAATCCCTATGAAAGCGATCAAGATGCCGAGAAAAATCGTTGATACCTGTTCTGACACGACTTTAGCCCTAAGATTCATTGTGGTTCTACACTCTTATATTTGTCGAAAGTGAAAGAGCAATGGAAAGACATCAGGACCTAGAAGAGTCTGCTTAAAGCCAGCGTTGTAAATACTCCTAGCACATAGAATACTAATTTCATCGAAAAATCTCGCCAGAAGGAATGACGTCTCTCCTTTCGCAATTCACCTCGAAGAAGTTGGGCAACCGCCTCGACTTCAGGTTGTTTCAATTCTACAATTTGCTTGTAGGTCCTAATATCTTCTTGAAGCTTCAATGCCAGATTATGTCTAGCTTTTATCTCGTTTTGAATATCGCCCAGTAAACGAACGGCTTCTTCGAGTTCTTGGAAAAGACGACTGATACGCATCTCAACAGTTTCCCTTGCTTCCTTCTTGTAACGCACATACTCTCTTATTACATCGTAGGAAGTATACGCAATAAGAGAAATGAATAACCCAATGAAAACCACAGCGGCTATTTCTAAGAAATCCAACCTACTTACCTAATAAGAAACTAGCTACAGCTATTTTAAGAAGTTGCATTTTCAGAGTTTCGGACGTAATTCGCACTATCCGTTGGCTTGTGCATTTGCGACTTTTTCCTGAGAACAGCGCACGTCTTTATAGTGGTCATAGCCGTATCTAACTGTTAGAGACAATGAGCGACTATGAGTCGAAAACGCGAACTTGAGCAAAAAGTTGTATCTTTTCAGACCAGATTCTTAAGAGCTTTGAGAAACGTTCAGCCTTTGGCTTTCTTAGCCTCTGCATTATTCGTAGTAGCTGCCCTGTCTCGCAATGAATTCGTTGGTGCTAGTGATTGGGCGATAGCTTCGGCTTTTGCCTTTCTGCTCGCGTTTCTATTCGCGCTATCAGCTGAGTTGATTCCCATTCCGAATATAATCTATGCGTGTTGGACTGCAACAGGGTTAGGAATACTCTTCATTTTATTGGTTGCGTATGAGTTTTCAAAGTTCGTTCAGCCTGTGGGGAGACTGCCGATTGCGATTATTTGGTTTTCTGCGATAGTACCGGCAGGTTTCTATCTGCAAGCTTTCGTAGGACGTATAAAACACATGTCGGGCAGGTTAGCAGGTGGAAAGAAGTCAGTTCTGCTAACCCTTTACTTTCTGGCTGTTGCCGGCGTGGTTGTCGCGCTGACGTGTCAAGTAGCAAACATGATTGCTGATCTCCTCGATGTTAAGACTCTCACAGTCAAGGCTTTCACAGTCCTAGATGTTGATGTCCTCGTAATTATGGATAGTGTATCTTGGGCGGGGTTTGGCCTCTTCACTAGTGCCACTATTGTTTTGATTCTCTTGGAGAAACATTGGCTATCTTCAGGAGAACTACGAAGCCTTGAGGAACGGAAAAGCCAAAAAGCAAACGATTGAATGTTTACTCTGTGGCGGTATTCCCGATGTCTCTTTGAATCTAGGCATTATAGACGTTTATGTAACAAGGTGATACAAGGGTTTTTCACATCCGGCACGGCTCCTACTATGAAATTTCCTGAAGGGATCTCTTAGAGACATGGTCCCGGGTTTTTTCGCATTATCCCTTGGCTTGTGCATTTGCGACATTTTGCTGTCTGAAAACTGAATAGGTTCTACCGGCATACATTTGGTTCTCTCTTTCGCTTATTGGGTAGGGAGCAGTATCAGCATCTTCAATGACTCAGTTACGGTGTTGATCCAGCAACCAATTCCTGCGCCGAGTCAAAAGATAATGGCTAGATGCTCAAGCTGCAAGAGTCTAAATGACGAAGATGCAACTTTCTGCTCAGCTTGCGGAAGCAAGTTAAAGTAGTCTATTGGGTGAAGAGCAGCCTTCGCTTTTCTGTTTTGAGAAACTCAAATATCTTTGGATGCCAAATATGCTTTACGAAGCGATCTTCTTTGGCTGAAGATAAACCGTTCAGTTCGCTGATGGATACATGTGAGACTATTTTGCTTGGTTGCAAAAGGCTTGTTAATCAGCAACAGAATCATGTCCAGCCATATCTTTGGGAGAGCACCTATGTATTAGATCAAGTCAAGTCGAATGTGAATGAAGCCGTCAGAACTGTTATTCGTTGCAGAGGACTCGTCGTAGAAACTGCGAGTAAACGCCAGTTATCATACTTAGAAGAAGTAGAGGAACTTTTCAATGATCTAGAAACAGAACTGGGATACCTGCGTGAAGAAAAGCTCAACCATGCCCTGATCAGAATCGACTCCATCATTACAATTATCAAGAAACTGCAAGGACATACAGAATCTATTGAACAACTTATCTCTAGAGATTCAGCGGCAATTGCTCTGGAACAAAGAAAGAAGGAACTAGAACAGTATAGAAAGGAGAACGAGAAGCTAAAACGCAGAATCGAAACACTAACGGACGCTTTTATTGGAGAACACTGGCTAGTCGACTTAATTGACATAGCCACCGAGTATGTGGAAATCAGCGAACCGTGGTTCAGATGCGCCTGCGCGGTGAATCTTTTGGAAGCAAGCATAAAGAAGAAGCTTGAGAAACTGAATGAACCTACAGAACTGAAAAGTGAAACTCTTGAGAAATGTTATAGTCGACTGCTGGATGCGCTGAGACGAAGAGGAGTCGCCAGTATAGATCTTGATGAGTTGAAAGGAGTAACGCTACCTATGCTATGGGCGGCTCGCAACAAGATTGACCATGAAGGACATAAATACAAACCAACTCCAAAGGAAGCGAGTAATATTGTCAACGATGTTGTCCTGTTAATTCAGAAGCTATTCTCATTGCAGGTTTGAAGAGCTTGAAAAAACACGAGGTTTCGTGGATGTCTTCCATGTGGCCAAAGCTGTAGCCGCGAAACTTCATGTGGAACCTACCCAAGAGTTTCGAAATCAAATACGATATCTGTTGAACAGTTTATTCTTTCAACGGAAGGTTGAGATGATAACCAAGAAGGGAGAGAGAGGATTCTTTCTGACAAATTATTACAGACTCGCAGAGCGAGAAACGTAATATAGCGCCTTCTGTGGTCCCGATTTTTCGCACTATTCCTAGACTTGTGCATTTGCGACATTTAGCGTTATCCTACAAAGAAGATTCGCCCAGAGAACAATGTTTATTTCCTGTCAGAAGAAACTACAGACTAGTTACTTGATAGATGAGTGCTTTCGTTGCAAAAGGCAACAAAGTCTTATCCGATTTTCCTTTCCGATCAGCCTATCTATAGTTCAAAGGAAGATCAGTTCAACTATGGGTTGTTCGTAGACCAATTAGAGACGATCATAGCGAATTGCGAAACACCTGCGAATATAGGGCTGTTCGGAAGATGGGGAGTTGGCAAGACGTCCATTTTAAACCTGTTAAAGGAGAGAATTGATGAGAAGCAAGGACTGAGAGAAAGATTCGACTATGTTTGTATCGACGCGTGGAAATTTTCTAAAGAGTCCCTCCGCCAACAACTCCTCTTAGAATTGAACAATCACTACAAAGCGTTTAAAGAAGAGGAAATCGAGGATATTCTTTTTAACATAAGAGAAGTCCCGCTTGAGATTCATGAGAAACTACGGGAAAAAGCAAGTCGCTATATTAGCCTGTTTTCGTTATTTTTCCTAGGGACTATGATTATTATAGTCGCGTACTTTGTATTAACAATGTGTTTCAAAGTTGAATTTGCACTCTCAACGATGATCGAACTTTTAATGATACCTCTATTGCTTCAGCTCTCAGAGAAAGTGATAACGGCTGCTAGTGAAGTCAAAAAGAGCGCAACAAAGATTGTTCCGAAGATTGAGTACGCTCATCAGTTCGAAAATCTCTTCAAAAACATGATCAAGAAAAGAGGAGATAAGACGCTCCTTCTTGCCGTGGACAATCTTGACAGATGCGAAAGCGAGCTCGTCGTTGATTTTCTAGGTACGATCAAGACCTTCTTGGAGATACCCGGATGCATTTACCTGCTGGCTTGCGATGATGAAGCCCTTGAGAGGCATCTCGTGAATGTCAAGGGTGAGAGATTTGCCGAACCTGATGCTAAGGAATTCCTTAGGAAGTTCTTTCATTCCATGCTGAGAATTCCTACTCTAATAGATGAAGACTTGGAGAAATACATGGATCGGATGCTATCTAAGGTTGATATCAAGTTTGGTGAGAGTGTCAAGGAAGTCCTGCTTCAAGCTATGACAAAGAATCCGCGGAGGGTCAAGCAATTTCTTAACAATCTTGCCGTTATCTATCGGCTCGCTGAAGCCAAAGAACAGGTGGGACTGATTCGAAAAGAGGTTGTAACAGGAAACACTGGGTTCCTTGCCAAGATCACTATCATACGAGACGAGTGGGCTGACTTCTATAGGAGGCTGGAGCAGCGAGAGGACTTGTTGGATTACGTCGAGCGCTACTTCGAAGGTGAAGAAATCCCAGATATTGAAGCCGCTCGGATTCAAGAATATTTCGACCAGAATCAGGGCATAGAGTGGTTTCTCAGAGCAACCAGAGCTGTCACAAGTTACGACGTTGCCCCATTCATTAGGCTGCATCAAGAGTCCTATGAAAGCAGTATCCCAGAGCTCGAAGTTCTTCGGCTAAGGGTCAGACAGAACGATGTGGACTATGTTAGACGTATTGTGGAGAAAACCTCGGATGAGCAAGAAAGAACAAGATACATATTAGAGATTCTCAAATTCTTGAATAGCGATCTTAGGCTGCATAGATTTCAGTCTGCGTTTAACGCGACGAATGTTCTCTTGGAGACGCTCGACTTAGCGACGGATCAAATGCGTGACGAAGTGATTGCGAGTCTTCAGAACTCTCTTACAACTAAAGAAATAAAGGCCAACCTAGGAAAATTTGATCGTTCGAAAATTTTTAATGTTGCCGAACGGATGACTTCGCTCTACAGAAATCGGATCTTCATGAGATACATAGAGCTTCTAATAAGAGAGACATCCTATGATGCAAGTCTCCTTGATTTGCTTATCCAACGCAGAAAGATTTTCCCCAGCGACGTTATCAATGCACTCAATGAGTCTTTAGCAAAGTTCCTGACTGTCAACGAAACTGAAGCTCTAAAAATAATATATCAAAAGCTATGTTCTGATCCAAACGCGGCTAATGATGTTGTCACGGATAAGTTAGTAGCGACTGTTGTAGAAAGAATAGGCACTGAAATTTCGGATGTCAACAATAACCGATGCCAAGTGTATGTCGCGCTCAAACATCTTGCTTCTCAACAAACAAAGGCGCGATTTGTCTCTACGCTATTGACCATAGTACGGCAGAGAAAGGAAAGTTCAATCACTCGAGAGATCAGATTTGCAATAGGTCAATTGAACTCCCTGACAAGCGAAGACATTCCTCGGAATGTGTTTGAAGAATTGTACGAGACACTTGCCGAGTGTTCCCTACGGATGACTGACGAAATGCAGAAAATCGAGGTCTTGGCACCAGTTTTCATGATTTTCGGCAGTATGAAGGAGGAGACTAAGAAGAACCTCATCGAAAATCATCTGGTCCCGTTGATGTCGCGATGCACCCTCCAATGCATTAACAGAGTATTAGACGTAGCCAGACAGCACTCGGTGCACCTGACAAATTATGAGCCATTCTTCAATGCGTTGATTAATCGTGTCAAATCAAGCCTGCCGGATGGTAATTTGATCCAGTTTCTCATAGAAGAAGCTCAGGAAAAGCAGAAGGTGTCCATTGGGCAATCGCTTGCACAAATGATTCAGAGCAATAACCCAACTTTGTTGTCTCCGGCGTTTCAAGCTCTTCAGAAAAACTACGAAAAATTAGTCGGGGAGGCTTTGGACGCTGTATGTAATGCATGTCTCGATATGGCGAAGAGATTCCCTCCGCAAAGAAAGACATTCCTTGAGCCGATGATAACAGAAGCGATTACGAGATGTTCTAGTACACCGAAAAACTCTGTTGCCGATCTATTGCTTGAATACATCAAGTCGGATGATGTTAGCCTAAGCTCGCTCGGCACTCAGTACTATTTGAGGATCCAAAGCCGTATCGCCGTCGAGAGAAGGCGAAATGTTCTAAGACAAGTGATAATTAGACTCAGGAATCTCCTAGATAGAATCGATACGTCGTGGCAACACTTGATTGATATCATTATTCAAGGACAGCAGATCTTGGAAGAGGATGATATTTCCGACTTCTTGGACGTAATGATTGCACAGCTTTCGACGGCAAAGCAGGAATCTATACAGCTAGTAGGACTTGTAAATATCACAAAAGTCACCAAACTATACAACAGAGCCGACGATGTTATTAGCCATGTGCTTGAACTAGCGAAATCAACGAGTAGTGAGAAAGTGAAGAGCGCCGCGAGGGAAGTAATGCAAAAGCATTCAGGCGAGGTATCTGAAAAACTGCGTAGCGACCTCAATCAATTTCTGCTCCAGCCGTAGGAAAGTTCATCGCTGTGAATAGGCAGTCTAGACACCTAAGGAAGCGTTATTGGGTCGTTTAAGGTCCCTAGACGTTCTTTACAATGCAAGTTGGACTAGTAAACTTTGAATTAATGAAAGAGCTGAGCAACGGCAAAATAGCGATTAGGAGACCCCATAGAAGCTGAAATCATTTGCCTTGAACTAACGTCCAAATACTCCATGCCAATGTCAATATTATCCACAAGAGAAGACCTGAGACAACTCCTTCCACTACGCCTTTGCTTGTGATGAGTCGTCTTTCCTCAACTCCTCCTATTCGCAAATTGGCAAATGGGAACAATTGCTTGAGTTTGGTTCCAACGAAAATTCCTGCAAAAATAGCAAGGAAACTCATGCGCCAATCTATCAGTATTCCCGATGCTACGTTCCACGCGAGAATGGCGAAATAGGAAGAACCTGCGAAAGAACCCCACAACAACAATTGGAAAAGTCCGTCGTAGAGAATATAAGCGGAAGTCTTCCTCGCTCTGAAGAATTGTCTGAGCTCTTCGAGTTTTCCATTGACCCAAGTCTCTTCGATGCCTTTAATCTCCATTCTGTTAGGTTTCTCCTGCAATTCATTAAGTTCTATCGAGATTTCGTTTTGTCTATTCTCTGACTGCGCTGTCACACTAAGCATTCTCACTTTTGTAACGTCTCTAGCAGATCTGAGAAGTGCTTTAACATCTCTTCTGATAATCTTTTGATCTCTGAACTCTGCTGTGTAGGTTACATCTCCAACAGTTCTCAAACTCTCATCAAGCACCTCAAGATCCTCTCGAGAAAGCAAGCAAGATGGGATTTCCGCGATGCGAATTGTCAATTCATCAGGGCTCAGTTTGTTACTGTCACTCAAAGGTTGCTCTATCAACTTGCCAACGTCCAAAGACATATCTCTCTCCTGGCCTTTTCTCCTTTACGATTCCCGCTCAATTTCTGAACGAACCCGCCAAGGAGAGAAGATTTAGCTCAAGGCAAATAATAAGACCAAGATAAATCGCAGTCCTCCCTCTTCCAGACGCTGAGTGGAAACTAAAGGAGAATTAGCTTGCAGCCGTGGCCCAAGATTTTCCGCACTACTTCATCGCTTGTGCGTTTACGACCTTTTGCTGAAATCCTTACGGTTAGTGACGGGTAATGAGCCTTCATTAAGCGTAATGACATATCATTACCCTTAACCATATAGCCGTAAAGCCGTAATGTTTTTAGTCTTCATGGAACAATGTGTTTCAAGCCGAAATGGAATGAGAAAGGAGAAATGGAAATAGAAAGGAGGTGAATGTTTGGAAAAGGTTTGCGTGAAAGTCCCTAACATGGTAGCCAAGTATTTCATCAAGCACTATGGTGACTTATCGGACCTTTCGGAGGAACTGCTTTACGACGCGCTCAAATCGATCATACAGCAAGAAGCCAAAGAGAACAAGGACGCCAGAAAGATACTTGGAAGGCTTTAACCCGATCCGACTGATTGATCTTCTGCGAGGATCTTCTCAATATCTGGTGGTTTCGAAGCAATTATCTTGTTCAGGGTTAGACTGTCCGGGAGAGATTTATGTTTAGAACGATAGTTCTCTAACGCGATGAATTTCTTCAAATTGCTTTCATGTTCTTTGGTTATGTCAGTGCTAATAAGCATCATTATAATAGTCACAGCCAACAGTAGGACGATGATGATGACATGTATTAGTCTCGACAAATCCGGAAGCTGAGCCAAACCCAAAGCCTGGAATATAGTTAGGGACATGGCTACAACCGCGATAAGAGCTATCGTTGTTGGATACATGGGCTCTAATCCTTTAAAGAACCAAGAGGAATATTTGTTGAATTGATCGATCAGGTATCTGGCTTCAGAGTCGTCCAAAAGTCTCAAGTCTCCACGGAATTCAGAGAGAGCTATCCTATTATCTATTGCGTTCTTTCCGGCATATAACTGACGCAATACATAGGCGCGCCTATATACGCGGAAAACCCTATGCCTAGGGCTTCGTTTGGAAAAAATAAAAAAATTTAATCTTCCAAGACTCCGAGTTGGCAGAACCAGACTTCCTATGCTGAGTGTTTTTTATTTCTATTTATTTATGTGTTCAAACAGTAGAAGTAGGGAAAGTGTATAGCGTTGAATTGGGATGCGTTATCAACCTTTATCATTTTGGTGACTGCGATTGTGGTATATTACCAATTGAGAGAGATGAGAAAGGCTACCGTCGCAACAGCGTTTTCATCCATTGCAGAGTTTCTGGAGTCCAAAGAGGTTCGCGATGCTCGTAGGGTTCTAATGGAAATCTCTGAAGAAGACTTCACGAAATGGAAAGACGAGGAGAAAAAAAGTGCTGAAATCGCATGTAGCACATACGATGTGATTGGAATTATGTTGCGAGAGGAAGTCATCGACCATAAAATGGTCACATTAGCATGGCGCGATTCCATTGTAAGATGTTGGGAAAAGGCACAGCCGATGATTAAATCCTACAGAAAAGATCGCGGAGAAGATTTCTGGAAGGGTTTTCAATGGCTTTATGAGAAGTGTAAATGAGATGCTAAAGGCTCTGAGTTACAAGGGTTGGCTCGTCAACTTAGCAACCGGGCAAGGTAAAACCGGCGTCTATGCGTTCAGAAGTCAACTTCGCAGTTACGAAGTTTCCAAGTTGGAAGGCTCAAAAACAGATGAAATTCGGTTAAAGGAGCCTATTTCTGAGGATTTCCTCAACTTGGTAACTTCGCACTTCCTAGAGATGCCTCTCCAACCTCATACGCAACTTCCAAGTTGCCAAGTTGAGGTGTATTACTGTATTTCGTAATGCAATCTGCTCTGATTCTCTTGTATTTCGTAATACAGTAATACAGATTTAATTGGTAAAATGGTAATTGGGGATGAGGCATCTATATTTCTATCACCATTACAGTTACAAATTAAAGGTTTACCTGTATTACGCATTTCGTAATACAATTAGCTTCTCTGAACTTTAATCGACTCAATCCTAGAGACTAACTGGTCTCTCTGGTCCTGTAGGTTCTTGATCTTCGCTTTGAATGCTGTTTGAATCTGCTGAAGGTAAGGAATCCTCGCTTCGAGTTCAACACTTTCTTTCTCGATGCCCTTCAAATGCCGCTCTATCTCAGCTTTGCCAATGATGTAAAAATCTCGTCCATGCTCATCAGTATTCCAATAACACCTGAATATTTCACGATCATAGTCGCTCTCCATCTCCTCGACTGAGATCCCTTTGGACTCCGCTCTTCTCATTCCTTTCTCCAAAGCTTCCGTCAATCTAACCTTCTTATCATCGAAGTCTTTCCTCAATTCCGGAAGATTCATCAAAGTCTTCTCGGCTTCCTGAAACTCCGGGTCCTCATCCAAGGCTTTGATCTGAGTTTGGACCAGTTCAACTTGCTTGGTCAATCCGATTATCTGGTCCTCCGGCGTCTCAGGCGTCTTTTCAGCCTCTGAGATAGCTCGATCTAAGGCTCCTCTAAGGAATTCTGCAGGATCTGGCTGAGATTTGAGGAAGCTCATTTGGTCCTCTCTAAGCCGGATCGAGTAGGAGCGAAGCTTATCTGTTCTAGAAGCAGTCAAACGCATCATCGCTCTCTATAATTGTCAATTTTGTGATTTATGCCTTAAGGCTATCTGAAAGAGTCAACAGGGGAAACTTCATTAAAATACTGTTGCCCAATGGAATATTTGACGAATATAGGATAGCATGCGTCGGAAAAACTTCAAGAAAGACATGTGAAAGATCACCGTCTACTAGCGGAAAACCCAATTTTAATGATAAACTCTATTGGCTGCAATCGCAAGAACAACAAAATAGCCGCGAATAGAGCCGAATGTTCATCTAAGCGTCTTAGATGTTATGCGCTGCCTATCGGCGCCGGTAACTCTCATGAATGGAGGCCCAAAAATTTTTATTTTTTCGCCGAAACGAGAGCATCAATTCAGTTTCTTCATGGACTCGAAAGCGTTGAGAATCTCTAACGCCATAAATCGATCCAAGCCAATTTCGATTGAGTTGGACTAGAACGGGATTGAGCGAAGGCTTGCCACATATTAGTTTCACTAGCCTCAAACCTTTTGATCATCTTAGCGAATGTAAGAGTGAAAGTCTGAGGGGAAGTGAACTAGATGCCGGAAAGAGGATATGTAAATGTAGCTACAAGCCTAAGAATAAAGGATGCGCGTATTCTAAAATTGAAGCTAGCCGAGTCAGGCTTTAATTCATTGCATAGCTTCTTGAAAGCATTCATCAGAAGCGAGGGAGAGGTTTTTACTAGTAAACTTACTAGTAAGCCCAGGAATGAAAAGTCTCAAAATGAGCTTATTTCGGCTAGAGTGGTGGACCGGGCGGGATTTGAACCCGCGACCTTCCGCATGCCAAGCGGACGATTTGGTAACGACCCTCGATTGAGGAGTAGTTCATACCAGACTGATCTACCGGCCCGCGTTCAATCT
>Ga0315309_1001919_pt1 | contig 12337 bp, 24 predicted proteins | sample TDP4_MG_FD_203080 | JGI IMG/M metagenome (GOLD analysis project Ga0315309, IMG submission 203080) | Freshwater sediment microbial communities from Lake Towuti, South Sulawesi, Indonesia - TDP4 | ecosystem: Environmental > Aquatic > Freshwater > Lake > Sediment | place: Indonesia: South Sulawesi...
AATTTCGGGGGAGAGGGTTAGGGGGGAAAGATAGGATGGTCCGATATCGGCCTGAAGGCTATACGTGTCCTGTGTGTGGCGCCATTTTTCCGGCTCCTCAGAGCCTCGGCGGCCACGTTACCAGGGTTCACAGGGATGTGGACCTTGACCTTCTGATCGCTCTTAAGAAGACTGGACGAAATAAACAGGAGAGGAGGTGACTGATCTTATGGCGTTGGGAAGAGTGTTGCCTGGACCGTATGAGATATTGGAGCTTGCTGACCGTCAGAGTGTACGGCTGAGGCTGATCAGTTGGGAGCAGGGAGTTATGACAATCCATCCCCGGAACAGGGGAGGACCTGAAGAAAAGACGATTGAGGTTCTGAGGGTTCATGTTAGGCCTGAAACGAAGCCGGTTCCGCCCATGTACTACGACATCACGAGTAAGACGCTGATCGCGCAGTTTCTACCTATGCTGATGACGGCTGGCTTTGAAAACTACGAGTACGTGATCACTAAGTATGGGATTGCTCCGAGGGCCAGGTTCCAGTTGGACCGGGTTCCGATTGTCCTGTAGGCTGCTGCGGCTCCTGAAGTCGACGCACGCCGAAGTAGACCTGAAGAGCCGCGTAAATCGTGTCTATGGCTTTCTCCGGAGGACCCAGTTGATCCGTTATGTACCGGGTTAAGGTTTGACAGCCCTCGCAGACGTACTGAAGCGTGATCTCTTTAGCCGGCTTCCGGTAGCCACAGATTAGACATTGACGGTACTGGATCAGCTGCTCAGGATTCGGAGCCGGGATCTCCGGCTCAACACCTTTAGCCTCGGCCTCAGCCTTCGCCCGGGCGATCTGCTCAACCCGATTTTGAACGAAAATTTTGAAGGTACCGGTGTCCCAGCCCAGGTTAATAGCCGTCCTGAGGCCGTCATGAACCTCGTAGGGCGTAGGAAGGTTAAGGGCGACCTGGACATGAGTAGGCGTTATCTTCCGCGCCTTAATTGCTGCAACGACGTCGTCGGGAAGGTCCTGCAGGTCCTCGAGGAACTGGATCCACCGGGCTCGCCATGGGAAGATCTTCTCGAGCTCCTCGGGACTGGAGCCTAGGGTTCTAAGTTTTCTAATGGCCTGCCCTATTGAGATGTAGTCGTAGCTGCCCCTGGCCACGTTCTCAACAATGTTCATTATTAGGCCTAGTTTCTCGTCGGCCTCAATCACCTTAACCTGGACCTCTAGGGCGCCTTGAGCGATCTGCTCAGAGATCCTAGACCGGCCCGTGACCAGCTCATAGTAGCCGTCTGGAAGAGGACGGACGACAGGATCCTGGATTACGCCTACCTGGCTTATGGTCGACGCGAGAAGGGCCTTCTGCTCTTCGTCCAGGATGCTTGAGACGCGCACGTCGGGTACTCTAATTTTTTCGACTGAAACTGTCCTAAATTCTGGCATTTTTTTTCACAAAAACATGGTACGCAGGCTCTGCAGATAAAAACTTCGCTGTTCTTCTCCCTTAAAGAGACGAGAAACCTAGATGTCTAGGCTTCAAAAGATGTAGCGTTCACTCTAGAAACATAGATAGGCGAATTTATATGGTTATGATGTATAATCAATGATCTGTGGATTACCTTGAGCAGGAACACCGAGGAAATGCGGAATTCGGGACACCTCATAATTAATGGATTGTCCAGCGTTGGGACTGAAAAGATGTCTGGAAAGAGGCGAGAATTTGACTTCTACGGGGGATCCTTCTGGAACTTCACGTCCCAGAGTTCTAGAGCAAAGCTCTCGAAAGTGAGTCGTCTTCTGGAAGTGGATTCCATGAAAGAGACGGCTGCCGTAGGTTTCGGGGGTTTTAGCCTTGTTGTACACCGCATGGTCTATGGCGCCGCGCCTCGTGGTCAGGAAAACTGTCCAAGGTTGTCCGCGATAAGAAGTCGTAAAGGAGTGTGAGTAACTCACATGAAGGAGTATAAAGAGGTTGGGGAGATCGGGAGGTCTCCGCTGCTCCGGGTTAGTGCCCGGGGAGCAGCCCTATACCTCTACCTTCCCAAGGACCTGGTAGAGGCATACGGGATCATAGCCAGCGACCTCATTGAGGTTAAACTCGGCAAGATCCTGAGACAAATAAGACAGCCTAGGGAGGTGAAGCCTGTTGAACCATAGAACAGTCGAGATCTCGGTGACGAGTGCTGATCCGGAAGACGTTAAGATGGCGCTGGAAGAGGTGTTCATAATCCTCAAGCGCGCCGGTCCTAAATCCTGTGTGGCCGTGACTCTGAACACAGAAGACGTGGAGCCTGAGAAGGATGAGCCTTAAGGCCAAGGCCCAAGCGTGGAAGGCGTACGAGGAAGCTACAGCCCAATCGAAGAAGGCATACGACGAGGCTGCGAAGGATGAAGAGTCTCTTAATCAGGTTTCTTAGGCCTGAGGATCCTAGGCCGCCGGCTACCATAACTTTGACTGGCGGGATCCCTGACGACGTGGTGGGTGACCTCGTAAAATGGTGTTTCACGGGCATAGGTAAATTCGAGAAAAATAAGAAACGGTTAACCGTGAACGTGATCGTTTTGGGATGGCAAACGTCCTTCTCGGTCGAGGGGGAAGCCCGGCTTAAACTGGCTAAGGGCTTGACATCGGGAGAGAAACCTGAAGACCTAGGCCACGGAGCAGCCGAAGAGGTCTACGGATCCACAGACTGAGGAACAAGCAATGACGGAGAGACCCATTTGCGCGTATCGGAAAAGGGGCCGACGGAGGAGATCTATGGAAGATGCCGCGAGCCAAGACAAGTTTCTAATAGTGAGGGACCTTACGACCGGCCGCCCGATCGCGATACCTACTAGCAGCATACCCGAAGAGATAAGGCCTAGCGAATGGTTTGAGAACGCCTATTGGATGTATAGGCCTGACCGGGGAATCCTGGAGCCCCTGATGAAAGCCTACCTGGAGCATGAGGATCTATTGCCTCATGCTGTCAAGTTCCTAGCGCGTTACATGGTTGACTATGCTTGTCACGTTGCGGTCATGGGCTACCTCTTCGCCGGGGGACCTGAAACCCTTCCCTTTAACCTTGAATGTATCCGGAAGTTAAGGGAGATTGAGAGCCGAGCGAAGACTAGGGCTGACCTGAACGAGATGATCAACGTAGGCATGGACTACGCGCTTGACTGCCTCTGAGGGGAAGATATCCATGTCGAGCAGGGTTGAAACTCCGAGCCTTTACAAACGACAATACGTGTCCCAGGGACACGTAGTCCCGAGCTGAGGGGAAGATATCCATGTCGAGCAGGGTTGAAACTGAGGGCCCTAAGAGGGTTCTCTGTCCTAAATGTGGCTCTGACGAGGTGCTGCCGCATGCCAGGGGAACCTTCAAAGCCGACGGCCTAATCTGCATAAACTGCGGCCACGTCTTTCCAGGAGCCTGGCCCCCCCGCCCCCGCATCATCATCAAGGGGTGGAGAACCCGCGACGGTCGACGTATCCCTGGATGATGCAAACGATTGTCTTAAGGTTCGGGGTTAACCTTGGCCAAGGATAGGGTTGAGGTTCTGTTTTCGTGTGTGGTTTGTGGTCAGGGGTTTTCGAGTAAGCAGGCTTTGAGGGGTCACATGAATGCTCATAGGGGTGAGAACTATAGGACGACGCATATTGTTGTTGATGGTGAGGTTTGGGATCGGTTTGTGGAGCTCTGTCGACGGCATAAGACTACGACGTGTCAGCTGCTCCGGGTGTTGATGAAGGCTGCTTTGAAGGGTGACGAGACTGGGATGATCGATGTTGGGGCTCCTAATCCGGCGGTGATTAACGTGCATGAGTATTTTCTGGGGAAGCCTAGGTCTGCTTGGGAGTTTCCGGCAGTATCTAAATATTTAGATACTGGGGCTGGCAGTTGTCCTCAGTGTGGTTCCGGCGATGTTGTGGAGACGCGGCCTGATGGCCTCGGATATCTGGATGGTCGTTGCCGGAAATGTAGGGCTGCGTGGCTGATTAAGCCGGGTGAGGGCTGAGGTTGTGGGCGAGTATCTAAATATTTAGATACTTTTCGGGGGTGAGAAGACGAGTCTCAGACTTCTAAAAGGCAAATATTATGTGCTCGTCTACTGGGACAGGAAGAGGCAGAAGGTGGTGCAGGAATACATTGGAGCCAATGAGGTTCAGGCGTCTAAGCGTCTTCTAGAGGTTTTAGAGGAGAAGGTGGCGTATTGGCAGGAGAGAATCCGGCTGGTTCGTGAGGCCCTCAAGCGTCACGAGGAGATCTCTCAGGTCATAAGGGACCTTGACCGCGAGTTCAGGGTTATGCAGCGCCTCGAGAAGGACATCCGCCGATAGGAGAGTCTACCCCCCCCTCTTCTCTTGGGGGGGAGGGGGGGTACATAGTTTATAAGGGTTCTCCGGGAAGGAATTTCCGGGTTGACTATGAGACCGATAGCTTATGGGTTAATAGCGTTCTTTGGAGCAGGAACGTTATGGTTTCTTTTCAGCGTCCTCGCAGGTTTCCAGGTAGCGCTTGCGGGATCCTCGAGCTACATGCCCTTGGTCTATGTCTTCGGAGTGATCTTCTTCTTTAGTCTGCCGGCTGCGATCGTTGCTGAAGTCATACGGTGGAGAAGGCGTAGGACAAGGTAGGGAGGGAAGTATTCTCCTAAAGGAGAATACAAACTTTCTCGTCCTCGTTACCTATGACTCTTCTTTCTTCTCCCCCTCAGGCTTCTTCAGAACCTTGCCCAGGATCTTGACCGTGGGCTTCTGTTTATCCTCGTCCTTCTTTTTTTCACTCAACCGCTGCCGCCTCCTCGGCCTCAATTTTCAATTTCTCGATGTCAACCATGACGTCGACGTCGCCCGGCTCATATTTGCGTTCAGCGAGTTCAGCCCGCAGCGCGTCCTCGGTGATTATGTGTTCCCGGAAAGCCCTCATCAACGAGGCCAGCGTAAGGACAGGGACCTTCTCGACTGTTGCCGGCTTCGGCTTCTTGTACTTTCGGACGTAGGCCTTCTCCAGCTGGAGCTCTAGGATCTCAGGCCGTACTAGGAGATCTCTTAGCCGAGTCTCGAGTTCCTCATCAGTGAGGAGGTCCTTGACGTAGGCGTCGACGTAGTAGTCGATCACGTCGTCCTTGTACTTACGGTCCTGGTCCTCTCGGGCGTCCCTGAAATGATACTCAACTAGTAGGGGGCTGTAGCCTAGGCCGCTGAGTGTGGCCCTGAAAGCGTCCTCGGTGATGTAGCCTCTGACAAAATCCATTTTCGCATTGTCCCTGATCTTCCCAATCTCAGCCTCGAGAGAGACGCGTTTAGCGATCTCAGCCATGAGAGGAGCATCCTCCTCGTAGCCTAGATATCCGTAACGAGTCTCGAGATCCTCGTCCGAGATGGCGCCCAGCTCCCAGGCCCTTCTCAGGTCCACTCGAGGGATCGGGCGCTTGAAGAGGCCTCTCATAATGTCGACGTCAGACTTGCCTATTCCCGGCCTCGGCTCAGGACTATAGTCATGCCACACCAGGAACTTGTTCAGCTCTTCGCTCGTTATGACGCCTCTGTGGTAAGCGTCGACGACGCTCATGGCCGCTGGGAGAACCCAATGGGCTCCCCAGTACGCCTTAGCCCAGTATTCGCTATAGCCCTGTTTAGGCATCCAGGCATAGAATTCTTCAGGCGTTATAACCTCACGAACGACGAAAAGGATGAGGTCTCTGGGATCCGGGATGTTGTAGGCGAGCTCGAGATAACCATCCTCGTAGGGTGCGCCATATCCCTGTCGACCTATCACGTCAACGAAGTCGTCCCGGGATAGGACGCCTCTCAGGAACATTCGGGCTGCGTCCTGGACAGGGGGAACAGACGGCCGAAAGATCTTCCGGTAGTAATGTTCGAGGGGGGTTCTAACGGCTATTCCAAGGACGACCCCGAGGGTTGCTCCAATGAACATTTCGGGGTTAACCATGTTGTTCACAAACTGGGCTAGGGCTCGGGTTTCAGCCCCGGTTGCCAGTATCTTGGTGGCGACAGCGTCAACTATTCCGCTGAGGGATCCTCCGATGACCGCGGTTATTCCAGCCCCCATGATCCCTAGGTTCAGGGCTTCCTCAGACGTTATGGGGCTGTGGCCCGCGAAGAGATCTAGAATGGACCTTATGAAGCCCGTTACGCCGTCGCGGAGCCGGTCGAAGATCCAGGCGAGGCCTCCCATAATCGGATCCACAATGTTAGCTTGGAGAAAACTGGTGACGCCCGTCATCATGCTGCCGAACCCTGAGAGAAGCGTCTCCCAGATTCCGCTCAGGGCCGAGGACAGGCCGGATGTGAACATGTCGGGAAGGACTGCTAGGGCTCCGGCGATCCCGCCTACTGCGCCGTCGAAGGCCGTTGACACCTGACCCACAATCCAGGAGCCGGTGGTAGAAACCTCGTCCCGGAGCCACCTAAAGGTATCAGTAGCCCATCTGAGGGCTCCATTAACCCAGCCCCAAATCGTATCCGCGATCCAGGTTCCCACACTACTGATCCAGCCTCCGGTAGCCGTTAAGCCGTCCATAAGTGTTTTGCCGAGGCTGCTGAAGGCCACGGAGAGGGTTCCTACGGGATCCTTTATGAAGGCCTGAAGGCCGCTCCAGAACGCCCTAACCTCATCTAGGGTCCATGCGAACAGCGGTTCAAACACGGGTCCCAGCCAGCCGGCTACGCCTGAAACCACTCCGGCGACCGCTGTTTTAACGGCGTCTAGGACTGGACCTATCCAGGTTGATATTTGGGAGGCTACTCCTGCCACGGCCGTGCTGATAGTGTTCAGGGTCGGGCTGATTAAACCCCATAAGTAGTTTGCTGCAGCGTTCGCCGCTTCGCTCACCCAATTCCATAGCCCTTCAAACCAGGCTTGAACGGAGTCGAAGGGCCAGATCCAGCCGGCTGGAGGCACCTAGTCTAAACCACCCGGAAAGTTTCAGGTTTGGCAGCCTTACGCCTAGCGAGGTCCTCCAGTATAAGTTTCTTCTCCAACTCTAGGCTGTATTCGGCTTTCGAGATGAAAACCGTCAAGGGGGGAAAGCCGGGAGCGTCATAGGTTACAAGCACCTGTGTGAACTCGGTTGGTAGGCCCGCTGCTATGACTATCTCTCTCCGTGTTAGGACCCTGTATTCGTTTACGGCCAACCTAACTCACCTCTTTAACCTTCTTAGGCAGATACGGCCGAATCGACTTTTCAACCGCATCTCTAAGGATCCCGCAGACTAGGCAGTCGCAGGACCCTCTGTAGGCCTCGAACAAGGCAGCGTTGAAGGCTCCTGGGTCCAGTTGGAACTGAGCCGGGGTCTTAACCTCTTTGCTCATCTAGATCATTCACCTCATGAACTCTTTAGCTCTTCTTTTTCTCGCCCAATTTATAACTTTTAACTAGGTAGCCTACTGCGCCGGTGAGAAAACTGGCTATGGCGCCGTAGAACCATGCTAACACGTCGCCTCGCAGCCCTGCTACGCCGGCGCCCACCATGTACGTTGTGAAGGCCCAGGTTCCCTCAATCAAGGCGTTGCGCAAGATTATGTTATTCGAGTTCTCGGGTTTTCCGCGCTTTATTCCATCTGTCATTTTCATAGCTTCTAGCCTCTATAGGTTGACTGAGTAGGCGCAGGTTAACACGTTTCCGGCGACGTAGGGGACGACTGGACTTATTAGGTCGTGGAAGAGCATGATCGTCCTCGCGGCGACGGTTACGTCCATCCAGTAACCGAACCATCCGGCCTCTCTCACGGTTCCAGCTCCGCCGGCCGTCACGCTAGAGCTACAACTTACGACGCCTGAAGCGTATGATCCAGGGCCACTTCCGAAGACTCCGCTCTCCGGAGCAGTCGGCAGCGCTGTTTCAATAATGTAATTGCCCCTAGCCGGTGTGGTTGAGCCGCTGCCCAGCTGAAACCTCGACCCATAGCTTGCACTTGGCCCATTGAAAGGGTTGCTGCGGTACGTTCCCAACGTTCTCACGTTGTTTGTGATGTCTCTGGCGTCGAAGGCTACGGTGGTCCCGGGAGTGCTGAATAGGGCTGCGAGGAAGGCGCCAAAATTATCTAGTATTAGGTCCCCCGGCTTGTTGAACCCTATTTCCTTTATCCTTCTAGTGCGATCGAGGGAGGCAACATACACGGCCTCAAAAATCCGGGTGTTGAAGCCTCTTCTCTCTTCTCTCAAACGCTTAATATTTGCCTCCAGCAGGAGCCGGCTCATCCTCGCGTCGAACCGCGCACCTATCACCTGGTTCCTCCAAGAGTCTCCAAGCAAATCCAAATGATTAATCATGCCTTCGTCACCGTCGCGCTTTCACTTATTGTCTCGGTAGCGTCAACCGTCGAGCGAACTTTCGCGCTCTCCGTTATCGACGGGCTCGCAAACGACCCATAAATGGCTAGAATTCCGGAGACAGCAGGTGGGAAAATCGGTGGCCTCCTCCCGCTCCTCACGTACTGCGATGCTATAGACATAGCTAGGTAGTCACCTCTTCCCCAACTATTTCCACGTTTATGGTTCCAGCCTCACTATCATATTTAGCCCGGACGTCAAAAGCTTTCGCTCCGTCTCCGGCCATGGAGTAGTAGTCCCAGGGAAAATGTTCGATCATAATGGTCTTGTCGTCGAGGAGCCTCTCCGCGCTGATGTCCGCGGCGTTCCAGCGATACTTAACCCAAGCAGCCTTAGAGGCGCTCACCACTATCTTACTCACCTGGAAGCTCTTGCCCGACGTCACCGTCCTAGAGGCCACAGTCGCGTATGAGCTGGTCGAGGTGACGGATCCCTTCGCGAGGATCCCGCCCTTCGGCCGAACGGTCACCTGAAGAATCTCGCTTACCGCGGTCCCCTGGTAGATCTTCGCGATCACCCGGCCATTAACGTCGGTGAGGATGCTGACCCTATCGCTGTCAGTCAGGGTTGGGGGAGACGCGAGGTACTGTCCAGGCTTAACCTGGATAATGTTCTCGGCAGCTGCTCCCTGGTAGAGAACCACGATAGGCCGGCCCTTGACGTCGGTGAGGAGAGGCGTCCTCGATCCGTCACTCACATCGACAGGGCTAGACTGGTATTTCCCCGGATCCCCGGCTGGCTGTTGACTCGGAGGAAGATCAACGTTGAGAGCTATGTACCTGGTGTAGTCGGGGAGATCTCCAGCCATGGGCCAGTTAAACCCCCATGCGCTTCGCTATTTTAGTGAATATTTCTATAAGTGGACTCCATGAAGCAACTGACTCCGGCAGAATTGTTATCCTGACCGTGACGACGTGGGGATACGTTGAGCCGGGGCTGCAGCCATGAAACTTGAGGGCTCCAGGAGCCCTCTTAAGCGGAAAATAATAGTCGCCTCGGACGGCCTCATCGTCCCCTGTAACCCATTCCCCCCGGCTCAGAGGGAAGAGTTGAAATTCGGCACAAAAGAGCCGAACCTTAGCTAGGCCGTTGCAGCCACAGGGAAACTTAACCTCAATATGGGTTATGATGCCTTCAGTCAGTTTGAGAGTTTGAACTACGGGATTGGTTTCGAGACGGTTCGCTGGGATAGTTATGTCCCATGCAAAGAACATCAGCCGACCAGCTCGTAGGCCTCGATCTCTCCGCCCTCAACTGTGAGCTTAACCGTCTTCCCCAGCCAGGATAATGCTGTTTCAAGGATGCTCAGGGCCGCGGTTCCGACGGGGATGTCACTCTCGTGGTAGCCTCCCCTGGTATTTTTGATTGATACGCGGAGGATCTTCTGTCCGCCCAGCCCCAGGATGATGGCTTCAACCTCCATCATAGGTATATACCCCTGGCCAAGAAATAGAGTGCGTCGGCTGCCGTGGCAGATTCAACCCTGGCTATTGGTGATTCGCCCTGTACCAGGATGAGGGGTCTGTCAAGGATTAAGCCGTAAACGCTGGAACCCGGAGCCTGTCTCTTCAGCCAGTACGAGGTTCCGGCCCGTTTGTAGCCTAGTCGAAGAGTCTTGTTCGCCGTTGTGACGTCTACCACGGCCAGGATCTCTATCCTTACAACCTTGCCCTGGGGGATCCTGGCGCCCTCAAAATCCTTATCCGCTGCGCTCGCTGACGGAACGATCTCCTCAGCAGCGTAGACGTTTCCCGGTTTAGTTTCCGCCATATCCTAACGCACCGAACGATGTTTCGACTGGAAAAAGAGGGGTGTTGGGGACCCTAATATTTCCGTAGCTGCTGAAGGACTATTTGAGCCGTGCTGTTTGCCGGTAACCCTGACACTCCGTAGAGCCGAATTCTTGGACCGCTCCGCGCCGGGGGCTGCCACCAATCCTCTATGAGGTCTAGGTCTCCTAGTGGGAACCCTAGCATTCCGTGAGGGACGAATCCGCTGAATACGCTTTGGAAGTACGTGCTTGATGCTCCGGCGAAGATCCCGACCTTGCCACCCCAAGGAGCATAGCCCGCGTAGTAGTCTCTGTTTCCTCCGAACCCTCCGGAAACTACATGGGTGTTCACGGTCGGAGCGATGTAGAAGCTGATTTCTCCCGTGCCGACGATGCCCTCGTGAGTCTCCTCGTAGGGGCCCCAGATATCGTATGCCTTTAGGAGCTCGAGGGTTGTGTCGTCGAAGATCACTTTCTTGTCAGCGTTATACATCAGTTTCATCGAACTGATCAGGGCCTGAAGCTCTTGGCCGGCTACGAGGCTTCTCACTCCGAGCAGCCTTATCGGTAGATCGTCGGGGAGATCCACGTACTCGTAGGCTGCACCGACGATAGTGTAGTTGTACCATTCCCGCGCGCTGAGGAACCCGATCGGAGCGATCTTCTTTTCGTCGAAGAGCAGACCTGAGATCTCGAGCGTTCCAGCGTCAGGGTTGGAGCCTCCGCTCGCCTTGTTATGCGTGATCTTCAGCTGGGGATTTGTGAACCGGGTTGGGTCCAGGGCCAGCTGTGGATCCCAAAGTTTTCGGCCGAAATGTATCTTGGCGAGAAACTCTATGTCGACGTTGTCCTGCCAGTTCATCACTTGGAAGGATGGTTTCTTAGTGCAATAGAAATCCAGGGCGTGGGCCTGGTGTCCGTTCAGGCTCCAGAGGACGTCGGATCCGTCTACAATCTCGATCTTGCTCAGGATGGCTGCAGGATGAGCGGTCGGAGTGTTTCCGTTGTTCGTGGCCTTAACCATGATGTCGAGTTCGCTGATTGGGTCAGTGATGTCGAGGTCGATTGTCTTGGTTGCGGCCGTCGCGATGCTCTCAGCTTCTAACAACGTCGCTTGGCGGTAGTTTGCCATTTACTCAGTCGCCTCCCGTTTTAGGCCTTGCCTCTAAGGGCCTTGAGGCCTCTGACGTTCTCAAGCATCCTGGTTTCGCGTTCGCTGTCAGTCGTCTCGGGGAGCGCGTCGACCTTTCCCAGGTGACTCGTAAGCATCGGCTGAAAAGCGGTTATGAATGCGTCGACTTTAGCCTCACGCTTGGTGACGCCTTCGACAAGTTTGCCGGCTCCAATTTCGCTCGCATACTTGTACCAGTCTCCCATGTTTGTCTTCTGCAGGGCTGCTTTTCGGCTGCCCGCGTCGATCGCTTTCTTGGTCTCAGTCCCATATTTCTCCTCGGCTGCTATGCCGGCTGCAATAGGATCCTTCTTCGGGGTCTTGATCCCTTGCTTATAGTTCGTCTCGCCAACGGACTTCAGGGTGTCCAGTTGACGTTTCTTCCAGTCAGCAGGGCTTAGAACCCTCTGAACGGATGACATTTATCACGTTCACCTCACAACTTAGCCTCTGAATCCCAAATTCCTGATATGCATATTTAAGGCTGGGAATAGAATTCAAGTGATCTGAGCTGATGGGTTTTGAGTGTCCGAAACCAGGAGAAAAGGTCTTGGCAGCCAAGGGAGATGCAGATGCTCAACGAGTGGCTGGCTAAGACACAATCCGGCAAACGCATCATGACCAGGGTCCGCCTAGGCTCCCCTAAAAGCGAGGTTCCCAGAGCCGACATGACTCCGGAAGAACGGGCCATGATCGGGTCCTGGCGACGCTGGGCCGACGCCATCATATTTGAAGACAAAACCGTGACTATTGTGGAATCCTCCATCCGGCCCGATCCCGGGAAACTCAGCCAACTAGAGTTATACCGTATGCTGTTTCCCCAGACGCCGGAGCTCCAAGCCTGGCACGCCTGCAAAGTTGACCTGCTACTCCTCTACGCCATAGAGGACCCTGCAACCGTCCATCTAGCCCGGCAGAAAGGCATACGTGCAGTCGAATACAAACCGTTATGGTTAGACAAATACCTCGAAATTCTGCAGCCAAGAGAGAGAAGAGGTTCCAGGTTTTGAAACTGTCACAGTCAACACGTGAGGCAGATAAATCTCTCAGCCCCACACCAGGGAAATT
>Ga0315309_1001920_pt1 | contig 12335 bp, 14 predicted proteins | sample TDP4_MG_FD_203080 | JGI IMG/M metagenome (GOLD analysis project Ga0315309, IMG submission 203080) | Freshwater sediment microbial communities from Lake Towuti, South Sulawesi, Indonesia - TDP4 | ecosystem: Environmental > Aquatic > Freshwater > Lake > Sediment | place: Indonesia: South Sulawesi...
TGACCAACACCATCGACCCGTTAGCCGGTTCCTACTGCGTGGAAGCCTTAACAAATGAAATGGAAGAGAGAGCAACGAATTACATCGACAAGATTGATTCGATGGGCGGCGTCACAGCCGGTATTGACAAGGGCTTTTTCCAGCACGAAATAGCCGACAGCGCCTACAAATATCAGAAAGAGGTCGAAAACAAGGAGCGCACAATCGTCGGCGTCAACAACTTCACAGTTGAGAAAGACTGGATACCCATGGATCTCTTACGCATTCCGCCTCACGTCGAGAAAGCACAGTTGGCAAGACTGAAGAAGGTCAGGAGTGAACGTAACCAACAGAAGGTGAAACAGGTCTTGGACAAACTGCACAACGAAGCCGACAAAAACAAAAACTTAATGCCCACAATAATCGAAGCCGTAAAAGCCTACGCCACCCTAGGAGAAATAACCGAAGTGTTGAGATCAGTGTTTGGAGAATATAGGGAACTAATCGTAGTGTAGGAGAGAAGAGCTAAAATGAGCACAAAAGAAAAGAAAATTCGAGTTTTGATTGCCAAGCCCGGTTTAGACAGCCACGACAGAGGCGCAAAAGTCGTTGCACGAGCTCTGAGAGACGCCGGAATGGAAGTCATATACACAGGACTGAGACAAACACCCGAGCAGATAGTTGAAACAGCGTTACAGGAAGACGTAGACGTCATTGGCCTGAGCATACTAAGCGGAGCCCACACCACATTATTCCCAAAAATCATGCAGCAACTCAAGAAAAAAGGCTTAACAAACGTGCTCGTCTTCGCCGGAGGCATAATTCCACAAGAAGACGTACCAGCATTGAAGAAGACAGGCATAAAAGAAGTGTTCGGACCCGGCACCCCCACTACCACACTCGTTGATTTCGTCAGGAACCACTTTTCCAAATCCCGCTAAGCGCATCTCATAGCCACCATAGAGTTTTGGTGCAGACCAATTGACCGAATCAGCCAGCGTTCAACAACTCGTTCAAGCTGTGTTACGTGGAGAAAAAAGGGCTATTGCCAAGACCATAAGCATAATTGAAAACAACGAACCCGAAGCACGAAAAATAGTCTCACTCATATATCCGAAAACGGGCAGAGCACACATTATTGGGATAACAGGACCAGCAGGAGTTGGCAAGAGCACACTGGTTGAGAAACTTGCCAAAGAGATTCGAAAACAACGCAAAAGCGTGGGCATAGTCGCTGTCGACCCCACAAGTCCATTTAGTGGTGGAGCATTTCTAGGCGACAGAGTCCGCATGCAAGACTTGAGCCTCGACGAAGGCGTCTACATAAGAAGCATGGCAACCCGCAACGGCTTCGGCGGTCTGTCTAGAGCAACAAAAGATGCCGCCCATGTCTTGGATGCAGCTGGCAAAGACATAGTTATCGTTGAAACGGTTGGCGCTGGGCAATCCGAAGTGGAAGTCATCAAAGTAGCTCAAACAGTTGTCGTCGTCCTCGCCCCAGGTCTCGGCGACGACATTCAGGCCATCAAGGCAGGACAGATGGAAATAGGTGACATCTTCGTAGTAAACAAGGCAGACCGAGAAAACGCGGACAAGGCTGTGAGCGACATTAGAACAATGCTGGAAATGAACACAGAAGAGAAAGGCTGGAAACCCCCAGTGCTCAAAATCACAGCGCTAACAGGCGAAGGCGTCAACAAACTGTGGGAAAACATTGAAAAACACAGAGCCTACATAAAAACGGGCGCCCTCCATCAGCAAAGAAGAGCCAACGCAGAAATGGAGCTCATCGAAGCCTTAAAGCAGAAAATCACTGATTCAATTATTCGAGAAATGCGCCAAAAGGGGCAGTGGATCGAGGTAACTGAAAAAATCTTGGCACGACAAACAGACCCATATACAGCAGCAGACAACCTCTTAAAACAACGACTGAAGGCACCGGATAAATCACAGCCCGAGGGCGGATGATTGCCAAGGTATAGATTAGAGAAAGGCTTGGTTCAGGTTTACACTGGTAACGGCAAGGGCAAGACCACAGCCGCGTTCGGTGCTGCTTTGCGTGCTGTTGGTCGTGGACTGAAAGTTTATGTGGTCCAATTCATCAAGGGCGGCTTCGACTACGGCGAACTGCACAGCGTAAAACACGTTCCAAACCTCAAGCTGAAGGCCTTTGGACGAGGCCGATTCATCACCGAGTCGCCACCATCTCAAGAAGATGTTGAACTCGCCAGACAAGCCTTCGAACTCGCAAAGAAAGTGGTGCAGAGTGGCAGATACGACATGGTTATACTGGACGAAATCAACGTAGCGCTAAACCTTAAGATGATAGGCATCAACGAGGTCGCCAAGCTTATCAAGAAAAAACCTGAGCATGTGGAGTTGATTCTCACCGGACGCTGCGCGCCAGCCCAAATAATCGAGTTAGCTGACTTAGTCACGGAAATGAGAGAGGTGAAGCATCCCTTCGCAGTAGGGGTGCTACCTAGAAAAGGAATCGAACACTGAGAGACCTAACTTACCAATCTGTGACTCGGAAGCGTCCGTGCCTCAGCGGTTTACTCGTCGTCTGCCAGATATTTGAGGTTAAAAGGCTTCATCGTAAAGCCTGTTGGAACGCTGACGAGGAACGTCTGAAATCCACTCACGATCTCGGCCCACTCCATGGCGTACTTTCGCATGAAGTCTGCGTAGTTTGAGTAATTCCTGTGAAATGAGATCATGACGACATCGCTTTCAAGTCCTCCGCCGTCAGCTGTAAAGACAACGTTGGGATGTTTGCCCACCCATTGTTCGGCCCGCCGCGTGATTTTCCGCGTCTCTTCGGCAGTCGGGTAAGACTTCATTTTGATAAACGTGAACGCTAGGATTTCGTAGCCAAGCTTAGCAAAGTCGGGAATCACAGTGTAGGTTTTGATATACTCCTTTTTTTCAAGCTGATTTCTCATCCGGCTGATTGTGGGCTGTGAGCTTCCAAAGGATTTGGCAATGTCCCGATCGCTTCTTCTTGAGTTTTTTAGTAGCTCTTTGAGCAATCGCAGAAGTTTCTTTTCGCTCATGGTCAAGCTGTGTTGACACAACCTGTTAAAAAGACTTGCGAAGCCTCAACTGGAATTCTTGAATTCCCCCAGAGCCGCCAGTACAAGCATCACCCAAAAACAAAACTGTGGACTATGAACAAACTAAGGCTACAGTTTCAGAATTACCGAACGAAGGCAACAAAAATCAGTCTTGTTCCTGACATCATTCAGATACTTGTGAATTATGGGTCGTGTTTTCTTCTATAAGGCTGTTTCAAAAGGCTTAAGTTCCTCGTATATGTAGATATTTCATGCGGAGTGCGCATACCCAGAATGCCACTTCATGATTGATCGGACACATCAGAAATCTCATGAGAGCTCCTTCCTCTCTAGGCGCGGTCCATTAGACATGGAGTGGCATTCGAAGGGTTAATTGGATTTCTCAACGCTTGAACTCTGAGTTTTCGAAATAGGGGTTGTTTTACCGTCATATGACGTTTGAACCGATATATAACCGGGGCAGCTTTATCGTAGTTTGGAGCGGACTGCTATGCCGCTGTACGAGGTTGTCTTGAAGGTAACGCATGACTGCCCCTTTGGAAACGTTTCACGAAAGTTCCCATCCCTGAAGATGTTTCTGTGGTGCAACCGTGAGCACGAGGTAATTGAAATCGTTGCGGAGAAAGAGGAAGAGTACACGGCTGTGAAGGCGGAGCTAACAAAAATAGGCGACATACTTGAAGAGTCATCTGATCACTATAAGGCACATTTGATCACAAAAGTGTGCTCTTGCACCATGGATAACTCGGTCGGCAAAAACATCGACGCATTCAACCTTCTTCACGTTTCGCCCGTAATTTACCAGCAGGGCTGGGAATACTACCGTCTTATAGTGTTCAGACACGAAGACCTCAGGAGACTCATGCAACGACTTGAGCAGAGAGGCTTCGTTTTCGACGTCGTTCGAAAGGTGCCGTTTGACGGCTTCATTGCGAGTTCGTTGTCCCTGACTGCTGATGCGTTGTTCTCGGACTTGACAGATAGGCAGATGGATGCTTTGTTGACAGCTTACAGCCACGGATATTATATGTTGCCTAGAAAGTCCGACGTTCAAACGATTGCTGGTAAGAGGCGGGTTCCAAGAACAACATTCCAAGAACACCTGAAGAAGGCCGAAAACAAGCTAGTTGTGTCTTTAGTTCCCTACATTCAGCTGTACAAGAAGGCTTCTCCAGAGAAGAGAGAACGCTTAAGAATAAAGTGAAACAGGTCATTTTCTCTGCGATTCTTTGTTTCAAATGATTCTTGACACTGCCAAAGTCAGCCGTCATATGACGCTGTAAACCTTAGCTTTCTTTTGCACCTAGCTTTCAATCGGTGAGGTAGAATGAACAAGGTAGATGGAAAGAAAATCCAATCAATGTTGAAGAATATCGCTGAACTGCTCAGAAGGAAAAGAGATACGCAACAGCGTCCTTACTACATTATCGACCTAGAAGAAGGTAACACCGTCTTTTCGCGTAGTTTCTATAACTTAGCAGATCCAAGCGACCGAAACGCGGCAATGACAGCGCTTCTCGAGGCAGAGCGCCAAAAAGCAGAAGCTATAGAATTGGCTCGACGTCTTTTATTCCGCTAACAGACAACAGACACGCGCCTGCAGGCCTTCTCTTTTCTTAATCCTAATAACAAAGTGTGTTAATGGACTTCTTTTACGATTGAGGTTCCTTCGATGTTCTGAACCGTGATCACATGGATGTCTTTTTGGGCAAAGGTGATCTGGCTTGGTGTTATGATCAGGTATTGGGAGTCCGAACCTCTTATTGAGGAGACTATCATCTGCGCGATTACTTCACGGTTTTTGGGATCCATGTGTATGTCGTATTCGTCAACGGCTCTGAAGGGTGAGCGCACATGTTGCTGCAAGGCTAAAAGAAACATTATAGTTGCTGTGCTTCTCTCTCCACCGCTCTGAGTGTACGCGTCAAGTGGCACAGGCTTTGCACCCTTGAAGCCCACGTATATCTGCAACCCAGCTGCCTCTATGTCATGTTCGTTCAGCAGGCGAACCTCGCCCATGGCTTGCGCATTCGCTAGGATAGTCTGATATTGAACGTTAACATGGTCAAGGAGGTCTTGCATGACAGTGTGCCACGCTTCCATCCGGATTTTGACTTCTGCTAACGCTTTCGTCCTGTTTTCCGCCACCAACTGTGCCTTATCTTTGAGTTCCAAATATAGTCTGGAATACGATTCGTACATTTTTTCTATGTCTTCCGACACGTCGGCCAAGGCGACGATGTGTCCGTCTGTGAGACGCATTTCGTCAAGGATTTCTTCCACGCTTTTCAATGCCGCTATTTTAGGTCCGATTTCCTCAGCCCTTTTTGTTTCAGCGTTCAGTTCAAGTGTGATCGAATGCAGTTCTGTGTTTAGCTTTTCGATGGCTTTCTGCAGGTTGTCTTTTTGGTTGTGAAGCAATGCCAGTCGAATCTTATCGTCTATGAGTGCTTCACGGGTTGCTTCAGCTTCATGGTTAATCATGCTTATCTGTGCGTCTGTCTCAGCGATTTTTTCTTTTAGCGTCCCAAGCTGCTCAGTTGAGACTTCTATCTGCTTCTTGAGGCTTTCACTTATGCTGTTGATTTGTTGAATCCGTGACTCCTCGATTTGCTCGTAAGTTCGTGTTATCTCATCAAGTTGAGCTGTCAGGTTGACCGGGTTTTCCTGCCTATAGGCTTGGCTTAGCTGTTGTAATTTGCTAAGATACTCTTTAGTTGCAGCCTTGTGGGATTCAGACCATGAAAGAGTATCCTTCAGGGTCTTGTCTGACAATGCAAGATTCGATTCATGCCTTGCGCTGTCCCTCTCAAGGAGCAGTCGTTCTTCAAAGAGTCTGTTCCATTGTTCTCTGGCGTTATTGACGGTTGACTGCAGCTTTGTAAGCTCATTCTCAACGGTTTTGGAATCTTCTTCAATCACGTGTATTTCCGCTTGTTCCTTTTGAATCTCGTTTCTGAGGTCCTGTACTCCTTTTTCTCTCTTGGCAACTTGAGCCCAAGCGAGTTCTCGTTCGAGGAATCGCCGTTTCAGTATCAACTGCTTCTTCTGCTGATATCGATCGTATTGTTCCCGCCAGTACGCAAGGGTCTGTTCAGCTGATTCCAGCAACTTGCCTACCGATTCCTCTTCACTCAGAACTCGGCTTAGCTTGCGTTGCGCTTCCGCCACGTTTTTCCTATAGGATTCGAAGCCGACTGCGGCTTCCACCATGCGGAGCTTGTCCTGAGGCGACAAAACTATGAACTGCTCAGTCATGTTCTGATGCATGAGTATGAGCATGTTATTTGGGTCAACGCCTACTTTAGAAAGCAGCCTGTCAACATCCTGTTTGTCGGCTGCTTTGTTGTCGAGTTCAAACCAATATTTTCCGTCTCTGCGGAGGACTCGTGTTAGGAATATCTGATCCTTGTCAATTCTAGGGATAGAGCGGCGCCCAGCTTTGCGAAAGTTTTCTAGTATCAGCGTAACACGAGCTTGGTCTTTTCCCCATCGTATAAGGTCGCTCAGCTTCCTTGAACGTTCAGTGTAGGATTGACCAAGCGCCAACGATATACCTAGTAGAATTGATGACTTGCCGGCACCGTTTGGTCCGCACACTATGTTGACGCCCGGCTTGAGCGGTATGCGGGCGTATTCATAGGACATTAGGTTTTCAAGTATGATTTCCTGAATCAACATTGCTGCGGACCCTTTGATAGCGGTATATGATAGGAATGACTCTCCCTATTAAGGAATTTTTGCAAGTTTCATGTGGTTTTATGCTTCAAGCCTTGTTTGAGCGAGTATCAAACCTGTACTGTTTCGACATGATGACTTTCGGCGCCATACACCGACTCATATCAACGCAGAAGTGCTACACCTTTGAAGCATTAGAAGAGTCCCTACGGTGAACTTAAGGTCCTGTCTGGCTAATGGACTAGTGCTTTTTGCAGGAATTCTTCGATTGGGCTTCGATTTAGGTTAAGCCCAAGTTTTTCGTGTGGAATTCCCATGGCCAATCCGAGTAATTGAGTGTAGTAGACAACAGGCAGGTTGAGTTTGGTGCCTGTTGTGGCTGCGGCGCTCTTTTGTCTTATGTCGAACATGTTCTGGCACGATGGACAGGAATCAACTAGCGCATCTACCCCAAGGTCTTGAATGGCTTTCAGCTTCAATCCAGTGAACGTGAACGCTGCGTCTGGATGTGACAACATGAGCATGGCGCCGCAGCAATCCAACTTTTCAGTATACTGCACACTTTTGGCGCCTAGCCACTCGATCAATCTGTCCAGCTTTTGAGGGTTTTCTGGGTCGTCTACGGTTCCAACGCTACTTGGTCGTAGTATGTGGCAACCGTAGTGCACTGCAAATTTGAAACCGTTTAGTGGATGTGCTACCGCCCTTCTTATAGTGTCTTCTCCGATCTTGTCGTGGAGGAAGTCTATCGCGTGCCAGATTTTGACCCTTCCAGAGTACGACAATTCCTCCTCTTTCAGCAGTCTATTGATTTCGTCTCTCAGCTTATCATCATGAGTGAGGAAATGAGCAGCTTCAAACAGTGAGAGATGGCAACCATTGCACACAGCTAAAAGATCAGTGTAGCCCATCTTCTCAGCAATGGCAACGTTACGAGTTGCTAAGTAAAGAGCGGTATACATATTAACGCTTTGAACTGGTGTGCCGCAGCAAGAGGCGTTGTCTAAATCGACAATTTCGACCCCTAAGCGAGGCATGACTTCTCTGATAGACATTTCATAAGCATATTGCATTGTTGGTGTGACGCAGCCCCAGTAAACGGGCATTCTCAACGCTTAGGAGCCCCCAGACTGAGTCTTCTCCAAAACCTTCATCAATGCTGCTTTGAACCGTTCATCGGGTTCGCGAAACTTGGGCAGATTTAGCTTATCGCGATCGATTTTCTCAAGCTTTCGCGTTATAGTGGGCTGAGGCCTCGAAACGTACCCACATTCGAGAATCATGCTTAAATCATGAAGGTAGCTCTCTGGCACTTTTGCTTCCTTATCAACGGCCAAATTTCTCAAAGCCATAATGAGATCTACTGGCGCCACAGCTTGGGGACAGCGTTCCTTACACTTCAGACATGTGGCACAGGTCCAGATGATGCCGGAGTTGACTAGTTCCTCAATAAAACCCGCTTTGGCTAGAGCCACAACTTCATGCGGCTTCAGTTCCAGCATCTTCATGGATGGGCATCCGCTGGTGCATTTGATGCATTGATAGCAGTTGTAGGGCTTGTGCTCGCCAATCTTGCCCAAAACTCTGAGCCTTAAGCCGGCATCAGGCTTTTTTGAGGTCATCTGGTCTGTTATGGTCATAGAAGCTAATCAGAAGCCAGCCCTGACCTTATAGGCATTATGATTTCCAACCACGTTACAAAGCTCCCAAGTACGCGTAGATTCTTTTGACATTCATGGCTTTCAGTGCACTGTAGCGGCAGTAACCGTCAACCAGAACCATGTCCTCGCTTCTAACTATAATAGGCCAGATGACCATGGCATAGGTCTCAATTTCCTCCCGAAGCTCCTTGCTTCGTTTGGCAAGGCTTTGGGAGAAAATGTAGCCACGTTGAGCGTCCACATAATTCATGATGACAGGGTTGAGTGTAATTCGACTTATTTCTGCGATTTCCAGACTCCACTTTCGCTGTGAAAGAGTTCTAAGCCATCGATCCTGACTTGGGTCTCGACCTTCACTCTTCGCGTCTGCCGCCCACTCTTTCCTTATTTCCGTGTCGATGAAGTCGTATATTTCGTCGGGATCCTCGATCACCCAGTAGGTTATGTCCTCAAGCCTACGGATCGGCGTCTTTAGCAACCTTGGTGTCAAACTGAACCCTCTGCCTCGACAAAACTCTGCATGCCACCCAACTTGATGTGAACGTCTGATAAGCGACGTTGTTTGAAGAGCTGCAAGATTAAGGTTTGCTTAACCAGAGAATTCGCCTCTAATAGAGAGTTTTCACATTCTTCCATGGCACAAAACCGAGCAGTTACTTTAAATAAGACGATTCTTTCAAGACGAGCGAACCAGCACGAAGTTGTATCTTGGCAAGACCATTTGCTCATCACAACGCTTTTCTTATGCTCTCGCAACCTTATGCTTCAACACATTCAACCAGTGCTGGATGAAACAATGGGGAAGCAGCATTCAGCTCTAGTCGTAGGCGGAGGTGTCACCGGGCTGCAGGCCAGCATCGATCTGGCTCAGAACAGCTTTCAAGTTTACCTTATAGAGAAGGAAAGCGCGTTGGGTGGAACGGTTCGGCTTTTGAGCAAGCTATATCCAACGCTTAGAGACGCTGAAGAAACCCTTCAACCAATGATTCAAAAGGTTCTAAACACGTCGAACATAAGGGTTCTTACTAAGACGCGGATTCAAAGCGTCGAAGGCTCAATCGGTAATTTCAAAATAAAAGCTGCGCGAGAAGCCTCTGCGCAGACGCAACCGTTGGAGGAAGACATTCACGCTGACGTAATAATCGTTGCGACTGGTTTTCACCAGTACGATGCGCATAGGCTAGGTCAATACAGGTATGGTCAGTGTGCAAATGTCATCACGGGTCTTGAATACGAGGAGATGTGCAAGCCTCACGGGCCAACTCAAGGGCGAATATTGCGTCGAGACAACGGGGAGAAACCTAAGAGCGTTGTCTATGTGCTGTGTGTCGGTTCTAGAGATGAGAAGCACCTGGCCTACTGCTGCAATCTGGGATGTTTAAACTCGATCAAGCATGCGCATCTGCTTCGAGAGCAGTATGGGAAGGACGTTGAAGCCTATGTCTGCTACATTGATGTTAGAGCCGTTACTAAAACTGGTGAGCAGTTTTATAATCGCGTGCGGGCTGAGGAAGTTGAGTTTATTCATGGTCAACCTTCTGAGGTTCGAGAGGCGCCGGATGGCACGTTGACTCTGGACGTGTATGACCAGGCAACATCGAAGCTTTTGTCGATAACCGCTGACCTGGTCGTGCTTGAGATGGGACTGCCGCCGAACGTGGACATAGCGCAGACGCTTGGACTGATGCTCACCGAGGACGGTTTCATAGCGGAGAGGGATCCACAGCTTAATGTTAATGAGTCAATGGTTGATGGTGTATTTTTGGCGGGCGGGGTGCAACAGCCTATGCATTCGTATCAGGCTGTGTCTAATGCTTCAGCTGCGGTTTTGAAGGCTGTTGAGGCATTGGAGATGTTGGCACAGTAGTGTGATTTTCTGAGGGGAGGCGAAGGGGCTAGTGATATGAGTGTTGGGAATTTTCTTTGTGCTGTCTTGGGGAGGGGAACTGTTTGTGTTTTTGCGTCTGTTTTGATTTCTGCGTTCTGCCTGTGCGATCATACGGGTATGTCCCGCAGTTTTGAAGAGTTTTGATGGAAGTGCAGGTTGTCGGCGTTTAGGGAGTGTTACCTAGGGGTTAAGCCAGCCTTTTATGTCCTCTTTGTTTAGGCGTGTTGTCAGTTTTTCAGCTGTTAGGTCGTCTGCCTCGCCTAAGGTTGCCAGTATGTGCTCAACGAGATATTTCTGCTTCTTTCCATGAACCCAGAATTTATCGAGTTCTTTTCGTTGGAAATAAAGAGGTTTCTCTAGATCAAGCAGGTTTTCAATCAGTCTGCCCAATGTGCACTCGGTTATCTCATGGTTGATTGTGCTGATGTCTTCGGATTCGGAACGGCTTAACACAATTCTGTATCTCCATTCGTCTTTCACAGGCTCTGGAAAGGGAGATACATAGCTGAAGTTAAAGTGCCCAAGGGAAAAATCGAACAAACTGAAATCAGAGAAGGAAGCAAAGACAGATGTCAGAAATTTTTCGTGCTCTTGCAAGGCCTTGGAGTAGCGTTCCAAAGATTTCTTACGAGTTCTTCTGATTAATACGTAACGAACGATGGTCGCAACTATAAGAATGATGACCAAGTAACCTAGATCTGTCGGCTGCGGCATGGAAAAGCATAACGCAACAGTGAAATAAAACCTTAAACTGAAATGACATTGGCGAATGTTGTTTAGCTGTCAATCTGGAGAAGATTCACGTATTTTGTCGGTGGTCTGAGGCGGAGAGTTGAAGATTGTGCTATGGTCTTAAGAGGTGTGAAAGTCGCTCTTGGCGATGAACTTCTTCCCGGTGATTTTCGTCGGAGTTATAACACAGATTCGCACCGTTGCCAGTTCCCTTTCGCGATTTCTGCCAGGCTTGTTCATGTATTCATCAAAGGTTTCGGGAACTCTATACTTATCAATGAGCTTCTGCAGATACGGAATCATCTTGTCCCTGTCGGCGACGATCTCTGCCTTGCCGAACATGACTACGCTCTTGTACATTGAAGCGTCAGAAAGCGACTCGTCCACTTCAAAGCAAACGTTTGGGTTGTCTTGGAGCGCTTTCATTTTCAAGCCTTTGTTGCATGTGTGAAAGAAGACCTTGCCATTTGAATAGGCATATCCGACTGGAACTATGTATGGGCCATCAGTGAGCGATAGACCGAGTCTGCCTACTCGAGAGTTTATGAGAAACTGTTCGATTTCCTCAGGCGACATTTCCCTAGTGGGCATTTGAGTTGCAGGGCGCCTCCTCGAAACCTTATCGCGTGTCTTGATGTTTTCAGTTTATTTAAATGCACCTTGCAGGCTGCTCTGTTCTGGTTTTGGGAAAGTCAATTATAGAATAGGTCTGGCCACTTCTCCAGATACTGAACAAACAAGTCCACGAGGTCTCTTTCAGGGCAACCATAACGTCTTCTTTTAGACACTCTCGCTGAGGAGTTGCTGCTCTCTTCGGAATCCATTGAAATCATTCTACCAATATTGTAGCTTCCGATAAAAGCATCAACGCGTGCTACGAGCGGCGTATAGATGTCGCCATGAGCAGTTCGATTACTGGTTGGAGTGAAGAAACTTTAATGCACACACTACATCAATATCGACTCGCTTTTGAGGGTCCTTAGCGACACCATTGAAAGAGTCTTTTGAACACTCTTCTTTTCGGACATAACTTCCCTTAAAAACTTGAAGTATTCTTCTTGATTCTTCGTTCTGACTTTCGCTATCAACTCCCACTCTCCGGTTACTATGTCTACGCTTTCGACTTCCCTACACCTTGTCAACTGGGCTGCGACAGTTTCAGGGCTGTTGTAAAAACCTGGGGAAAGAGCGATTAGAAGAAAAGCACAAAATCCTTCTTCAATCTTACCGTAATCAAATACAGCCTTGTAGGTTTTGATTGCCCCTTCCTTTTCAAGCTTCTTTATGTTGTAATGTATAGTGGCTGGAGGTTCATCTATT
>Ga0315309_1001921_pt1 | contig 12332 bp, 22 predicted proteins | sample TDP4_MG_FD_203080 | JGI IMG/M metagenome (GOLD analysis project Ga0315309, IMG submission 203080) | Freshwater sediment microbial communities from Lake Towuti, South Sulawesi, Indonesia - TDP4 | ecosystem: Environmental > Aquatic > Freshwater > Lake > Sediment | place: Indonesia: South Sulawesi...
GTCTTTAGGCTGCTGGCGTCTATGAAATAGCCGGCAGCCTGTCTTTGGCGGAGCTTGTCGTGGTCGTTGATTCAGGGCGTAGCCCTGGTCTTTGGGACGTACGCGTCTATGAAATAGCGTATGTCCCCCGTTTTGAGGATGGTAGTATGTCCCTGGTCTTTAGGACGTGCGCGTCTATGAAATAGCGCATGTCCTGTCTTTCCAGGCTTCCGTGTGAGGTGATGTTGGTCCGTTTAAATGCCTTTTAAACTATAGATCGTCAGCTCTGCCGGCTTTGGTCCTTGGTCCAGGGATCCCGGAAAGGCCGATCTATAGTTGTTTTTTAGAAAAAAGGCTTTCTAAAATGGCCGCAGGCGTGCCTTTAGCATTTTGGGAATGGTTTTGTAAAGGGGGTTTTTAGGGGATTTGTCGTTTGCTCTGGTGCTCTAAGTGAAGATCGAGCTTTGTCTCTATCTTGGTGAGGCGGTGCTCTATACGTATGAAGAAAAGGAGTAGAGCGAAAAGTAACGCCGCATAGGACGCGATAAACTCAACTAAGGTTATCATAGCGTGACCGTGATCCTGTAGGTGAGGGTGACCGCGACTCCATTGGGAACGTTCACGGAGTAGAGGGTCCGGTCCATGCAAACAGTGTAAAGGCTTGTCGTGAAGTATCCGTATAGGGCGACCTCTTTGATGCTTAGGGTGCCTCCGCTGTTATTGGTGAAGATCCTGGAGATGGCGACTCGCCATGTGTCGGCGTCTGGGGTCTCTACCGCGAATTGAACCGCTGCGTGTCCTATGCCAGCGGTAACCTGGGTTTGGAGCTTGTAATCTGCCATCGTTACCGGGTTAGTCCCGGTCCCGATCAGCATACCGAAAGTGGTAGTCCCTGCAGGTGCGTTAGCCTGTAGGTTTACCGCTGCATTCGCTCCAGTGCGATCGGTCCCGGAGGTGTCCTTGATGGTCTGGTTGACCTGGGACATCTGGGCTGCAAGCAGTTGTATAAACTGCTTAAGCAGGGACTGAGCGGGTCGCCACGGGAAGCGTTTTATCATTCTTCCCTGGTGATCCCGAAGCTCTGCTCCAATTTCTACCCTGATCTTAGAATGCATGGCTAAGGCTCACCGTGATGGGATCGGGTAGAGGATTAGCGGGTTCAGGGATGCCCAGGGTGATGATACATTCCTCTGGGGGGAAGGAATGGGAGACCTCACTGTGGATCACCCTTTCCTGCTCCGGGGGATCCGGCGGAGCGATAGCGGGTTTGTAGAATTGCCTTAATATGTTTGGCATCCTGGCCCGTTCTTTTTAGTATTCCTTCCACTGTCTCCAGAAGCTGAGATTAAACCCGTGGTAATTCGTGGATCCGTTGGCTCGTATGTAAAGCCGCGGCGATCGCCGGGCGTGGGTCGTTCCTGTGGGTAGATTTGTGGATATGGTGGCAACCTTGACACCGTCCACGTAAAAATCCACGGAGGTGACTTTATAGTCTGCCTCCAGGATCTTTGTCTTGTAGTATCCCGCAGCTCCCCAGTCCTCGAGGGCGGCGGAGAGTGTTTCGACGCTGCCATTTCCTACACTGGCCTTTAGCTGTCCGGCGCGGACGATGAACCCGAAATGCCGGGCTGTGTCGGGCTCTCCCCAGAGGACGTCCATTTTCGGGAGTGAGTCACCATTCGCCATAAAGGTGACGATGGTTTTAAACTTGGCCTTCTTGTCCCATCCCGGAAGGGTGGGGAACTCCGAGGGATCCTTGTAGATGGATGCCCAGTCTGCCGCTCCCCCCTGGGTGAAAAGGGATAGCAAGCTGGAAGATAGAGAATAACCGTTCGCGGGGCTGCTGGCCTTATAGTACCCGTCAATGGATTCAAACCACGTGGCGAAATCCAGGCCAGCGGCTTCATAGCAGGTGCCGATCCCTCCGACTGCCGGCGTGGTGCCTTTGAATTTGGTTCCATCCCATTGGACCACCTGGTCCGGGGTTATATCGGCAGGCAGCACAAGTGGATCGGACCCGTCGGGCTCATGCCATGTGGCATGTTCAAGCGGTGGCGCAGCTCCCGCGATCATCTCCGCTATCTTCGCCTTGGGGACCGGGAAGCCTAAGAAGGTGTTAGGCACTGTCTCACTCCTCTGCCCTGAACCATCCGAAAAGGGTTGACCTGGTGGGCGTCGCTCCGGCGAAGGTCACACAGGTGGCCCTTACTTTTCGTGTGTAGAAATCCAGGGAATAAAAGGAGTCGGCGAATAGGGGTATCTTCGAGCCATAGGCTTTTACCAGGTCGCGGGTGAGCTCATAATCGACCTTTCCCTCATAGGTGAAAAGGTCAATCCTTTCAACCTGGCGGGAGAAGGTGAACTCTTTCACCTCACCGTTGACGGTAAAGACGTAGTCCTGCCTTTCGTAGTCGTCGAATGCTCCCCCTCGAGGGACTACAGCCAGTGACCCGTCTTTGGTGCACTTGGCGACCACGGGGCCATAAGGTCCCTGGCCGATCATGCGGGCGAAAACCCGGAGGATGAGGTTATCTACATAAAGCCAAGGGACATAGCGGGGGTCAAAAATGAGGTTCTCGAATAGATCCTCACTCTTGATTTTTTGGACGATCCGCTTAGGCTCGTATCCCTTAGGCTCGTAGACGATGATTGGCCTTCGGGCCTTCTTCGGAGGCGTGGGCTTTGCCATAGCCGACCTCCTTAGTAAAGCTCATAGTTGTAGACACCGTAAACGTCCGTGGCTGTTGCTCCGCACTGAATGGCAACAGCGAAAGCCTCACCTACGGGGATGTCCAGGCCCACCTCAATTTCGTTGATCCTCGCTCCAGGCTTGGCTTTGTTTGTCGCTCCGGCGGTGGTCTCCTCGTCTATGAGCCTATCGGGGTAGTCGAAAACCTTTTGCCGCTCATAGTAGCCCTGAACCTTGTTGTCTGCGGCCTCATCGACCAGGAGGCGGACCGAAAGGAGCCGCTTCTTTTCGGCCTCGGTCGATTTGAGTTTGTCAGGGTCGTAAGCTATGGTGTTCGCCACCCCGGTGACTTTGAAGTATTGTCCGAAGATCATAGCTCCTCCTTATTCGATCTTCCTGACCTTTTCGACCAGGCAGAAAAGGGAAGCCTCAGCAAGCAGGTTTCCACCTCCGACTGTGACCAGGAGGGTTAGCTCGTCTCCAGGGCCGAATTTGATGGGCTCCGGGAGGGGGTTATACCATCTCCCTATTCCGTACGCATGGATGGGATAATCCAGCATCCCACCACTTACGTAAAAGCCCCGGCGGTCCTCATCGAAAAGGACCTCACGTCCCCTTTGGAGTTTCAGCCAGCGGAGGTATTGATTAAACTGCACTGCCTTGCGGTAGGTGCCTACCATGATGCCCAAAATTTCTATTTCGCACTTAGGGGGAACCAGGGCCCCATAAGGGAAATCCGGGAACTCGATGGGAGTTAGTGACTTGTCTATCTTGCCCTCAGCTCCGTCGTTGATCTGCGCGCTGTTTGTCCCGTAGTTAAAGAATAGGTATTCCTTAGCATGGGACCCGTTTTCCTGGTCCATCTTGATGTCCCCTGGCTCAAGGACCTGGTAATTCATGCGGACGTAGGGGCTGCCGGATCCGGTGATGTCAATAACCATCTCCTGGCCCTCGGCGATCGGAAAGCCCTTGAAAACGCCATCTTTCCAGAGTCGCTTAAGCAGGTTTGGGGGGGTGGCCATATCTTCACTAAACCAAAACTGGTTAGTGTAGATGTTGAACGTGCTGAGGTAGGCAACGGTAACCCGGTCGATGGTCACCTTGGTGAACTCGACGGGATCCGTGGTTGCTACTTTTATCTCCTCGACCAAGAAAGCCTCACCAGGATCCGCTTTAAGGGTCAGGGTGTTGACATTCCACCCCGTTTTCTGCATGAACCGCTGTTTTACAGCCATGGTGTTCCTCCTTAAGACGTCTTAAGACGTCTTATCCTGCGGCTTTCTTAGCTAAGGCTGTGCCGATGGCCTGGACGCGAAGGTAATTCCTGGGATCCCTTTTCGGGAAGCGGGTAGGCATGACTACCTTTTCGATCTCATCCCGATAGGGGCTAAACCCTTTCTCGTAGTCGTCGCCTCCGATCATGACACCCTCGGAGAATCGGCCTGGGCCTTTTTGCCTGGCCTTTCCTTGCCATTTGGCTGTGCCTGCCTTGGTTACTCCCTTTCCGTAGCTGTCGGCTGCTGCCGCGGCTACCATGGCGGCCTTATGGGTTTCCTTGGCCGCTACGGCTGACTTTTCCCAGTCCCTTCTTGGGCTCTCGATGCCGAGCTTGTAGTCATCCGCTCGCATCGGCGTGACCCTGGTCCACTTCTCCTTGATCCTGGCGATAGACTTGATCTCTGCCATGTGGATCCTCCTTTCCTGTCAAGAAATTGACACCATGTTCAATTTTGAACAATCCGTACATTTTCGTCAAGTCAAATCTTTGACACTTGACAGGTTTTTTGGGTGGGGTAGGCTAAGGGGATCGAGGAAAGGGGGTGGTGGTGATGGAAATCCAGGTAGGGGATAAGGACGTTAAACTGGATTGGGTTGTTGAGCTTGGGGAATTTTTTGATGTGCGCTCGACCGATGAGGATGAAGTTTTCTTAAAGCCTAAGCGGGATTCCTACACAGCGGAGGGGCTAAAGAGGGCGGTTGTTTTAATTCATGATCTTGAACCGGATGAGTGTAGTATCGTGGAAAGCGGGGAAATCCGGCTGTGGTGGGATTAGAAAGGGAGGATGGTGGTTGTGAAGATCCTCAACAATCAGGAGATAGAAAACCTCAGACCGGAAATCCTTATTGCGCTAAGGTTATTTGATTACTTCTGTTCGGCGGAAGGCTATCTCTTACAGGTGACCTGGACCACGGGGGGAAAGCATGGGAAGCGATCATTACACCCTAAAAGACGTGCCTTTGATGCTCTCCCGCTGGCGAAGGCTGGAGCGTATATCATAGCGGCTTGTAGGCAGGTCCTTGGGCCTGATTATGACATCGTGGAGGAAAAGGATCACCTTCACGTAGAGTGGGACCCAAAATGAGAAAGGGGGTGTTGTCGTGTGTCACTTCGATGGTGCAGTGCTCGGCAGCTTCGCAGAGCTCGCGAGGCGTTCAGGAAAGGGATATTGCTTTCCTTCTCAGAGAACTATCCTGGACCTGGTGAGGAAGTACCACGGTGTAAGGCGTTCAAGGCGGTCGTTAAACCGTCATCTGACCCGCTTGGAATCGGAAGGATATTTCGTGAGGGTAAGGCGTCACAAAAGAGGAAAGGACGGTAGCCTGATTCTTCGGTCTACTTTATATAAGCTTAAAGGGAAGTTCTACCGTTACATGGGGTTAGCCCTCCGGAGCTCGCTCCGGTTCTTCTCGGTTTTTCGTGTGCCATTTTCGGCACAATATTTTGGTAAGACAGACCAGATATCTATCAAGTTAACTGGTCTGCCTGTGGGTATCCCTGTGGATACCTCAGAGAAAGGTGGCCCTGCGGGCATCTTTCCTTCCCATCCCCCCCCCTCTGAGCTTGAAAAGCTCCGAGAGCTAATCAAATCTCTACCATAAGGGGTTGTTTAAGAAGGGGTCCCCCCCCAGGGCCAGGGCAAAAAAAAGCCCTGAACGGAGAGCCATATCATCCAGGGCCAGGCTGTGGGTTAATTATCTGTAGAAAGCTTAGTGAAAGCGTGGATGGCTTTAAGGGCAAGAGTGAGAGCACTAAGCCTGCCCTTGAGATAGGCGGCTGCTATGGCTGTGGAGATAACCGGCCTCATGGCGTCCTCATGCCAGGTATCGAGGTTTAGGTCGAGCTTGGCACACTCCTTCTTGATGCCTATAAGGGCAAGCTCTGTGAGTGTTGGGATGGCGTCATGGTCTATCATTTTTACTCACCTCCTTCATCATCAATATGGGTGGAGTCCACAAAGATCTGGTCGTAGTATTCGGTATCGATTGGTGCATCGGTATTTTGTAGGGCTTCACGGGTCATAAGGGCCGCATGGATAAGGGCGTCCCTACTCATTGCCTTTACGAGACGGATAAAATCTTTTCTCTCCATGACCTGTCACCTCATTGGGGGAAAAGTGGATGCTGCGCCATTTTGAAAGGGATGGTCACCGGGGTGTCCTCGACCATGCTCCTGGTCAGCTCCGCTGCCTTGGCCAGTCCTTGACCGTGGTTTCTCCCCCCACAGATACAGCGGCACTTAGGCCTTTGGGCATTGTAGCACTTGGCGTCACACCGGCGTTTGTGGTTACCGCCAAAAGTTTGAATCATTAAAGTTGCCATTGTCTAAGCTCCTTAGATCCGGTGTGTCCCGAGTAGTCCACAGTAATTAAACTTATGGCCACAGAGGGAGCACTTGAGGTTGATTGATTGTCCTCCGTGGGGTCCCTCTAATAGCTGGCCGCCACAGTCTGGGCACTTTCGTTTCGTTATGGCGCTTCTCTGATGGTGGTCAAGCCACTCGGTGGTTTGCTGTTGGAGTTTCTCGCCTCCCTGGTGGTCGATTTTGGCCAGGTAGATCATGGCGAGCTCCAGAATGTTATTAAGATACTCGCGCGGCGGGTCTTTTTGCTGGAGTGGGCGGGTCAGGTGATAAGCCTTAGCTATGAGTGACCGGACCTTCTGCAGGGGTGTCTGTTCAACCGTTATGCTCATTGGATTTGACCTCCTTGAACTATGGTTTTTTGATCTTGCTCCTGGTCATCCAGGAGGGCCGCCTCCTGGAGGGCGTGATGTATAGCTGCAAAAAGCCTGCCATGGAATCAAGAATGAATCCAGGGGCATTATAGCGGACATCCGTTCTTTTTCGTACAATGATGTTCAATGATGTCCAGGTCATCCCCTGGAATATCGCTTTCTCCCTTGCACTTGCGGCACAAAGGGAAAAGTCCCATGTAGTGAAAGTGCCTGATGGTCTGGGTGCAGTTATCATGTGGCCCGTGGAAGACGACCACGTCATCCTCAAAGAAAAGAAACTGTCTTCCACAGATCTTACACCAAGCGTAAAAAGTAGTCATTCGTCGATCCTCCTTGCTTCCTTTTTGGGAGTCCACCATACTGGTCCCCCTGGTCTGCAATGATCGGTTACGATGTCCCTAAGCTCGTTCTCGTTGATGACACCGTCCACGCCACAGTATGAAATAATGTTCTGCAAGCATTCTCTGGCTGTGTCCAGGTCAGCGTTCCTTACCAGCTCGATCAAGTCTTTCTTTTCCATGTCTTTTTCCTCCCTCTTTCTATTTTTTTCTAACCAACCCTTCCCCTCGGGTCGGCCTTCACTATCTGTCTGGGGCCGACCCGAGGGGTGGATTAAGAAATATATGAGAGTACCTTTCGAGCAGAGAACGCACTGGGCATGACCGTAGGGCGTGAACTGTGCCGGAGCTCGTGGGTTAAGGGGCGAAGCATCCCTTATGTGGCCCGGGGAAGGGGTCCCCGTGTGTTTGTCTTTTTGTGAATTCTGGGGTTCGGGGTGAGAATCACCCTGAGGTGTTGGTCGAAATCTGGGGCAGGGGGTGGGAATCACCCCATGGTTTTGAAGGATGGAAGGGTGAGCGAAAGCCACCGAGCGTTAAGCCTAACGCCGGTGACCTGAGCGAATCGGACGAAGGGAGACGTAAGCCCTGACCGCTAAAAAACCGCTGCTCCCTTATGAGGTCGTTCCCTGCGCTGGCGGTATCGAGTATAGAATGAGTCCCCTTGGGGTGAGGCCGACGGAAGGGGGCGAGTGGGCGAGATACCAGCTCAGGGGCGAATGTGGGAGCAAGGTTTTTGTCTTGGGGGATGGGTGGGGGAGGATGTGGCGTATCTTATGACCTTACAGCTTTACTTACTTTCTGTATTTATGTAGAATCTGTTGGAGGTGTCTTTATGGCTGCTAAGTTTGAAAGAGTTGAATTACTTCCTTTAGAGTTGGTGGATCCTCCCCATTCTCCTTTGCGGAGTTTCATTGATCCTGAGTATATAAGGGAGTTGGCCGAAAGCATCCGGGAGAATGGCCTCTATGAGCCTATCCAGGTGCGTCCTGTAGATAATCGTTACGAAACGGTTTTTGGTCACTGTCGTTATCTTGCCTCTCGGCTGATCGGGGCCGATAAGATCAAGGCCATCGTCAAGCCCATGTCTGATAAGGAGGTGGTAATCGCCAGGCTGGTGGAGAATATCCAGCGTGAGGACCTCGGCCCGGTTGACGTCGCTAAGGTCTGCGGCAAGATGAGGGATGAGCTTGGTATGTCCTACAAGGACATAGCCAAGCGGACGGGGAAGGCGATTAGCACGATAGAGAATTACTTCAAGCTCCTTGAGCTTGAGGTAGACTACCAGAAGGCTGTTAACTTTAAGGGTCTTGGTATTCGGGCCGCGCTTGAACTCCACAAGGTCGATGATGCCGATATGCGGAAATATTTTTTTACCTCGGCGATCGAGAACGGGGTCACGGTGGAGGTGGCGCGCTTCTGGGTGGAGAACTATAAAAAAACCAAGGCAGGCACTTTCTACACCGAGGGAGGGGGTGGGGGGTCCACCGAAAGAGGTATGGATAGCCAGCCTGTGTATATTGCTTGTGGAGCGTGTAAAGGGCCGATCGAGGTTAGCCAGGTAAAAACGGTTGGCCTGTGCCCTGAATGCGTAAAAGAACTAAAAAGGGGGTGATGGGGTGATGGGAAAAGGTAATCCGATGGATTTTGGTCTTGTCTTGACGATCGTGAAGTTGATTTATAAGCACATACGTTCTTGGCTGATTGAGGAGAGCAAGAAAACGGAGACGCCTATCGATGATTGGATGTTATCAATTCTTGACCGGCTGCTGCTTGATTAAAAGTGAGAAAGGGGGTAAGGTGCGATGGCGATAGATGCCAGACAGTTGGAGCTTGACCGAATGGTCAATATGGCTCGTTCCTTCGGGTGGATGGTCGTAAAGACCGAATTTGTTGATAATAAGATCGTCGTGACCTTGGAGAAGGTGGTAGCTTCTTCTCCAAAGTGATTAGATGCCCAGGCGCGCGCCGGTAAGGGCGTCTACCGAGGGCCAGGGGATCCATTTTTGCGGGACCTGGCCCTCATTTTTTTCATAATGAGCCCCCCCGAAATCTGCCCCGTTTTGTTTATTGTCGAGAGTCCCCCTGGGACGATCCCCAGCGGACAGGCTAAAAAGTCCAGGCCTTCCAGTGAAGCAAAGCGTAACGTAGCGGGGGGCAGGCTGGAGTGAAACCGGAAGCCGAGGGACCCCCCGCGGGGAGGCCTGGACTTTTTAGCCTGTCATCCTTTGGATGACAATAAACAAAACATGGCAATGTCCAAGCAGCAAACCTTAGGGCTGCCAGGACCAAAATAATCGGGGGGGCTCCTCCTTTGTTTTGAAGTTGGTTTTTGTGGGGATTCTTCCGGTTCCCGCGCTGATCCCCGCGCTATCCGGCGAACTCGGAGTCGTCAAAAGGATCGGGCCAAAGATGTTTCACCGTTGGGTCCATGGTCGTCGGGAAGGTCTCGGTATATGGGATGCGGAGCTCGTTGAGCTTATCCCGGACCGTGGCCATTTTTGGGTAGCCCTCGAAATGGTCCGTATACCAGTTGACCCAATCCTCGAACTGCTTCCACTGTCGATCGCTGGTGGGCTGAATTGGGATCATCGGCTTTTTTAGCATCTGGAAAAGGACGTGCATGATGGGTGTATCATCGGCCACGTATGTTGAGCCTGGCTCAAGGGCGTCTACCAGGTCCTCCATGGCCTGGTCAAAGAGGTGAGACGCCACAAGTCCGTAAGAATCGCGATCGTGTCTTAGGAAGAAGTCTTTAGTTGAAGCCTTCCCCTGGTCTATGATCCAATCGGAGAGCTCAAGCAGTTTTATCTTTTTGCCTCCGTTGGCTGGCCATCCTTTGCCAGCTTCTATTGAGAGTCCTTCTTCCTCGATCACTGCGCGCGTTAGCGGATCCTCCGGCTCCGGCGCGTCGATTATCGCCTCGCCTGGTTCTTCCGTTGCTCCGGCCACGTCTGCCGCTTCGATCCAGGGCGTTATGATGTGGACGGATGCCGCCCACGTCGCCAGGCTCCAGAAGTGCATTTCTTCTTCAAAGACCTCTTTGGTGGAGTTGATTATAGCGGCCGCTTTCATTCCTGCTGCCGCGTTCAGCTCATAGAAGTTTAGGGTTGGTAGTTCCATGCGGAAAGTCACCCGCTCCCCGGTGATCTTTCGGTATGCTCCATAGATTAGGTCTTGCATCATCCCCACAAGTCCACCAAGTGATAAGCCCACACCTGTGGTGTCTGCTGTCACTTGCAGGACCTGGAGAAGATCGCTAAACCTGGGGTTCCATTTTGCTATGCGCTCCAGGCGTCCATACTGCGCCTTCTTGCCAAAGGGGTTGTTTCTGAATGGCTCGCAGATGGCCCTTTTGCCTCTCATGGGGGCGAATGGAGCGCGTCCTATGGCGTTAGCCCAATTCAAAAGATCATATCCCAAAAGGGTCCATCCGAGCCCTGGGATCATGCGGGCGAAGATCTTCGGAGCCCACCTTACAAGCATCCTAAAGAAAGGATAGACTATTGATGAGGTGTCCTGGATGTTGTCTATCCAGGTCATCACGGTGGAGTAATGCCTATGCCATTCAGGAGCGGGGCTGGCAAGCATCCGCGTGAGAGCTCGTCTTTTGAAGGCTTTTATTTCGTCGTTGGTCATCAGCTCCTTGGGCTTCCATCTTATGACGTCGTCCCACTGGGGAATGGTGATGTTGTATCCGTGTTGCTGGACGTAGGCAGCTTTTAGGGCCTCAAACTCTGCCTTCTCAAACCTTCTTCTTATCTTCCTTTCGGGAAATCTCAGCTCGAGGCCCTTCCAGTTATCAGACCAGGTCTTGGAAAATGACTCAGCGGGCATTTGTGGTCATCCTTTTTGGTAGAGCTGTGCCGGGTAGTGTATTTCAAGGCCGATGGTGTTGTGGTCTATCTCGTAGAAGTGGAGTTGCATCTGTGGGGGCTTTGGCGGCATTGATTCGGGCTTGTCGATCGTGGGTAGTTTTATGTCCGTCCAGGGAAGATCTGGAGTACCCGGACCACGGGGGGTGCTCACTATCCTTTTAGGCTTTACTTCTTCTGGAGGATAGTTTTTTGCCAGGCAGACTATTTGCCAGTTCTTGCGCGCTCTCAGTTGGAGCTCTTGGGCTTTGTATTGCTCAATGACGTCGGGTTTGAGATAGAGCTCCCATCTGTCGGGGGCGATGTCGCGGAATATGCCCATGTCAACCAAGGGGATAAAAGGCTCGAGGCCGATTGCCCAGCGGTTGCCCCAAAAGGCGTCGCTGGCGTATCCGAACCCTTTCCATTCCCAAACCCAGTAAACAGGGTAGGAGCCAAGGAAGAAGCAGGGCATGGGTCGGTTAAAGACCTCGATCCATATTGGCCTGCGCCATGTTTTTGAGAGCTCCTCGTCAACCAGGTGAAGGGCGAATACCTCAGCGAAGAAATAAGACTTGTTGTTCTTATAGGCGTCCAGCATCCAGACCCGGATTTGTCCGTATTGGATGCACTCCATCACCCTGGCTATCCTTTTTCTTAACCCAGGGTGCCAGATTGGCAGCGGGCCAGGCCAGGGAAGGCCCAGAAGCTTCCAATGATGCCACATGGTCCACGTTCCGGCGCATGGGACCTGCTGCATAGATCTTAGCCCTGGGCATGATGCCTCAACCAACAAGTCGCGTTCGCATTCCATAAAATTCAAGCGCGCGCTGCAGGTCGGAGTCAATCGCCTGGGCTAAAAGCATTCCTACCGCTGGCTTGGGGATCTTGGGATCCTGCCACCATAGGGCCATATAGGTCTGGAGCTGACCCACAGCTCTTAGGCCGGGTTTGGCTGTTACCTCAATGATCCATATTTCTTTTTCGAGCTCGGCCAGGGCGTCTATCCTTTTGGCCGTTACGTCGTAGAACATCCGTTGCATTTTATCTGCCTTCTCCAGTGGAACCTCGCAGACACCCCCCAGGCGGACGTCATAATAGACGCGCTGAAAAAGCCCGGCGTTCTGGTCCAGGAACCGGTCCCAAATCAGAATGTCCTCTTTAAGCATGTGTGGGTAGGTTCCGCGCCACAGCGGGGAATAAGGCGGTCCTAAATCCGTTGGCATGTGTGTTAAGTTATCATTTTAAAGGGGGGTAATCAATAGGGGGATTCTCCCCCTGCGGAGAGAGGACCTTTAAGCTCCTCTCGGAGCTATTGTGTCTTTGTGAATGGTTCCGTTTCGTCGTGGTTCTTCAGGGCGTAGCCCTGGTCTTTAGGCTGCTGGCGTCTATGAAATAGCCGGCAGCCTGTCTTTGGCGGAGCTTGTCGTGGTCGTTGATTCAGGGCGTAGCCCTGGT
>Ga0315309_1001922_pt1 | contig 12327 bp, 7 predicted proteins | sample TDP4_MG_FD_203080 | JGI IMG/M metagenome (GOLD analysis project Ga0315309, IMG submission 203080) | Freshwater sediment microbial communities from Lake Towuti, South Sulawesi, Indonesia - TDP4 | ecosystem: Environmental > Aquatic > Freshwater > Lake > Sediment | place: Indonesia: South Sulawesi...
TGCCCCTGGTGGTCTTGGATACCATGGGCAAGCCTCCGTTGACGCTAGCATTCGTCTTCCACATGCATCAGCCTCTCTACGTGAACCTGCAGGGCGAGTTCGAGCAGCCATGGGCGCAACTCCACTGCGGAGGGGATTTTGAGCTTGACGGAAGATCGTATGGTGCCTACCTCTGGCACATCTATATGCTCTATAGACATCCTGGGATCAAGGTCACCTTCAATCTACAACCGTCCCTGCTCTACCAATGGAACCTAACCCTGCGTGACTTCAGGTATAATGGCTCATACCCTGGTGGGAATCAATCTCTGAGCAGAGATATTGCTGCGGTAAACGACACGTTGGAGGGGTATAGAAGGCTTGCCTCTTCGGGGAGGATAGAAATCCTAACCTCTCCGTTCTATCATCCGCTCTCAGCCATACTTGTGAATTTGGGGTGGTCCGAAGATCTTCAGGCCCAAATGGCTCTGGGTAAGGACTACACAAGGACCGTCATGGGGGTCGATGCTCAAGGCATGTGGACCCCTGAAATGGGCTTCAACCTGGAGATGGTGCCCCTAATAGCCAAAGCAGGTTTGAAGTACACGGTGCTGGATACAAGCGAACATTTCGTTCGCGCCACCGGGCCTTCTTCGTCATCATCTGTCTACCAACCTTTCGTTGTCGAAGGGGCCAACGGCACAAACATCGTTGTCTTTTTCAGGGACACCGATATCTCGAATGGTTTGTCCTTTGACTGGAACGGCGAGGTCAATCCCAGGGTGGCGGCGAGCAAGTTCATTGCCGCCGTTGCAAGGGTCTACAGGGTCAATCCTAGCGGTGTTCTGACGGTTGCTTTGGATGGGGAGAACCCGATTGCCCTGGCAAGAGGGCTGATCAGCGCACTCGATTTTGACGAGATCTATGCGGCAATCGAAGCGCAAGGCTGGATAAAGACATCTACCCTGGGCGACGTACTGAGAAATCGCCAAGTCACAGCGAAGCTCACCTCTATCCCTTCAAGATCTTGGTCCGGCAGTTTTGGTCTCTGGGTTGGTTCACTTGAAAAGAATTCCATATGGGAGGCGATATCAGAGGCCAGAAGCACTCTGGTTAACTTGACAAAACAGTATGGCAAGTATGACCCAAGGATCACGAGAAGGTGGAATTATCTTTATGTGGCGGAGGGGAGCGACTGGGAGTGGCAGACGCCAACGGGTCCCGCCTGGTTCGCTTTTCAGGGATACAGGTATGCACAGGCTGCAATGACTCTCCCCAGAGATGAGGGTGTACCAGCCTTTCCCGCCGCCGAAGCCTATGTGACCGCGGGCGTTGCTGTTGTGATATTGGTCGCCTTGTTCCTGCTTCGGAGAAAAATCATCAAGCGTTAGACCAAAGCTCTTCCTGTCTTAGCATCAAAGACGTGTGCGTTAGAGCTCGTTAGGTTAATCCAAGCTCTATCTCCTATGGAGACCCGGAAAGTCATGGGCGCCCTGGCGACAACCAAGGATTTTCCGGCTCTTGCGTGAACAAATTGTTCGGAGCCCATCAGCTCCGTGCCGAAGACCGAAACCTCCACACCTCCATCGAATGGCGACGATCCTACGGCAACGTCCTCGGAGCGTATGCCATAAGTTACGGTCTTGCCTTCATAGCCCTCTAGTCTCTTTATTGCTTCCGACAACGAGGTGTCGATAGGCACAATGAATTCTCCCGCATCAAGCATCAATCTCGCTTCGCGAGTGACCAATGTGCCTTCGATGAAGTTCATGGCAGGGCTGCCTATGAAGCCTGCAACGAATCTGTTCGCTGGCCCAGCGTAAACCTGCGTGGGAGGGTCTACCTGCTGAACTTCCCCCTCTTTCATAATGGCGACCCTGTCTGCAAGTGTCATCGCTTCAGCCTGGTCGTGCGTCACATAGATTGTTGTCGTCCCGATCCTCTTCTGAAGGTTTTTGAGCTCAATCCTTGTCTGGACTCTAAGTTTCGCATCAAGATTCGAAAGCGGTTCGTCCATCAGGAAGACTTTGGGATTCCTCACAATGGCCCTGCCTAGTGCCACTCTTTGGCGCTGTCCACCGCTCAGTTCTTTGGGCCGCCTCTTAAGGAGTTCGGAGATCTCAAGGAGCTCTGCTGCTCGCCTTACCCTTTCATCTATCTCTCGTTTGGGATGCTTTCTCATTTGGAGCGGGAAAGCCATGTTGGTGTAAACGTTCATATGAGGATAGAGTGCGTAGCTCTGAAAGACCATCGCGACGTCTCTGTCTTTTGGGTGAACGTCATTCACGAGCATACCACCTATGTAAACGTTACCTGTTGTCGGTTTCTCGAGCCCGGCTACCACTCTGAGTGCGGTTGTCTTACCGCATCCGCTTGGGCCCAATAGCACCAGGAACTCGCCGTCGGCAATATCGATGTTCACGTCCTTTATCGCAACGACCTCTCCGAACACTTTCGTCACGTTTTCCAGCGTAACTCGCGCCATACTACATCAACCCTTGACCGCTCCTGCTGTCAACCCGGAGACTAGATACTTCTGGAAGACCATGAACACGATGAAGACCGGAACAGCCATTATGACCGAGAGGGCCGCGAAGGTTCCGAAAAGCGTGTAGTTGGGCTGAATCAAGGAGTAGAGTGCTAGGGGCAGGGTCCACAGACTGTTGTCTGACAGCATCACGTGCGCCAAAGCATAGTCGAGCCACGAGCCCATGAACGCCCAGAGCGCCACCGTCGCAACGTGGGGCAGAGTAAGCGGGACCAAGATCCGCCGAAAAGCTTTGAACTCGCTAGCGCCGTCTATTATGGCTGCTTCGTCAAGGTCCTTCGGGACCGAATCAAAGGCACTCTTCATGATGAAGACGGAGAGGGATAGCGAGCTGACGGTGTAGGGGATTATGACGCCAAGGTAGTTGTTCACCAACCCGAGTGTTGCAAAGATCAAGAACTGCGGTATTATGGTGACCACGCCAGGAAACATCTGCGGCAGGAGAAAAGAAAACATCGCCTGGCTTCTCCCCGGGAAGTTGCGCCTAGATAGGGCGTAGCCAGCGGGCAACGTGATCGCGACTGTCGCCACGACTGTGGAGGATGTGACCAGAGCACTATTGGTTAGCCACAAACCGAAGTCCTTCCAGCCGAAGACAAACGATAGGTGCTCCAAGGTGGGAGAGGTTGGAACGGGCACAAAGCCCAGCACCAAGGTCCAGCCTGTTGCGAGCGTCTCACCAGGGGTAAAGGCGGTTGAAACCACCCAGAGGACCGGGTAGATGGATACAATCGACATTACTATGAGGAAAAGGTGCTTGAAAGCAGACTTGACCACCGATAGAACCTTTGCCGAGGATTTGGGTTGGGGTATCATACGGCTTGCCTCATTACCCCCGTGTATCTGGTCCACGCTACCCCTATTGCAAAGAGGAAGAGGAAGGCTACGAATGCGTAGGTAGCAGACAGGGCGAAATTGAAGAGACTGAAAGCGAGGTTGTAGGCTCGCGTTATGAAGATGCTGGTTGAAATTCCAGGCCCGCCACCTGTGACGAGATACCCTGCGTTGAAGTTGTTGAACGTCCAGATACAGCCTAGAAGTGCTGCTATCACAATCGTAGGCTTCAGCATTGGTACAGTGATATAGCGAATTTCCCTCCAACCAATTGCACCGTCTATTGCGGCCGCCTCGTACAGTTCGTTAGGTATGCTTTGAAGCGCTCCTGAGAACATTATCATCATGAACGAATATCCTAGCCAGATATTGGCAATGACCATGCCTATGAATGCCCAGCCAGGGTCCCCGAGCCAGTTGATCGATTTGATGCCCAGCTGGCCAAGAAAAGCGTTTATCACCCCGTATTGATAATTGAACATGCCTCTCCAGATCAGCAAGGTGATGAATGAAGGCATAGCCCAGGGAACGATCAGAAAGATTCTGTAGATCGACTTTCCTCTCACTTTTGAGTTTAGGACTAGTGCCAAAGCAAGACCGATGGCAACATGTGGGACAACGTTTACTACAGTCCAAACAAGTGTGTTTCGGAGAACCAGAATGAAGTCGGGATCCGTGAAGACAAAGGCATAGTTCTGCAGTCCTACGAACCTGTAGTCGCGGATATGGTACTGGTTCATGTTCGTGAACGAGATGTAGATATTGAAGGCAAAGGGGTAGAGAACGAGGAAAACTAGCCCGGCTAGAGCCGGTAGGATGTACAGGTAGGATGTCTTGCTTTCTCTTATCCGTTCGAGAATGGACGGCATGCAATAATACCTTCTAGAACGAGTATTATAAGTATTCTGGCTCGATTTATCCCTTGTCCACCGTGAGTTTTCTGGAACTCTGGACCGATCGTCGTCGAAATGCGGGTAATGGTGAGAAAAATGAGAGGGGGAGAGGCTACCCCAGACTCCCAATTGCTCTTAAGATATCCGCTTCAGCCTTGTTCAACGCAGCTTGAATTTCAGCAGGAGTTGGCAGCTTAGTTATGTCCGTCGGTATGCTCGCAGTGAGAGCAGCATCCATCGGACTCCAGACGGCACCCATTTCAGGGATGTTGGGGAAGGGAGCGCCCTTGAACGCTTGAGCCAGATACCCAGCCGCATCGGGGTTGCTGGTTATGATTGGGTCTGTAACGAGGTCTTTGTTGCTAGGAAGCGTGCCGGCTTTTTCAATGAACAGCTTCTGGGAGGCCTCGCTTGTGATCCAGGCAATGAACTTGAAAGCCGCGTCGGTCACCTCGGGAGACTTGCCAGAGGCGATGACCCAGCCTTGGGACCCAATGAGAGGGGCTATCGGCTTTCCGGTCTTTGATACGGTCGGAAGCGCAGCTACACCGTAGTTGATTCCGGCCTTCTTGATGTTGCTGAGCTCCCATGGTCCATTGATTATCATGCCAGCCTTGCCTGTATTGAAGAGGTTCATCATGACTCCGTAGTCTGCACCTGGCGGTGTCACTTCATATTTTGCGATGAGGTCGCTGATGAACTGGATCGCATCAACTGCCGCGGATGAGTTGACAGCTGGATAGCCAGGCCTTGCGGGATCGAAGATGGAGCCCCCAAATCCGTTGAGGAAGCCGGAAAACCAGTAGGTTCCCGTGGTCGGCCATACGATACCTGCCTGTGTAATCTTGCCAGTCGCGTCTTTCTGTGTGATGCCCTGAGATATCTTGATGAGTTCATCAGTTGTAGCTGGCGGCGTGGGGACAAGATCCTTGTTGTATATTAGCGCCAGATGATTTATGTTCTCGGCGAGTCCCCATGTTCTACCACTGAACTGGTAGTCTTGTACAGCCACAGGGAGGTATCGGTCTAGGAAAGCCGCGTCTGCGTAGGGTTCAAGGGGGGCCACGAATCCTTGCGCGACCAAGGACCCTGTCCAATCATGTGCAATCCTGAGGACATCAGGAGCTTTGCCCGCCAGGGAAGCGGTTACGAAATCAGCTCGCGCAGCGTCGAATGGCTTCATCTGAATATTTAGGATGATGTAGGGATACGTTGCTTGGAATGCTGTTACACTTGCGTTGAAAGCCTCGAGCTCACCACTTCCCGGCGCGTAAGTGTGCCAGATCGTTAGCGTCACTGGGGTCGGTGTAGGTTTGACGGTGGAAGTCTGGACTGATGTTACGACTGATGTTTGGACGGACGTTTGGACAGATGTCTGGAGGGATGTCTTGACTGATGTCTGGACGGACGTTTGGGTTATTGTAACGGGTGCGGGGCTCGGAGGAGTGTAAGTAACAGCGAACACTACCGCAGCGATTACAGCGATAACGGCTATGGCGATGGCGACTTGAGTGGTGGTAACGCCTCTCCTTCTGGACGACTTTGCCTTCAGATCTTTCTTCATTCTCTGTCCAAAGCTTGTTTGACTCAGTTCAGGCTATAAAGCTTGTCCCAATATTTCGCTACCAACGGCTTTTGCTCGACTTTTGGGCGCTGCGCCTGGCCTATGCTTCTTCCTCAGCCGCATCCATGTCCTCGATTGTTTTGTTCAATGCCCTCGCTGGGCTGTTCGCTCGCTCGTGGCAACTGGTGGCGGAGATGGACCTGCGACGAGAAGACTTGTCGAAAGTTCCTGCCGGAGGCCAGGCATGTGGTGGAGGGCCTCAGGACTTGGCAACGATGGGCGAGCGGATGGATGGGCCCGCTGCAGCATGGCGACAGAGTTCCGGTTCCTCTCAGCCCGCACTCTCGATCCGTCTGGGAACGCTCTAGGGGATCATAGGGACGGCGGTTATGGAGCCTGGGGCTACTCCGCAAGAACCCGACTCATCTGATCATCCATCTGAAGGTGAAGCTTCACCCAGGCACGGCGGCGCGTCTCTCTGTGGAGGAGTCAGCCCATATCTTAAATAGCGACTGCGAGATCGATCGTGTCGATCGATCGGTCGACGGAAGACTGCGACATGTTGCGAGAGGCGATCTATCACAAGCCGTGGGGTGCTTACGCCTATCTCCTTGAGTCTGACAGGTTGAGCATAACCCTAAGGGCGAAGAAGGAGGATCTGAGGAGTTGTCAATTGTTTCACGGAGATCCTTGGGAACCCGATAAGCCTCTGGAAAAACTCCAGATGAGAAGGGTTGCCGCCGACGACCTGTACGATTATTTCAGGATTGTCGTCAAGGTGCCTGCTTCAAGAAGGTTTCGCTACACCATGCTCCTGGATGACGGTTCTGAACAACTCTGGTACACAGAGGCCGGTTTCAGTTCAAAGCAGCCTCAAACAAAAGAACTGGGACTGCCCTTCTTTGAGTTTCTCTACCTACGTGAGAACGATGCCTTCTCGGTTCCAAGATGGGCGAAGAAGGCAATATTCTATCAAATATTCCCAGAGCGTTTCTGCAACGGCGACAAAACAAACGACCCACCAAACGCTGTCGAATGGGGAACGCTGCCTGCGACGCACGAAACCTTCTACGGAGGCGACCTGCGCGGCATCATGGAAAAGCTGCCATACCTCGTCAACCTTGGGATAAGCGCAATCTACCTCACACCCATATTCAGCTCACCTTCAACCCACAAGTACGACATCAAGGACTATTACCAGATCGACCCGCACTTCGGCGACCTCGCAACCTTCAAACAATTGGTTCAGAAATGCCATGAGCTGGGCATAAGAATCATCTTAGATGGCGTCTTTGACCATTGTGGCTTCGAGTTCTGGGTCTTCCAAGATGTAGTACAGAAGGGACCGAAGTCGGAATATGGGGAATGGTTCAGAATCTACAGCTTTCCCATCAAGACCCACCCCACCCCCACCTATGAAACATGGGGCAAGAACGTTTGGAATTTGCCTCGATTTAGGACCTCCAATCCAGAAGTGAAAGAATACCTAGTTGACGTGGCGGTTTACTGGATCAAGGAAACAGACATCGACGGCTGGCGGCTTGACACCGCAAGCGAAGTTGACCACGACTTCTGGAGAGAATTCCGCAAAGCGGTGAAGGCGGCGAAGCCGGAGGCCTTGATTGTTGGCGAGGTCCCTCATGACGCCTCTCTGTGGCTAGAAGGGGATCAACTTGATTCAGCCATGAATTATCCGTTCAGAGACATTGTGGTAGATTTCTTTGCTAAGAGCCGCATGACGGCTGGGGATTTTGACGCTCGCCTGGCGAGACTGCGGATGCAATATCGAGAACACGTGAATGAGGTTCTCTACAACCCACTTGGAAGCCATGACACCCCGAGATTCCTAACTCTTTGCGACGGCAACGCGGAAAAAATGATGTGTGCCCTGATTTTCCAAATGACCTACATCGGCATGCCGGTTATCTATTATGGTGACGAAATCGGAATGTCGGGAGGCGGGAGCGGGGAGGACTGGAGAGGGGGAATGATATGGGACGAGACCAGACAGAATCAAAAGCTTCTCGATCTCTGCAAAAAGCTCATCAGCATAAGAAAGACGCAATCCGTGATGACCAACGGGGATTTCACCACGGTTCATGCGGATCCAAGAAGCAATACCTATGCTTATCTCAGACATCACGATGATAAGCGAATACTGATTGCCATAAACAACTCACCTGAGACACAACACATCACTATTCAAAACGAGAAAACCGGTTTCCCCCCAGAACTTGTTCTCACCGACCTATTAGGTGAAGACAAGCACAAGACATCCGATGGAGAAATTCGTCTTCTCCTCAAGCCTTACTCGGGCGTCATCCTCTCAGAACACTAGATGAGAGTGAGCGAGGCCTTTCTAAACTATGGGCGGTCAAAACTTAAGGCTGCGAATATGACTGGAGTTAAGTGAAAATGTCTGGGAGGTGAAATGGGTGTCTAGCTTGCCGACGCCGCTGAGAGACAGAAAACTCGTCGGACTTCTGTTCAAACAAAACTCTAGGCGGTGGTTTTTTGAGCCTCGGCACTGGCGGCTCGCTCCTGGAGACATTGAAGAGATTGACATTCAGTTTCTCAATTTTTCTCCGCCTCAGTACGACTTCTTGATTACGGCCACAACACAGAACGGTCAAACCTTTCAGTTCTATGAAGGGGTTGTTGCGAAAAGGAGGGTTGAAAAAGCCGAGAGAGTTCATGGTAGGGCGGAAATCGGGAGATCAAAAGTTTACTTTGTGGATGGCTATACGAGTCAAGGGTATGTGGAAAACCTTTTGGAAACATGGTGCCGCTGCGAAAAAATGGGTGCACTCGGTTTTGTGGGGCGCTTCATAGGGATCGGTGGTGAAGCCCGCGTTCACTTAGGGACGCTGAGACCACTGTCCAAGCCCGGCCAAGAGGCCACAACAAATTACCTGTATCGATACAGGGGCCGGGTTGAAACTGGCGAACAAGAATTGGTTTTTGACGTGGTGGCGAAGCGGTTCCTGCCTCGGGAGCCCTTGACCCGTGGGAACAACGAGTACAGAATGCTGCGCGTCTTGCCAAGCGCTATTGTGCCAAAGGCCCACGGCGCCTTGTTGAACCGACGCCTCAAGGTGAACGGTGAGAGCCAGGTTTTGGTTTTGTTCACCGACTATATTGAGGGCGCAGTGGAGGTGGGCAAACAGATCTGGGACTTGATGAAGAAAGCCTCCCAAAAGAAAGCTCTGGGAAAAAGCCCCGATTCAGAATTGAAGCGCTTGGACGCTACAGTTCAGGAATCCATAGACATGATTGTATTTCCCTTTCATCGAGCAGGCTTCAAGACTTGGCATTCGTCTGGCGCGACAATCAAGCCGGGAGACAGCTATTATAAATGGTATCATCGAGAACTCGAACAGAATTTGGCGTTGCTGAGGGCGACCAAGGTGATTACAGCGAACAAGAGCAAAGGCCTGTCAAAGATTTTCCATAGGGCTTGGAATCGAATTCTGAGCAGAGTCAAAGCCACCGAGATTCACAGAGATCTGATGTGGCGGCAAATCCTGAAAACCAAGGACGGACGCCTCATGATTTTGGATCTAGACGAACACACTGCGGGTCACGCTGGGAAGGACCTAGCCGACCTCTGCGCAGCAAACCGTTTCATAGCTGAGGATCTGACATCACCCAATGCAATGTACGTGCGAGGCGTCGCTGAACATCTAAACACACTCATTCTGAAGCGTTACATGCAAAACGTGGATAAGATGCGGGCTGTCTGGGCTGAAGGCTTGGAAAACACCGCCAGGGTTTATCTGGCGTATCGCCACCTGCACGACGCGGCCTACTACGCGCCTGTTTGGCGTCAAGCAGAGAGAGCCTCGGAGATAAGAAAGTACAAAAGGTACGTGGTATTTTCGTTAAGGTGTCTTGACAAGAGCACAAAGCTAATGGATGACCTGTTGCAATGAGAAAACGGGGAGATAACGTATTGGGTGAGAGCGGCGCAATCAACTACCCCTTTGTGGTTCACTTTCACCAGCCAGTCGGGCAACTCGAACGAATTCTCAGTCGAGTCTACAAACAAAGCTATGAACTTTGGCTGAGAATCTTCGAGCAGCACCCAAAAATCAAGTTCAGCGCTCACTTTAGCGGTTGCCTCCTCGAATGGATCGCAAAGAATCATCCAGAGTATGTCATTCGACTCGAAACCTTGGCCAAAAAGGGACAAATTGAGTTCATCGGGGGAGGCTACTACGAACCTATTCTGCCAATGATCCCGGACGCGGACAAACGAGCACAGATTCAACTCTTGTCCGAGTACTTGGTAACAATGTTCGGGGCAAAGCCGGTTGGTCTTTGGCTGGCTGAACGGGTTTGGGAGCCATCTCTGCCCAAGTTGTTGGCTGAGAGTGGAATGCACTATGTCCTCGTCGACGACTACCACGTCCGAGCCGCGGGCTATTCGGAAGAACAGACCTTCTATTCCTACTACACCGAGGAACAGGGCAGCCGAGTGGTTGTTTTCCCCATAAACGAAAGGCTAAGATACCTAATGCTCTGGGAGCCGCAAGAAAAATCCATCGATTACCTTAGCCAAGCAAGAACACCTGCCGGAGATCGCGTAATGGTCTACATAACTGACGCCGAAAAGTATGGGGAATGGAGTGAGCCAGCGATGGCTGAGCGATGGCTGCACAAATACTTGACAGTTGTTGAGGAAACTTCTTGGATTGTGCCTGTGCACTTGACCGACTATCTGCAGAGATTTTCGCCAAAGGGCTTGGTCTACATTCCATGCGCTGCCTACGACAAAATGGTAGAATGGTCTCGTGGACACTTCCGCAACTTCATCGCCAGGTACCCTGAATCAAATAACATGCACAAGAAAATGCTGTATGTGAGAAACAAGATTGAGAAAGGCTCTAGGCTCGGATGTCGAACGGATTTGCTTGCTGAAGCCCGAAGAGAACTCCATGCCGCGCAGTGCAACGACGCCTATTGGCATGGGCTGTTCGGAGGTGTTTACTTACCCAACCTTCGGCAAGCGGTTCACGCCAATCTCATTCGCGCAGAGATTTTGGTTGAACGCGCTGTAGAAGAAAAAGTCGGCCCCCAACAAGCCGTCAACATTGTCAACCGTGATTTCGACTATGACGGACGAGCCGAATTGCTACTGGAAGGTAGGCGGCTAAACGCCTACATAAAGCCGGATGACGGCGGGAATCTCTTCGAGCTAGACTACAAAGGAGACTCTATCGCTCACAATTTTGCAGGCGCGCTCACTCGCCAACCCGAAAAGTATCACGAGAAATGGGAGAAAAAACCCATTATCGATTGGTATCGGAGAACGCTGCTGCGGGACCATCTCCTGCGTAAAGAATTAACGCTGCACGGTTTTCTCAACATGGAACACATGTTTGACCAAGGCGACTTCACCCTAGAAAGGTTTGAACACAAAACGGCCCAAAAGGAGAAAGAAGCCATAGTGAAGCTTTCACGAATTGGACACGACTGGTCAAAAGGCGCAGAAGCGAAACTTCAAATCACAAAAACCATAGCCTTCCCCTTAGACTCTGCCACACTAAGCGTCCTATACGAGGTCGAAAACGTTAGCAGCCAGACCCTCAGTTTGCGTTTCGCCCCCGAATCAACATTAACTCCACCTGTCACATTTGAGTACACGCCCACTCCAGAAGAAATGGAAAACTACCCCTGCTCAATAGGTGGAAAGAAAAACCTAGAAACAAACATTTTGGCTGGAGTTGCGGCTGGAGACGCAGAAAACTGCAGCGTTACTGACAAGGCAAGGAGTTTGAGAATACAGGTCAGCTGGAGCCCACCCACTGAGGTTTGGATGTTGCCCCTTCAAGCTTTGGCACAGACTGAAAAGACGCCCATGTCTATTTATGAGGGCACAACAATCATGCCGGTCTTCGGACTTGAACTGACGCCAGACGATGCCCAAACCGTAAACCTGGAGCTCCAGATAAATGAGACACGTGGTTGAAGCAATTGGGCCTCGAAGACACCCTTGTTCCGCTGACCCTAGGCGGCTCTTACGTGTACATGGCGAACACAGTCGCCGCCTTCCTTGGCAAAAAGGTATATCCATACATTCCTGCACCACCACCAAAATACGTAGAATTCAAGAAATACAAGTTGGAGGAGGCGGTAAGCCTTGATTTAGAGGCTCACTGTAAAAGCATCTTGAGTGTCTACAAGCCGTTTGTGCCGAACAGAAGGTTTCCTGCCGTGATTTTCGGGGCGCCCAATGGCGGAATCGTCAATTTAGCGGTAGCGATGGGTGTGCCCTATCTCTGCTCACAGTTTCGCATTCCCGTAGTGATCGAGGATCGAGGCAGAGGTAGGAACAAAGATGACTTGAAACCTTACGCCGAGGTCGTGGAGCATATTGGAGAGTTCTGGACAGCCAAATATCGGTGGGGCACTGTGAGTTGTTTGGTTGACCCCATCCACGACCGCATGGACCTAGGCAAGTACGCGCATGTAAGAGAGAAATTTACGGATGTTCCACCCGCATTCAA
>Ga0315309_1001924_pt1 | contig 12319 bp, 15 predicted proteins | sample TDP4_MG_FD_203080 | JGI IMG/M metagenome (GOLD analysis project Ga0315309, IMG submission 203080) | Freshwater sediment microbial communities from Lake Towuti, South Sulawesi, Indonesia - TDP4 | ecosystem: Environmental > Aquatic > Freshwater > Lake > Sediment | place: Indonesia: South Sulawesi...
GCCCCTTTCAAACCTAAGCGCACCACCGTAAGTTGAGATAGCTGGGTCGATGCCGGACGGAGTGCCGTGAACAAAGCGTTCAGACTCGTAAGCCATGTGAAAGATCTGGTCCCGGGAAAGATCCATTTCCAAAAGCTGACTAACAGCCATTATTGTTGATGATGCTACGGCGGCAGACGATCCCAAGCCTGCGGAAACTGGGATGTCAGAACTAATACTCACGTTTACGCCTACCTTTCTCTGAGCTCTTTCTAAAACCTGTTGAACAGCGCTTTTTATGGGCTCCAGTTTAAGGCGCGCCTTGGAGCCACCTCTCTCGGCTTGAAATCTTTTTCCCTTGAAGGTTCCTGCGACATGGAGGTCTGTGGACTTTATGTATATTCGCTCATCCTTTCTCAATTGCACAGAGGCGTAAGCTCGTTTATCAATTGCAAGGACAACAGAGGGCTCGCCGTATACGACGAAGTGTTCACCGAACAGTATGACCTTAGCGGGTGCAGAAGCCGTCACAACTTCCTTGTTCAAAGAGGGCATCACACACTACCTTGTGAATATCATAGAGGCGTAGCCGACAACAGCCGAATAGTCGCCGACGACATCGCCACTCGTCTTGTAACACATCAGTTTACCGTTTCTTGCACCCAACTCTTTTGCCGCCGTTATCGCTGCGATGGCTGGACCGTAGCCGCACATAGAAACCTGAAGCCCCTCCACCGTAGAGTACACTTTTTCCTCTTGTAGTTGTAAGGCCGCTTCAATAACAGCTTTATCTTTCTTTTCGGCTACTTTTTGAGGTTCGTAGTGCGTCATGTCCGTGGAGGCAATCACCAAGGCGTTCCTGTCTCTCAAAGCCTTTGCAACCGCCATGCCGACCTCCCGACTTGACTGCAAGTCCTGCATGAGAAAGCATATCGGCACAAACCTGAAGCTTGAACCGTAGAGGTACTGTAACCAAGGCAGCTGCACCTCAATTGAATGTTCCCGTAAGTGAGCACCCTCGTCCACATCAATGACGTGCGACTCTCGAACAATGCTGTCAGCGATTGCAGTGTCGATTTCCACTTCTCCCAACGGTGTCTGCCACACTCCTTCTCTCATTATAGCTAATCCGCTTCCAATTCCAGTGTGATTTGGTCCAAAAATTACTATCAAATCGGGTTTGCCGTCTAAAGCTAAATGATAATAGCCGTGAGCGGCCACAGGTCCAGAATACATGTAGCCCGCATGAGGGCTAATCAACCCAACCACGTGCTTCAGTTTGCTATCGGCCACTTTTGGCAATGCACTGGGACCTGGTTCATGGGTGAAACATTCTTCTATCTGACCCTTCAGAGACTGCGAAGTGCCGTGGTAGAACGTTCCAGCGTATGCTGGGCGCCTTACCTTCAAGACTATGCCTCCTCTGTGAGGTTATTCTTCCTTTGCCAATTTCACTTCAAAGTCGTCGATTGAAAGCGTTGGACTGCCGTCGGGCGGAAGCTCTCCTCTTTCCCGCAGCACTTGCCTTGCAAGAAGCCAATAGATAACTGCTAAGGCTCGTCTACCCTTGTTGTTTGTGGGAATAACCAAGTCGACGCCCGCGAACTCGTTGTCAGTGCTACACAACGCTATAACTGGAATGCCCAAGGCTCCAGCCTCCTTAACGGCTTGTAAGTCGGCTTTTGGGTCTGAAACAATGACAACATTGGGTTCGATGCGTCCTGAATAGAGGGGATTTGAAAGCATGCCTGGAATGAAGCGTCCGACTATTGGTGTCGCCTTCGTGACCTCGCAGAATTGTTTAACTGGTTCGCGACCGTAGAGGCGTGCGGCAACGGCTATGATTTTTGACGGTTCAAAGCGTGCTAAGAATTTAGCTGCGGTTCTGATGCGTTCGTCTGTTTTTTTTACGTCTAACACAAACAGTCCGTCCGGGCGCATTCGATAGATGAATGTAGCCATGTCCTTCGTTTTCATTCTTGTTCCTATGTGGATTCCCGCAGACAAAAGCGTGTCTTGCGGCAGAAGCAGTTCTTCAACCACTCGAATTTCCGTCTCACTTTCTATAACTGGTGCGACTGGGGATGTCTTGATTGGAACTGAAACATCTGACGTCTCAGGTGTAGCCGCGTTTTCTTCTTTCTTTTCTTCTTCGGTTGACATACATTCTCGTTCTCCTATAGTGTTAATGCCGCCATTTTAGCGCTTTCCCTCAGCATCGCTTCTATCCGAATAAGTTCGTTGAGTATGGCTGTTCGAGCGCCTTCAACAACGCCTGCCTTGATTATTGGACATCTGAACGCTACAGACAAATGCGCTATGTGTGCCTCGGTTGTTTCCCCGGAACGATGCGACATAATGGGCACGTAATCCGCTTTCTGAGCTAGCTGGGTTGCTTCCCATGCGTCTGTGAGTGTTCCAACCTGATTACCCTTGATTATTGTGGCGTTTGCAGCGCCCATTTTTATTCCTTTCTGTAGCCGTTTTTTGTTTGTTACGAAGAGGTCGTCGCCACATATCAAGCAATTCTCAACCTTTTTTGTGAGTTGGGCGAAGTCAGCAAAGTCTTCTTCGTGGAAGGGGTCCTCCACGTAAACAAGCTTGTATGTTTTGATCAGCCGCATCACGAAGTCTAACTGCTCACCCGAATCTTTTTCAACGTTGTCTCTCTTGTATGTGTATCGTTCTTTTTTGGGGTTCCAGAAAGTAGAAGCGGCCATGTCCATGCCAACGCCGCATTTTACTCCGGTCTCATGGGAAATCTGCTCGCACGCGGTTGTTACGATTTCGAGGGCGTCTTCATTTCTTAGATTTGGTGCCCATGCGCCCTCGTCTGTCCTTCCACCCGTGAAGGTTGGGTCTTTTTTTTCGAGTGAGGAGCCTACCAGTTGATGAGTCAGAATGTTGGCCTTCACGGCTTCAAAGAACGAGTTCACCTTTATAGGTAGGGCCAAGAACTCTTGGATGTCAGGCGCTCTAGCCCTTGCGTGTTTTCCCCCACCCAGAACATTTCCAAGTGGATGCGGCAACTCATTGGCGAGTTTGCCTGCCAAATGTTGAAAGAGCGGAATGCCCTGTGATGTTGCTGCGGCTTCGGCTGTGGCTAATGAGATTGCGTAGGCTGTGTTTCCCCCAATATTTCGGAAGTCTGTTGTTCCGTCGATTTTGTGTAGTAGAGCATCGATTCGTTCTTGCTTCTGCGAGTCTGCTCCCATCGTTCTGGGCGCAATAACCTGCTTCACTTTTCTTATGGCTTCGTCAACTTCACCTTTCGGATAGGGTATGGCTTCGCCTTTTCCTCGACTTGCACCAGCGGGCGCCGACGCCCGTCCACATCCGTTTCCGGTTGAAACGTCTATTTCTATGGTTTCTTCTCCTCTGATGTTGAAGATTTTTCGCGCTGAAAGGCTTTTGATAATCGTTGACACCGTCTATCTCCTAGATGATAGGTTGCAGGCTATTCTCTAGTTTTGGCTAGTTTGCGTTTGCCTGCCTCTTCATAAAACTTCAAGATTTCATCGATAACCTCAACATGTGAGAGTAACATGCGGCGGCAACAGTACCGTTTAACGCCTAGACTGTCTAATACTCTGCCCGAGTCTTCGCCCTCTTTCACGCGTCGAGCAAAGTCTTCCCACTTGTCACCAACCAGATAACCGCAGCTGAAACAGCGAACAGGAATTATCATGACGACTTCACCCAAATGCGCTGTTAGCCATAATGTTGACGTTCAATTAAACTTTACCCTTTTCTTGCACCGCGACAATTCCGCTTTTAAGCCTAAACTGCACGCGCGAGATAGATTGCTGACGTGACTGTTCTGACAGTTATGGGATTTGTATTCTATTGGTATTAGTGGCAAGCATTATCTTCTGCATTTACCTTAGGAATCATACTGCTATGATAAGACCAATACTGCAGTTAGGAAACGAAACTCTTAGGAAGAAATCTTCACATGTTAAAGACTTTCATGGTAAGGATTTAGAGAACCTCATTGAAGATTTATCGGACACTCTTCAGGATGCTAAGAAAAGGTTTGGTTATGGTCGTGGTGTTGCCGCTCCACAAATAGGAGTCTTGAAACGAGTTGTTTTCATTGATATGCCCGATCTCAAGTCGGCTTTGATAAACCCGATAATAATGAAGGCTTCTGACAAGAAGTTTGAAGTATGGGATAGTTGTTTCAGTTTCAACCTAGCGTTTTTCGTGCTCGTTGATAGACACTACGGCGTTAGAGCTGGATATCTTGATCAAGAAGGAAAAAAGCATGTGATAGATGCACAAGACAAGTTATCTGAACTTCTGCAACATGAAATTGATCACCTTGATGGTATTCTTGCGATAGATCGGATGAAGGACACTAAAAGAATGATGATGCGCTCAGAATGGGAAAAAATCTCCAAACAGCCTTGATCTTAACTTTCTAAGTTTCTACTTCATAATCGTGTTGAAATCAACTCAAATCTCTGCGGTTCTGACCGAGACTCGTTGGCGCGGGGTGCGGGATTTGAACCCGCGCGGCCGGTTAGGACCACAGGCTTAGCAGGCTTAGACTCAGCGCCTTGGTGTTTGAGCGCTGCTCTGCCCCCTACCAGGCTAGGGCAACCCCGCCAGACGATGCGCAACGCCTAGAATTGTTTTGTTTTATAGTTATTTCTGTGTTTCGTGCTCAGGGCTTTCGGCAACCTTTATAATGCTGCTCTACCTATGCTTTTTGCACTGCAACGAGCCTTGAACCTATGAATCAAGAAGAACCAAACCCAAGTGAAGAAAAAGTTCCAGCCGAACCGAACAAGCTGATGGATAGACCTTCTGATTTTAGGTTTCACGCGGCTTACCTGATCTATTCAGATGCATGGGACAAGGCGTCTTCCGTAGAAGTCAAGTCGAAGCTAAACGAGATTTTTGAGGCACTCTCCAACGAGAAGATTGACTATGAGACTTTCTACAGGGAAATCAGCCAATACAGAGTGGAGTTTAACCCCGAACACTTCCGCGGTGGCACGCGGACCTACATAGAAACTCAGAGAAAGAAGGACTGGAGAAGAAGACAGGAGAGAGAAGGCAGGAACAAGAGGCACGGAAGATAAACCATCCGGATGGCATTAATCTTTTTATCACGACACGTTTCACATTATCTAAAACAGACCCTTCAAGCCAAAGAGGGCCGGTCGTCTAGTTTGGTTAGGACATCGCCCTTACATAGTCTTTGAAGAAAGGCGAAGGTCGCAGGTTCAAGTCCTGCCCGGCCCACCACATGCAAGGCTTATTGGAGCCCATCGTCCCCCCTCTTTTAGTAACGTTAAAAGTAATGTTTGTTGGTGATGTTGAGCAAGCAGCCCGTAATTGAAGGTTGGCGTTCGCTCAGTTCCGTGCAATACGCTTGGATTTGTCTTCATTTTTCCTTTTCAAAAAACCCTGCCTTATTTTCTTGGCTAGTTTGCTGTCTTCTACCACCAGAGCGCCGCGGTAACCACATTCTCTGCACTCCCAGATTGACCAAAGCTGAGGCAACCCGCTCGCCCAAAAAATCTCGGTGGAGCCGCATCTAGGGCAAAACTTCACGTTGTGTTCAGTAACCTTCACGCTTTATCTCTTCCTTTATCTTTCGCGGGCTGAAGGGCGCAAAATAGGCATGGCGCAAGTAAGGCCCAAGCTTAGGCATCAGCCCAACAGCGTCTGTTCCCAGCTTGCATACTATTGCATGCTCGAACAGCCCAGTAGCTTCGATTTTAAGAATGTCGCGAAAATGTCTCGATCTCTCAACTGCTTCTTCAATCTCTCTACGGTTGGCGCCCAGCACTATCAAACGATCTAAATTGGACCAGAGCCAATCAGAGAACTGGGAAAGTTGTGTTTCCGAGAGTTCGGCTTCCCAAAACCCCTTTTCAGTGTTCAAGTCGGCTACGATCTTGATGCGAAGAGGTGCAAAATCGTACAAACAGAACATTTTTATCAAGCGTTGAAGTGGCAGATTCTTTCCATCTGCAAGCTGCGCCTGCAAACACGGCAATGGAACAATCGCGTCGCAAATTGTGGGCGCGAAAACGCCAACGTCGATACGCAGTTCGGCGACTGATTTGCCAGAGTCGATGGCTTTTCCACGGAGAGCAGAAAACTTTCGAACCTCTTCGGTTGAAGTTGGCGCCAACCCGATTTCTTGGTCGATAAGCCTTAGGGCAACGGATTCGTCTTCGCCTGTAACCTCGATTTGAATCCAGTCTCGGATCGTTTTACCTTTGACCTTAATTTTGACCTTGAGATCTTTGCACAGAGATAAAAGCATGGTTTCAAGAGTCCTTGGAGAGAATGAACCATATGCTTTTTCAAGTAGCGTCGTGGCCGTCACTAAGGGTCTCCAACTACGCCTACTATTTCTTCATGCAGCTTCTTAATTCTGTCAATGGCTGGATGATTCTTGCCCAAGTTTGCCACATACGTTCTTAATGCTTGCTCTATGGACACTGTTCGCAAGCCTTCAACCCGTTTGTCAGCGTAGCACAAAATTTTCTCTTCCCAGGTTCGCGGCAAATAGTCTTTCATGGGCCAGCCTAACCGCTTAGCTTCTTCTTTAGGAATGCCTCCTCCGGCGTGTCGCTCAATAATCCGAACAATCATGTTGGGCAAATTCAAAGAACGGGCGATTTCCCCGCCAACTATGGCATGGTCCACGCTGTAAGTTCTGGAGCGCCCAATATCGTGAAGTAGCCCGCTTACCTCTACCAATTGAATGTCAACGTTGACTCCTTTTTTATGGAATGCCTTGGCAATCTTGACCGCGAACCGAGAAACTGTCTTGCTGTGTTCAATGACTCTTGGGGAGCAACCAGCTTTTGCGAGGGAATTTAGCGCCTCAGCACGGGTTGGCAGCTTTTGCTCACTCACTCAGCTCCTTCCTCAACTGCTCAACCTTTGTCTCCAACGCCTTAATAATGTGAGCGTTGTCAAAGTGCATCAATGGCTGGCCGCAACTTGGACAACGGAACACTGATTCCACAGCGTCTTCAAAAGTAACCCGCGGGCACTTACCAGAGTTGCAGTAGTAGAAGTCATGATTCTTTTCATAGCCAAGCCTAGTTTGGAGTTTTTCCAACACTCGCCTCTTCTGGTTGAGGATGAAGCCTTCTAACTGGTCGGGTTGAAGCCGCCAGTGAAAGATAAACCATCCTGTGTTCTCGTCTCTTGACCTCCGCAGCCCCACCAATGAATGATCGTACAGTTTGTAGAGAATCTTGCGCACGGAGTTGAGACGTATACCAGTCTTGTTGGCGATTTCGTCATCCGTGATTTCGTTTACGCCTTTTAGTACGTTTATAACCTTGATGGCATCGTCGTTTCCAAAGACCTCAGCCACTTTGTTCAAGGCTTTGTCATCCACGAAGCTCAACTAAAACGCCTCTCCTCCTGTAGGCCTCTACCATAAATAGTATATAAGTAGCCTTAAATCTGTTGTTCTTTAAACAGACAGATTCATAATTTAACTACTTTTTTGCCACGTTTTTGAGGCACAATGTTAAATTTTGCTTGATTAAACTTCACGCCAAGTTCTTTTCCTTCATACAATCTGTCAAGGAAAATGGCTAAACTGGAGATTTCCGAATGGGGTTGATTCCCAACAGCAACATTGAAGTCTGAGACATCTGATGAAAAGAATTCCATCGGCACCTTTTGGCTGCCAACAATGACTAGAAAGTCTTTGCCCGTCGCTCTAATTCTCTCCATAACATCGCTTGTCTGAATATTCTCACCGTAAACCGTAAGATGAACAACCACCCCTCCTCTGCTCCGCCATTCTTTAACCACTTGTTTCCATGGTTTCCCAAGTTCAAAACCAAACTTTCCACCCCAGTTAGCCACTATTTTTTCAACTGTAGCTCGGATTTTTTCATCTTTTACATCAGCTAAAATGAATTCTGAGGCGCCGAACGCTCGGGCTACAAGAGCCACATGCGCGGTTACTCTTTGGTCTCGAAAACGGTGCCCCCAACGCAAAACAGCTGTCCTAGGTTTTTTCAAATGTTCCCCCAAGCTCCATCACACGCTCCCTGACCCTGTCTGCGAACCATGGAACCGCTTCAAAAACAACATGAACACCGTCTGCTTCATATTTAATGCTGTGCACATCGGCACGGCTGAAGAGCCAAGAAATAAAGGAAGCGTACTGACTTTTCAGAGGAACAAAGAATGCGGCTTTAACGTAATCCTTGAGGTAGCGCATCACTTCGTGTTGCAGCATTGGTATGTTTGTTTTGTGCAGGGCTGAAACAGGTGTTGGATCAGGCGCCAAACCTTTCAGGTTTGACAGTTTTTGTTGCAGCTCCTGCTCTTGGAGGAGGTCGATTTTGTTCAGAGCCGTTACAATGGGTACACCAGTGGCCCCTATTGTTTGAATGGTGTCAAGGCAGACGTTCAGTTTGCGTTCTATATCTTCTTCTGCCTCGCTCAGGTCTATCACAAGTAGAATGAGGTCGGAAAAAATGGTTTCTTCGAGGGTGGAGTGAAACGCCTCGATCAGTGTAAGGGGCAAGCGATCTATGAAGCCAACCGTGTCTGTTAACAAAACCTTCTTGTTTGAGAGGCTCACCGCCCGGGTTGTGGTTGACAAAGTCGTGAACAAGCCCTCACCAACTCGGACATTTTCTTCTGCGAAAGCGTTAAAGAGGGAACTCTTGCCAGCGTTTGTGTAACCCGCCAAAGAAATCGTGGAGTACCCGAGTTCTAATCTGCGCGTCCGATGGAGGCTGCGCTTCTTTCGTATGCCCTTTAACTTGCCTTGAATGTGGTGGATCTGACGTTTGACACTCTCATAGTACAGGTCCACTTGATAGGCACCTAAGCCCATGAACCCTGGCTGCTCGCCCTTCATTGCCAATTTGACTTTTTCTTTGGCGCGTGGCAATTCGTATCGAAGTTTGGCGAGATCAATCTGCAGCTTGGCCTCGGTGGTCGCAGCCCTGCGGGCGAAAATTTCTAGGATCAGTTGGAAGCGGTCAATGGCTTCGACGCCAGTTTCCTTAGCCAGATTGTAGGCTTGAAGAGGCTTGAGCTCATTGTCAAATATCACCCTCTCAGCCTCTTTTTGCTTGACTAACGCCGCGAGTTCCTCTACCTTTCCACTGCCAATTTGATAGCTGGGGTCACGTTCTCTTATCTGCTCCATCTTGTCTACAACATTGTACCCCGCCGATACTGCAAGGCTCTCAAGCTCGTCAAGAGAGGAGCGTTCACGACTTAGGCGTCTCTGCACTATTATTGCTCTCGTTTGCTCAGCTGCCTCCGCTTTTACTTTGCCTTCTCTTTTTTGACCTGGGCGATGTCACCTAACGTAGGCGAGGCGGGGCGAGAAGCCAAAACCTTTGAAGGCACTTTGGGTTCAGAGACAGGAACCAACAGTCTAATGCGCAAGGCATGCTGCAATTTTTCCACCAGTAAGTTGTCGGGCGTCATTTTTCCGCTCTCGACCTTGCGCAATACCGAGACCTTCTCGCTGATCTTCTTGCCCAGGTCCTCGTGACTTAACCCCATTTTTTCCCGTGCCTGTCTCACTTTAACGCCAAAATCATCTATAAGTTCAAAGTTTTCCGCCGCCGACAGAGGAGGCTGTCTTCTCGGCGGGAGCACAGGTGCAGGCAACCTTTTAGCCACTTTCTTCAAGCGCGGTTCAGTTTTGGCCTCCCAAAACACCGAGCCCAGTTTGACGCATTTATTGCACACCGTCATCTTAGCGCCTTCAATCATCGCTCGAAATGGTGGTCCGATGATTCTACGACCGCAAACCTCGCAGCGCATGGTTTAGTTTCTCTCCAAAACTGTTTTACATGCACTCTCATCTTTATACTTTGTCAACCTCATGGTGTAAAACTCTTGCGAAACAAGCGTGAAATATTAGAAAAAATACGGAAGATAGCCGATTATCAGCTTGGCAAAGGCGCAGGCAACGCGCTGTTTCCAGACAATGCTGATGTAGTTTTTTCTAAGCGCACCGGAAGAATACGCCATATTTACCTGAAGCGTAAGTTGTTGGCAACGCTGCGTCCCACCGATGGAATGTTTTCATTAACCCTAGTGGGAGCCAAACGACTGTTGCGAGGAACCAGCTCACCGCGACTTTGGGTCAAAGTCTCTAGCGAGGCGGCACCCTTTGTTTCTGAAGGTAGGAGTGTCTTCGCCAAACACATAATCGCCGCCGACTCCGAGATTCGTCCTCAAGAGGAAGTCATAGTTCTAAACGAACATGGCAAAGTGTTAGCGGTTGGCAAAGCCATATTGACTGGAAGAGAAATGACAGCATTCAAAAGGGGTGTTGCTGTCCGGGTGCGGAAAGGCGTGGAGGAGGAATGAAATGGTTAAAGTAAACGTTTTACTGCGTCTTTTCCTTTTATCCCAATCTTTACGCCTTGAGTCATTGCCTTGGACGTTGCTGCTTTTATTTCAGCGTTGAGTACGTCTTCGAAATTTTTGACTCCGCTCACCGTGGCTGCGGACACATTAAGTTTTTCTGCAGCCTCGATGTTGATGAAACCGCATCCGACAAAGCCTGTTCGACCAATTATAAGAACAAGAGGCGGAGAGTCAGGCAATTCAACTCGCAGACCTAGTGCTGTTTTGTCTTCGATTCTCAACAGTGTTACATCAATCATGCTCGGATTCCTCCCGCATACTTTCATCTGCAGTTTTTAAATAAACATTGCGAACATACAATTACAAATGGCGGATTCACAGGTTGCTCACCAAACTTAAACAGCAGATTCAAGCGTTAATGGCTTACGAGGCTCAGTTGGCGTATCAAATAGGGTTGACTCCAAATCTAGCGAGCGCCTTGGGAATCTTGACGGCTGTTACCTCCGCATTTTTGTATGGCTGCCCTCAATTTTATCCATCGAATTTGATTGTAGCGTCTCTTTTCCTCTTGTTTTCTGGTTTTTTCGATGTCTTAGACGGCGTCATCGCCAGACTTTACGGTAGAGTCACAGTTTTCGGAGGCTTCCTCGACTCAATGCTTGACCGATATGCAGACGCATTGGTTTTGACTGGAATAATTCTAGGCGGTTTCGGCGATGTCTTTTGGGGACTTCTCGCGTTGATGGGTTCGTTGCTCGTCAGCTACAGTCGGGCACGGGCTGAAGCGGCTGGAGTCAAGATGGAAACGATAGGTTTGGCAGAGCGAGCCGAACGCATAATCATAATCGTCGTCGCAAGTTTTCTCACGCTTATCTGGAACAACGCCTTATGGTGGAGTCTGGTGCTGCTGGCTGCACTCACAAACCTAACTGTTTTGCAGAGAGCAGTCTATTTCAGAAAGGCTTCTAGAAAGAAGCAGATTGCCACACCCGTGGTGTAGCCTATTTAGTATCTTGGGCGTCTCCAAGCCATGCGGCGGTCGTCTCGAGCACGCACTTTGACAACGCCTCGGTGCACAGCGCAAGAGACGCAGTAGTATTTTGTGTCGAAATGCGTGGGCAAGTATGCACCTTGCTTGCGCAGTTCTCTTGCCAAGGTGGGCTCAACCAAGGTTACCGGACGCGAGATCTTCTTGGCCTTGTCAGATGGAACCAGAGCCCCGCAACTGCTGCACTGAACAAGGTCGCTTCTGCCTTTGCCTCCCTTCGCTCTTCCACGACTCTTCCTTTTAAATGGCATTTCATATCATCAACGGTTTAATTGTTAAATCAAGTATTAATCATGCTTATAGATGTTTCCACGATGAGCCCTAAAGACGCGTTTGATTTAATAACTGTAGGACACTTCGCCATAGACACTATCATATCACCGAAGATAACCCAGCCAAAAGCCACGTTAGGCGGACCGCCTGCTTACGTTTCGGTTGCAGCCGCTAAACTGGACGCAAAGGTTTCCGTCATCTCAAAAGTTGGCGGCGACTTCACAGACGATTATTTAACATGGCTTCAAAGCAACCGAGTAGACTTGTCAGGGTTGAAACACATCTCAGACGCGGCAACCACGCGTTTTATCATCGAATACAAGGACTGGGAGCGACAGCTGCGATTGGAGGCTCGGGCTCCACCCATTTCGCCCATGGACATACCGGACTCTTTACAAGCCAAGATCATCCATGCGGCGCCAATCGCGGGTGAAATCTCAGGAGAAGTCGTCGCCAGACTCCGCAAGCATGCGAAGGTGTTGTCGCTTGATCCGCAGGGTCTTGTGCGAGTTTTCAAGCGAAGAGGGAATGTGAGCCTCAAACGATGGCAAGATCCGGAAGTGCTCGGGCAGGTTGACGTTTTCAAGGCTGCAGCACAAGAGGTTCAAGCTGTGACGGGAGCCAATAACCTGAAGACTGCGATGAAGCTGATCAGCGATTATGCACCTAAAATCGTGA
>Ga0315309_1001925_pt1 | contig 12318 bp, 9 predicted proteins | sample TDP4_MG_FD_203080 | JGI IMG/M metagenome (GOLD analysis project Ga0315309, IMG submission 203080) | Freshwater sediment microbial communities from Lake Towuti, South Sulawesi, Indonesia - TDP4 | ecosystem: Environmental > Aquatic > Freshwater > Lake > Sediment | place: Indonesia: South Sulawesi...
CTCGCCTGCTCACGGCCTGTTGTGGATAAAAAGTGGCTTCCCAAAGGCTGCCAGGTAGGGACTTCTGGGAAGACCGTTAAACCAAAAGTTTATATCGCCATTGGTATCAGCGGAGCTTTCCAACATGTGGCCGGAATGAAAGGAGCAGGGACCGTGATCGCCATTAATAAAGATCCAAAGGCACCTATCTTCAACGCCGCCCAGTATGGAATCGTGGCAGACTTGTTTAAAATCGTTCCTGTTTTGAAGGATAAGGTCAAAGAATTGAGGAAATAATCCCCCCTTCTCCCCCCTTTACAAAAGGGGGTTGGGGGAATTTGGAAGAGGTGAGCAATGAACTTTGAACTGACGCAGGAGCAGAAAGATATTCAGAAGGCTGCGAGGGAATTTGCTCAGGGAGAGTTTGAAAAGGAAAAGATCCTGGAGTGGGAACAGACCCATGCTTTCCCCAAGGAACTCTGGAAAAAGGCCTGCAAATTGGGGTTTACAGGAATTCACTATCCTGAGGAGTACGGTGGTCAGGGTTACGGTGTTACTGAAAACATTTTGATCGTAGAGGAATTCTGCCGCAAAGATTCAGGGGTCGGCATTGCTCTAAGTCTGGTCGATTTCTCCTCAGAGGTGGTTCTCCGTTTTGGAACACACGAACAGAAAAAGAAATATCTCATTCCAGTGGCCAAAGGTGAATTCATCTCCGCAGGTGCTTACACAGAACCTGACCACGGCAGTGATATTACCTTAATGTCCACAACGGCGACGAAACAGGGCGACTCCTTTCTGATCAACGGAACCAAAACATTTATCACCAATGGGAGCATCGCAGACTTCTTTATCGCTCTTTGTCAGACCGATCCCAATGCAAAGCCTCCATACCGTGGTCAATGCACGATCCTCATTGATAAAGGAACAAAAGGTTTAGAGGCCACAGAGATCATGCCCAAGATGGGCATCCGAATGACCTCCACAGCTGAGCTCTCCTTCAGCGATGTGAGAGTGCCTTTGGCCAACCTTCTGGGTGAGGAGAATAAGGGATTCTATCAAGTTCTTGAATTCTTCGACGAAAGCAGGATCGAGATCGCTGCCCAAGCCCTTGGCATTGCTCAAGGAGCCTTTGATCGCGCCTTGGACTATACCAAACAGAGGGAGCAGTTTGGAAGAAAATTAGTCGATTTCCAGATCACCCAACACAAATTGGCCGATATGGCGACAAAGGTTGAGACCGCGAGGCTTTTGGTCTACAAAGCTGCATGGAACTACGACCAGAAAAGGATCGATCCAAAATTGACCTCCATGGCCAAGATGTTTGCAGGAAGAGTAGCTGTGGAGGTGGCTGATGAGGCCATCCAACTCTTTGGGGGTTATGGGTACATCACGGAGTATGAAGTAGAACGTTTCTATCGGGATGCCAAGATTACAGAGATTTACGAGGGCACGAAGGAGATACAGAAGAACACCATCGCCTCCGCCCTTATAGGAAAATTAAAGTAATTGTGGGCGGAGTCTTAAATTCGAAGCACGAAATCGGAAACAGAGATGTTAAATCCTAAACTCGAAACCCTAAACTCTAAACAAACCCATTCGACAGGCTCATGGCCCTGAGTCTTATCGAAGGGTTAAATGTCCAAAGCACAAAACTCAAGGCCGTTTGACTTAGAAAATATCCGGTTCAATTATGGAGAAATCAAAATTGTCTTTTGAGTTTTGAATTTTAGATTTGTTTAGGATTTAGAGTTTGGTGTTTAGAGTTTAAACAACTTGGATTTCGGATTTTGTAAGAGTTACGGATCGGGTAAATAGAACTGATGGGAACAGACGAACTGAACCAAGTTATCCCAGAAGCTCTTGTGGTCGGTGCTGGGATTGCGGGGATGCAGGCCGCATTAGACATCGCTGATAAGGGATTTAAGATCCATCTGGTAGAGAAGGATCCTTCCATTGGCGGCCATATGGCCCAGTTGGACAAGACCTTCCCTACTCTTGATTGTTCTGCTTGCATCATTACACCCAAAATGGTGGATACGGCCAATCATCCCAATATCCATCTCCTCACTTATACAGAAGTAATTCACATCGAAGGAAAGGCTGGTGATTTCAAGGTCATCTTAAGAAAGAAGCCGCGTTATGTCGATATCACCAAGTGCACGGCCTGCGCAGACTGTGTTGCTCAGTGTCCAGTCTCCTTGCCCAATGAATTTGACATGGGGCTTGGAAAAAGAAAGGCAATCTACATCCCTTTCCCTCAAGCCGTCCCTCTCAAATATACCATCGACCGCAGAGGGACTCCTCCCTGTACAGCGACCTGCCCTCTCCATTGCAATGCCCAGGGATATGTAGCTCTTATCTCCCAAGGCAAGCTCAAAGAAGCCCTCGCCCTTGTGAGGGAGAAGCTTCCCTTCCCAGGAATCCTCGCTTATGTTTGTTCCCGTCCCTGCGAGACAGAGTGCAAACGAATCGAAGAAGATCGTCCCATTTCCATCTGCGATCTTAAAAGATTCCTCATTGACAATGTCGAGGAACCTGAGTTTGAGTTCACTCCTCCCGAGGAGAGAAATAAGAAGGTAGCCATTATCGGCTCAGGTCCATCCGGTTTAACGGCTGCCTATGATTTAAGAAAAATGGGCTATACCGTCACCCTTTTTGAGTCCCGAAATGAAATAGGCGGTCTTCTCACCCATGGATTCCCTACTTATCGCCTCCCAAGGAAAGTGGTAGAAAAAGATCTCTCCATCATTAAGAAGATGGGAATAGAGATCCGTGTCAATACCGAAATTGGCAAGGATATCTCTCCCGAATCTCTTTATGAATTCTTTGATGCAATCTTTATCGCTGCGGGTATGGCAGGAACCGAATCAATGGCAAGGGTCTTCAAAGGACTGAAGAGGATTCGAAGGGGAACGATTCGAGCCAATCCTGTCTCCCTTGAAACAGGTCTAAAAGGAGTCTTTGCAGGAGGAGATGTGGTGACTGGTCCTGGAACAATTATCGAATCCATGGCTTATGGAAGAAAGGCAGCCATTTCCATCGATCGATACCTCAGAGGAGAGGATCTGATAAGCGGAAGAGAATCTGAAGGAAAGCAAATCTCTCCTTTGCGAAGCCTCTTGCCTGATTCAAAAAGGTTGGAAAGGGAAGTCCCGCCTCATATGGTTAAGCCTCTCGGACCAGGCCTCACATTAGAAGACGCAATGGAGGAAGCAAAGCGTTGTCTCAATTGCGGCGGATGTTCAGATTGCGGAGAGTGTGCTAAGTACTGTCAACCCAAGGCCGTCGCATATGGGATGAAAGAAGAGATAGTCGAACTCAAAGTGGGAGCCATCATTCTTGCCACCGGTTTTGATCCCTTCGATCCAAAAAACAAACCTGAATTTGGATATGGGGTTTATCCCAATGTTCTCCACGGTCTCGAGGTGGAGAGGCTCTGCTCCGCTTCTGGACCAACGAAAGGTGAAATTTTAATTCAAGGGAAGAAACCTAAGGAGGTGGTTTTCATCCACTGTGTGGGATCGAGAGATAAAACCGTGGGCAACGAATATTGCTCAAGGGTCTGCTGCATGTATACCGCCAAGCAGGCTCATCTTCTTCGGGATAAGCTTCCGGAGGCTAACCTCACTGTCCTCTTTATGGATGTGAGGGCCTTCGGCAAAGGGTTTGAAGAATTTTATGAGAGGGTTCAAAAAGAAAGAATTGTCTACCGCAGAGGCAATCCTTCGGAAATCTATCGGAGGAATGGGAGATTGGTGGTCAGAGGTGAAGATACCCTCTTGGGAGAACCCTTCGAATTGGAAGCGGATCTGGTTGTCTTGGCATCGGGACTCGTTCCTCGAAAAGAAGATGATTTTCTAAAAATCATGCTCGGATTGGAAAAGTCTCCGGATCGATTCTATGCGGAGGCACCTGGCCTCGATCCTATTAGGAGTGGAGCGGAAGGAATTTTTCTTGCCGGATGTTGTCAGGGACCAAAGGATATTCCGGATACCGTCGCACAAGCCAGCGGCGCAGCCTCTTTGGCTTGCGCGATTTTAGCCAAAGGACGTAGCCGCAACCTTTAGGTTGCGTATTTTAAATTCGAAGCATGAAATCCCCGCCTGCCAAAGAACTTGTTCGGCGGGCAGGCGAAACTCGAAACAAACTCAAATGCTCAAAATTCAAATGTCCCAAACCCCTCACCCTAGCCCTCTCCCCTGAGGGGAGAGGATGAAGGTGAGGGGGAAATTTTGATCATTCGAATTTTGGATTTGTTTCGGATGCCTGAACCTGTCAGGAACAGGTTTCGATATTCGGATTTCGGATTTTGGTAGTTAAGTATGAAGATCGGCGTTTACATTTGTCATTGCGGAATTAACATTGCTGCTACGGTGGATATTGAGAAGGTGACAGCCTTCGCCCAAGCTCTTCCCAATGTCACGATCGCTCGCAATTATCAATATGTGTGTTCTGATCCTGGTCAGGACTTGATTAAAAACGATATCAAAAATTTGGGCCTCGATCGGGTGGTTGTGGCTGCTTGTTCTCCTCGAATGCATGAACCCACCTATCGAAATGCTTGTCGGTCTGCAGGGCTCAATCCCTACTTTTTTGAGATGGCCAATATCCGTGAGCAATGCTCCTGGGTTCATCCTGAGAAAGAGGAAGGGACCAAAAAAGCGATGGATTTAATTGCCTCTGCCGTGGCAAAGGTCTCTCTCCATGAAGCCTTAGAAGAAAATGAGGTGGGAGTGACTCATGCGGTCTTAGTGATTGGGGGTGGTATTGCTGGTATCCAGGCGAGCCTTGATATCGCCCATTCAGACTTTGAAGTCTTTCTGGTTGAGAAATCTCCTACGTTAGGTGGTCACCTCGGACAAATAGATCGAGTTTTACCCAACCTACAAGAGACCCCTCCGATCCTGATTCCTAAAATGAAGGAAGTGGAAAACCATCGTTTCATCCACCTCCTCACTCAGAGCGAGGTTGTGGAGGTGGAAGGGTTTGTGGGGAATTTTAAAGTCAGGATCAGACATGATCCTCGATATGTGAATCCCGAGAAATGCAACCGCTGCAAGAGATGCGAGGAGGTCTGCCCTGTGAGCGTCCTGAGTGAATTCAATGAGGGATTGACCGAGAGAAGAGCCATCTATCTCCCTTCTCCTCATGCCGTCCCTTTCGCCTATGTGATCGACTCAAAAAACTGCCTCTATCTCCAGAAAGGGGAATGTGGAAAGTGCAGAGAAGTCTGTCCCGAGGGAGCGGTTCAGTTTGAAGAGGTAGGGATGGATTTTCAGACTGAAGTAGGGACAATCATCATTGCAACGGGATACGACCTTTTCGATCCGAAGCTCAAACCTGAGTTTGGATATGGGCTTTATAAAAATGTGATCACCGCCCTCGAATTCGAAAGATTGATTTCCGTGAGCGGGCCCACCCAAGGAAAGCTCCAAATCGATGGGAAGGAACCTAAGAACATTGTCTTCATTCAATGTGTGGGATCAAGAGACAAGACCGTAGGCAATGAATACTGTTCCAGAGTCTGCTGTATGTACACGGCTAAGCATGCGTATCTCGTTAAGGAGCAAATCCCGGATGCGAGGGTAACGGTTTGTTATATCGATATGAGGGCTTTTGCCAAGGGGGCGGAAGAGTTCTATGAACAGGCTCAGAAAAAGGGAATCTTTTACAGGAAAGGAATCCCTTCAGAGATTTATCAGAGATCTGGAAAGTTGATCGTAAAGGCGGATGACGAACTTTTGGGTGAACCTTATGAGGAAGAGGCGGATCTGGTCGTTTTGGCAACTGGCCTCACTCAGAGAAAAGATGCGGATCGCCTTCGAAGCCTTCTCAAGCTCTCCCAGAGCCCTGACCGTTTCTATTTAGAGGCCCACCCCAAATTGAGGCCTCTGGATACAGCCACGGATGGTATCTTCTTGGCTGGAACCTGCCAAGGGCCGAAGGATATTTCTGATACATTGAGTCAGGCTCACGGAACGGCATCCAGGGCAACCATTCCGCTCTTCGCAGGGAAAGTGAGAATCGAACCTATCACCGCTATCGTGGATCAACTCATGTGTGCGGGATGCGGTCTCTGTGAGCAAATCTGCGAATATCGGGCCTTAAAGATCGACTCCTATCGGAAGGTGATGACCGTAAACGAAGCCCTATGCAAAGGGTGTGGCGCTTGTAATGCTACTTGTCCTTCAGGCGCCATCAGTTTAAGACATTTCAAGACGGAGCAGATCATCGCCCAAATACGGGAACTGAGTTAGAAAATCGATTGCGTCTATCGGCAAGGGCTAAGATGCCCGTATCGTCATTCGGTTAGGTTGTTGGTCTTGAGAACTTGACGTAACCGACTGACTCTAAACCAAACGGGCTTCGTAACCGTAACCTTAACCCAGTTATTTTCATCCTATGGAAAAAGGTCTCGTCCAGGTCTATACAGGAGATGGTAAGGGTAAGACGACGGCTGCCTTAGGGCTTGCCTTAAGAGCAGTCGGCCATGGACTGAAGGTATTGGTCATCCAATTTATGAAGGGAAATATCGAGTACGGCGAACTGGAGTCTGCACGGAAGCTTTCTCCATACCTAACAATCAAACCAATGGGCCGAGATACCTTCGTCTCGAAATCTCATCCTGATCCAATAGATGTTGAGCTTGCTCAAAAGGGATTGGCCATCGCAAGAAAAGCGATCGAAAACAGAGAATACGACATTCTCATTCTCGATGAAATAAATATGGCCATCGATTATGGGCTGATTTCTTTTTCCGACATTCTACAACTCATTGATTCCAAACCAGAGACGGTGGAACTCATCCTCACGGGAAGAAATGCGAGACCCGAAATCATGAATAAGGCCGATCTGGTAACAGAAATGCTGGATCGAAAACACTATTACGACAAAGGGGTTAAAGCTCGGAAAGGCATTGAAATATAGTTCCCCTCACCTCTATCCTCTCCCCCTGGGGGAGAGGGAGAGGGTGAGGGGCAAAGGGGGGTGATCCAATGTTTAAGGAGGATCAGCTAAAAAAGGTTGAGGAAGAGAAGAAAAAGTGGATAGAGGATCTATCCAAAATTCTCTGCGAAACCCCTGAACGCCTTGCCCGTTTCACCACCATCTCCGACATGGAGATCAAAGGCCTCTACACTCCAGATGATATAAAAGAGATTGATTATTCCAGAGATATTGGTTTCCCAGGAATATATCCTTTCACCCGAGGGATTCAACCCTCTATGTATCGGGGAAGACTCTGGACAATGCGAATGTTCTCGGGTTTAGGAGGCCCCGAGGAGACGAATAAACGTTTCCATTACCTTTTGGATCACGGAGAGACGGGTCTTTCCATCGCTTTCCACTATCCTACGCTCATGGGTTATGACAGCGATTCTCCCAATGCCAGGGGGGAGATCGGGAAATGTGGAGTGGCCATCGATACCTTAAAGGATATGGAAATTCTGTTCGAAGGAATTCCTTTGGATAAAGTGACCACCTCCATGACGATCAATCCACCCGCCTCCATTTTGCTGGCGATGTATATTGTCGTGGCAGAGAAGCAGGGCGTCAGTAAGAAGCAGATCGGCGGAACGATCCAAAACGACATGCTCAAGGAATTCATCGCACAGAAGACCTTCATGCTCCCGCCGAAACCATCGATGCGGATCATTGTAGATACCATTGAATATTGCACCAAAGAGGTCCCCCGTTGGAACACGATCAGCATCAGTGGATATCACATCCGAGAGGCTGGGGCCACAGCGGCTCAAGAACTCGCCTTCACTTTGGCTGACGGCATCGCTTATGTAGAAGCAGCGATGGAGCGGGGTTTGAATGTGGATGATTTTGCTCCAAGACTTTCCTTCTTCTTCGACTCCCATATCGACTTCTTCGAGGAGGTCGCTAAATTTAGGGCGGCTCGGAGAATATGGGCCAAAATCATGCAGGAGCGCTTCATGGCAAAAAATCCACGTTCCTGGATGCTTCGTTTCCATACCCAGACCGCAGGCTGTTCATTAACTGCTCAACAACCGTTTAACAATGTGGTTCGAACGGCTTACGAAGCATTGGCCGCTGTATTGGGTGGAACACAATCTCTTCATACCAACTCTCTTGATGAAACCTATGCGATTCCCACGGAAGAAGCGGTAACGATTGCTTTGAGGACACAACAGATTCTTGCAGAGGAAACAGGTGTCGCCAACACCATTGACCCTTTAGCTGGCTCTTACTTTGTGGAGGCTCTCACTCAGAAGATGGAAGATCAGGCATGGGAGTATATTCGAAAGATTGACGAAATAGGGGGAATGGTGGCAGCCATTGAGCGAGGTTATCCTCAAGCACAGGTGGCTGAATCTGCTTACAGATATCAGAAACAGATCGATTCGAGCGAAAAGGTGATTGTGGGGGTAAATAAGCATGTAACAGATCATCCACCCATTACCATTTGGAGGATGAGACCCGAAATTGAAGAGAGGCAGTTGAAGAGGCTCAAGGAGGTGAAGGGGAGTCGAAACAATTCAAAGGTGAAACAATGCCTCCAACAAATCAGGAAGGCTTCTCAAGAGGGGGAGAATCTCATGCCTCATATAATCAATGCCACCAGGGAATATGCCACCATCCAGGAGATCTGTGATGTGTGGAGAGATGTCTTTGGCCGATACACCGATCCGGGGTACTTTTAAGGACAGTCCTTGGTTGCGTAGTCGACTAGTCGGATAGTCAAAGACTATGAGGCTATCTGACTATGAAACTATGAGACTCTGAAGAGGAGATGTCATGAGCCCACAGCGGAAGATTCGAATTCTCATTGGGAAACCGGGTTTGGACGGGCATGACCGCGGTGCTAAGGTGATTGCAAGAGGATTCCGAGACGCAGGCTTTGAAGTGATCTATACAGGACTCCATCAGACACCAGAGCAGATTGTTGCCGCTGCCATCCAGGAAGATGTGGATGCCGTTGGATTATCCATCCTCTCTGGGGCCCATGACTATATTTTCCCGGAGGTAATCGAACTGCTCAAAAAGAAAGGAGCCGAAGATATCGTGGTCTTTGGCGGAGGAATCATTCCAGAGGAGGATATTCCTGCACTTATCCAATATGGAGTGAAGGCCATCTTCACTCCTGGAACTCCTATTGAAGAGGCTGTGAAGTGGGTTCGTGAAAATATCAAACCCCGTAAGTAATAATGCATAGCGCTAATCGCAGAGCGCAAAGCGTAAAAAAATATATTTTTAACGCTATGCTCTATGCCTCGTGCGCCATGCCTTTAAAAGGAAAGGGGGTGAAGGTTTTTAGTTCGTTGTTCGTTGTTCATTGTTCATAGTCCATAGTTTAAGAAAGGAGGGAAACCCAAGATGGTGAAACGAGTTGCAATTGTTGGGATAGGGACAACAGGATTTCGTGCAACCACACCTGATGTCTCCTATAGAGAATTAACCTATGAAGCGGCGATGAAAGCCTATCTCGATGCTGGCATTGAACCAAAAGATGTGGGTTCTTTTGTCAGCACTGCCGAGGACTTTTTTGAAGGATATAGCATCGCCGACGAGTATTCACCGGATCAATTAGGTGCAGTGCTCAGGCCTATCTACACCGTTCCCGGTGATTTTATTCAGTCATTAGCGTCAGCCTATATGATGATCCTTTCCGGCATCGGTCCTATATCCGTCGCCCAAGGACTGAGCAAAGCGTCTAATATGCTGACCCTGTCGGAAATGGTGACCTTTGCAATGGACCCCATCTACAATCGGCCACTAAAAGAAAGCCCTCATGCAGTCGCAGCATTGGAAATGGCCCGATTTCTCTATGAAACCGGAACGACGCGGGAGCAATGTGCTAAAGTCGTGGTAAAGAATAGAAAGAATGCTTTAAACAATCCCTATGCTGGTCATGGCGTTCTCATCGATTCTAACTATGTTCTCAATTCCGAAGTCATCTCTTACCCATTAACCCAGATGGACATCAGCCCTCATTCCGATGGAGCCGTAGTGGTTGTCCTGGCAGAAGAAGAGACTGCAAAGGCCCTCTCTGATAAACCCATTTGGATTAGGGGAATCGGATGGTGTTCGGATACACCCGGTCTCGAAACAAGAAATTGGGGAGAAGCCATTTATGCGCAGATGGCTGCGGAGATGGCTTACAAGATGGCAGGGATTCGTTATCCAAGAAAAGAGATTGACTTCGCTGAGATCAACGATGAATTCTCCTACAAAGAACTCCAGCATCTTGAAGCCATGAGAATCTGTAAAAAAGGGGAATCAGGTCCTCTGACGGAGATTGGAGGAACGGAGATCACCGGAGAATTTCCTGTCAATGCCTCTGGAGGTTGTCTTGGCGTGGGAAACCTCTATGAGCTTAATGGCGGACACAAGGTTCTCGAAGTGGTCCGGCAATTGAGGGGTGAAGCAGGTAAGAATCAACTTAAAAATATAACCACAGGGTTGGCTCAGAGTTGGAGGGGTGTCCCAACAACTACTGGGACAGTGGTGATCTTAAGCAACTGAAGAGGAGGTGATGAGAATGAGAAGAGTTGCCATTGTTGGAGCGGGTCTGACTAAATTTTATCGTAACGTTCAGGAAACACCTAAGGAATTGGCTTATGAAGCTACGAGAATGGCATTAGATTCCTGTGAGATGAGGCTTTCGGATATCGATTGCGTCGTCCACGGGACAGCACCGGATGCCTTCGATGGTATTCATATGAAAGGAGAATATCTTGCGGATGGTTCCGGGGCCTATCGAAAACCCTATATGCGACATTTTGTAGGTGGTGGGACGGGATGTTTCTCACCGATTCACGGTTGGTTCCATGTGGCCTCGGGAATGTTCGATACCTGTCTGGTAGTCGCAGAGGAGAAGATGTCATCAGCTTTTCCTCATCCTGCAGGTGCATTTCTAACGATCTTCGACCATACGACAGAACAACCCCTTTATCCCACCCTCATCTGGATCTTTGCTATCGAGATGAACCGCTTTATGACCACTCATGGTTATCGAAAAGAAGATATCGCCTTGGTGGCTGTGAAAAATAAAAGGAATGCAATGGACCATCCATCGGCACAGTTAGGCGCTGAAATCACGGTCAAGGATGTCCTCGATTCTGAGATCATGGCTTGGCCAGTCAATCGGCTCGACATCAGTCCAACGAGCGATGGCGCGGCTTGCATCGTATTGGCCGCTGAGCATGTAGCTCGTCGTGTGACTGAGAAACCGATCTGGATTGATGGAGTGGGCTGGGCACTTGACACCGCTTACTGGTGCACTCGAGATCTATACTATCCTGACTATGTGGAAGTTGCTTCGCGCCAGGCTTATAAAATGGCTGGCATTAAGGAACCCTCAAAAGAAATTCATATTGCTGAACCTTACGACCCCTTCACCTATAAGGAACTCCACCATATTGAAGGTCTGGGACTCTGTAAGAGGGGCGGCTCTGTTCAAATGCTCTTGGATGGTGTGACCCAGAGGACAGGAAACCTCCCCTGTTGCCCATCTGGAGGGGCTTTGGGTGTAGGAAACCCCATCGCCGCAACAGGCCTGATGAAGATTATCGAAATTTTCTTGCAACTCAGAGGCGAAGCAGGCAAGAGGCAAGTTCCTGGCAGACCGACCTGTGGTCTGGCTCAGGCCTGGGGCGATTTGATGCAAGTTGGAACCGTCGTCGTGATGAGAAGTTAGAAAAAGGGGGTGAAATCATGGAGATTACGGAAAAGATGGTAGCAAAAACAGCAACGAAACTGAGTGTCGACGAGATATTAAAGGAAAAGGTCCTTTCTGTAAAATGGACACCTAAATTAAAATACGCATGGGACAATGGTCCTGCAATCGGTCGATATCTGGCAGAACTGAAAAATGGAAAGATCATTGGCAAGAGATGCGATAAATGCCATCGCATTCTGATCCCGCCCAGAATGTTCTGTGAACTCTGCTGGGTTCCAACAGGTGAATGGGTCTATGTCAAGGAGACAGGTATTGTCAACACCTGGGTCGTGAGCTATGTAGACTGGAAAGCAACTCGCCTCGACATCAAAGGTGGGGTCAGACCCATCACTCCAGCAGTGATTGAAATTGACGGTGCTTCCAAAGGGATGGGAATTCTTCATCATCTGAATGAGGTCGATCCTTGGAAAATTTACCGAGGCATGAAAGTGAAGGCCGTGTGGAAGCCGCCGGAAGAAAGAACCGGAGCGATTACGGATATCAAATATTTCAAACCTATTGAATAAATACGCTATGCGCATAGCGCTAAGCGCTTAGCGTTTTCAAAGAATGGAGGTGAAATTATGGCATTGATCGAGCGATTTCAGAAGACGACCGACATCACTTATTGGGAAGGTCAAATCCCAATG
>Ga0315309_1001928_pt1 | contig 12303 bp, 9 predicted proteins | sample TDP4_MG_FD_203080 | JGI IMG/M metagenome (GOLD analysis project Ga0315309, IMG submission 203080) | Freshwater sediment microbial communities from Lake Towuti, South Sulawesi, Indonesia - TDP4 | ecosystem: Environmental > Aquatic > Freshwater > Lake > Sediment | place: Indonesia: South Sulawesi...
TTACGTGACCAGTCTCGACGGGCAATCGGTTCGCGTCTATCCCTTTTCCGTGTGGCGCGAGATAGAGGAGAAGCTCGCGGCTCTGCCTTCCTTGAACAAAGCGAAGAAGAAATTCCTGGACCGCGCCAACTATTGGGGCCAGGCCGGCCGCATGGATGCGCAGGGAAGAATTCTGATTCCCGCGCTGCTGCGCGAGTCGGCGGCGACGAAGGGCGAAGTGGCGGTGATCGGCTACCTGAACTATCTCGACGTCTGGGACATGGAACGTTTCCGCGAGCAGATGGAGCGGAACCCGTTCACCGACGAGGACCAACAGACTCTGAGCGACTTAGGAATTTAGCCATTTTGGATTTTTGATTTTCGATTTCCGATTTGGGTTCAGCAATTTCAGGTTTGGGAATGGGAAAACGGTGGCCGATGACGAAGAATTCAAGAATCCCGAATCCCGAGTCTCCGATCTGCGGAGTCCGAGGGTCCGACTCGCATCGGACCCAAAATCGGACCCGAACCCCGAGCCCCGAGCAGTGCATCGCCCGGTACTCCTCAAGGAAGCGCTGGAGTTTTTGAATGTTCGGCCTGACGGCATCTACATTGACGCGACGCTGGGAGCTGGGGGACACGCCGAAGAGATTCTCAAGGTCTTGCAGTCCGGGCAGGGAAAGCTGCTGGGCATCGACTGCGACCCGGCCGCGCTGGCAGTGGCGCGCGAGCGCCTCCAGCGTTTTGGAGAGAAGCTGATCGTGTTGGAAGGGAATTTTGCCGAGATTGATAGGCTGCACGCCGCCAGCGGGCTCGGGCCCGCCGCTGGCCTGCTGGCCGATCTCGGCCTGAGCTCGCTCGAACTGGAAGATGCTTCGCGCGGGTTCAGTTTCAGTTTGCCAGGCCCGCTCGATATGCGCATGGCTCCCGCGGCAACCACAACGGCTGAGGCGATTGTGAATCAAGCTCCTGAGCGGGACCTGGCTAATCTTATTTACCGGTTAGGTGAAGAGCGCCACTCGCGCCGCATAGCGCGAGCCATTGTGAAGGCCCGCCCGATTCGAAAAACCACCGAACTGGCGCAGGTGGTGACGCGAGCCATCCCCTCCCGGGCGGGCCTCCACCAAATTCATCCAGCCACGCGTACCTTTCTGGCGTTGCGTCTGGCTGTGAACCGGGAACTCGAGAACCTGGAAGCATTTCTGGCGAAGGCGCTGGCCGTGCTGGCCCCGGGAGGACGGCTGGTGATGGTGAGCTTTCATTCGCTGGAAGACCGGCTGGTGAAACGCGCCTTCCAGGCCTGGCAGCGAGAAGACAAGGTCCGGATTCTGACGCGCAAGGTCGTCCGCCCCGGGGAAGAGGAAAGGCGGGCGAATCCGCGGTCGCGCAGCGCTAAGTTGCGCGCCGCCGAAAAGACAGGGGCTAGGTGCTAGGGACTGGGGGCTAGGGAAAACCCACGCCACGAACCCCAGCCCCGAGCCCCCAGAACCCAGCCCCCAAAGACATGGCCACAGTTGCTGTAGCACTCCCGAGAACGAAACGGCGTCCGCGTACTCAGCCGGCCGGGGGCCGGGCGGGCTTCACGGACATCTATTTCGTCAAGCACATCGACAACTCTCGTTTGCGCCGCGAGGTTGACCGGGAGAAGCGCCGTGAATGTTTCTGTCTGCTGGGACTGGGCGTTCTGGTTTTTCTTTTTGGTCTGCATGTCGCCTGGCAGAGTTTCCAGTGCGTGCGGGACGGTTATCGGATTGAAGCGGTCAAAGCCCAGCGCGCGGATTTGGAAGAGTGGAATCACCAGCTCCGTCTGGAGCAGGCCTCGCTGGCTGACCCGCAACGCATCGACAACCTGGCGCGGCGGGAACTGGGCCTCGCCTCGCCCGCCCCGCAGCAGGTGATTCGCGTGGGTGATGCCGCGGACGCCGCCAGCGAAGTGGGCAGTCCGGAGTTAGCGCGCAACTTGCCCACCCTGGGAGAAATTCCTCGCGAGCCCTAAATGCCTCCACGTAAGGTGCCAGCTCGGTCGGCCGCCAGCCCTCGCTTCCGGGCGCTCGACCGGAGCCTCTTGCTCGGCGGATTCCTGGCCGTCTGGATGCTGTGCCTGGTCGGCCGTCTTTACCACCTCCAAATCATCCAGTATGTCGAGCTGCTGACCCGCGCCGAACGGCAGCAGCAGCGTACCCTGGAGGTGGCGCCCAAGCGCGGGATCGTTTACGACCGCCAGATGCATCCCCTGGCCATGAGCCTGATGGTGGATTCAATCTTCGCGGTGCCGGCGGAAATTCCCAATCCGGAAATGGCGGCGGACCTGGTCGCGCCCATTCTGGCGATGGAGAGAGGCGAGCTCCTGGGCCGGTTCAAGGCCTTTCGCTCGTTCTGCTGGGTGAAGAGGAAAGTCTCTTCCAAAGAAGGGGCGCGCCTGCGAGATATGAACCTGACGGGCATTTATTTCCAGAAGGAAATGAAGCGGTTCTATCCCAAGGGCGAACTCGCGGCGCAGTTGCTGGGCTATGTGGGCTTGGACGACAGCGGCTTGGCCGGCCTGGAATACAGCATGAACGATACGATCAAAGGGACACCCGGCCGCGTGCTGATCGCCGCCGACGCCCGCCGCCAGTCGTTTCGTTCGACCGAGCGCGAAGGGCGCCCGGGCAAGAACGTCGTCCTGACCCTGGACGAGAACATCCAGTACATCGCCGAGAAGGCGCTGGCCGCCGCGGCGGCGCAATGGCACATGGCCAGTGGCACGGTGGTGGTGCAGAACCCGCAGACGGGCGAAATCCTCGCCATGGCTAGCTACCCGACGTTCGATCCCAACCAGTTTGGGAAGAGCAGGCCGGAGGCCCGCGTGAACCGGGCCGTGGCCTGGGTCCACGAGCCGGGTTCAACTTTCAAAATCGTCACCGTCTCCGCCGCCCTGGAAGAGAAGCTCACTTCCCCCGAAGAAGTCATCGACTGCCAGCAGGGCAGCATTGTGCTGGCGGGGCACGTAATTCACGACCAGAAGCCCTTTGGCCGTCTGACGGTGGAGCGCGTGGTCGCGGAATCCAGCGACGTTGGGGCCATCAAACTAGGGCTGCGGCTGGGCGAGGAGCGCCTTTATCGTTACATGCGCTCCTTCGGCTTCGGGGCGGAGGCCGGGGTGGAGTTGCCGGCAGAAGAACGCGGGTTGATCAAGCCACCCGCTCGCTGGTCCGGCATCTCGATCGGCGAGATTTCCATGGGGCAGGAAGTGGGCGTGACGGCGCTCCAGGTCACGAGCGCCTACTCTGCCATTGCCAACGGCGGCATTCTCTTCCAGCCGCGCATCGTCCGCGACGTGTTCCTGGGTGAAACCCACGATGCGCTGCGGCCAGCCGCTGGGCGCCGGGTGGTGAGCCAGCAGACTGCCGAGCTGATGAAGGAGATGCTGGCCGAGGCGGTCGAAAGCGGCACGGGGGTGCCCGCCCGTCCCGCGGGATACTCGGCGGCCGGCAAGACCGGAACCGCGCAGAAAATCGACGCTTCCGGAACCTATTCCAAATCGCACTACATTGCTTCTTTCGCGGGCTTTGCCCCCGTACGACAGCCGGCGATAACCATTCTGGTGATTATCGATTCTCCGGCGGGGGCGATTTACGGTGGAGAGGTGGCAGCCCCGGTGTTCAGGTCCATCGCAGAGCAGACTCTGGGTTATCTCAACGTGCCGCAAGACAATCCTTCCCGGTGGCCTCAGGTTGCTACGTCCGCGCCCGCTGGGTCTCCTCGCCAGCAACGAGGGGATCGGGCGGGATTCCTTCCTTCGGAACCTGAACTGCTTGGGGTTGCCACCCCACCCGTTCAACCCGTTTCCTTTTCGCCAGTCCCAGCTGCGCCGCCCGGGGGCACGTTGGTCCTGGATGACGGTCCGATGCTGGTCGTTCCCGATTTCTCGGGCTTGGCCTTGCGCCGCGTGGCGGAAGAGTGTCAAGAACTGGGGCTGGAACTTACGATGAGTGGTTCCGGTCTGGCCGTGGCGCAAGTGCCCCCAGCGAGAGCGCAGGTTCCGTCGGGGTCGCGCGTTTGGGTTAGATTCGCGCGGTAAAATGAGCCTGGGGTTTGGAGTTGGGGTCCGGGGTTTGCGGGGCGACTGGATTGCTGCCCTGGAATTCGGAAGCCGGAGCCCCCACATCTCAAGTGCTATAATGCGAGTGGGTGATGAAGTTAGGCGAACTCCTCGGGGGAGTGCCAAGCCTGGGAATCGGCGCGGACGCTGCTCGCAACGTCACGTCCCTGGCCTATGATTCCCGTCGGGTTGAGTCGGGAACCCTCTTCTTTGCCATCCAAGGTGAGAAAGCCGACGGGCACAACTACATCCCTCAAGCTCTGGATCGCGGCGCGGTCGCCATTGTGAGCGAACGCCCAGCGCCCGTCGAGCTTGCCACGCGCTGGGTTCAGGTGGCCAAGATCCGCCGGGCTCTGTCTGAGGCAGCTCGGATCTTCTACGGACACCCAGATTCACGCCTCCAGCTTGTGGGCATCACGGGCACGAACGGCAAGACGACGACAGCTTTCCTCCTGGAGAGCGTTTTCCGCGCCAGTGGCGTCCTCGCCGGCCTCTTTGGCACGATTGAATACCACCTGGGCGGGCGAACGCTTTCGGCGCTGAACACCACGCCTGAATCGCTGGACCTGCTCGCCTACTTCGCGGAGCTCGTCAAGGTAGGGGGAAGCGCCGCCGTACTGGAGGCTTCCTCGCACGCCCTGGCGCAGGAACGGCTCTGGGGATTCCGCTTTGCTGCCGCCCTCTTCACCAACCTCACCCGCGATCATCTGGATTACCACAAAGACTTCGAAAACTATTTTGCCGCCAAGCGTCGGCTTTTCGAGGGACTGGGAACCTCTCCTCCGGAGTTGGCGGTCATCAATGCCGATGATCCCTGGGCCACGCGGCTGCTGGAGGTACCCAATCCCCGGCGCATCACCTATGGCTTCAACTCCGGCGCGCAGGTCAAGGTGAAGCAGTTCCACCAAAACCTCTCCGGCCTACGCGCCACCTTGGATACGCCTGAGGGCTGCTTCGACGTGGAATCGTCGCTGCTGGGCCGGGCGAACCTGGCGAATATCCTGGCAGCCGCGGCGACGGCGCTTGGCCTGGGCATTGCCCGGGTGAAAATTCAGGAAGGCATTGCGGGGCTGGCGACCGTGCCGGGGCGCTTCGAACGCATCGACGAGGGTCAACCCTTTCTGCTGGTTGTGGATTACGCCCACACCGACGACGCCCTGGGCACCGTCCTGAAGACGGCGCGGGAGCTCACCGCCCCGTCTTCAGGCGCGTTGATTGTGGTCTTCGGCTGCGGGGGCGATCGCGACCGCACCAAGCGGCCGCTGATGGGCGAGGCGGCCGGTTCCCTCAGCGATCTTGCCGTGCTGACATCCGACAATCCGCGCAGCGAAGACCCCATCCTCATAATGAATGACGCGCTGGTGGGCCTGCAGAGGACGGGCAAGCCCTATGTGGTGGAAGTAGACCGCGAGGCGGCCATTCGCAAGGCCCTCGTGGAGGCCCGGGAAGGAGATGTGGTGGTTCTGGCAGGCAAGGGCCACGAAACCTATCAGATTTTCAAGGACCGCACGGTCCCGTTCGACGATCGGGAAGTGGCCAGGCGAATGCTCCGCGAGCTGGGTTTTAGCGCGGAGGCCGTCGCGGAGCAACGGGGGAAACCTGCCCGGCGGTGAGGGTATGGCTCCCAGCAAGCCGGCAGGGGCACCGAGGCATCTCCCCCGAGAAGTGGACCAGCCATGCAATTGTCGTTGGCGGAGGTGGCAGCCACGCTAGGCATCTCTGGTGGGCTCGCGGAGCGAGTGGCGTGTGGCTACTCCATCGATTCCCGCACGCTGACCTGCGGGCAACTCTTCTTTGCCATCCGCGGTTCCCACTTCGACGGGCACGACTTTGTGGGCCAAGCGTTCGAGCGCGGCGCCGTCGCAGCCGTGGTCGAGGAGGCTTGGCGCGCGCAAGCGCCCTCGGAGTTGGCTCCGGCTCTCCTGGCGGTCCGGAATACCACGGAGGCGCTTCAGCAGCTCGCCCGGGCGGTTCGCCGGAAATGGGGCCGCCAACTCATCGCCATCACCGGCAGCATCGGCAAGTCCACCACCAAGGAGCTGACGGCGGCCATTCTTGCCCGGCGTTTTTCCGTGTTGAAATCGCTGGGGAATTTGAACAACCACTATGGCCTGCCCTTGACGCTCCTGGCGCTCGAACCATCCCACGCGGTGGCCGTTACTGAGCTGGCCATGTCCGCACCCGGCGAAATCGAGCTTCTAACGCGCATAGCCGAGCCGCAAATCGGTGTGGTGACCAACGTCGCCCCCGTCCACCTCCAGTTCTTCGACTCCATCGACGCTATCGCTTGGGCCAAGCGCGAGTTGACCGCAAATCTACCTCGGGGCGCAATCGCCGTCCTGAACTACGACGACCCCCGCGTCCGCCAGTTCACGGACGGTTTCGGGGGTCGCGTGGTGACCTTTGGGTTTGAAGAGGGGGCCGATTTCCGAGCCCTCGATGTTTGCCCTGACCCCAGGGGAGGCAGCCGCTTCCAGGTCAGGGGGCCAAACTTACACGACGAGTTCCACCTCCCACTCGCTGGACGTCACAACGTCCAGAATGCTCTTGCTGCCCTCGCCACCGCGAGCGTCTTCCACATCCCACCCGCTGATGCTCAGTCTGCCTTAGCCACCTTTCAAGGTTTACCCCAGCGGAGTGAAATTCTTACATTGTCTCCAGGGATTACTCTCATCAACGACTGTTACAACTCGAACCCTGTGGCGATGGAGAGGATGCTGGAGACGCTCGCGGCCTGGCCCGGGGCAGGGCGGAGAATTGTCGTGGCGGGTGAAATGCTCGAACTGGGCCCCGGCTCACCGGAATGGCACCGCCGCATCGGCCGCAAGTGCGCGGAAAGTGGCGTGGACTGGCTGGTTGCCGTGCAGGGCGATGCTCGATTCTTTCTGTGGGGAGCCGCAGAAGCGGGGCTGGCGAGCGGGCGCGGGTGCTTCTTCTCGACTCCCGACGAGGCAGCGGAATTCTGCCGCAGCCTCCTCCGGCCAGGTGACGTGGTGCTCCTGAAAGGCTCCCGGGCGGTGCACCTGGAAAAGGCAGTTGAATTGCTGCGATCTTGGGAGGGTCGTCTGCCGGCAAGCCCGGATGCCGAGCTTTGAATCTGAGCGAGTCTAGATGTTTTACTATCTCTATCTCGCGCTTCACGAGCACTTCCGTCTTCTCAACCTTTTCCGCTACATCACTTTTCGCACTGCCTATGCCAGCCTCACGGCGCTGTTTCTGGCCCTGGTTCTGGGGCCCTGGCTGATTCGCAAGCTCAGAGAGTTCCAGGTGGGGCAGTACATCCGGTCCGACGGCCCCCAGTCACACCATGCGAAGGCCGGGACTCCGACCATGGGAGGGGTGCTTATCATGCTTTGCGTGGTTGTCCCTACATTACTGTGGGCCGACTTGCGTAACGTTTTCGTCTGGTTGGTCCTGGCCGTCACCTTGGCCTTCGCGGGCATCGGGTTTTGGGACGACTACCAGAAGTTGCAGCGGCGGCAGAGCCGGGGCCTGACGGCCCGCTCGAAGTTCCTCCTCCAGATTCTAGTCAGCTTTCTTTTCGGCATGAGCTTGGTGTTCCTGTCGGCGCGCGCCGTGTACTCGACCACTTTGACTTTCCCGTTCTTCAAGCGCTTCCGACCGGACTTCCTGATTTCCGCTTTGCTCAACAATGTCTGGACCTACCCGCTGGCGTTCCTGCCCTTCCTGATTTTTGTTATCCTGGTGCTGGTAGGCTCTTCGAATGCCGTTAACCTGACGGACGGGCTGGACGGCCTGGCCATCGGCTGCGTCATCGTCTCGGCCTCCGCCCTGACCGTGCTCACCTACGTCGCCGGACACGCGGTGCTGGCGGACTATCTTGATCTGGAGCACCTGCCCCGCGTGGCCGAACTGACCGTTTTCTGCGGCGCCATGGTGGGGGCCAGCTTGGGCTTCCTCTGGTACAACGCCTATCCGGCGGAGATTTTCATGGGGGACGTCGGCTCCTTGGCCTTGGGGGGCGCCATCGCCACCGTGGCGGTGATCATCAAGCAGGAACTGCTGCTGCCCTTTATCGGGGGGATTTTCGTGGTGGAGGCCCTCTCGGTCATCCTCCAGGTGGGCTCCTATAAGCTGCGACGGACGCGCATTTTTAAGATGGCTCCTATCCACCACCATTTCGAGCTGCTGGGCTGGAAGGAATCCAAGATCATCACCCGTTTTTGGATTGCGGCCCTGGTTTTCGCGCTCTTTGCGCTCACGACGCTGAAGCTACGCTAAAAACGTCCGTTGTCAGTGGTTCGTTGTCAGTCGCAAGACGCAAAGAGGTTGGACCTTGGAATTCGGGGCTAGGGTCAACTCCACGCCTCTTGATCCCAGAAGCGGCTGTGCAGACAGCCTACACCGGACCACTGACAACGGAGCACGCACAACTAACAACCTACCACCAACAAACGAGAAAGAATTTGACAGAGGAGGTTTTTGCGCATAAAATACGCACTAATCATTTATGGCGAGACCTAAATCATTCCGCAACCCCACGCGCGTCAGCCTGACGCTGAACCGCGAAACGCTGGTCATCGCCCGGCGTCTGGCGCGGCGCGCCCGGCGGTCGCTCTCCGAAATTGTTTCCGAAATCCTGGACGGTTACTTCCGGCGGAATGACCGGGTGCGGTCGGGGGGACTGCCGTGACGGATGTGCAAGGGAAGAAGGTGCTCGTGGTTGGCTTGGCGCGTACGGGACGCGCGGCCGCCCAATGTCTCCACCGCCGGGGCGCAGTGGTGACAGTCACCGATTCGCGCCCGCCCTGGGCGCTGGAGCCGGACGTTAAGGAATTGCCGGCCCTCAGGATCGGTCTCGAGCTGGGCCTCCACCGCGCGGAGACCTTCCGACGGCAGGACCTGATTGTGGTCAGTCCGGGGGTTCTGCTGGAACTGCCTGAACTCGAGGCGGCCCGCGAAGCCCGCGTCCCCATCATCCCGGAAATCGAGGCGGCGGGCTGGTTTCTGGAGTCAGACCTAGTGGGGATCACGGGCTCGAACGGCAAGACCACCACCACCGCGCTCCTGGGCAAGATACTGGAGGCCTCGGGCTTCCCCGCCTTCGTGGGCGGCAACATCGGGAGGCCGTTGATTTCGGCAGTGGACACGGTTTCGCCGGAGACCATCGTGGTGGCGGAACTGAGCAGCTTCCAACTGGAAATCATCCAGGGTTTCCGGCCGCACGTGGCCGTGCTGTTGAACCTCACCGCTAACCATCTGGACCGACACCGGTCTTTCGACGACTACGTGCGGGCCAAGGCGCAGATTTTCCGCAACCAGACGGCCGAGGATGTCGCCGTCTTGAATGCTGACGATCCCGCGGTGATGAGTCTGGCGCCCGCCATCGCCGCGCGCAAGTTTTACTTCAGCCAAAAGCAGAGCCTTCCCGAGGGCATCCTTGTCTCCGACGGCCGGATTCTTTACCGCGTCGGGAACCTGGAACGCGTCCTTCTGGAGACGCGGGAGGTGCCGCTGCGGGGCGAATTCAACGTAGAGAACGTCCTGGCGGCGGCGACGGTGGCTTGCATGCTGGGTGTGGATTTCGAGGCCCTGCGCCGGGCGGTCCGCGAGTTTCGCGCCGTCGAGCACCGGCTGGAATACGTGCGCGAAATACACGGCGTCGAGTTCTACAACGACTCCAAGGCCACCAGCGTAGACGCTGTGGTTAAGGCCCTGTCAGCCTTCAAACGCGGTGTCCATCTGATTCTCGGCGGCAAGGACAAAGGGGCACCGTATGCGCCGCTGCGTCCCCTGCTCAAAGCGCGAAGTCGCCGAGCCTATCTGATAGGCGCGGCAGCGGAGAGGATAGCCCGCGAACTGCAAGGCGCTGTCGAACTCGTCCACGCGGGCATTCTCGAGACAGCGGTGTGGCAGGCGTTTGAGCACGCTGCGCCCGGCGACGTGGTCCTCCTGTCGCCGGCCTGCGCCAGCTTTGACCAGTTCCAGGATTACGAGCACCGCGGCCGGGTTTTCAAGGGTCTGGTCGAACAGCTAGCACAGGAGGTGGAAGCTGCGGAGGCCAAGAAGCGAGCCGAAGTTGCGCTGAACCTGGCCTCAGTCGCTGCGGTGGCTTCGCCCGGAGCCCAGCCCGAACCGGCTGGGGAAGTAAGCGTGAGTCCGGGGACCCCAGTGCCGGCCAGCGCTGAAGCGGCGGCTGAGCTCCCGACCCCTGAAACCCCGGAGCCACAGGTCGAGCCGGGTCGCGCAGCCGAGGAGAGGGGAACGTTCGAGCCTCCGCCCGAGGAGCCAGTGGCCGCGCAGGCTGCGCCTGCTGAACCGGGGAGAATTGAGTTCGCTGCCGAGCCCCAGCCGCCCGAAATGGAGGAAGCTCCAGAGACGCCTCAGGCAGCAGAGCAACCTCCGGCGCGCTTCGAGACGGCCGAGGCTCTGCCCCGTGCCGTGACCTACCCCGAATTAGTTTACGTTTACGAAGTGGCGGCCAAGGAGATTGGCTACCCGGAGGAGGAACCTTCCGCCGGACCCGCAGCCGAGGAGTTTGAGCCGCTGGCTGCCGGGGATTTGCGCGCACCCGAGAGCCTGGCTGATGAAGCTCTGCCGTTTGAAGTTCGTGAAGTAGCGCGCCCGACGGTCTCCACCGCGGGCGCCGCACCGGGCGGCGCCCGGCCTCAGGAAGCCCGCGGCGGGGATGCCAAGCCGGCCCGACCAACCGGTCGCGTGGGTCGGCAAAAGCGGCTGCCGGGAATGTAAGGAGCGCATGGCCCGACAACTCGAATCCGACCGGATCTTATTCGGGGCCGTAGTTATCCTGGTCCTGTTCGGGGCGCTCATGGTTTTCAGCGCCTCGGCGGTGCTGGCCTCGGAGCGGTTCGGGAACAGCTACCACTTCCTCATCCGGCAGGTGCTCTGGGCGGTGGTGGGCCTGGCGGTGATGGTCGGCGTGATGCATCTGGACTTCCCCCGGCTGGCGAATCCCCGCCTGATCTTTCCCGTTTTAGGGCTGCAATTGATCTTGTTGGTCGTGGTGCTCTTCGCCGACCGCGCCCACAACGCTCACCGCTGGCTTCGTCTGGGGCCGATGAACTTTCAGCCCTCCGAACTCACCAAACTCGTCTTGGTGGTTTTCCTTGCCTATTTTCTCCGTTTGCGCCGGGGGGCGGTGAATGACTGGAAACACACGCTGTTGCCCATCGGGCTGGTTGCCGGGGCCAGCGTGGCCCTGGTGGCAAAGGAGCCGGATTTCGGCACCTCCCTGGCCCTGGTACTCGTCGTGGCGGCGATGTTGTTCGCGGCGGGACTGCGGCTAGGCTATTTCGCTCTCGGTATCCTGAGCGCCGTTCCGGCACTCTATCTGCTGATACTCTACTCCCCCTATCGGTATCGGCGCTGGCTAGCCTTCCTGGACCCTTACTCGGATCCGCTGGGAAAGGGCTTCCAGATCATTCAATCGTTCATCGCGGTGGGCACGGGGGGAATTGACGGTTTAGGCCTGATGGAAGGGAAGCAAAAGCTTTTCTATCTTCCCGAGCCGCACACGGATTTTATCTTTGCCGTCATCAGCGAAGAACTAGGTTTCATCGGAGCGGTTCTTGTATTGGGGCTGTTCGGGGTGATTCTCTGGCGAGGGTTACGGGCGGCCAGCGGCTGCGGCGACGAGTTCGGGCGGCTGCTGGCCGTGGGGCTGACGGTGATGCTGGTGGGTCAGGCCCTGGTCAATGTCAGCGTGGTGCTGGGCCTGCTGCCGACGAAGGGGATTCCGTTACCGTTCGTCAGCTATGGCGGCTCATCGCTGCTGATGAGCCTCGTCGCCGTGGGCATCTTGTTGAACATATCTCAGCATTCCAATTAGGGGAATCGTTGGCCGCTGTGGAGGCGAAAATCGCAGGGAAGGACGGCCGAGCTCCATTGGAGGCATGGACGGTTCCTGACCGCCAAGGCGCAGGGCATCCAGAGGCCAGGACTCAGTCCCTGCGCCTATTGATGGTGGCCGGCGGCACGGGCGGCCACATCTTTCCGGCGCTGGCCGTGGCGGAGGAATTGCGCGAGCGCGCGAAGCGGCGCAGCCCCGACGGCCCGGGCGCCGACATCCTCTTTCTCGGGACCGGACGCGGCCTGGAGGCTCGCCTAGTGCCCGCGGCGGGTTTTCCGTTGCGCACGGTGGCAGCGGCGGGACTGAAGGGAATCAGAGGCCTGCGCAGGTTGCGCAACCTGCTGGTGCTGCCGCGCAGCGCGATAGAGACCGCGGTGGTGCTGCGCGAGTTCCAACCCGACGTGGTGGT
>Ga0315309_1001929_pt1 | contig 12296 bp, 15 predicted proteins | sample TDP4_MG_FD_203080 | JGI IMG/M metagenome (GOLD analysis project Ga0315309, IMG submission 203080) | Freshwater sediment microbial communities from Lake Towuti, South Sulawesi, Indonesia - TDP4 | ecosystem: Environmental > Aquatic > Freshwater > Lake > Sediment | place: Indonesia: South Sulawesi...
CAGAATGACACGTCTTGGTCTGTCGGTTTGAGGCGCAGCTTCGCTGGACGCTTACGGCTATTTTATCCCCACATGCACCGCCACCGTGCCCAACATCAACCGCCGATACCATACCTGGCTCAGCCCCGCCCCCTCCATCACCGCCTTCAACTCCTCTAGCGAGAGGAAATGGGTCAGAGAATCGGGGAGGTAATGGTAAGCTTCTTTTTGACCGGCGATGACTCTGCCCAGCAGCGGCACCAGCCTGTAGAAGTAGAGGTGGAAGAGTTGACGGAAAATGGGCAGAGTCGGCCTGGCGATTTCCAGGCAGATCACCCGACCGCCCGCTTTGACCACGCGGCCCATCTCGGTGAAAGCCTGGGAGATGTCGGCCACGTTCCGCAGGGCGAAGCCGCTGGTCACGGCGTCGAAGCAACCGTCGGCGAAGGGAAGCTGTAGTGCGTCCCCGATCACGAAACGGACGCGCAGGTTCTGCCCTGTTGTTGCCACTTTGACCCGACCAAGGTCTACCATCTCAGGGCAGAAGTCAAGGCCCACCACGCGTCCGTGGTGGTAGCGCCGGGCCAAAGCCAGGGCGAGGTCGGCCGTGCCAGTGGCCACGTCCAGGGCCAGCCCTTCGGGCTGAGCCCTTCGACTTCGCTCAGGACAGGCCTCAGGACGAAGCCCTCCCTGGGGCAAGGCCGCCTGCCGGGCCACGTACCGTCGCCAGGCCCGATCGCGCCCCAGGGTCATCAGGCGGTTCATGAGATCATAGCATCGGGCGATGCGGGCAAACATCGCCCGAACGAAATCCGCCCCGGGCTGCATCTGGCCTTACTTCTTCCCATGACAATACTTATACTTCTTGCCGCTGCCGCAGGGGCAGGGGTCGTTGCGTCCCACAACCGGCACGTCCGTGCTCTTCTGTACCTCTCCTCCTCGCCTGCGCCATTGAGGGAGGGAAATGGGCTCTTCGTACTCATCTTCTTCCCACTCCTCGTCCCATTCCTCCTCATCCCAATCTTCCTCGTCCTCCCAGTCTTCCTCATAGGTAGGCCTGGTGGGCATGGAGACAATCTGGCCTATCACGTAGGCGAGGCCGAGGCCTGACAATAAGGCTATGACACTGGCCTCGAAAAGGCTGAGGGGAAGTACGCGACTCAGCAGCCAGCCCATTCCCACGAAGCCAAGGGAGAGCAGGAATATAGCTACCGCTGACGCGAGCAGGATAAGGATACCCAACAACAGGGTGGTAAAAACAATTCTCATCAGAGCCTCCTGGGTAGTATGTTATCACGCGGTATTATAAGCCGGGAGCGAAGCTTTGTCAATCGAAACCTAAAAATTTCCGAACCCACTTGATAAATGGGGAAAACGAGGCTATAGTATAATGTGGGTACGAGCGTTTGGTAAAGATGACGGCGAAAGAGAGGTAATGTCTATCGGCCAGTTTAGGACTCGTTATGGATCAGACAGGTTGACCTTTCACCAAAGTGAAGAGGAGGAGCTATGAAACTCAACAGGTTAATCGGATTGGTTCTGGTTTTAGGGTTGCTGCTGCCTCTGGCGGTCTCCTGTGGGCCCAAAAAGGCAGAGCTAGGTACAGAGGATAATCCCATCATCTGGGCCTTCGTTCCCTCCGGTGAGATGGAACGGGTAGCGGCCGGTGCCGAATCGGTTGCCGACTTGCTCAACAAGGAGACCAGCTTGGTGATCAAGACCAATGTCGCTACCAAGTATGCAGGCGTCATCGAAGCAATGTGCAGCGATCCACCGGAGGCCCACATGGCATCGCTGGCTACCTTCGCCTACGTGCTGGCGCACGAGCGGAAGTGTGCGGAGGCGGAACTGGTCTCGGTGCGCTTCGGCAGCCCGACCTACAACGGCCAGATTATCGTCCGCGCCGACAGCGGCATCACCAGCATCGCCGATCTGAAGGCAAGACCTTCTGTCGGCCCGACCCGCTCTCCGCTTAGCGGCTGGATCATTCCTATGCTCACCATGTGCGCATGCTTAAATTTCTTGTCAATTATTCTCATATTACCCCCGCCAGTCTTTCATCAAATTGTTCTTGTACACGGGTTCTACGTGAGACACAAAAAGCCTCTACCTACAAAGAGACTGGTCATCTCTTCTAATAAGGGATGGCTAGCCTCTAAAGGTAGGGGCTTATTCTGTCTTGCATTTGATTGTTTTGACTACCGGTGACGCACGTCCTGTATTCTATTTGATATGAGCTCAAAAGTCAACATTGTGGATTCGAGGGTAACCCCTGGCATTGAAGGCCAACTTGTGGTAGAATACAAGGGTAACCTCCCCAAGGAGGCTCGATAAATGTGGTGCTCTTATCACCGCAAAAGCTCCAGGCTGGCGGCAGCACTTGCAAAGTGGACTAAATGATAGTACAATATATCTGGATACGGCTGTCGGCCATCCCTGTGATGTCTTTGCCCAGAGACGAGCACACGCTGGACATAGTTGGTATTGAGATCAGTCAGGTTATATGGGCAAAGTTAGAGGTGCGACGATCCATGATCAAATCGTTCGGTGTGCGAGATCTCCTTCTGGTTGGCAACTTGCAGAAGAAGGGGACGTGCCTGGATCCAGAGATAGCCCTGACACGGCCCTACTCACCCTTGTTGGCCGCTTTGTCTTCCTATTTCCTCATGCAGGAAGCAGGGACCTCGACTTTTGTTCTAGAGGCTATGGATCAGAGCAGCTCTTCGACAAGCTCAGGACACCGCCGGGTGCAAGGGCTGGCTCAAATGCGGCCGAGACGGGGTCGGCCTGAGGCCGATGTGATCTATCTGGCCCCTTCCCTTCGACAAGCTCAGGACACCGCCTTTTTAACCGCCGATGAAGCCCCAACGATATGGCATCGCCTGCTGAACCATCTCTGCGTCAGGGCTGGAGAACAGGGGATCCGACGCCTTTTCGCTCGCCTGGCCGAGGACGGAGAGGAAATCGAGACTTTCCAGCAGGTTGGTTTCAGCTCTTATACTCGTGAAGACATCTTCCGCTTGAAAAGCCTCCCCGAGTCCCACCGGCGGTTGGACAGAGTGGTCATGCGCCCACAACAGGCGGTAGACGCCTGGGCCTTGCAGCGGCTATATGCTAACGTCGCCCCCCGCCTGGTGCAGCAGGCCGAGAGCCTGGGTGAACGAGGATGGGAGCGGTCTTCGGTTGATTGGCCCCTCCATGCTAGAAGTGAGGGGTACGTACTGGAAGACAATGGGGAGATTGTGAGCTATCTGCTTTTCAGCAGTGGCCGCATCGGTCATTGGATGCGGATACTTCTCCATCCCCAGGCTTACGATCGTGCTGCTGAGGTCATACAGCATGGACTGGCTTTTCTCTCGCGTTATCCACCATGTCCCATTTATTGCAGCGTGCGTGAGTATGAAGGAGGACTGAGGGCTCCCCTCCAAGATTGGGGATTTGAGCCATTCGGGAGTCAGGCTATCCTGGTCAAGCACACCACCGTGCGGATCAAAGAGCCTGCCAGAAAGCTGGTGCCAGCCCTGGACAAGAGAGCCGAGGCGGCCACTCCTACCATGTCTCGGATCAACCCTTCGACAACCCTTCGACCTTGCTCAGGACAGGGCTCAGGACACCGTAGCAACCATGGAATATGAATTGAGGTGATTACAGAAAGATATGCAACAGAAGATAACCGATGATTTAGAGGCATTACTGGACGTTCTGCCCCCGCCTATAGAAGCCTCCCTGAAGGCAGCAAACAAGAGTGAGGATTTGCTGGAGATTATTCTCGACCTGGGCCGTCAACCGGAGGCCCGTTTTGCAGGCCATGAGATCACTTTAAGTGAGAAGGAGGTAACTGGAGAGGAAATCGAATACGTCGTCTCCCGCATCAGCGAGTTCGATGATGACAACCGGGCAGGCATTGCCCGTACTCTGCACCGTATCTCAGCCATCCGCAACCGCAAGGGAGACATTGTAGGCCTGACCTGTCGCGTGGGGCGGGCCGTCTATGGTACCATTGGCATTATCCAGGACATTGTCGAGTCGGGCCAGAACATCTTGCTCCTGGGCCGTCCGGGCGTGGGCAAGACGACCATGCTGCGGGAGGTGGCGCGGGTCCTGGCTGAGAATAAGCGGGTGGTCATCGTAGATACCTCCAACGAGATCGGCGGCGATGGCGACATCCCCCATCCGGCCGTCGGTCGGGCGCGGCGCATGCAGGTGGAGACTCCAGCCCTACAGTACGAGGTGATGATCGAAGCCGTCGAGAATCACATGCCCGAGGTGATCGTCATTGACGAGATTGGACGGGAGCTAGAGGCAGTGGCCGCCCGCACCATCGCCGAGCGGGGCGTGCAATTGGTGGGCACTGCCCACGGCAACACCCTGGACAACCTGATGCAAAACCCTACTCTGTGCGATCTGATCGGAGGCATCCAGGCGGTGACTCTGAGCGATGAGGAAGCGCGCCGTCGTGGCACCCAGAAGACGGTGCTGGAACGCAAGGCCCCGCCTACCTTTGACGTGGTGGTGGAAATTCAGGACTGGCACCGTCTGGCCGTGCACCATGACGTGGCCAAGGCAGTGGACGCCATTCTGCGGGGGCGCGACCTGCCCGCTGAGATCCGCTATCGCGATGAGGAAGGCAAAGTGCAAATCGAGGAAGCCACACTGCCGCCCCTCAGCCTATCCGAAAAGCCAATCCGACTGTCATCTCAGCCTCCTGGTGCCCCCTCTACCCTACGGGTCTACCCTTATGGCATCGGCCAGAACCGTTTAAAGCAAGCCGCTCAGAACTTGCACTTGCCGGTGGCCATCGTCAAGGAGCTGGGGGATGCTGATGTGGTCATTACTCTGAAGAACTATTATCGTAAGCGCCCCCAGCCTATCAGCAAGGCTGAGCAACGGGGCGTGCCCACCTACGTCTTACGATCCAACACCGTCGCGCAGATGGAAAGTTGCCTGGCCGACATTTTTGAACTGGAAACAGAGGTCGTGGACCCTTTTGCCATGGCCATGGGTGAGACCCAGGAGGCCATCGAAAAGGTGCTCTCCGGGGCCCGCGTCGTCGAGCTATCGCCCCAGAGTGCCTACATACGCCGTCAGCAGCATCAGATGGCCCGTGAGGCCAACCTCATCTCCCACAGCCGGGGCAGGGAACCACACCGGCGGGTCAGGATTTATCAGAACAATAGGTGATCAAGACACTTTTCGGATAGACTTTATAGGAAAGGGGTGAGGGACGTGGCTGAAGCCATAGAGGAACTGAAGCAAAAATATAGTGGAGAGTGGGTAGCGGTCAGGGTAACCGAGAGAAACAACGTTTGGCCCGAGAAGGGTGTACTCCTGGCCCATAACCGCGACCGTCGAGATCTGCACCGGGAGTTAAGGGAGCAGAAAGTGCGCGACGCCTATATCTTCTTTGCAGGACCTATCCCTAAGCCGGGATATAGTTTGCAACTATGAAAATCCGATTTACTATACCTTTGGTTCTGCCTGTGACCATCACTGGCCTCCAAGGGACCCGAGAGATCAATGTGGCTCTGGACACTGGGGCCTCCTTCACGTCAATTCCCTGGGATGTAGCCAGAGATATCGGCTATGATCCTGCTACTGTCACAGACAGAGTGGAGTTGGTAACAGGCAGTGGCATCATTCTGACTCCTCTACTAGCAGTGCGAGACGTCTCTCTGGGAGAGCTTCACGCCCCTGATTGCCAGGTGATTTGTCATGATCTTCCTGAAATCGGTGGTCTTGAGGGGGTTCTGGGTGAGAGCTTCTTGAAGTGCTTCAAGGTGACCATAGACTACAAGGAACAGATGCTGGAAATCACTGATCTGTAATAGAGTGAAAGATTGAGTCTTTTTATTACCTTCGAGGGCCCCGACGGCAGTGGTAAGACGACGCAGGTCCAACTTTTGTACGAATATCTCCAAGAGCGCGGTTATCCCGTCTTCCTGACCCGCGAGCCTGGCGGAACCGGCATTGGCGACCAGATCAGGAAGGTACTTCATTCGCTGGAAAACACCGAGATGCTTCCCCAGACGGAGATTCTGCTCTATTCAGCCTCCCGCGCTCAACTGGTTGGTCAAATCATCCGCCCGCACCTGGCTCGGGGTGAAATCGTCCTCTGCGACCGCTATGCCGACTCCACTCTGGCCTATCAGGGTTACGGCCATGGCTTGGATCTCCAGGTCTTGCAGGTCATCACCACCTTCGCCACCGGCGGGCTGAAGCCGGATTTGACTATCTACCTGGATATAGACGTCGAGGAGGGGTTAAGACGCAAGCTGGCTGCCCACCAGGCCGGGGAGGCGGAATGGAATCGCATGGACCAGCAGGAAATTGCTTTCCACCGCCGCGTGCGCCAGGGCTATCTGCAAATGGTCGCCGCCGAGCCAGAGCGTTGGGCGGTCATTGAGGCTGCACAACCGGCCGACGTCGCCCAGCGGGCTATCAGAGCCGAAGTGGAAGCCAGACTCAGAGCCGCTGACCAGAAGCTGGTGGCTTCCAGGATGGAAATCGCACAAAGAGCAGATTCAGAGTAGGAGAGTTTCAGAGGACCTGGCCTTGTGCCAGAACGAGCCTGGTGATGGGGAGGGTGCGAGAGATGAAACTGATCATGAGTATTGTCAACAGTGATGATGCCAGGGGATTGCTGGATACCCTGTCGAGACACGGACATCGGGCCACGATGATCAGCACCACGGGGGGCTTTCTACGAGAGGGCAATGCGACCATTTTCGTGGGCACGGACGATGAGAGAGTGGATGAGGTTCTGGCCTTAATTAAGGAAAGCTGTCACATCCGCACCCGGTATGTCAATCCTTTGCCCCCGGTCATGGAGCCGGGAGAACTCTACATGCCAACCCCGGTGGAGGTAGAGGTGGGTGGGGCTACAGTCTTTGTCATGGACGTGGATCGGTTTGAGAGATTCTAAAAAGTCTCAAGAAACCAGGTTTTTGGAGGAAAAACCTGGTTTCTGTAGACAAGTGGCTCGCTCCTTGACCACCTGTTCACATCTCGCCATGGTCATCAAACCCTTCGCCGCCCCCCAGATCGGGCATAGCAGCCTCAATTTCTTCAGGATTCTCTCCAGCCTCCAGGCGGTCAACGACCTCATCAAACTCGGGGCCCAAGTCCTCGCCCATCTCGCGGCTCATCTTCCTCATCCAGCGGGCCATGCTCTTGGGATCGTTCTCGTCCAGGCCGGCCAGGTTGCTGGGATCGGCCAGATCCTCCAGGTGGCTCTCTTCAGACCTCAGCACGGCCACACGGGAGATCAGGCGAGTTAAGTCTTCACCGCCACAGGTTGGGCAACGCGGTCGAGCGGTCTCGACTTCCGAGAAACTTCGCCAGTAGACGGTCACACGCTTTCGACAGTCGTCGCAGCGATACTCGTAGATTGGCATGGCATTCCTCCTGAGAAAGTCAGTCGCTATTTATTATAACCTAAAGTACTGTCTAAATCAAGAGGGAAAACGCCTGTGGGCCCTGATTCGGTTCCCATCAGACGCCTGATACGCCAGGCCAAAGAGAAGGGGCTGACTATTGACATGACTTGCGGACGCAAGACCAAGGCTGCTATCTTCCTCGATAGTGGCCACATCGCCCTGTGGCCTTGCAGCCAGAGACCACGTCAGCCGACTGGGACAGCAGGTGAGTGGCTTGGGCCTTAAAACCCAGTCCGCTGAAGTACCAATGAGTAAGGGGCAAAAGGTTAACGAGTGGGTGTCAGGTCATCGTGGACGAGAAGCAAGGCTCTGAACCCAAAGAGGAATACGAACTTGACGTTTCCAGGTTTTTGGAGCCCCCGCCGCTGCTGATCGTGCTCTCGGGCCCCTCAGGAGTGGGTAAGGATGTGATCTTGGCCCGCATGAAGGAACTGGAATACCCTTTCCACTTCGTGGTCACGGTCACTGACCGGCCTCAGCGACCGGGGGAGGTGCACGGCGCAGATTACTATTTCGTCTCCCCAGAGGAGTTCGCCGCTATGCTGGAGCGAGACGAACTGTTGGAACACGCCATAGTGTATGGCCAGAACAAAGGCATTCTCAAGTCCCAGGTGCGCGAGGCGCTGGCCAGTGGGAAAGACGTCATCATGCGCCTCGATGTGCAAGGGGCAGCCACTGTGCGGCGCATCGTGTCCGACGCCCTCCTTATTTTCCTGACGGCTTCATCTGAGGAGGAACTCATTCGACGGCTAAAGAAGCGTAAAACCGAATCCCCTGAAGGCTTGAAAAGGCGCATCGCTACAGCCCGCGAGGAGATGGAAAGGCTGCCAGAATTCGACTATGTGGTCGTCAACCGTGATGGCCAGTTGGACGAGGCAGTGGCACAGATCATGGCCATCATCACCGCCGAGAAATGCCGGGTGAAACAGCGAAAAATCAAATCGTAGCCTTGATGAAGCTAACCGATTTCGATCCAGATATCATCGCAGCCTATCATATCACTGAGCGAGACTTGCAGAACATAGTTCGCTACATCACCATCTTGCAGGGTCGAAAGTCCCAGGTTCTCAATGATTTGGCCACTGGCGGGTATTATGGTACAAGTGTGCTCCTGCATGAGATGGTGGAGCTGCGTATCCTATTGGCTAGAGACCCGCTGTTGTTGCGAAAGGGGAAAAAAGCTATCGGCCTATTCCTGAAAGAGAACGCTGACGCCCATATTGAAGGACTAATGGCCGAATATCCCTACTTGCGCCGCAAAATCGCCTATGTCTTCGATGAGATAGTCGGTGTTGGCGAGCTAGTGAGAGTCAATGCCTCCACGGAAGATTTCAAGATGCTTTTTGACTCTGAGTGGCAGATGCCGGTTTTCGAGCCAACCGAGGAGCAGGTGGAGCGTGCTTCCAACTTGCTCGCTCGATTGAAGGGATTGGGAAAGGAGATGGGCAGGTGATTGTCAAGTACAGGATCATGCAATCAAGATGGGAAGAAGACAACTCGTGGGAAACCTGGGGCATCATATACGAAAACCATGGGGAGATTCTACGAGACTATCCCATTCTCTACTCCATGATGCTCAGCGATCCCAAGGAGATCAAACGCCATTTCGATAAGACCATCCGAGAGCGACAGCTCTCCATCGAGAACGCTGAGGAGGCTTTCGGCGACTATGCTGACCGTTACCGCCTATCGCCCGAAATATACACCGCTGAGGGCGACTCTTTCAACGACATCATCGCCAACTTGGAAGAGAGATACCTGGGCTATAAGAGGCCCGAGGGCCTCAGGCGTGAGTTGGCAGTCCTGGCCGAATCGGGCCAGGAGTACCGGCTGGACTGAAGAGGAGGCATAAATGGATAAGATAGATCCTAAAATGGTTCGCCGTTCGGTTGTCGCCGGGAGCTGGTACCCCGGCACCGAAGGGCAACTGCGGAAGACGGTAGAAGGGTACCTGGACAACGTGGAGAAAGAAGAGCTGGATGGGGAGCTGGTAGGCCTCATCAGCCCTCATGCTGGCTATATCTACTCCGGCCAAGTGGCCGCCTATGCCTACAAACAACTAGCTGGGGCTTCCTACGATGCCGTGGCCGTCATCTCGCCTGTGCACCGCATGCCGCTAGGCCGCTTTGCCGTCACCAGCGCCGCCGCCTACGAAACGCCCCTGGGGCTGGTGAAGCTCGACGGCGAACTGGTCGGTGCACTGGAGGAGAAAGTCCAGATCAACCGGGTCAGCCGTGACGATGAGCACTCGTTGGAGATCCAACTGCCGTTCCTGCAGGTGGCCTTAGCCGATTTTCGCCTGCTGCCGGTGATGATCGGTGAATCGTCTTTCGAGGCCGGAGAGAAACTGGGCACGGCCCTGGCCGAAGTGCTGAGACACAAGAAGGCGCTCGTGGTGGCTAGCACCGACCTCCACCATATCCAGAACTACGACGAGGTCGTGCGCCGTGACAAAGTGGTTGTGGACGCCATTGCCAGCTTTGACATGGCGCGCATCAAGGAGGCTCTGTCACCCTGGGATTGCAGCGTGTGCGGACGCATCCCAGTGTACGCCATGTTGACGGCAGCCAGGGCTTTGGGCGCAAACAAAGTCAGGATACTGCATCACACCAACTCCGGTGATGTTACCGGCATCCGCACGCCAGGTCAGTACACTGTGGGCTACCTGGCCGCCGTCGTGTATAAAGGCCAGTAAGTGTGTACAGCGCGTTGGCCGATTTGCTGCGCGCCTGGACGAGATCGTCCTTGAACGCGCCGGAGCCTACGAGCCAGAGGGGCTGGCCAGCGATCTGAGAGAGGCAAATGCGAAGCCTGTGGCGGTGGCCCGGTGATAGCCGTCATGCTGGCTGCTCAGGAGTTGGGAGCCAACAAGGCCAAGGTCCTCAAGTATATGAACTCCGGGGACGTGACGGGAGACCGCTCCCAGGTGGTCCCCTTTTATTTTATCACACACACTTATTTTGGTGTGTGTGCCAGATTCTCCCCGATTACTGTACACACCACACTTGGAAGGAGATTTTCACCATGCTGGAGAAACTGGCTCTGGTTGAAGAACGTTACGAGGAATTGAATAGACTGATGGCCGATCTGGAGGTAGCCACGGATCACGTCCGCCTGAAAGAACTGGCCCAGGAACAGGCCGAGATCGAAGAGTTGGTCCAGACCTACCGTCAATACAAGGCCAATGAGCAAGAGCTTAGTGAAACAGAGGCCATGCTGCAAGAGGGCGGCGACGAGGAACTGGAGGAACTGGCTAGGGAGGAAATCGAAAGGCTGACCGCCAAGCAGGAGGAGCTATACGAGAAGCTAAGGCTCATGCTCCTGCCCAGAGATCCCAAGGACGAGAAGAACGTCATCATGGAGATCCGGGCCGGGGCTGGGGGCGACGAGGCCGGGCTGTTCGCTGCCAATTTGTACCGCATGTACACCCGATATGCCGAGGACCACGGCTGGTTCACCGAACTCCTCAGTTCCAACGTGACCGGGATCGGTGGCTTCAAGGAAGTCATTTTCATCATCGAGGGCAAGGGGGCCTATTCGCGCTTGAAGCACGAAAGCGGCGTCCACCGCGTGCAGCGGGTGCCCGTCACCGAGGCCAGTGGCCGCATCCACACCTCTACTGCCACTGTGGCTGTTCTGCCGGAGATAGATGAGGTGGAAGTAGAGATTGACCCCGGTGATCTGGAGATCGAGGTCTACCGGTCGTCCGGTCCCGGTGGGCAGCACATGCAGAAGAACGCCACCGCCGTGCGCGTCATTCACCTGCCGACGGGCATGGTCGTGACCTGCGAGAGCGAGCGTTCCCAATTCCAGAACAAGGAACGGGCCATGGCCATCCTGCGGGCGCGGCTCTACGCTATCGAGGAGCAAAAGCAACTGGAGAAGCGGGGCGAGACCCGTCGCCTCCAGGTGGGCAGCGGCGAGCGCAGCGAGAAGATCCGCACCTACAACTTTCCCCAGAACCGGATGACTGACCATCGCATCGGTCTGACCAGCTACCGCCTGGAGAACATCCTGGACGGTGACCTTGACGAGTTCATTGACGAACTGGCCACCACTGAGCAGGCAGAAAAGTTAAGGGCGGTGGGGATGGAATAGATGAGAGGGAAAGGGGAGAGGAGAAAGGAGAAGAGCGTCGGTCAACTGCTGATTGAGGCAACGCGGCTCTTACAGGAAGAGGGCCTTGACACTCCCCGCCTCGACGCTGAATTGTTGCTGGGCCACATCCTGGGGTTGACCAGAGCCCAGATCCACGCTCACCCTGACCGGCGATTGGACGCCGCTGAGCTGGACAGTTGCCGTGAACTGATCGAGCGGCGCAGACAGCACGAGCCCGTAGCTTACATCATCGGCCACAAGGAGTTTTACGGGCTCGATTTCTATGTGGATCGGCGGGTGCTGATTCCCCGGCCGGAGACGGAATTGCTGGTGGAGAAAGGGCTTGAGATTGGCCGGGCTGCTTCCCACCCTCTGACCATTGCCGATGTGGGGACGGGCTGTGGGGCCATGGCCATCAGCCTGGCCGTGCATCTGCCACAGGCGATCATCTACGGCCTCGATGCCTCATCCGAGGCCCTGGAAGTAGCAGCGCTCAACTGCCGTCGCCACAGCGTTGACAGGCGTGTCCATCTGCTCCAGGGAGACCTGCTTTCGCCCCTGCCCGAGCCTGTGGACCTCATCGTCGCCAACCTGCCCTATGTCAGTTGGTCCGAGTGGGAGCAGTTGCCGCAGACCATAACCGCCTACGAGCCCCGTTCTGCTTTGGACGGCGGCCCCGATGGCCTCGAAGCCATCCGCCGCTTGCTGGCCCAGGCGCGGTCCCATCTCCAACCACAGGCGACGATCCTGTTGGAAATCGGAGCCGCGCAGGGAGCGGCGGTG
>Ga0315309_1001930_pt1 | contig 12286 bp, 6 predicted proteins | sample TDP4_MG_FD_203080 | JGI IMG/M metagenome (GOLD analysis project Ga0315309, IMG submission 203080) | Freshwater sediment microbial communities from Lake Towuti, South Sulawesi, Indonesia - TDP4 | ecosystem: Environmental > Aquatic > Freshwater > Lake > Sediment | place: Indonesia: South Sulawesi...
CCATGAGTGGATGTCTGAGCTGGAAAGATGCAGGAAATTGGGTTTGAAAGGCATAAAGATCATTTGCGAATATCAAGGTAGATCAACCGAAAAGACCGATTTCAGCTCAGTATATCAATACGCCAACGATCACCATGCGGTAATGATTAACCATTACTGGGGGAGCCCTCAGTTCCTGGAAGGCCTAGCCGAGAAGTACCCGTGTATCTGTTTCATTATTGGGCACTACTCAACTGAGTACGCAGAGGTCCTACGGCGGAGGAGAAATGTCTATCAATGCACTTGCGCCGCGCTAATGTACGGCGAAATTGAAAGGCTGCTCAAACTGGTTGACGCCAAAAAAATTGTGTATGGCTCTGACCTCACAGACCTAGATGGACCATTCGGTCTAGCGCCAATCCTCTACGCCAAGATCAGCGAGGAAGACAAAACCAAAATCCTAGGAATAAACATGCAGAAGATTCTCGACGAATACGAGGTCTAACACAACGCCGAACTGGCCGTCCCCTCTGAACAAGCCAAACGCCACAAGCGACATCCCATGATAAGAGATGCTTTGTAAGATCTATCATCCGTCATGGATTCCTACACAGTGAAAAAGAGCGTATGAGAATATATTTATTAATTGGGACATTTTGTTTACACTCTAAAATGATAGGTGCAAGGGATGGGTAGAACACGTAGGCTTCAATTGCCGCTATTTTGCGCACTCATTGTTCTTTTGCTCCTAACTCAAACCATGCAGCTGGCAAGCGCACCCACACAATCTATCTCGATAGAACAAAACGCAAACCCAGTTGATTTTGAGGTTGCCCTAGAAAATATTGATAGGGAGGCAATTCAGCAGCATGTTAGATTCTTTTCCAATCTGGGCTCTAGGGTGACCGGTTACCCAGGTTTTTTCAACGCAGCTGACCATATAGTCTCTAAGTTTGAAGAATATGGCGTGCAACCTTATGGGACTAAGAGTTTTTTTGAGTTCTTTAACGTCACGGTTGCTTATGATCATGGAGCAAAGATAATCAATGATGGAGAAGAGATCCAAGGATACGTTCTTGAGCCTAATTATGTGAATCCCTCTCCATATTCTAGTCCACCAGAGGGAGATACCTTAGTTTATGTTGGCGAGGGTAACTACACATCTTATGACGGATCAGATGTTGGAGGCAAATTTGTTCTGATGGACTTTAACTCTAGATGGTATTTCAGGATCGCCGCGATGTATGGTGTCAAAGGAGTAATCTTTGCAGGCGAAAATGACACCATTAGATCTCAATCTAGTCAGAAGTTTTGGTTTTCACCTGTGTATCTCCCAAGAATTTATGTGAACTCAAAAGATGGGAACGCCCTGAAGATGAAATGCATAAGAGACGGCGAAATCAAAGTTTACGTAACCTCCAACATGACATGGGAATCAATTAGTGTCCCAAATATCGTAGGCTATGTGAGAGGTAGAGGTTCTCTTGCAAATGAAGCTGTCGTGATAACTGCATATTATGATTCGTACTGCGTCATTCCTAAGCTAAGCCCCGGAGCCACTGACAGCTTAGGGATTTCAGTCTTATTAAATCTAGCAAAGTTCTTCGCAGAAAATCCTCCAGAAAGATCGGTTATCTTAGTAGCTCTTGCAGGACATTGGCAGGGCCTTTGGGGTTCAAGAGAATTTGTCGATCGTCATTTTAGCGAAATAGGTATCATAGTAAAATCCTTTGTGAATATAGACCTCTCAACTGATTCAGATCAACTCGGAGTATTCGCTCTTGGTACAACTTATGGTTATACGTACTCAGCAACTCTTAATAGCCGATATGCATGGTTAGTCTCCAAGTTCTTTAAGGAATATATACCTCAGATGCAGAAACTGCATGGAGAAAAGTTTGGAGAAACATTTGTAGATGGAATAATGTGGACTTACCCACCATACATTTTGGATAATCCTCCGTTGTTACAAAGTAGAAGAATGTTTGATTCTGAGCCGTATACGTTAGCCGCTTACGGTGGAGCTTTCACTTATTGCACAGTTAACGCGTTAAGACTTCATCAAATAACCCCCTTAGATTCGTACGATGAAGTAAATTTTGGTAATCTTTGGCCTCAGGTTTCCTTGATTTTTTCTACACTATGGGGATTAGTGAATGAGCCCCACATTGGTCTAGATCAAGCACCGGCAAGATTCGGTCCCGTAGACTGGGGTTACACCACATTAACTGTTCAAGTTTCCGAATATAACGCCACAACCGCTTTCTGGGATCCATTTAGCACAAGACGCCGACCTGATTCGTGGAATCACGCAATTCTCTTCTTCTATGTCAGTGGAGAGGTCGCAGGTGGAGCAGCAGCAGGAGCAACTTCATATGGGTTAGCGGGGCCAACCCTCAACCCCGCTGTGGGCTTCGGGTTGACTGCCAAGCCTGATGAGTATGGTGAAGTTGTCATAAAAGGTTTGAAACCATACAGCATGGGTATGGTTGATGCATACGTAGTGGACAGGACAAACGGCCGTATTGAGTGGGCTACAGATATGGGCGCCTATCAAGCTCAGCCGCCTGGTAGAGGTTTCCTCATGGCTTCAGCTAACTACCGCCGATTGATCTCTATGTTTCCATGTGCGAGTATAGCCTTATTCTCCTTGTGGAACCCTGATGATCTGACAACAGCTCCAGGCGTAGTAATCTATAATCATCTCTCCCACGGACCGATGATTAGACAAAGCTTCTGGGGGGGTATGGGTGAAGGTGTAGCTTTCATCGAGCCAGATACTCCAGCTGAATTACTTATCACTTTGCCAACTCTGAAGTTCCCGATATCTATACTTTTCAACGCTACTCAGGAGAAACCTGAGGGTTATGGTTATGTTATTCCGCAAGGCCATACTGTGAAGATCACCAATACACCTTATAAGCTACTAGAGAACATCTATCTCTTAAATGACGCTCGAACCAAAATAGCTCAGCAACATTCCACAATGAACCCTTCTGTACAGTTGTTCCACCAGTATGCGATAACATTCTTTGATGAAGCTAAGAAAGCAAAGAATGAGGAAAAATATGGTTTACTCACTGGCTACTCTTTTGCAGCATGGTCCTATGAACAACGTTCTTATACGTCAATGATGGACCTAATAATGCAAGCAATAAATACAACTGTCTTCTATTTCGTCTTACTTATTCCCTTTTCAATACTTATAGAAAAAATGTTATTCTCATCTCAGGGATTCAAGCGTATTATATATATCATTCTGGTCTTTGCGATTTCGCTTGCTGTTTTTGGATTATTCCATCCAGGTTTCTATCTAGCTACAAATGTATCTATGGTTATAATGGCCTTTTCCATGATCGTGGTAATAGCACCTATTATTGCCTTCATTATGGCAGAGGTCAACGCTAGTCTAAAGGAAATGAGAGAAAGAGCTATTGGAGTGCACGCAGTTGAGATAAGCCGCGCAAGTGCTCTGGGCTACGCCATATCTGAGGGTATTGAAAACATGAAAAAACGCCATTTTCGAACCATACTCACACTGTTTTCAGTCACAATCGTGGTTTTTGCTCTCATATCTTTCACCTCAATAGCGGCCACTCCTGTTCCCAGACAGGAGACTAAGACAGGCTACGTGCCTTATAATGGGATTCTTATTCGCAGGATTCCTTGGGCAGGAATCCCCGAGGAGATGTATTATCAAACCAAGTCGATCTATGAGGATGTAGCCATCGTTGCACCGAGAGGTTGGTACTTACATCCACCGGCTCCGGCGTCTGGAAGACCATATGGTAACATCGTCTTCTCCACCAAGTTAGCAACCAAGATTGGCGGTCTTCTATTCCTTAGTCCTCAAGAAGATAAACTTACAAATGTTGACAAAGCAGTAGTTCGAGGCAGATGGTTTATTGAAAGCGATCTATACTCATGCATCATAACAAACAACACAGCAATTAACCTCGAAAAAGATCTCGGAAGACCCATTAACATTGGTTCAACAATCCCATTGTGGGGAATGAATTTGACCATAGTCGGCATAGCTGACGGAGATATCTTAAATAACTTAATAGATATGGATCAGGAAAAAATCACACCGAGAGAACCGACGGGCGGGGCAGGTGCCCAAGCATTAATTAGCCCGCCCCACTTCAACAGCGATAAGTGTCTAATATTACCCTACAGGTTAGGTTTCTATATTTTTGATGTAGTTACGAGCGGCACTTTCATCAACCCTGCGTTTCCAATAAGCATAGCGATAAAGCCTTTTGACCCCAAAACTGTTCCAGAAATAGCAAATCTGCTTGCCCTGAGAATGAACCTAGACGCAACTTATGGTATTCCAAAAGAAGGAGAACAAGAGGAAGGAACAATTAATGTCATCAGACCTAGGATGTGGTTTAGCGTAACAGGCCTAGAAACCCTGCTAGTGCCACTGCTAATTTCTACTTTAACAATCTTAAATATGATGCTAGGTTCTCTCTATGAAAGAAGAAAGGAAATAGGAATCTACATGTCAATCGGTCTTTCACCTTTACATGTAGCGGGCATGTTCATGTCTGAGTCGTTGACATATGCTGTCTTAAGTTGTGTAGCAGGTTACTTGGTAGGGATAATGGGTTGCTTTGCTTTCACCCAATTGAACCTATATCCTCCAAACTTTTATCCTAATTACGCATCAATGTTCGTTATGCTCGTATTTGGATTTTCTGAAAGCATTGTTCTGCTGAGCGCTTTGTATCCTGCCATAATGGCATCAAAATTGGTAACACCTTCTCTGGAAAGAAAGTGGAAGCTCGCTCCTCCAAGTGGTGATGAATGGGAAGTCAGGCTTCCTTTTTCCTTTCTAAGAGAAGAAGTGCCAAGTCTATTCCTCTTTCTGAGAGAATTTTTCGCTATGCATACAACTGAACGCGCAGGGCTTTTCACAGTTCAAGACATCACTTGCAGCATAGGAGTATCGAACCATCTAAGCGCCGCAATCCGTTTGGCACCATATGACCTAGGCATACTTCAAAACGTTGATATTACTGAAGTTTCTTCGGAGAAAGACAGATTCGCCTTTTCTATTCTGATAGAAAGAACTTCTGGACTTAGAGACCCTTGGATCAAGTCCAACAGAAACTTCATAGATGGGCTTCGAAAGCAACTGCTGCTGTGGAGAGGTTTGCCGCCTTCAGAAAAAGAGAAATATCTGAAAAGCGCTTCTCAAGAATTGAAAGGAGTTAGCTTGTCATGAATGATGAAGGGAAAAATGAGGAATTCAAACCTCCAAGAGGATTAACTTGGAGATCGGCCTTTGCTTTGATTTTCGCGGTCATATTGATTGAGCCGGTTATGATCTATTTTAACCTCATTACGAATCTAGCCCTTCCTCTGCAAGCCTGGATCATAATTATTTTATGGGTTGAGCTATCTAGAGTCCTAGGATCGCCCCTCACAAAACAGGAGATATTCATTCTTTTGGCCTTTCAGCTAACGGCGACTACGTATGCTTTATGGTTTTTGTCCCCTTTGAAGAATATGTATATGGCTTACAGCCACGAAGCACAGTTCTTAGGAATAACTCCCTATGTACCCTCGTGGTGGGTACCGCGTCTTGAAGTGGCAAGTAGATTAATGGCTGAGAAGTGGGTGTACTTCAGACCGGAATGGATTATTCCGATATTACTAGTATCAATTACCGCTGGTTTAACTCTTATTGCGAACATAGCTATGGGATATTTCTGTTACGGACTCTATGTAAATGTTCAAGAACTTGAATTTCCAGCCGCAACAGCACAGGCACAGACAGTCTTGACGTTAGCTGAGAGGAAACCAAACGAAATTACAATACTTATGATGGGCGCATTAGTTGGAATCGTATACAACGTTGCGGTATATCTCGTTCCATTTCTTATAGGACCATTCATAACAGCTGGAGGCTTGGTTACGCCGCCTATACCGGGATCCACAATCTTCGATCTAACACCATTCTTAGTGACAATCTTACCTGGCGCGGCTTTTGCTTTCTCCTTAGATGCTTTGCCTCTCGTCATTGGATTCTTACTTCCTTTATCAATAACCATACCGCAATTTATTGGAGCCTTTGGTTTTTATTTTGTAGGTACGCATCTGATAACGCGGTTTGATCTGTGGCCTGTGGAAAGCAAATGGAGCAGTTCATGGCCCATGGTTACGCTTGTTGATAGGTCGCAGCTGTACTTCTACATCAGCATAACAATTGGTCTTTCTTTGGCAGCAACTATAATTCCTTTAGCTCTCCGCCCCAAAGCAGTAATACAAGCCTTTTCTCTATTAAGGCGGACATCTTCTAATTCTTACGCGTCTAAAGACTCGTCATTCATCGAAAAGAACCCGCCACTTCTTAGATTGTTGGCTATTTTCTTCGGGGCATCCTTTGCAAACGTACTATTTGTCTACTTACTGGTGCCGGCGTTCCCAATATGGATACTGATTCTATTCACAGTCGGGTACTCTTTTTTCATATCTTTCCTCAGGGCATTTACCGCGGGAGTAACATATTCAAGCTTTAATATACCATATCAGAGAGAATTAATAATCTACAGTAGTGGATACAAACAAAGAGACATATGGTTTGCACCAATGAATGTATTCACCGACGGCGCCGACATAGCTCAATTCTTTAAGATAGCGGATATCACCAACGTAAGCAAAACGGAGTTTGTAAAAACTTATATTATTGTCGTAGCTATGGGTCTCGTAAGTAGTTTCTTATTCGTAACGTTTCTCTGGAATATCTCCCCGATGCCATCAGGCGCCTATCCAGCCACAATTGTTTCATGGCCAGTAGACGCGATGAACTGGGCCAGAACCCAATTATGGGTTTGGACAGGCTATCTATTCCGGTTTGATCTGATAGCTTATTCTTTCATTATTGGAGCCGTAGTCGCTGCGGTATCTGACTTCGTCCTTCATATGCCCGCATTTCTAATCTCTTTCCTTTCTGGGACAATGCTCGGACCGACCGGTATCACGCAATATGGGATACCTTGGAGCATGATGATGTTAGTAGGATCAGTAATAGCTAACAGGATATTGGCTCCGCGTCTAGGGATGGAGATATTCGGGGTCTTCAGAGGACGCTTCGTAATAGGTTTCACGCTTGGCTACGGTTTCGTGAGCATGTTAACCGCGACACTTGTTCTTATCAGCAGATCCATGTGGTTGCTTCCTTTCTGATCTTACATTGTTCTCATAGGGTTCCTCTGCAAAAAGCTTATAAGAAAGGTTTGAAACTCATCCATCTGATCTAAATGAGGAAGTTGTGGATAGCCATAATAGGGATCATCGTGGTCATCGCAGCGGTAGGTGGCGGCGCAATATATTATATGTCTACCCAAATCGAGTCTCTCGTTATTTACTCTAACTCAGGTCTTCGCGGCAAGACCACCCACGAATACTTTTGGGTACATTTGAAGAATAGCGGCGCAAAGAGTATCGAGATCTACCAAATTAGTTTTCTTCCGTTTACCAACCTTACATCTGCGTTCACACAGGATATAGTCGTCCCGCCGGGGGCAGAATGCATCATTACATTCTATGTGGACGGCGGCCCAGTCACAATAGAGAACGTCGCTGGGACAACAACTGGAGGAGGCAATGCTGTAACCAACAGCGCGAACAATCCATCTCCGCTCAAAGGATCAGATGTTTCTTGGTCCAATCTTCAAATATACACTAGATCTGGAAAAACGTACGAGCAGTCTGAAATTGGGATAACGGACTAGAAATATGCGTAGATGGCGTAATAATTCTTGGCGCGCTTTTATGCTTTGAGATCTACTGTAACATTCAGCGCGCGCCAAGCTCTTGAAGTATGTTCACATAATGTTTTCCATTAACCTGCTTCCGAGGCAATCTTCTCATGTATCGACCATAAGAGGATTTACCTTAGAGACTTCAATGTTGCCTTTAGCGAATCATCTGAAGGCATGGTCGGAAAGTATTCAAGGCCGAAGTATCCATCATATCCCAGCTCATCGATACGTCTTACGATGTTCGGATAGTTCAACTCGCCTATGAAGAGTTCATGTCGCCCAGGAACTCCAGCCGAGTGGAAATGCTTGATGATATCGATGTTCTTCTCGATCGTCGCGATGAGGTTCCCATTCATTATCTGCATGTGATAGCAATCGAAAAGAAGCCGGATAGATGGGCTGTCGACGTCCCTAACGATCTGAGCACCTTCATGCGGAGAATCCAAGAAATACCCAGCATGATCAACCAAGGTGTTCAAGGGTTCCAAAAGCAGAGTTATGTCCTCTTTCTCAGCAATCTTGGAAGCCATCTTTAGCGTTGTGACTATGCTGATATGCTGTTTCTTCCGCGCAACCCCTTCGACAAGGTTTCCAGTGCAAGTGATCAGTTTTTGGCAGCTCAGCTTATGAGCGATTGGAGCCATCTTCTTCAGTCTCTTAATGTATAACGACCTGTCTGAGGGCTTGACTAACGATCCGCCGATACTTCCATCCGGCGAATTCAGAACAAAATCCGAGAGGACTATGTTCGTATCCTTGATGATTGAAGCGATGGTATTCGCATCCTTCTCTCGCGGTGTAAGTCCCTTACTGTCGAACCAATGATCTATGTACCAGAACTCGAAAGCGTCGAATCCTAGTTCCGCTGCTTTCTTTATTCTGTTCTCGAATGAATCTTGCGGAAACACCGTCTCTAAACATATGCATAGCTTCACCATTCTCAACTCCTCACTCATCAAAGTAGTGCTTTAGCCACCTTCCTTATCGCTTTAGCTATTAGATCGCAGTCGCTCAAGGGCATTTGTGGAGGTATATCCATATGTACAGATCGACCAAGGTAGTCAAGCGTGTTGGGACACGCATCCTCAGAGTATTTCGGCTCAGGCCCCTTGTAATACGGACATGTAAAGGGGCATCCTTCTTCCGTAGCGGTCAGCTTCTGCATTAGGTGAGGCCAATGGGCATAGATGTGCCAGTCGGGGACCCCCTTGTCGTATATGCCTCCAGCGTTCACTCCCTCAGCCTTCAGAGCCTCAGCAAAATTCTTAGCCATCTCAGAGCTGGGCAAGTAGAAGATCAGGCATACAGCCGCATCTCCTTCCTCGTCATTCAGCCCTCTGAACTCTATCCTCTTGATATCCTTTATGCCCTTCTTAATCCGCTTTTTTCTCTCACGCATCCGTTCCAGTATACTACTTAGTTTCGAGAGTTGGGCAAGAGCCACTGCTGCAGTGAGCTCGCTCATCCGGTAGTTCTCACCTGGGAAGACCTCTCCTTTGTAGCGGGGCGACGCAAACCTTACTGGACGCCAGCAAGCCGCAGTGTCATGGTATGCCCTAACCCTGTCATATATAACATCGTCATTTGTTACTACCATTCCACCTTCACCACTGGTCAATATCTTGTGGTATTGTAGGCTGAAGCAACCGCAGTCTCCGAAAGTGCCTAAGGGTTTACCTCTAGAGGAACCGCCCATAGCCTGCGCCACATCCTCAATCACCCTCAAGTCGTGTTTCCTGGCTACAGTCATAATCTTATCCATCTGGCAAGGGACACCCCTCATGTGAACCGGTATGACTGCCTTAGTTCTATCCGTGATCTTCCTCTCAAAATCTTCAGGATCAAGCGTCAAGGAATTGTCAACCTCAGCCAAGACCGGTATGGCTTTCGCAATGAGAACAGCCGAACACGACGCGAAGAAGGTGTATCCCGGGATTATCACCTCATCTCCGGGTCCGATGCCGCAGGCGACAAGAGACGATATCAGGGCTGATGTGCAAGAGTTAACAGCTAGGGCGTATTTTGTGCCCATCCTAGCAGCGAATTTCTTCTCTAACCCTTCAGTTTTGGATGGAAACTTTTCGATTGCCACGCCTGGTCCATAGTATCGGAAGAGCTGCTTGCTCTCGAGCGCTTCAAGGACGTACTTCTTCTCCAGCTCGCCTATTTCCAGTCCTCCTGGAAACATGGGGACGTTAGGCGTTGTTTTAGCAGGTTTGCCTCCTTCTATCGCTAACTTTTCTTCCTTAACCATAGATCTATCCCGTCCTTAATCCTAAGAGGAGACTTCTAGAATATTTATGTCTTTTCAGGTAATTGGCAGGCTTCGCCTATCTGAACTCAGTCAGTATTCGCGCTAAGCTATGGAACACAAACATTTAAATATTGAACGATGTCACAACTTTTCACATGAGCTCAGATGTAAGTTTTCACGAATTCAGATTTGGTCTGGTAGTCACAGCGGATGGTGACTATTATGAACCTCAGTTGATCGAGGTCAAAAGGACTGAGAATGGAGCCACGTTCAAAGCTGAGAAGTTCACAAGAGGAAGAGAACAGAAACGTGCCGACCTGACATTAGAACTCAGGCGGCGACCTGGAGGGTTAAGCTGGAGGTGCTCAGTCAAAGGTTTCAAAGCGATACATGGCGTAAGGGCATCCATAAGATTCATCCCAACAGGAAAGACAATAGTGCCGTTAACGCCGGGAGTCAAAGTGGAGCTCGGGGATGAGGATTCTTTTAGTACGCCCCTAAACTTTGCCCGTTTCGCGATCTTTGAATGCAGGGATGAGACTCTTTGGGTTCATAGTATGCAGACGCCGTTCAAGCCATCTAAGATGTGGATAAGCAGATTTGCTGATGGAATGATTCTGGACATATTATCTGAGGAGCTAGCTAGAGAGCGTTCATCGGTCTACGAGTCTCCGGTATGGGTTCTTGAAAAGGTTTCCGGATGGAGAGAGGCCACACACGAGTATAGGGCGTGGATGGAGAAGACCTATGCCTTGAAGCCTTACGAAGAGAGGGAGGACGTTCCTGAATGGGCTAAGAAGATCGCTCTGTACATTAATATATATGCACACTCTTACACCAACAAGATTCACTACACTTTCAGCGAAATAGAGAACATTCTAGTGGAACTGGCGAAGCGCTTTAGCCCTGAGAACACCTTGGTCTACATAGCTGGATGGGACGGTAGGATAGACATGACTTATCCAGATTACGAGCCGAGCGAAGAAGTCGGGGGAAGTAAGGGCCTAAAGAGGCTGGTCGATACGGCCCACAAGTTAGGGTTCAAGGTTATGCTTCACTTCAATATGTGGGGCGTCGACTACAAATCCCCATTCTACGACAGGTTCAAGCAGCATCAGGTCAGAGACTCAGAGGGCAGGAAGTTAGGTTGGGATGCGGACCACAATATGGACGGAATTCGCGAGGCACTCTTCGCCTACATCTCGCCCGACTACGATGAATTCCGGAGGCTACTTGTGGAAAGAATATCTTCAATAGTCAGGAGGTTCGGGATAGATGCGGTTCACCTGGATCAGACTGCTGCCTACGTAAATGATCCGGAACACGACGTATCCGGGGGCTTACAGAAACTACTCGAAGAGATCAAGGATCACTTCCCCAATGTCCTGATAGAAGGAGAAGGTGTGACCGAATTGACCGTTGGACTGACACCGATCTATCACGTCTGGTTAAGGGGTGAAAAACCGCACCCGGTTTTCAAGGAATTGTTCAACCTGTATTCGAAACCAGTCGGCCATATGGATATGCCTTCATTGGCTTACCCGAAACGTTACCGCAGATGCCAAGAACTCTACGACTCCTTGGACTTGATACCCTCATTAGGGCTGGATTCACAGTATCCTGAGGCTGTAGGCGCGAGCTTGGGAGAACCCCCATCGATGCCCGGCTTAGACTCCCAAGAAGCATTAATGACGTTTGAGAGAGCTAGGAGATACCTTGAAAGAATCAGAGCGAGCTCCTGATTGTGGCTCTGCTACTTCATCTTTTCATATCTTTCGATTATCTCTCTAATCTTTTCCTTCTTTTTTGGATCGAGTTCAGGAGCTTTATGCTCCTTTAGAGACTTCAAAGTCTTCTCTTTAGCCTTTGCGATTGTGTCCTTTCCGCCCGCCCTCAGCCAATTGTCATAATTGGCTCTGTTCGATAGCTCTGGGAGCCAATACTCGGTTCGTATATGTCTCAGCGTATGCATCTGGTTTAGGAAGTGTCCTCTAGGTCCAACCTTCCGGATTAGATCTATGGCAAGAGTCTCAGCATTTACCTCGATGCCCCTTATAACTCTCAGGAGAAAACCCAAAATCTCGTCGTCGATTACGAGTTGCTCATATGAGGCTATTAACCCGGTTGAGAACATCCCGCAGTTTATAATAACGTTAGTGCCTGAGTTCAAGGCGGCGAAGAATGTAATGATCTTCTCCCAAGCCATCTGCTCGTCGTGGCATTGAGCATCCGAGTCTGGAGCGATGGAATGTACAGGCATACCGTAGAATCTGCCGAT
>Ga0315309_1001934_pt1 | contig 12259 bp, 13 predicted proteins | sample TDP4_MG_FD_203080 | JGI IMG/M metagenome (GOLD analysis project Ga0315309, IMG submission 203080) | Freshwater sediment microbial communities from Lake Towuti, South Sulawesi, Indonesia - TDP4 | ecosystem: Environmental > Aquatic > Freshwater > Lake > Sediment | place: Indonesia: South Sulawesi...
TTCAGGATGAGAACGGGAATCAATCCCCAGAACTCTCTGTCTGGACTGCTATTGCTTTCAGGGATGATGTACCATTTATTCTAGGAACGAAGGATTTGGCGACTAAGCACTCACTAATTACCGACTTTAAGAACATGAGATTCAGCTTAGATTTTTGATAATCTTCAGCCTGGTAGTATCGGGTTAAGTGAATCTATTGACAATAGAAAGATATTTTAGCAGAAACGTTCAAGACTTCCCCGACGGTTTAAACGCTGACGTAAATCTAGCCAGCCCCACCATATTCCAAGCGATTCGCACACTCATTTTCTGCTTGCTGCTAGAAATGCTTTGCAGAACCGTTTGATTCTCTTTTATGAGCAGAGGTTGAAAATGCAGTAATTGAAAACTTTCAGATCTGCCTAACCAGCCATAAGAGAGGCTGCCAAAATCTTTTAAGGTGAATAAAAGCCAGCTCTATGCATCGAAGATTAAAATCGACTTGTGAGAAGGGATCTTCCGGAGGAGATTCTCAACTTGACATTGGAGTATATGGAAGCGCCGGATGTCAAGAGGTTACTGGACGAGATCGTGGACAGTTTAGACCTCTTTCACGTTGTACCTCAATTCGTGTACTGCTATCGAAGCAGAGGCTCAGAATCCAAACGTACCATTGCCCGCATTCACGGGTTGGGAAAGATCTGGCAAGAGGCGCTAAGGCGACCGCCAGCATACATCATTGAGGTCATCTCTGAACGGTATGACAGACTAAGCGACGAAGAGAAGGAAAAGACATTGATCCATGAAGCATTACATATACCCAAAGGATTTTCAGGAGGATTCCGCCCCCACAAAGGCTACATCAGCAGAAAAAGAATAGAAAGGTTACATGTAGTATTGTTAGAGAGAAGATGCTCAAAACCCTCTTTCCCATAGAGGTAAGAATGTTGAAACGAGAAGTATGGGTTGAGAAGGTTGTTCCTAGTCTTATACTCTTCTCTTTATGGCTAGATGGTTGGTTTTTCCCGGTGATTCTGATTCCCATCTTTTACGTTCTTATGGTTGAGAAGAAGGATCTAGGCTGGTTTGGCTTTTCGAGATGCAAATTGTGGTTCTCGTTGGTCACAAGTCTATTGATAGTTCTTGTTCTGACCGGGACGTATTATCCAGTCTTTCTTTATTACCTCCCCTTGATGAAGGAGGAGACAATCGACGTCTACACCATCTTTTTGGATATTGTCTGGTACCCCATATATGAAGAGGTCACATACAGGAGCTTTGCTCTCACACACTTCGCTGAGCTTAATGCATCAAATCTCTCAACCAGAAATCTCGCGGTGAATCTTTCCCAGTCGCTTCTTTTCCTGTCCGTACATAAGCATCACTTCAGCGTACCTTTAGTTTTGATTCCCGTGTTCCTCTTGGGGCTTCTGAATGGCGCACTGTTTCTCAGAACAAGGAATGTTTATGGTTGCATCGTATCTCATTCTGCTCTGAATTGTTTCAGTCTGCTTCTCCGAAGTCCAGGAAGCACGTAGCGCGTGTGACCAATCCTTTGTCATTGCCAGGAATCCTCTTGGCGTGTATCAATCAAGAGTTGAAATACTTGAGATGTGAGCTCGAAGAAAACAGCGATCGATCTGAATGATGTTATCCGTAGAGTGAATGTCAGTCTTTCCCTCTTATGGCTCCACCTATTGCTCCGCCGACAAGACCGAGGAATGCGTTGGCTAAGGAAAGTAGTATCAAACCCGTTCCAAAGAGACCTCCCACCATGCCGCCGAGTAATCCTCCAAATATGCCTCCGATTAATCCTCCAATCAGGCCGCCGAACGTCATTAACAGGAACGCGCCTATCAGTGCTCCGATTATTCCGCTAAGGAATCCGGCTTTTGCACCGTTTCTAGCCCCGCCTCCAGCTAGGACTCCGGCGACGAAACCAGCCAGTATTGGACCGAAAACCGGAAGAAAACTTAGAACAGCCATCGCAATGAATCCGACAACAACTGCAACAAGCAATCCCATCTTTGCCTTCCCGCTTCTTTTGATGAGTCAAGGTTGTTTAAATAGTTACTCGATTCTATGAGTGCAAGGTTAGAAGCAGATGCAGAGGCATGCCCCACATATTTGGGCATTTGACAAATCGGGCATCTATAGATCAACTATGAGAAATCTTTAAGATTGATGAGTCTGTTGTTATTGATGTCTGGAAGTACATATTGGAAGGTAAGAACTTATGGAAAAACGTGAGTATGGCAGGACAGGTGAAGAACTTTCCGTTGTTGGCTTTGGCGGGATCATAGTCATGGATGAGGAGCCTTCCTCAGCGAGACGGATCGTCGCTAAGGCGATAGAGAGAGGCATCAACTACTTCGATGTCGCTCCAACCTACGGAAACGCTGAGGAGCGTCTGGGGCCTGCTCTTAGGCCCTATCGAGACTCTGTATTCCTTGCCTGCAAGACCGGGAAACGCACTAGGGACGAAGCAGCAGCAGAGCTACATCAATCCCTTCAGCGCTTATGCACAGACCACTTTGATCTTTATCAACTCCACGCTGTGACAACGCTGGAAGAAGTGGATCAGATCATGGGTGAGGGAGGCGCGATTGAAGCCTTTATCGAAGCCCGAAAGCAAGGACTCGTCAAGTATCTTGGCTTCTCCGCCCACTCCGAAGAAGCCGCGCTGGGACTGCTGGATCGCTTCAAGTTTGACAGTATCCTGTTCCCGTTCAACTGGGTCTGTTGGCACCAAGGTAACTTTGGTCCTAGGGTGCTTGAGAAGGCGAAGGAGAAAGGTGTGGCAATGCTTGCTCTGAAGGCACTCGCTAAGAGGAAGCGGAAGGAGGGGGAAAGAGAGAAAACGTGGCCAAAGTGTTGGTATACACCAGTAGAAAGCCCGGAAGAAGCATCGTTAGCTCTGCGGTTTACGCTCTCATTGCCGATCACAGCAGCGGTAAGTCCTAGCCATGCAGAGCTTCTATGGTGGGCGTGTGATGCCGCCGAAAAATTCAAGCCGCTATCGAAGGATGAAGCTGCACAGGTAGCCAAGAAGAGCGAAGGTCTAGACCCGATCTTTCCACAAACGGAATCCCCATAAATCTGTTAGCGACCAGTTTCACAGAAAGCCCATAGGGGTCCTCCAGAACAGTTTTCTGAGCCTCTAAATCATAGATCAACATTTTCGCCCACGTCAAGGAGTTGATATGTGGCTAATATTCCGCAGTGCTTTTGGGAATTCTTGCTTCAGCAAAGCGATGCTCCAAATTCTCCTGAGATATTGATGAATGAGAAAAGCCGCTGTTATCATCATCTTAATATGAGTGTAGATAATTAAGTTGCCAAGGAGATGGAATAAGGAGGCATAGTCGACTTGGGTCACAAGGAGCTAAGACGCGTGGTTCAAATAGGTATCCTTGTCAAAGATATCGAGAGAGCTCGGGCTTTCTGGGCTGATCTCTTAGGAGTAGGAGAACCGCTGATAGTTGAGACTGAAAACTGGGAGTCAACACATATGACGTTTAGGGGTGCACCCTCTGAAGGTAAAGCTAGACTATCTTTCTTCAATCTGGAAAACATAGCTCTAGAGCTGATTCAGCCCATAGATGGTCCAAGTACATGGCAAGATTTACTGGAAAAATGCGGCCAAGGAGTGCACCACATAGCTTTCCAAGTTGAAAACTTGGAAGAAACATTGGAAAAGTTCAGTAGAATGGGGATCGAGGTTGAACAGAAAGGAGAGTACAAAGGAGGCTGCTACGTCTACATCGATTCGAAGAGCAAGCTTGGAGCAGTGATTGAACTGCTACATCACTACAGATAAGGAAACTTGCTTGGTACAAAGATCTCGTAAGGGGATTCTGCTGGGTCCAGACGCTTCAAACGGCTCATACGGCTTTGTTCACGCCGTAGGGATATTACTCGGTAGATCGGGAGCATCATTACCTTGAGTAATGTTCCGCTACCTTCTTGATAGCTTCGCATATACTTTGTAGGTCGCTTTCGGTTAGAGATGGATGAACTGGTATAGAAAGGACTCTTCTTGAGAGTTCCTCCGAAACTGGGCACGTGCCTTCCCTTGTGTGGAGGAGTTTCATGAATATTGGTTGGAGGTGAAGCGGCTTTGGGTAATGAACGGCGGAGCCTATGTTCTCAGCATTTAGAGCCTCAGCAAACTCGTCTCGACTGCAACTTAACTTCTCTTGATTCAGCTTGATGGTGTACTGATTAAACGAGTGCGTAACATTCTCTTTTACGTATGGCGTTTCGACAGCCTCTGTTCCTTTCAGATTCTCCGTTAGGTAATCGGCATTACTTCTCCTCTTCTCTAGGAACCATTCGAGCTTCTTTAGTTGTTCAATCCCGAGCGCTGCGTGAAGGTCGGTCATGCGGTAATTCAAACCTAAGCTTGTGTGGAGGTACCTCGAACTCTGTCCGTGATCTCTTAACGCCTTGAACTTCTCGTTGAGTTCCCTATCGCCTGTTGTGATCATTCCTCCCTCGCAGGTTGTAATATTCTTCGTGGGATAGAAACTGTAGCAGACTATGTCTGGGTATGAGCCCACATCTTTGCCGTTGTATTTTGTGCCCAATGCCTGAGCAGCGTCTGAAATCACGATCAGATCTTTATCTTCAGCAATATCCAGAATCGGCTTCAAATCAGCAGAATTCCCATAAAGATGGACAGGGACTATTGCCTTCGTTCTGTTAGTTATTCTCTCCTTGACCTCCTCGGGATCAATATTGAATGTTCTCGGATCAACATCGACGAAGACAGGGACTCCTCCTGAAAGAACGATTGTGCTCGCTGTTGCGAAGAAGGTGAAATCGGGAACTATAGCTTCGTCTCCTTTGTCAATAGTAGCCATATAAGCCATGTGAAGCGAAGCCGTACCAGAGTTGGTGGCGCAAGCATACTCGGCCCCGACGAGTCTCGAAAACATACTCTCGAATAAGGCTGTCTTAGGTCCTTGCCGAAGCATACCTGACTTTAGGACCTCGACAACAGCTCTGATCTCCTCGTCGCCGATAATGGGCTGGGAGATAGGGATAGATATCTCGCTGATAGGTCTCCCATAATCCCTTGATTCCACCAATCCGCCGCTTCTCCTTGAACAGTGATATCATGGCAAGCTGAATTAAATTCTACCTCTAAACGCAAACACTCTTATCTTCATTCCTCTTCCTTTCTCATATACTTCCACATTCCCCTTCTCAACGTAACACCACACTACGTACGCAAACGAGGAAGGTGGTTGCTAATTAGTAAAAACCTAAATCTGTTGAAGATATTAAGTCTTATTAACCATGATTTGAAAGGGGCATTTCTATGAAAGGAGAGAGAATCCGCATTCCCGATCGGTATGAGGTAGGTCTAGAAGACTTTGAGATCGATGAGAAGACTCTCGGAAGCACTGAAATCTTACTGAAGACGCATTACACTTTGATCAGTCCCGGAACTGAACTAGCCATCTATACAGCACTTGACAAAGACGTATACAAAAGTGAAAGTTGGTGCCATTATCCGTTCAATCCGGGCTACATTTCCGTTGGAGAGGTAATCAGAACCGGAGAAAACTTACCAAAAATAGGTGAAGGCGACATAATCTTCAGTTACTCAAAACACGCGTCAATTGCGAAAGTTGATCCTACCAGAACAATAGGTCTCAAGGTCCCCGAAGGCATGGACGAAAAGGAAACCCTATTTGCAAGAATGGCTACAATAGCTATGACCGCATTGAGGGTCTCCAGCGGAGAACTGGGTGATAACGTTGCTGTTTTAGGACTCGGCCTCGTTGGCAAGATGGCGGCCCAATTGTTCACTCTAGCCGGCATGTCCGTCATCGGAATTGACTTTGTTGATAAAAGGCTCGAAATCACGAAGACACTTGGGGTGAAAAATACTATCAATCCACGTGAAGCAAACCTTAGAGAAAAGGTTATGGAGCTCACAAAGGGTGAAGGATGCGAAGTTACTGTTGAAGCTATAGGCAACCCCGCTACAATCGAAACCTGCTGTCAGATCACTAAACGTTTAGGCGAGGTTATCCTCCTCGGTTCGCCGCGAGGTGAATACGACACAAACATAACAGAAATACTTAACTATGTGCATTTATGGCCAAGAGGATGCTTAACGTTTAAAGGAGCTCACGAATGGCGTTTCCCAATACATCAAATGGAAGGTTCAAAACACTCTATTGAAAGAAATACTCAGATAGCTCTGCAACTCATCTCTGAAAGAAGGCTCAAAGTCAGAGAACTCATTACACATGTCGTCAAACCTGAAAGGATAAAAGAGGCCTACGAAGGTCTACTACATAAGAAAGATGAATACCTAGGTGTCATAGTAGACTGGAAAGGATAATTCGTATGCGGTCAGCGCCACACCGATTCACTAAACTTCAACCCCAAACCCAAAAGACATCTCGACTCTTAAAAGAGGGAGAAAATAGTACTTGGATTTAAGATTAAGATAGTTTAATATTTGCTGGTGTTTAACCGAGTTTCTTGATTAGTAGAACTTGTGGACCGTTGGTCCACTCCATTATATGACCATCATCGTCAACGTAAGTCCCGGAGGTTGTGAACTCTCTTAGTCCCGATTCCGCGTAACCGAGACGCTCGTACAAGGTTCGGGCACGGGGCTTATCGATGTCAACCTCGATTACAGCCTGTTCGAATCCTCGCTGGCGAACGAGTTGCTCAGCGTGTCTGATGAGGGCTGTACCGATCCCGCGCCCTCTGCGGTCTGGGCGCACCTCGATGCTTGCAAAGCTGGGGTAGTCCGCGAATTTCGCTGCCATCGGCATGCGATCAACGATCCTTGGTATTTCTAGCGAACCGTCCCAACGAATCAGCAGATGCCCAACCGGCGTCTTATCCTCCCATGCTACTAGATAAGTTGCTTTTCCTTCCTTCTGCAACCGTAGATAGTTTTTGTGCTCGCGCTCGGGGCTGCTCATCTGCTGTGCTAACAACGGCGCATCTCCTTCTGCAGCCGGCACTATCGTGATTTCATCATTCATTGAACTTCTACTCCCTGAATCATAGTAATTCAGATACAATGAGACACCATAAAAAGTATTTCCTCTCCTGAGTCTCGGATTCTATCGGGTTAGTTATTTGTCATAGTCTATCTTGATATATGAAGGGTTGGTTGATGTTGGATCTGTGAAAAATACATAATAAAATCAAGAAAACTAAGGAAAAACTTGTTTTATTTTTCCAGCCTTTCTTCACAGAGGCATGCATGCAATGGATTGTCTAGTTTTATGGGGGCGACCGGCGCGCAAGCGGGCGAGCCTAGTTGTTGGGTTTGGGGATTGAACTTTAACTCCAACCTGCTAACGAGGGATTGACCGCTAAACCGATGCGACTAAGAATTGAGCCGACAAGCAAGACAGAATTCCTTCATTTTCAATAGCTGAAAGATCCGTTCATCTACGAATTCTCTTGGTTTTCACATCCAGCAAAGATAACTAGCTATATGGTCTTGTCGAGACTTGTAAACTATCAGCTGAGGTTAGGACCACCTTGAAAGGGTTCCGTCCTTTTCAGCCTTTCTGAGGCTTCTCTTGAAAAAGAAGATGCCGATCGGAACCGTGATAAAGGAGAACATGACCAATCTAGACAAATCGCTGGTCACCAATGGGTTTGTTATAGACGCTCCTGAGAGCAGTGCCATCCTAGCTGCGTCGTATGCATATGTCTGTGGAAGCATGTAACCTATCGCTCTAGCCCATTCAGGAAGGACTTCTAAGGGAAAGTAGACGCCGCTCACTAAGCCTACAAGGAAGTTAACGATCCATGTCACTGGGTTGCTCCACTGTTTGGCGTTCAGTAGGGTGAAGGTGCTTGCTGCTATCAGCCCTATTCCGATGACTGCTACCATCCCTAAGAGGATGGCCAGCACGGCAACGCCGAGGTCAGCACCTCTACCTATTCCTAAGCCGAATGCAGAGACGCCGAAGAGAATATAGAACAAGACGCTTATCGTCGAAACAAAGTAGTCGAAGAGTATGCTGCCCGCCATGAACGCCTTTATGCCGACTGGCGAAGTGGCGTACAGCTCGAAGGCGCACCCCCAGTAGCCCATACAATATGAGTTGTAAAAGGAGTTCAAGCTTGCACCGAGATAAGCGTTGAATGCTATCCCTAGAACTATGTACGCCGCATAGTCTCCTCCGAACCTAGCTAAATATGAGGCCATGGCCGAGCCGGTGAAGGTGGCTAGAAAGTAGAAGATACCGATGTTAACTATGATCCCTGCTAGATCCATGATGAAGTTAGGTAGGAAGAAAGTCCAGCCCATTATGGCCTTCCGGAAGTTGGCCCAAACGGCCCAAAGTACAGTTCTCCAGTCAGCCTTCTTCACTTCGAAGTCTTGTTCACTCATTCTACAAGCCCCTTCCCGGTTAGCTTCATAAACACGTCCTCCAATGTAGGTTGAGAAGCAGAAACGTGTAAAACTTTGCCGCCATTCCTCTCAATACTCTGAAGCACCATCGGCAGTATGGACTCAGCATCATCCGTGTGGACCCTAATGGTGCCCGCTGACGTAACAGGGTCGTCTATATGACTTGCCACGTTCTGCACAAGGTCTATCTTGCTGATCTCATCAATGAGTCTGGTCCCAATATTTATCGTCTCGATCTCAACAACTTCCTCCGTTTCTATCATTCCCTTAAGTTCTAGAGGGGTTCCGCAAGCAACAATCTTTCCTTTGTCCATTATTGCAACCCTATCGCAGAGCTGTTCAGCTTCATGCATATAGTGGGTAGTCAACACGATTGTTTCGCCCAGTTCTCCACTGAGTTTTTCCTTGATGTAAACGCGTATATCTTTAGCCGAGACGGGATCTAGACCTACGGTGGGCTCATCCATAAAGAAGACAGGCGTTCGGATGAGGAAACCTTTTGCTATGATCATCCTCTGCCTCATCCCTGAGGAGATTCGGCCTGGAACCTCCTTCTGCCTGTCTTTGAGACCTACGATTTCAAGCACTTCATCGATCCTTTCCTTCGCTAGACTTGGTTTCAGCCCGTACAAGTTCGCGAAGAATTCGAGGTTTTCTTTCACTGTCAACCCCCAATCAAAACCTACCCAGTGTCCGCTTCCAACGAGGTTGATGCACCTCTTCACCTTGTCAGGTTCCTTCAAGACGTCATAGCCATTGATAGTGGCAGTCCCTTCGTCTGGAATGAGTAGTGTCGAGAGACACTTGATCAGTGTAGTCTTGCCTGCACCATTGGGCCCTAATAGGCCGAAGAGCTCCCGTTTCCGCACTTTGAGGTTCACATCGTCAACGGCAACTATGTCTTGGGCCTTCAGAAACTTGAGCTTCAATCCAAGAGCTATGATCCAGTGAGCGTCGCCGAATCCTGCCTCGGTTGGTATCTTCTTGACTTTTTTAAACTTCTTTGTAAGATTGAATACTTCTATTGCGTAGTCCACTCTTTAAACCCACCTTGAGAGGCGTCCGTCAGTCTTCGCCTTTCGAACTCCTCGGTCGTACATCCACCATCCTAACGGGACTGTGACTACTGAAAACGCGATCAACATTAGTATATCAGTAAGCAAGGGGGTGAGACCGAAAAGCCTGTGGACGGGAATGGTTAGATTTTTGAAGTCTCCGCCAAGTATTGCACGCCTAGCTGCATCCAGTGCATAAGTGTGAGGAATGAGGCAACCGAGCCATTGCACCCACTCAGGAAGGATGCTCAGTGGATAATAAACGCCGGACGCCAGACCGACCAATATTCCCACAATCCATCTGATAGGGTCTTGTCCACCCCTTGCGTCGATGAAGTAAATCAGGCTGGCTCCCATCAACCCTAGACCTGTACACGCGACAGCTGCTATCAAGATATAGAAACCGGCCAACGCATAATCTGCCGTCCCACCGAGCCTCAATCCAAAGAAGAGGAGTCCCAGGGCGAGATAGATCAGGACATTAATGAATGTGCGCACGTACCCACCTATTGAGGTGCCAGTGACAAAGAGAGGAGTGCTGATAGGAGAAATCATGAGTATCTCCAAACGGCCGCTCCAGAAGGCTTCCATGGTGCCCCAATACGGGGCGGCGAGGCTTGTGCTCAAGATCGTGTTCAAGATGATTCCAAGTATCACATAGGAGACGTATTCTCCGCCATATGGCTTCAAGAAGGATTTGACGGCCTCCCCGGCAACTAGTGCTATTATCGCGTAGATGGCCAGATTTGAGAAGATTCCTGCAAGTTCTATCAGAAAGTTAAGTTTGAAATAAGTCCAGATCTTCAGGTCGCGCTTAACAAAGGCCCACATCGCCCTCAGAGTTGCCTTTCTATCCATCCTGAGTTCTTCGGTCATTCCCTCAACCTCTTTCCAGTGAAGTTGATGAAGACGTCTTCCAGCGTCGGGTCTACGTTCTTTATGAACTTGATCTCGGCTCCCTCCTTCTCCACGAGCTGAGTTAGTTCCGCCAATATTTTCCGACTGTTGGTGGCATGAACCCGTAAGAACCCTACCCCAGCAACAGGATCCATCATATGAGCTACGACGTCATCCACTCCATCCAAAACTCTGATTCTCTCAGCCAAATCGGGTGTCATATTCGCAACTTTAAGCTCTACCAGATCTCCCTTCTTAACGGAAAGCTTGAGATTCTCTGGGGTGTCAACTGCGACTATCCTCCCCTCATGCATTATGGCTACGCGATCGCAAAGAAGATCGGCTTCCTCCATGTAGTGAGTGGACATGAAAACGGTTATGCCGTACTCTTTATTCAACCTGTTCTTGACGAAGTCTCTTACATTATATGCGGCCCTTGGATCCAGCCCAATCGTAGGCTCATCTAGAAAGAGAACTGGCGCCCTAACGAGGAAAGCCTTGCCGAGTAGGAGCTTCTGCCTCATGCCGCTTGAAAGATATAGAGGCACTTCCGTCCTCTTGTCTTTCAGGTCTAGGATCGTTAGTATTTCCTCAATTCTCTCTCGAGCCAGTTTCTTTGGCACACCATAAAGCCTAGCGAAGAATTCTAAGTTCTGCTGGACTGTGAGAGCGAAGTCGAAGCCTAGCCATCCGCCGCTAATGATCACGTTCATGGAGGCCCTCACTTCATTCCTCTCTTTTCTCATGTCAAACCCGTTTACCAGAGCTGTGCCGTCATCAGGGTAGAGAAGACACGTCAATAACTTGATCAGAGTCGTCTTTCCCGCGCCATTAGGTCCAAGTAACCCAAAGAACTCTCCTCTCTTAACCTTGAAGTTGACGTGATCCACGGCGGTTATCTCTTTTTTCTCCTTCTTGAGAATCTTTTCTTTCACCAAATGTGTAAGCTGCTCCGTCCAGCCCCTCCACTCCTCTAACGGCTTAGCTCCAAACCGTTTGGTTAGATCAAAGGTTTGAATGACAAAAGATTCTGAGTCCAACCTATTACCCCGCTGGGTTAGTTTGGAAGGGTCTCCGGCTTTTATGATCGAACGAATTTTCTCACGGTTCTTAAAGCTTCTAGGAACTCCCCTCCCCTAGTTGTTATTTTGTAAAGGCTCTTATCACTTATATTTTCTTCTCTCAAAAGCCCTCGTGACACTAGAAGCTTTACAACTCTCTTCGTCCTGTCAACTGGCATTCCTGCGCCATAGGAGATTCTTGTGATTGGGCAAGCGCCTTTTCTTCTAACAGTCTCCAAGATATCGATGTAAATCTCGTATCTGGTTCTTTTGCCCAAATCCTTCACATTACTTTTTCAGATTGGAGGAGATGGGAGCTTCTCGGTTTTCCGTGGCTCCTTTGTAAAGTAGACATCTTCCTCTCTTCTTAAATCTTCTGTGTATTGGACGTCACCCATTATTCTGCAGCCGCTCTCCAAGTATATCCTCTTTGCGTAGATGTTTCTTGCTTTCGACTTTTCTTCCATTGTCAACGAATCTGCATAGATGTCCTCAGCTTCGGATCTTTCTCTAAGCAGAACCTCCTGAGCGACAACGACTCCGTGGATTTTGCCTCTAGCGCCTATTTCAACACGTGCTGCCTTGACACCTTCAACGGTCTCTATTACCCCTCCAACTCTCACTGAGTCTTTGGCCTCAGCTCGTCTAGCCTCCAGTGAGCCGCCGACGTTTATTGACTCAGCCTTCAACTCCTCGCCAGTTTTAGCGGTTCCTCCCACGTTCAGTTTTCCAGTTAGTTCAAGCTTTTTCCCTACGTCAAGTTTGCCGCCCACATCGATTTCTTCTCCTTCGGCGTTTCCGCTTATCTCAACAACGCCGCCTACGTCGATATCCGAAAATTTCAGGTCTCCTTC
>Ga0315309_1001935_pt1 | contig 12259 bp, 7 predicted proteins | sample TDP4_MG_FD_203080 | JGI IMG/M metagenome (GOLD analysis project Ga0315309, IMG submission 203080) | Freshwater sediment microbial communities from Lake Towuti, South Sulawesi, Indonesia - TDP4 | ecosystem: Environmental > Aquatic > Freshwater > Lake > Sediment | place: Indonesia: South Sulawesi...
AGACCGCAGGCCAGATCCACCAAGAGGCGAAGGAATGTAGCGGCATGTTGATGAAGAAGTAGATCCATGGGAAGATCAGGGCGAAGAGGACCATTGTTATCTTTAGTGACGGTTTAGTGACTTCTCTTGTGGCTGACATTTTTTTCTCCTCTGCTTAGGGGGCATTTATAGTAGTATAAAAGCTTGTGATATTAAATTACATAAAATTCAATATATTTATATTAAGCGTAAATGGCAAGGATAGCCCGACCAGGGGATGTTTACCAGGAATTCTGCAGCGGTTGCTGTGATTTCTGCTCTGATCGTTGTAGCGTCCTTCTGTTGCACTGTCAGAGCCCAGGAGACCGCCTTCCCGAAGCCCGAATTCGACATGGACCTCATCGCATCGTCGGTCATGGAACTATCGAATTTCGGGACCAGGGTTACGGGGTATCCCGGTTGCGATGGTGCCGCCGATTACATCGCCGATCAATTCATGACTCTTGGGTTGTCGGTGACGCGGCAGACCTACAATGCAGCCATACCCTACGACTTCGGCTCCCATGTGACGCTCATGTCGGCAGGCATGGCGCCGAGGGTGGTTAAGGCATACGCGGTGTGGCCGAACCTTGTGCAGACCTCAATGACCGATCGATCCTCACCGCCAAACGGGCCGTTGGTTTATGTGGGCGGGGGCTCCTTGGCCGAGATGAACGGGAAGAGGATCGAGGGCTCGATCGTGCTCATGGACTTCAACAGCGGATCCAACTGGTTGTACGCCGCCGAATTGGGCGCAAAGGCCGTGATATTCCTGGGGACGAGATCGACCGTCGCCAACGAGGCGCTGTCCAAGTTCCTCAATACCCCCGTTCACTTCCCAAGGCTCTACGTTACGCCCGAGGACGGGGACCTCCTCAAGGACGCGGCTGCATCGGGGGGCACGACGGTCGAGGTCGCCGTCAACATGCGCTATGTCTCGAGGCAGGCACAGAACATCCTGGCCGTCCTGAACGGGACGACGCTTCCGAACGAGGCGATAGTCATCATGGCCCACTACGACGATTGGTTTGCCGCGCCTGGGATCGCCCCCGGCGCAGATGAGGCAGTCAGCATGGGAGCGTTGCTGGCACTGGCGAAGTACTTCAAGGGAAATAGGCCCGCTCGGACGATATGGTTCGTCGCCCTCTCGGGGCATTATGAGGCGTTGGTCGGCGCGAGGGAGTTCGTCGAGTCCTTCTTCCTCAGCCCAAGGGTGATGAGCGGGGACTTCAAGATCTGGGTCTGGGAGGGACTCGACCTCTCAACGGATGGCGACGGGGTCGCGGCGGTCAACCAGGGCGACCAATACTTCTACGGGAGCACGGGCCTGATCCAGCGGTGGAAGACCTGGTTTGAGGGGGAGATCTTCGACGTCATAGTGCCGAAGCTCGAGCGCTCGATGGGCAAGAGCTACAGCGTCCAGGATGCCTTTCAGTCTCCGTATGGCTGGTGGGGGACGATTTACGGCGGCTTCTCCCTCGACTCGGAGGCCCCCGCGACGGCCAATGCGCTCAGCTTCACGCTGAAGACCAACGATGTCCAGAGGCAGCGCTGGTATACGCCCCAGGATGTGGCGGAGAACGTCGACCTCGATATGCTGATGCCACAACTCGAAGTGGCCTGGGCTATCGCGTACGAGCTCGCCAACATAGGCGAGATGGGCATCCCCTGGAGCGCAACCATGCCGATGCGTTTCTACTACGGCTCCGCTGGGGCGAACATTGTCGGATTCATCACGGCCAGGGGGGTGGTACAGGCGTACAACATCTCCAGGGCTTGGTACAGCCCAGTGCCTGACTTGATTGTCACGGCCACCCTGAATTCGCCGATCTCCAATCCGTATCCCTTCGTGACAATGGTCACGATAGCGGATGAGCGGGGCGACTTCGAGTTCCACGGCCTGAGCAATTATGGAAGCGGAGGGCCCTTCACCCAGGGATCGAATGCGGCGACATGGTACTTCAACGCCTACGGCTTCGATCCCGAGAAAGGCGTCATCGCCTACGCCCCCGATAATGGCCAGTATGGGACCCAGCAGATCATCAACGGGTTCGCGATGACCCAGGAGACCACGAACGTCACGACGATCGTCTTCAAGTGCAGCAGCGCAGTCCTGTGGGGGCTGATAGACCCGAGGGGCATGCGGCCTCTGGCGACTGTCGACCCTCGCTTCGGGAATGGAATCCAGTCGAGCGTCCCGGCCAGCATCACGGTATACGACTTCCAGACCGTCAGCCAATTCCTCTTCTGGGGCACATTCATGAACCTCTACGACCCGGTCGGGATGATCTTCATCCCACCTGGGACGAGGTTCATGGCCATCTATCGTGTGGGGCCCGATCTGAGCATAGCTGGGATCCTGATCAACGCCTCACTCGTGATGTCCGAGGGCGAGGGATACTACGCAGGGAAGGGCACGCAACTATCGATCATCAGCACCCAGTATCAATTCCTGAAGGACGCCTTTTACCTGACCCAGGGGAGGTACGGGAGGCTCAGCTCAGCTTACGTCAGGAGCGCCTTCTCCGAGGAGTTCCTGACAAATGCGATGGATAGGTTCACGATGGCCAGCGAGGCGATTGAGGCCTCGAATTATTCGGACGCGGCCTCAAAGGTGAACTTGGCATGGTCATGGAGCATCCAGGCCTACCAGAATACGATGTCGACCATATTCGACACGCTGAGCGTGAATGCTGTCTTCTTCCTCCTCTTCATCGCCTTCGCCTTGGTCTCCGAGCGACTCATCTTCCAGGCCAGTGGCCTGAGGCGATTCGTGACGACCGGCCTTATCATCGGTTTGCTGATGGTCGTGTACTACTTCACCGAGCCCGCTGTGCGCGTTGCCCAAAATTTCTTCATGAATCCGCTCAGCACGCTCCTCGTGCTCACGTTCCTGATCGTGACGGCGCTGTTCATGAGCGAGGCCATGGGGCTCCTGAGGACCATAAGGAGCAAGACCATGGGGGAGCACTTCGCCGAGAGCACGACTGGGGCCACATCGCTCGTCGCGTTCTCGGTCGGATGGCAGAACCTCAGGAAGAGGAAGATGAGGACGGGCCTCGTGATGACGACCATCGTCATAGTGACGTTCTCGATGATGGCCCTCACCTCGTCATATCCTGCCCCGAGGATCAGCTACTCCAATGTCATCGGGGGAGCGCCAACATACCAGGGGGTGCTCCTGAGGGCCCCCCAGTGGATCCCGGCCGTGACGGGCGGGGCCGGGGTGACGTCGACGACAGGAGTCCAGGCGGTCTCCCTTGGCCCCTGGATGGTGAACGTGATAGAGGAGCTGGCTGGCCACGAGGCGTTGATCAGCCCGCGTTACTGGATATACCCGCAGTCACAGGCAGGAAGGAAGGTCGCCACGAGCCTACTGGCATCGTCGAACAGGTCATACGACATATCGGCCATCATCGGCCTCTCGGAATTAGAGGCGAAGATATTCGATTATGAGGCCGGGATTATCGACGGGACATGGCTCGTGAAGGGGCTCGGCGGCGTATGCCTGATACCGCGACAAGCGGCCGAAGCCCTCGGCGTCTCGGTGGGAGATGGCATCAACGTGATGGGGTTGAGGCTCAAGGTCATCGGAATCTACGAGTCCTCAATACTCAACCAGATCAACGACCTAGACGGGTTCCGCATCGCCCCCGACGATCCCAATAGGATCCAGTTCATCCTTCAGGGGGTTACGCTCTCAACATCATATTCGCCCCTCAGCTGGGATCAGGTCATAATCATACCAGAAGCGATTGCCAAGGATCAGAAGGGCTACCTCGTGAGCATCGCGGTCAAGATACAGGACGCCGCGACGCTAATAAAGGTGACGGATAACCTCGCGCCGATCCTATACTACACGCTCTTCTACACTTCCGATGGCCAGAGCGTCCAGTCACCGAACCTCAACGTCCAATATGGCGCGACTGGCTGGATCTACTCGCTCGGGCCGATCATAATAGGAGCCTTCACGATCCTGAACACGATGTTGGGGAACATAAAGGAGAGGACCCGCGAGATAGGCATCTACAGTTCAGTGGGGGTATCGCCGAGCAGCATAACCGTGATGTTCTTCGCGGAGGGCATAATCTACACGTTGGCCGCCTGCGTCATCGGTTACATCCTCGGGATGGTCGCAAACGTCTACCTGATAATCAACCACCTGCTGCCCGAGACGTTCATAACGAATTCGTCGTCCTTCTCAACCCTCATAATCGTGGGATTGTCCTTCGCCTTCGTCATGATATCGGTGATCTACCCAGCCCGCATCGCCTCCCGCATGATCACGCCCTCGCTCGAGAGGAAGTGGAGGATGTCCACGAAGGCCGTGGGCGATGCGTGGGCCCTCCCATTGCCGTTCACGATGCAGAACCTATCCGAGGCCAAAGCGGTGTTGCGCTATCTGGCTGAATACTTCGAGTCGAGGAAGGCCGACAACCCCGATCCGTTCATAGTCAGGGATCTGGCCATCGATGACGTGCAGAACAAGCTGATGGTGAACATGGCCCTCAAACCCCTCGAGGCGGGCGTCGTACAGAGCCTGGAGATGACCCTCGTCCAATCGAGCCTCGGGACGCGCATCAACCTCGACACGATCGCCAGGAGGCTCTCTGGCAACAGGGACACCTGGACGGCCGTGACGCCGGGGGTCGTGGACATACTACGAAAGCAGCTCCTGATGTGGAGGGGCCTCTCGCCCCAGCAGAGGGAGATATACATGAGGGCGGGTGATTCGACATGATGTCGACCGAACGGGCGGAGTACAAAAAAGGCTTTACGTGGAGATCCACACTGGCTCTGGTATTCTCCTCGGCCATCATCCTCCCCGTTGGCATCTACATGCAACTCGTCTCGGGCATCTACATCTCGGGTGCTGCAATCTACATCACCGCTATACTCTTTGCGGAGATGTCGATCCTGTTGGGAGCGCCGCTAACGAAGCAGGAGATCTTCATCGTCTTCTCGATGGCCGGCACGGCCGGCACGACGGCCTCTTTCATGGGTTGGATCTTTAACGAATACTACCTAAGCTCGCCGATCGCTGCGGCCTTTACCGATACATTCACGGGCAAGCCGCTCCCGGAGGCCATACCGTACTGGTGGGCTCCACCATTATCGTCCGGTATGTACGTAGCCCGCTCATTCTTCAATCCAGCGCTTGCCATCCCACTCGCCATCGCGATAATCAACGGTGGCTTCCTGTGGATAACCCAGGAGATCGCCCTGACGATGCTCTCGGCCTACATCTTCACCGAGGTTCAACCCCTCCCGTTCCCATTAGCAGATGTAAGTGCCCAACTCGTCACGACGCTTGCGGAGAGGCCAAGGGCAAAGATGCAGACTTTCGTGGTCGCCACGATAATAAGTTTCGTCATCAGTTTCGTCATGTACGGCATACCGGTGCTCGCCCAAGGTGGGTTGGGGATATTGAACTTCTACATCATACCCATACCGTGGATCGACTTCACAACGGGATACTACGGCATAGAGAAGGTACTGCCAGGCGGCATGCTTGGATTCGCCACGGATCCGACGATATTCGCGACGGGATTCATACTCAACGTCAGCCTCCTAGTCTACATCACCATCGGCTCCCTAGCCATATGGCTGGTCGGAAATAATCTGGCGCTAACGGTCTTCGGGAACTCGTTTCCAGGATGGGTTCAGGATTACCATGCGGGCATGAACATATCGGCAATATTACAGAGATCGATACTGAGGATATGGTTATTCCCCTATGTTGGCTTTGCGCTTGCCCTGACCGTGATTACGATCGTATCAAGTCGGAAAAATATCGTGGAATCGATCAGATCCCTGTCCAAGGCATCGGCCGCGAAATCGAGGAGGGAGAAGGGATACTTCTCTCTTAGGACAATACTGATCATGTACTTCGTTGGTACGGGCGGCTCTGTGGCCATGTTCTACATGTTAGTCCCTGATTTCCCGATATGGATTACGATATTATCCACGATGGGCCTCGGGCTGGCCTTCACGCTCGCGTCGACGCGAAGTATAGGTGAAGCTGCGACTAGCATTGCTCCTGGACAGGCCTGGTACATGGTGGTACTTTTCTCAGGATATCCAAAGGTTGATGCCTTTCTCTTCTCACCCAACATCGGCGGATCTTCTGCGCCGGGCTGGGTACAGTCCCTGAGGACGGCGGAGCTGACGCAGACTCGACCCATGGATTTCTACAAGGCCTATCTCGTCGCTGCCATCCTGTACAACGTCTTCAGCTTCATATACGTCCAGTTCTTCTGGTCGATATCCCAGATACCATCTGCCCTCTTCCCTTACACGGTCCTCTTTTGGCCCTCACAGGCCATACAGCAGAGCCTGTTCTTCTCGAGGCAGATCGCCGCTAACACACAGCTTTTCCTGTATTCCTTCGTAGCGATGTCGATTGTCGGTATTGCAGGCGGGATGCTGCCCAGGGTCGGTATACCGTTCAGCTTCCCGGGATTGGTCGCGGGAACGATGACGATAGTCCCGTTCGCACTCTCACAACTCCTCGGAGGGCTAATCGGCAGGTACGTCATAAGGCGCCTGACCCCTGTGGGATGGTGGGACGCCAACAAGGCGGTCGTAGTTGCAGGCATAGGAACTGGAGAGGGCCTCGTGGTTGGGATATTCGCGGGACTGGTTCTCATGATGAGGTCGGTCTGGACGCTGCCATTCTAAGGCTCCGATGATATACAAACTCGGCAAAGGATTGTAAAAGACATATAGCCGTAAGAAGTGGGAGATGCGATGAGTCGCTGGGATTTCCATCTCAAGATAGATGGTCGGTTCCTCTCGTGTACGCTCCGCGATCCCCCAAGGCCTTCGGGCATCTGCATCCTCTACCTCCACGGTTGGGGGGGCGACAGGGAGACCTTGGGGTGGCTCCTTGATTACCTTTGCGACCAGGGCCACCACGTGCTCAACTTCACCCAACGTGGGTTTAATGGATCCGAGGGAGGGAGGGAGCTTTCGAGGTGGCTCCCGGATGCGGCTGCCATCGTCGACTACATCGCGTCTACGCGACTTGAACCATGGGTTTGTGGCCTCAGCACAGGGGGGAGCCTGGCGATAGCGCTCAGCGCCTCCAAACCTGAAGTGAGGGGCTGCGCATCCCTTTCGCCCTTCGCTTCATTTCCGCGCCTCTTCAACGATAGGCCGGACCACAGGGCAACGTTGGAGAGGACCTTCGGCGATCTCGATGCTGGCATAGCGGATCTGAATGCAGAGGTTGTCGTTCGCAGGATCGCGCCGAGACCCCTGCTGCTCGTTCACGGTGACTCCGATGATGTGATACCAACGGATCACTCCAGGTCATTATATGATAAGGCGGGTGAACCTCGTCGACTCTGCGTCATGAGGGGGGCGAATCACGTCTTCTCGAACATCCGCCAAGAGGACCTTTGCAGACTTGTGAGCGAATGGATCGTAGAAAGTAGGAAAACGACCGGATCCTAATCACCTTGCTTAATATATTCATGAACGACGTATGGCATGAGGCTAGAGAGCCCACTTCGCGACCTTGTGAACGGCCTCTATTATGTCCTCGGCATCTTCCTTAAGTAGTTGGGGACTGACATCGATGTGGACCGCCCTCCCCAACAGCTCGAGTGTCCTCGGACAGGTCTTCTCGGTAAATCCCGTCCTCTTTACGATGCTCTTCCAATATACGTAGATGTGGCCATCGGGATTTCCTGGTCGATATAGCACGAACGAATCTACGTTCTCGGCCTCGAGCGCCTCTGAGAACTTGACGGCCTTCTCGGGCGTCTCGACGAAGAAGATGAGGCATACGCCGGTATCGCCCTCCGGATCGGGCAGTTCCCTGAACTCCAGCCCCCCGACATCCCTTATCCCCCTCTTTATCCTGTCCTTGTTCCTCCTCATCATCCCCACTATCCTGTCCACCTTCTTCAGCTGCTCACGCATGATGGCGCCCGTTATCTCGTTCATCCTGAAGTTCAGGCCAATGATCGGCTCCTCCGTTATCCCACCTCTCCCGACGCCGACGACGGACGCGCAGTCCTGGGCCATCTGGCAGCGCTGCCTGATGGCGTCATCGCTCGTCACGACGGCTCCGCCCTCGCCGGCCGTCACGATCTTATTCAACTGGAAACTGAACGTCCCGACGTCGCCCATCGATCCGAGCTTCCTGCCGTGAAAGCTCCCGCCGCAGGCCTGCGCGCAATCCTCGATCACCTTGAGGCCGCGCCTCCTCGCCAGGGCCACTATCTCATCCATCCTGCTCCCCACCCCCCTCATGTGGACGGGCATGATGGCCTTCGTCCTCTCCGTGACCTTGCCCTCAACGCTCTCTGGGTCGAGGGTCAGCGACCGGTCGACGTCCGCGACGACGGGAATCCCTCCATGTGCAGCCACTGTTACGGCCGAGGATATCCAGGTGTAGGCCGGAAGGATGACCTCATCCCCTTGCCCAATGCCGGCCCCAGCTATGGCGCAGTACAACGCGCCCGTCCCGGAGCTCACCCCTATGGCGTGCTTCGTGCCGATGTATTCGGCATACTCGCCCTCAAACGCGTTTACGGCCCCTTGGAACTTCGGCCCATAGTACCTGAAGAGCGATCGGCTCTCGAGGATCCTCAGGACGGCGCGCTTCTCCTGATCGCCGATCATCATCGCGCCTGGGAACATCGGCGGAAGGCGTTTTTTCCTGACAGGCTTCCCGCCGTTGATGGCCGGTTTTTCACTCATGCTCTCGGCCGGTAGAACTTGATGATATAAGGACTTGGCCGATCCCGCATGACCGAGGCGATTGAAAAGGCCCGCAAATCGGCTGATGGCCCTCGGGGACCCTTGGGCTCAGCCCTTCTTCCCGTCTATGACTACGCCCCTCCCCTGTATGATCTCGAACACATATGTGGACGGTTGGACGTCCGTCCACCGCATCTTCGGGATCGTCAGGGTCCTCGAGTAGCCGTCCTTGTTCTTCTCTAGGTCGAGCACTATGACCCCTGAGGCGAGGAACTCCTCGACGCCGTACCTGCTCAGCGAATTGGTCGAGTGCGTCGGTACTTCCGATGTCAGCACGTTCGTCGTGTTCAAATTGTCCTCGATGCTCAGCACGAGCGCCCTGACGTACTCCCTCACGAGGGGGATATCGTCCAACCTCCCTATCAGGGGGGCGATCGGATCTATCGCCAACCTCCTGGCGCCGATGTCCTTTGACCTGTCGACGAGTTGCTTCATGGTGCTCTCAAGCCTCTTCTGGGGGTTCTTGTTCCAACGGTCGAAGGCGAAGAACTTCCTGACGGGGAGGATGAACAGCCTCTTCTTCTGTATGCATTCGTAAAGGTTCCAACCGAACCTCATGGAGTCGTCCATCAGCGTCTCCGGCTTCTCATCGACCGTTACGTAGATCCCGGGTTCGCCGTTGTTCGCCCCATGCAATAGGTATTGTAGCGAGAAGATCGTCTTGCCGGTCCCGGCCTTGCCTGAAACGAGGTAGGTCTTTCCCCGCTTGAATCCGCCGCCTAGGATGCTATCGAGTTGTTCGTTCCCAGTCGAGACCCTGTTGGCAGTCGGTGGGAGGGGGGTCCCACACTCAGTGCAGAATCTGAAGCCAAATGGTATTGTGCGGCTACACCCTGGGCAGGGTGTTCCTTGCTCCATGATTCATACACCGGGCTTAATTATGGTTAGAGGTGAGTTTAACCCCCTTATTAATTCTTAGTTCACATCGGTGAATGCGGGATTTAGGCCCGTAAACCTTCATGCCTGTAAATTAATATTTTGCCGTTGAAGGCCCAAAACTCCTTTTTTTCGCCCTAACTGAGGCCCTCAGGACCTAGAGTCTCGTAAGGCCGACCTTGTGTGGCATTCAGCGGGAGGGCCCTTCAGCGCGCTGCCTCTGGCCCACGGGCCGCTGGCCTCGCCGTCCACTTCAGCTTCGATCGCGTCCTGCCCATTTTAAGGTTATGACGGCACTTTGAGCTGCAGAACCAGTAGACGGAACCGTCGTTGCGCACGAACATCAGCCCCGTCCCCTGCAGGAATTCCCGGCTGCAGAAGGTACAAACCCTCTTGGAAGGCAAAGGTCCCCGCCCGGCTACTTTACTCTCCTCGCTTCCCTATCGGTGTCCCTGAGCAGCAGTATGTCCCCGACCTTCGTCGGGCCCTTGACGTTCCTGGTCATCACGCGTCCCCTGTCCTTCCCTTCGAGGATCCTGACCCTGACCTGAATGATCTCACCCGTCACGCCTGTCCTCCCAAGTATGTCCACTATCTCCGCGGTTGTCGACTCCTCAGGTTGGCCCATCTCTCACACCACGAAAACGCCGGGCTACTTCCTCAGCGCCTTTATCCTTTGGACTACGGCCTCCAGTTCCTTCTCCGCCCTGCCTGGATCGATTATGCAGACGGCCGCGGTCGAGACCTGAAGTCCGACGTAGCTCCCCAAGAGCTTCTTCTCGGGAACGACGATATACGGGACGTCCCTGTCCTTGCAGAGGAGCGGGATGTGGAGGACGATCTCGATCGGATCTGTATCCTCGGCTATGAACACGAGCTTGGCTATGCCCCTCTCGATGGCCTTCGTTGCCTCGTTCGTCCCCCTCTTGGTCTTGCCGGTCTCTGAGGCCGTCTTCAGCGTCTCGTAAGCGGATTCCACTAGATCCCTGGGTGGCTCATAGTCCGCAGTTGCAATCTTTCCCAAATCATCACACCTTGGACTCGCACGCGGATGGTTGGGATTGCCTGCCGTTATAAAACGTTTCGCTATCTGCTGGCACCTCGGCTCGTCCTCGAGGTCGCCTTACAATGGGGCACCGCCCTACCTGTGGGCGAAGATGAACGTCGGCCTCTCGCCTTTGGCGTCCAGCCTGCAGAAGCCAAATCTCTCGAACTGGACGATCTCGCCAACGTTCAGGATCGAGATCGACCTCTCGGCAAGGCCCGAGACCCGGGGCAGGCTCTGCTCGTTGAACCCCTCCCCTATGAAGAGCGGCCCTGGCACGATGACGTCCGTGGCCACATTGTCATCCGTGACCCACTGCAGCTTCGGGACTCCATCGATGAGTTCCCGGCTGAGGTACCTCGCGCTCATCCCCTCGACGCCGACCTCCTCGACGACGACGTTGTACAGGTCCTTCAGCCTGATCGTATCGCCTTCCCTCAGGCCCCTCAGGTCATCCTTCGCGATGTAGAAGTGGCCATCCACGTGCACCTCCCTCTTGCCGAGATCCTTGTCAGGATGGTTACTGAGCAGGATGTCCAACGTCGGTGAGCCGGAGACCGAGAGCGGGATCGGCTGAGGCACGAAGTAATACCTCTTCGTGACCGGATCCAGCACCTTCCTGTTGACGGAGAAGAGCAGGTCCCAGTCGTATTCCTTCCTGGTGAAGGTGAAGGCCATGTATGATATCGTGAAATCCCTTATGGCCTCTGGGACTATGCCCCTCCTCATGACGCCCTCGACCGTTGGGAGCCTCGGATCGTCCCACCCCGAGACCTTCCTGTCCTCGACGAGTGGCCTCAGCTTCCTCTTCGCGAGGGGGGTGCCTTGGAATGTGAACCTCGAGTATTCCATGATCGTGGGGCTCCTCAATCCGAGGAGCTCCCTTATCTTATTCTGGAGCTCGTCCCTGGGGGCGAACTCGCTGCTCCTGAGGACGTGCGTTATGCCGCAATTCGCATCCTCTATGGCCACGGCCAAATCGTACGTCGGCCAAACCCTGAACCTCGATCCTGTCAGGGGATGCGGGTGGTCGAGGATCCTGAATAGCACTGGGTCGCGCATGACGTAATTATTGCTCGCCATGTCCCCCTTCAGCCTCAGGACCGCCTCCCCCTCCTTCAGCCCCGAGAGCATCCCATTCCAGAGCGATGCCGCCTCCTCCCTCACCATGTCCCTGTGGGGACACCCAATTCCCTTCGCCCTGAGCCCCCTGAGATCGGTTACGGGACACGTGCAGACGTATGCCGCCCCCTTTGCGATGAGGCCCTCGCCATGGCTGTAGTATGATTCGATGTCATCGGAGTTGTTCTTCTCGTAATCCCATATGATGCCGAGCCACCTGCATCCGGACCTGAAGCTCTCGTAATACCTCTTCCTGGCCTTCCTCGGGTCCGTGTCCTCGAACCTCAGCCACACCTTCCCATCATACATCCGCGCGTAGAGGAAGTTGAGGGTGAACGCCATCGCGTGTCCCAGGTGCATGTAGCCGCTCGGCTCAGGGGGGAGCCTCGTAACGACCTCCCCCATCACGGCCCCAGGCAAAGGGGG
>Ga0315309_1001936_pt1 | contig 12256 bp, 24 predicted proteins | sample TDP4_MG_FD_203080 | JGI IMG/M metagenome (GOLD analysis project Ga0315309, IMG submission 203080) | Freshwater sediment microbial communities from Lake Towuti, South Sulawesi, Indonesia - TDP4 | ecosystem: Environmental > Aquatic > Freshwater > Lake > Sediment | place: Indonesia: South Sulawesi...
AGATCCCGCGCCCCGACATGGGCCCCGAGGAGCTCGCCATGGTCGGGTCCTGGAGGCGATGGGCCGACGCCGTGATCCTCGAGGACCACCAGGTCACGATCGTCGAGGCGGCCATCAGGCCGGACCCGGGGAAGATCAGCCAGCTCGAGCTCTACGCACGGCTGCTGCCCCACACGCCGGAGCTCGAGCCATGGCGCGACCGCCCGGTCAGGCTCGTCCTCCTCTACGCCATCGAGGACCCGGCGACCGTCGCCCTGGCCAGGGAGAAGGGGATCCTCTGCATAGAGTACAAGCCGCCATGGCTACCGCAGTACCTCTCCCTCCTCCTCCCCCGAGAACGACGCGGAGTCAGGACATGAGGCCGAAAACGATGTCTCGACCGACTGAGACAATTCGAGGCCCTTCGAGACGATTCGAAGCTTCGAACATTTTCGAACCGGCTCGAACTGGCCCGATCGGGAACAGCCCCGCACCCGCGAAAATTGTCGACACTGAGTCGATCGATTCGGCGCCGAGATTTTTCAGGGGAGGGGCGGAGTTCGACTTTTCGTATGGTTTCGAACTGGTTCGAATCGATTCGAAGTGGGATTCGAACCCACGGCGGAGGCCCTGGCCGTGGCCGTGACGCGGAGGCTGCCCGGGCCCTACGAGATCCTGGACCTGGCCGACCGGGAGACGGTCAGGCTGAGGATCGTGGCGTGGGAGCAGGGCACCATGGTGATCGCTCCCCGGTATCCGGGAGCTCCGGCCGAGAAGGAGGTGGACGCCCTGCGGGTCCACCTGGCGGCGGGGGTGAAGCCCTACCCGCCCCAGTACTACGACATAACCAGCAAGACGCTTCAGGCGCAGCTGCTGCCCTACCTCCTCGAGCGGGGCTACGACCGCTTCGAGTACGCCGTAACCAAGTTCGGGGTGGCGCCAAAGGCGCGGTTCACCCTGGAGCGGACTACTCGGGCCTGAGGGCCGGCGGGGGCTGCGCCGCGGGCCTGGCCCCGTAGTAGGCCTGGAGCGCGGCGTAGACCGTCTCCATGGCGTCCTCCGGGGGTCCGAGCTGGCTGGTGAGGTACCTCGCGAGGTCGCGGCAGCCGTCGCAGACGTGCTGGATCACGACCTGGCCCCGGGGCTTCTTGTACCCGCAGAGGAGGCACTGGCTGTAGGCCACGAGGTCCCCGGGGACGGCGGCCGGGATCTCCGGCTCGACGCCCTTCGCCTCGGCCTCGGCCTTCGCCCGGGCGATCTGGTCGACCCGGTTCTGGACGAAGACCCGGAAGGTGCCCGTGTCCCAGGCGAGGTTCACGGCCGTCTTGAGGCCGTCGTGGACCTCGTAGGGGGTAGGCAGGTTGAGGGCGATTTGGACGTGGGTAGGCGTCAGCCTCTTCTCCCTGAGGGCGCCGACGACGTCGTCGGGGAGGTCCTGGAGGCCCTCGATGAACCCGATCCACCGCCGGCTCCAGGGGAAGATCCTCTCCAGCTCCTCATCCGTGGAGCCCAGGGACCTGAGCCGCCGGATGGCCCCGGCGATGCTGACGTACTCGTACGAGCCCCTGGCGACGTTCTCGATTATGTTCATCACCAGGCCGAGTTTTTCATCGGCCGAGACGACCTTGACCTGGACCTCGAGGGCGCCCTGGTCCGCCAGGGCCTGGAGCCGGCTCTTCCCGGCGATGAGCTCGTAGCCACCTTCACCCACCTCCCTGACCACGACGTCCTGGACGACGCCGACCGCGCGGACAGTGCTGGCCATCAGGGCCCTCTGATCCTCGTCGAGGATGCTGCTGACCCTGACGTCGGGGATCCGGATGGATCCCAATGGTACCATTCTCAGCTCAGGCATGGGTCCTCCACTGGCTCACGTAGGGCCTGCGGGATATTTAAAACGGCTCATTTCGAGGCCCCCGGAGGCCATGAAAAACGGCGAGCGCGGAGCGATCGGGGCCGATGGAAAGGAGCCCAGAAACGGTCCCCGATATGTACATAACACTATATACAGGTTGGGAGGTGTACGTGTGGGGGTGTATCCATGGGTGTGAAGACCATCGTGGAGGACTCGAGTCTATGGCCAGAGCGGGTGCGCGGGCTCCAGACCGAGGGCTACAACCGCTTCCGGATTTTTCTGCATGGCAGCCGGGAGCACGGGGCGAAGGGCCTCGAGGCGGGGAAGGCCCTGATCCGGTGCTGGAGGGAGTGACGTGAAAGACGTCGAGGGCCTGGAGAGGGCCCTGAGCCTGGTCGAGGAGCTCATGGAGCTCTTCGAGGATTCGAGCCCTCCCGGGCCTAAGTTCAAGGTGGGGCTGATTCCTGTCTACGATGGGGTGATGCACGAGATCAGGGACGGCCTCTGGGAGCGGTTCCTCGAGGCCAGGGCGGAGCCGCGGACGCCGGGCATCTGGAAGATCGTCGTCCGGTTCGAGAGGCTATAGGACATGGTCCTGGAGAGGGCCCTGGCGAAACTGGAGGCGAGGCCTTGATCTACGCCGTCGTGTTCTTCAAGGACGGCCAGCCCTCGGGCGTGGTGTCGAAGGAGGGACACGCCTTCGTGACCTGTCACCTGTTCGAGGAGCTGGAGAAGGCCCGGGAGTACGCCGACATGGTCGGAGAGATCCTCGACTACAGCGGCAAGGTCTTCAGGGAGATCGAGGATTGCGCGCGACGCCGGCAGTGAAAGAGGCGGAACTCCTCGCGGTCCTGAGGAGGCTGCGGGACCTGAGGCGATGGGCCTTGGAGAGGAGGATGGATCCCTGGGCGTTTAGACAGGCCTTGATCATCACCATGGAGATCGACAAGGAGGCGGCCATGCTCCACGGACGGAGGTCCGAGGACCTGGAGGCCTTCGACCGGGAGGCCAGGGAGGGCGCCCGCGCATGGATCCGGGAGGGAAAGAAGTGACGGCGGAGGACGTGGGCGAGCGGATCCGGCGCTTCGACGAGCTCGTGGAGAGGGCCGCCATGGCCCACGAATGGACCTACTGCGCGAAAGTGAGGATGCGAAGGCTCACGGAGAAGCTCCGGGGCGAGGAGTGCGTCCCATGCATCCAGTTCGTCGTGAATGGGGGGAGCTGCGACCCCCTTTGAGCCCCCTGAAGGCCGCCAGGCCCGGCGTGAGGCACCGGTGCCGGACGTGCGCAAGTGGAGAGGACCTAGGCAACCGCGTGGTCTGCCGGGTGTGGGGGATCGAGATATGGGAGCCGGACGAGCCCCGGTACTGCCGGACGTGGGAGTCGAGGGGCCAGGCACGGCTCTGATGGCACCATCCTCGGAGCGGCGCCACCGGATCCAGGGATCCGAGGTCCCCGCCGTCGCCCGCGCCGTCTGGGAGAGGCTCAGCCAGCTCGTCGACGCCAGGCGGGACCAGGAGGAGGCCGAGCTCCTCTACCGGGTGCTCCACCGGCTGACCATCCACCGACCAGGGCAGCCGAACTACGGACGATTCTCATGGGCCAGGGCGACGTCGCTCCTCGTCGACTCTCGCGAGGAATGGTACCATTGACCTCCATGGCGATGAATGGTACCATAAAACACGTGTGGCCTACCTGACCTCGGTCCAGCCCCTGAGCCAGGGACACCTCTCACACTCGGCGGCCGAGACGCCGCGACCCCACCGGCTACAGGCAATGGTACCATTCTGGGCATGTACACGGTAGGCGCTCTCGCATACCGGGACCCTACCCACGAAGGGAACCGGAAGAGGAAACTTCCACTTAGAACGGGGCGCCCCGATGAAGTTATGCGTCACCTGTATGACGGCGGGATTGGGGGCCCCGACCGTAACTACGCCGAGCTCGTCGCCCTTCAGAGCCGCATCGATGAGGGCACCCAGCAGATGACACGTGGTAGTCTTGTGCCTCTTACAGAGCGCCTTGAACGGCTCCCACTGATCCCGGCGAACCTGGATCCCCGTCCGCATGTACCCCTCACGACGATGAACCCTCATGTGAGCCCTCAGGCTCTGCTTAGAGGCCCACGCCCTCCCGCAGACCACACACTCATAGAGCACATCAACCTCAGACAGAAAGACCCCCCACGCTGCCTAGTGCATGCAGGCCCAATGCCTTAACATAATAGAATCACTTTTTTTAAAACTACGCACATCGAAAAATCCGAGTTACTCTCATCGAGTGAGAGAGTCTCAGATGGTGAGGATGTGGGCTTCATAGAATGGTACCATTCTCCACCGCGTGAACAATATGTAGGAGAGCTACCGATGAGAGCTCGACAATCTCCTTATGCTAACGATGTAGACGATGCTAACGCTATGGAGAACGCGGAGAAGCGGACCAGGTACGACGTCGAGGCCGACGTCCTCCAGGTGGCGGGGCAGCCCGGCGGCGCCCACAAGACGAGGATCGTCTACAGGGCGAACCTCAACTTCTCCATCGTCGCCGGCTACCTCGACCGCCTGGAGAGGGCGGGGCTCCTCGCCAGGCGTGGCGACCGCTACGCGACGACCGACGAGGGCCGGGCCTTCCTGGAGAGGTACTACGAGCTCCGGGCCCTCCGGAGGGTGACGGAGGACCCGGAGCTCGGGCTCCTCAGACGGCTCCACGAGCCCGTCTAGGAGGCCTTGCGCTCCCCGGGAGAGGGGCCCGGGGCCTTCAGGATCTCGGCCAGGGCCCTGGCGGTCCTCGTCGCCGGCGCCCTCCGCCCCCCCTTTTTCTCGGCCATGGACGCCTACTCCGCCGCCTTCGCCTCCTCGAGGGCGATCATGAGCTCGACGTCCTCGGGGGCGTAGCCCCTGGCCTCGAGCTCCTCCCGGAGCCTGGCCTCGTCGACGACCTCCTCGCGGAAGGCGCGGAGGAGCGTCGACACCGGCAGCACCGGGACCTTCTCGGGCTCCACGGCCTTCGGCGTCCGGTACTTCCGGATGTAGGCGCGCTCGAGCTCCATCTCGAGGGCCTCGGGGCGGACCAGGACGCCGGCGAGCCTCTCCTCGAGCTCCGCGTCCGTGACCAGGTCCTTCAGGTAGCCGTCGACCAGGGCGTCGACCTGGTCGTCCCTGAAGCGGCGCTCCCCGTCCTCTAGGGCGTCTCGGATGTGGAAGGTGATCCACGTCGCCGGGTATCCCAGGGCCTCGAGGCTCGCCCTGAGCTGGGCCTCGGCGATATATCCCCGGACGTAGTCGCTCTTCAGGTTGTCGCGGAGCCGGTTCAGGTCCGCCATGAACTGGTTCTTCGCCACGGCCTGGGCGACCCTGGGCGCCCACTCGGGGTCGAGGCCGTCCCTGACGAGGAGGTCCTCGAGGCCGGCGACGTCGAGGAGGCCCCACCGGAACATCCACCGGGCGTCGATGGCGCCGGGCAGCCTCCAGGAGATGGCCATCAGGTTCTCGCGCCACTCGGCCGTGAAGTCGTGGTACTTTAGCTGCTCCGCGAGGACGGCCCTCGAGATCAGGCCCCGGTGGTACATCTCGTATAGCTGGCCGACGGGGACCAGGACCCAGTGGGCCGCCCAGTAGTATCTGGCCCAGATCTCCGCGTAGCCCTGGAGGGCCATGTACGCCCCGAACTCCGCGGGAAACTCGGCCTGGAGCTCCGGCCGGGTGAACACCTCGCGGACCGCCATGGTGATCAGGTCCCCGGGGCCGGGGAGGGCCGGGATCATGGCCACGTAGGGCTCCACGAAGTCCTCGCGGACGCCCTGGGCCCTCAGCGCGTCGGCGAAGCCCCCCTCGGAGATCAGGCCCTTCCAGACCATGCGGGTGAGCTCGGCGACGCCCGGGATCCCGTAGGCCTCGGCCAGCAGCCGATCGGCCCACGCCTCGTCCAGGGCGTGGAGCTTCATCCACTGCCTGAGCTCGTCCATGTCCAGGTGTCGCCTCGAGGCCATGGCCACGAGCTCGCCGGGGCCGGGGATCTCCGTGGGCGCCGCCTCGTTCCACCGGTACCGCCACGGCCGGAAGACGCTCGCCTCGAGGGGGACCATGGTGATCGGCTCGAAGACCCCGGGGACGCCCAGGTTGCGGACGAGGGCCTGGGTGACGGCGCGCGCCCCGACTACCTTCGCGGGGTGGGCGAGGTCGATGGCGACGCCCGCGATGTCCAGGGCGAGCATGGCGGCGAGGTCCACCGCGAAGATGGTCGCCGTCCTCGCGGCGAGATCGCCCATCTCGGGGATGCTCGACGCCTCGAACTTCGTGAAGGCCTGGACCCTCTCCAGGTACGCCCTCGTGAAGGCCTGGACCCTCGACTGGAGCTCGGCCTCGGGGCTGCCGGGGCCGATGACGTCCGTGAAGAGGTCGACGATCCCGCCGACGATCGCGCCGATGGTGCCCTCGACGGCTGAGCGTACCGCCCCCAGGACGCCGGCGACGCCGGAGGCGATCGTCCCCAGGCTCTCCAGGATCCAGCCGGTGAAGGCCTGGAGGCCGGATCCGAGGGCCTCGGCGACGCCCCTGAGCGCGTCCTGGACCCAGTTGAGGCCCCCCTCGAGGAGGTCCATGAGCTTCGCCGAGACCTCGCCGAGGAGCCAGGCCCCCGTCGCCGAGAGCTCCTCCCCAACCCACCTGAGGCCGTCGCCGAGGGCCGCGCCCAGGCCGTCCAGGGCGGCCGAGGCCTTGGACCAGAGGTCGTCGAGGCCGGCCTGGATCCTGGCCCAGAGGTCGGCGGATCCCGCCTCGAGCCGGGAGACGACGTCGTCGGCCCACCGCGCGCCCTGTTCGTATAGCTTCCCGAGCTCGACGCCGGCCCAGGCGACGAAGTCGCCCAGGGGCTTCGCCACGTTCACATGGATCCACGTCCCCAGGGAGGAGAGCTGCTCGTTCAGCCAGGCGACTCCCGAGTTGATCCAGTCGGCGACCGGCGCCACGGCCGCGGCCGCGGCCTCGGAGATCCAGTTCCAGAGGTCCTCGAACCAGGCCTGGACGCCGTCGAGGGGCCAGGGCCACCCGGTCACGGCTCAGACCCTCATGCGGATTCGGCCGCCGACTGTCCACCGCTGGATCTCGGCGCGGATCGCCGCGGCGCGGGCCTCCGGCGTGTCCTTCCCCCTGGGGATCCAGACGGTCATGGGGGGGAGGTCCCCGTGCCTGAAGGTGATGGCCACGGTCGTCGCCCTCTCGCCGACCCGGGGATAGGTGACGACCTCCCTCTCCCTCAGGATCTCGACCTCGAGCTCGCCCTCGGCCACGGCCCGGTCACTCCGTCGGGGGCTTGGAGAACTCCGCCGTCATGCCCTCGGCGATGCGGCGGAGGATGTCGGCCGCCTTCTTGTCCTCGCTCCGACAGGCGGCGAGGAGGGCCGCGAAGAAGGCCCGGCTCTCCCAGGCGCCCGGGATGGTCGGGGGCTCCGGCTGACGCTTGCTCACCTCGGATCACTCCCGTCTATTCGGGGGGGCTGGGCTTCTTAAGGCCTCGCTCGACCGCGAGCTGGTAGATGAAGGCAATGAAGAAGGCCTTGAAGAGGACCCAGGCCTCGGCCCAGGTTGGGACGGTGCTGGGCATGCTCGCGCCCATGGCGATGGCGCCGATGAGGGCCGAGTCGAGGAGGATGAACCTCAGGGGCTTCCGGGGGTTCCCGCCCTCCTCCGCCGTGTAGCTCCGGTTGACCATGTCGAGCACGGCGGTCACACCGTGGTGCGGAGGGTGTACTGCACCGTGATGGTCTCGGTGTCCAGGACGGGCTGGCCCGAGGCCAAGACGTCCAGGATGAGGAGGAGGTACCTGGTGCCGCCGACGTTGTCGATGCTCTGCCCCACGACCCCGATCTCGTTGACCGTGATGGTCCCGCCGGAGCCGTTGTACATGGTGCGGCTGATCACCATGTCGACGTTCGAGCCCACGACGGCGGTCGCGGTGAAGCTGGTGGCCCCGTAGTCGAGCTGGCCCGCGCCCACGCCATGGGCGATGAGGGCCGCCAGGGAGTAGGACGTGTTCGTGGGCGTCGTGGTGCCCGTGCCCACCTGGATCCCCATGTAGCCAATGTTGTCCGCGGCGTTCGTCTTCATGAACGGGGCGGTGCCGCCCGTGGGCCTCTGAAGGGTCCGGGCGACGCCCCCCGTGTCGACGGCCCCCGCGGTGTCCAGGTCCTTGAAGGCGCACTCGACGTGGACCAGGTAGTTCTTGACGAAGCTGCGGGAGCGGATCCACCCCGAGTCGCGCCGGAGGCGGCCGAGGGCGTCGTGGATGAGCACCCGGTAGAACGGGGCCTGGGCCGCGGCTCGCCTCATGTCAGCTCACCGTCACCGAGTAGACGGTGACCGTCGTGCACGCCTTCTTCACGGGGGAGACGAACTCCTTGTGAGAGGTGGTGATCACGGGGGCGTCCACGGGCCCGCTGAGGAAGAGCTTGGCGAAGCCACACCGGGTCGGCAGGAGGACGACGAAGGGCACGCGTCCCCGGATGTACTGGCTCGCGATGCTCACGTGGTGACCTCCTCTCCGACGATCTCTGCATTGACGGTGCCCGACGTCTCGTAGTACTTGGCCTGAACGTCAAAAACCTTTACCCCGTCTCCTTCCATGTCGTAGTAGTCCCAGGGAAAGTGGAGGACGCCGACGGTGCGATCGTCCAGCAGGATCTCGGGGCCGACGTCGACGCCGTTCCACCGCCACTTGACCCAGGCCCCTTTCTCGGCCGAGAATATCAGCCTAGAGAGCTGAAAGGTCGTGCCGGAGGTCACCACGCGCTGGGCCACGGCCTGGTAGGCCGAGGTCGTGGTCACCGAGCCCTTGGCCAGGATCCCGCCCCTCGGCCTGACGATGACGTGTATCGGCAGGATCGGCGCCACGGTGACCTCGACGGCCACCTGGCGGGTGTAGTCGGGGAGGTCGGTGACGGGCACGTCAGGTCAGCCCCAGGCGGTGCATCAGCTTCGAGAGGATCTCGAGGAGGGGCAGCATGCTGGCCACGGCCTTCGGGAGCACCGTGACCCTCACGGTGACCGTGTGGCTGTACGTCGTCCCGGGGCTGCATCCATGGAACCTGAGGCTGTAGGGCGCCGTCCAGAGCTCGAAGTAGCTCTCGGTCTCGGCCTCCTCGTCGTCGCCGGTGACCCACTCGCCCCGGCTCAGGGGGACGAGCTGGCTCGTCTGGTGGAGGAGCCTCACCCTGACCATGCCATGGCAGCCCGCCGGGAACTTCACGCCGACGTGAGTGATCACGCCCGCGGTGAGCTTGAGGGTCTGCTCCGTGGGGCTCGAGGCCGACTTGTTCGCCGGTATCGTGACGTCCCAGGCGTAGAACAAGCTACGCCATCGCCTGGGTCGGGCTCGACTCGGATAGGCGCTTGACCTCGGAGGGGGAGAGGGAGCGGCCGTAGAGGAGCGCCCGCCTCATCCGGCCTGGGAAAAACTGGGTCGCGAGGCCCTTGTGGCAGCCGAGGACATAGCTCCCCGTGGCGCCCTCGTCGACGGCTCCCGTGCGCGAGGCCTCCTCCACGCCGTTCACGTACAGCCTCAGGGTGGTGCCGTCCCAGGTGAGGGCAAACTCATACTCGAGGTTAGTTGAGGGCGTGGTGAGGCCAGCCAAGTGGATGCCACCCAAGAAGCTGTCGATCTTGTTGCCGATCAGTCGCCAGAGCAGCCAACTGCGGCCGACGCCCGCTCCATCCCGCTGCGCAAAGAGGACCAGGTCGGAGTTCTGTATCGATGCAGTCGATGTGAAGACCGCCCTGAGGGATAGGGTGAAGCGAGACATCACGGCCAGGAGCGTCGTGAAATCTATGAGGCCATAGTCGCTGACGCCATCGAAGCTGAGGGCTGAACTCCTCTCCCCCGCGCCCCAGAAGGCCCTCGTCAGGGTGGCGTTATGGCGCCGGCCGCTGCGGTCCAGGGCCCTGATCCCGCCGCGCTCATCCATGGGCAGACAGAGGACGAGGTTCCGATCGTTGGGCTGGGCCACCGGCCAGGCGAGGGGCCGGGGAACGACCGTCACGCCTACTCCCTGACCTTCACCTTCGCCCGGCACTCGGCGACGCTGGCCACGTTGTTGTCCAGGCGCAGCCGGATCCGGAGCGGGCCCGGGCTGACCAGCATGGTCTTGACCTCGGCGTCGCCCAGGTTCATCTCCGCGTATGGGACGGTGTCCCACGTCGAGCCGTCGAGGGTCGCCTCCACGTTTACGTCGACCGAGGTCGAGACGTTGTCGGGCGGCGTCGTGTCCGCCTGGACCGCGATGGTGCGGGCCCTCTCCACATCGATCTCCAGGTCCTCCCTGGGCTTCTGGTCCGTCAGGGAGGCCGCGATGCTGTCCCAGAGGAGCTCGTAGACGTCGCGGAGCCTGACCAGGTCCGACCGGTAGCCCTTCCGCCACTCCCGTTTATCCAGGTCCCAGATCTGGACGTCCTGGACCTCCGAGGGCTGCTTCAACTCGTCCATGGTATTCACTGGCCCGCCTGGTGCTTAAAAGAAAATGGGGGGATGGCCTACTGGGGCCTGACCTGCTCCAGGACGATCTCGCAGGTGGCCGAGGCCGTGGCCTGGGTGAGGACGAGCTCGGCCTTCTTGTACGCTGCGGGGTTGAACCAGTCCTCGGGCACGTCGGGGCGGCCGAAGAAGATGGGCACCGTGGCGTGGAGGGCGTGGCCCTGCTCGATGGCCGTGATCTGCCTGGCGGTCCCGTCGAGGACGCCGGCCATGTCGTATAGCTCGCCGTTCCAGGTGCTGCTCCACTGGGCCCAGGGTACGATCACCCTCGGCGTCGCCGGCGTCCTGGAGAAGCCCGTCACCCAGGGCTCCTTGTTGACCAGGGTCCTGGCCGTGTAGCTCCCGCCCCTGAAGAAGTCGTGCTTGAGGATGCAGGGCCCGAACCTGGCCAGGGCGTCGGCGTCGAGCTGCTTCGTCTTCCGGTTGAAGGGGATGAACTTGTCCGTGTCCAGGGTCATCTTCGCGTCGGAGATGACTTCGTCCACGTCGGACCCCTCGATCCAGAGGCGGAGCATGGCCATGCGGTAGATGTAGTCGGTGGGCAGGTCGATGCGCTTCTCCCCCGAGGCCGCCGAGGTGAAGCTCTCGATCTGCTTCTGCATGAGGAACTTCGCCGGCCTCGCCAGGTCTTCGAATACCTTGGCGACGACTGTGAGCTTGATGTTGTCTCCCGCTGCGTACCCGGTGGCGCCGGCGGCCCTGATCGCCGCCTTGTTGAAGGTCACCTTCATCTGGGGGTTCTTGAACTTCGTGGCGTCCAGGGCGAAGATGGGGTCCCAGAGGTGGCGCCCCATGAACAGGGTTGCGTTGTGCCTCTGGAGGCCGCCTGCCCACTCCGACGGGAAGAGGCAAGGCGTCTTCCCCGACTTGTAGAAGTGCAGGGCCTCGAGCTGGCTCATGTTCAGGCTAGTTAGGACCTCGCTGCCGTCGACGATCTCGACCTTGGTGACGATGTCGGAGATGAAGTTGTCCTCATTGCTGGTGGCGCCGTTCGTGCACTCGACCTCGAGCTCGAAGGCCGAGATGGGCTCCACGATGTCGAGGTCGATGATCTCTGTCTTCGTGTCGCTCTCCGTGTTCTGGTAGAGGAGCACGGCGTCGCGGTATTTCATGGCTCTGGCCCCCTACGCCTTGCCCTTCAGGGCCTTCAGGCCTCGGAGGTTCTCCAGCATCCGGCTCTCCCGGTCGGCGTCCGTCCGCTCCGAGAGTGCGTCGACCTTCGCAAGGTGGGTCGTGAGCATCGGCTGGAAGGCCGTGATGAAGGCCGCGACCTTCGGCTCGCGCTTGATCACGCCGTCGACGAGCTTGTCCGCCCCGAGCTCACTGGAGTACTTGTACCATTCTGCCATGCTGGTCTTGGAGAGCGCCGCCTTCCTGCTGCCGGCGTTGATGGCCTTCTTCGTCTCCTCCGCGTACTTGTCCTCGGTGGCGATGCCCCTGAGGATGGGATCTGCCTTCGGCGCCTTGATCCCCGAGAGGTAGTTTGTCCGCCCGACGGACCTGAGGGTGTCGAGCTGACGCTTCTTCCACTCATCCGGGCTCAGAACCCGGCTGACTGCGCTCATGGTTTTACCATGCCGAACGAGGCGACGAGGGCATATAAGGCTCCGAATAGAATTATCAGGATCGGATCGGGGGAGGCGGTGGGACGGCGGCGCGGGAGAGGCGCGCCTGGCAGCCCCGGGAGATGCAGATGCTCGCCGAATGGCTCGCCAGGGCCCAGGGCGACAAGCGGGCCCTCCAGAGGGTCCGCCTCGGCTCGCCGCGGAGCGAGATCCCGCGCCCCGACATGGGCCCCGAGGAGCTCGCCATGGTCGGGTCCTGGAGGCGATGGGCCGACGCCGTGATCCTCGAGGACCACCAGGTCACGATCGTCGAGGCGGCCATCAGGCCGGACCC